>FZPS01000194.1_pt32 | contig 22255 bp, 15 predicted proteins | sample 1817821 | NCBI WGS metagenome assembly FZPS01 (sample SAMEA104158645, study PRJEB21678) | metagenome | place: Germany | collected 2015-04-21 | reverse complement strand
GCACCAGAAAAGCACTGCAGCCAAAGCAAGGAACGCAAAGAAAGCGAATATACCCCCGTCCCGGGGAACCATGATTATCCCTCCTTACGGTCTGGTTGAAACGAAACCGGTGTTGACTTCCCTGTTGTTGATCTGCCTGTTGTTGATCTGCCTGTTGCTGACCCTCCTGTTGGCATGTTTGGGTACGTTCGGGTGTGGTTTGAAAGCGTGCTTTTGATTTGCTTTAGACCTGCTCTGGGCATGCCGTTTGTAGGCTCGGCTTTGTTCTTTGATATGTTTGGTTTTGCCTTTGATATGCTGTAGCTTAGTCCTTGGTATTCTTGGATTCTGTTCTTGATATGCTGCGCTCGTCTCTAGGTGTTCTTGATTCTTGCTCTTGATATGCTTGGGCTTGGCTGAATGTACTTCGGGTACGTCCTGGCTATCCCATACTATGGTTGTTTTCATTTGCTTCTCATTTCAACGAGGCTGATACTATAGAGTGATTAGGCTTGCATACTGCAGCAGAGAAGACCCGAGCGTAGTCAAGGTTCATGTCGTTCTGCATTTGGCTCTGGGAATGGTGCTCCAAGTTGAGCTGCACTCTAATCTCCTTAGTCTACTGGGGAAGTTATCCCACAGCCGGCAACGACCTGGATTGTGGCCCCACGTTCCGCAGGATCGTTTGGTTGATATACACCTCCTCGCTGTTAGAACAATCCTGAAAACATTGACACTCCCCGAATACATTCTAAGTCGGCGCGGTCGGTTGGGACATGGTTAGAAGGAACAAACAACCCTACTCATGTTGAGCAACATGCACAAATCAACTTACCTACACGGGCTTAGATTCGGTAAAGCACCGCAGCGATAGGTCTTGGCAGGTTTGTAAACGCTCCCGGCGAATACTTGTCCCAGGCCGTCAATGTCTATCTAGCAGCCAACGACCCTACCAGCCGCCGGCGGCTGAAGACGGATCTCATGACAGAATTGAAGCCTCTGAGGCTTGTACCGGTCCGAGTTCATGGAGTGCCAATTCACAAGGAGGTTGTTATCTTGAAGAAAACCTATACCCAGAAAATTGAAGATGTAATGCCAGTGGAGCTTCAGTTCCATCTGTTCGGGGAAGGTTCTCCAAAGGTGTTTTTCTCTGGAGGCATCCACGGAGGCGAAGCAACCGGCATATATGTGGCTCAGCGTGTGGTAGACTTCCTTGATACAAACAAACTACTGAAAGGCTCAGTAAAGCTCTTGCCGGTTGCTAATGTGCCTGCGCTCAGACGCTTACAACGCACCTCGCCCTACGACGAACTGGATCTCAACCGGATTTTCCCTGGGAAGAAAGACTCTACACCAACTATGGCTATTGCGGAAGTGATTTGGGAAGAGGCCCGGGATACTGATTACATAGTAGACCTCCATTGCTGTGGCCTCTGGGGTTCCAGCTACACCCTGGCTATGTACGAGGAATTTGACCACAGCAGGAAGTTGGCTGAGATGCTGGATATTCCCGCCGTGATTCAAAGCGGAGGCACCAGGGGGCAGCTCTTCACCGAAGCGAGCCATTCTGGCACTCCGGCGGTGATTATTGAGCTGCCAGGCGGAAGCCCCGATGGCGTAATCCACATTGAAGCAGCAAAGCAGTGTTTCCAAGCGCTCTTGAATCTACTGCGTCTTCTGGAGATGCTCCCAGGTGAAGCCAGGAAACCTGAGCCTACGTTCTACGGAAAACTTGAGCCACTCAGAGCGCCGGGTGACGGTGTCTTCTTGCCGGTGGTGAAACCCGGAAGTCCGATCAATAAAGATGAAATGATAGGAATGCTAGGGAATCAGCCAGTCGTGGCGCCATTCGACGGAATTGCCATTGCCGTCCGGCCTGCTTCCTATGTCTTCAAAGAAAGAGGCTTGGCCCACGTGGCTCCACGGGTTGAGTGAGATTTGGAAGTAAGCAAGATCCGCGGGGATTGGTGTATGCTGTGCACCAATCCTCAGCGTTTCCGAGGCAAGCGCCGGCCAAATGGTGTATCCTGCGCGCCGAGATCTTCTCACTCAGGCTTTTCTACTGGAACCCAGGTAAATAGCGTTAAACACAATCTTGTAGGTCCCCCGGGTCTGGGCACGGAAGTGAGGATGGAACCCGATGAGCACAACCCTGCCGAAACCAACAGGAATCTCCAGCAAAGACGCTTTGTTAGCTAGCAGTCCACCTCCGAGGAGCCAACCTGACATAAGGGGATCAACAGCAGGATACCTGGCCACAACGTATTCTCCGTCAGCCTCCCATGCCGGACTCCTTGCAAACATCACCGCAGTCTCCCTGGGCAATCCAAACCCCAAGGGATGCTCAGTGTCCACAATAGTCCTTAGTATCGAGCCTGGAGCGAAAAACTCCGGCGGCCGCTTCCCGTCGATTACGTTAACCACAGGCAGGCCCAACTCCCTAATGGCCCATTCGCAAGACGCATCCAAAAACACGCACGTTCCACCGGCCTCGACAAACGAAGCGATGGCCTGCTTGCCTTCAGGGCCGAGACCGCCCACATACTCAGACGGGTAAATCCCAGGCGGAACACCCTGAGCAATCAGCCTGGCTCCCATCGACGGGAAGATAATCGTATCGAACTCATCTCTCAGATTCCCACGCTTTATACGCTGGTTCCGAATTGTCTCGTAAGGAAAACCATATTCCTCCAGCACGTACCTGAGCCAACCCTCATCTGCTACAGGCCTGTAAGCTTGATACACGCCAACTCTAGGCCTGCTCAGTTTGTACTTGGACCCTTCAAGAGTACCTTCGATACTCTCATTAGTACCGCTAATACCGCCCCCAATTTCGCTCTCAATGCTATCCACAAAACAGGCATCCACACCGGACCGGCTGCAGAGATCCTCAATCTCCCCGGCATGTGCGCCATCTGACCAGACTAGGAAACTTCCCGCAGGCACCTGTAGGCCTCTTACCACCAAGGGACCGGCGGTCCTGTAGACTTCGCGCGATTGTTCCAACATGACATTGACAACTTTACTCGAAGCGTTCACAGCAGGAGAAAGAATATACCATCCGGCCCTGTCTCGCAGCACTGGCTTATCCCCGTCGCCGCGCTCCGCCTTGTCACCGGGCCCACCGGGTATTTCGATTATCGCCTGGGGAAGCTCCGGCACCTCCACCCTCTCCAACTCGACATCGAAGGGCTTCTTGGCAAGAGTGCACCTTACGCCCATGAGAAGTGGAAGAGTATGTCCTGTAATGTCATAAGGCAGTTTCGGCGGTCCACCTGGGTACTGTCTGAGGTCCGGATACTCCTGAATCTCAAGAAGAGTCTTGGCGTACGCACCATAAGGCTGCGCCAGCTTGATAACAAACGAACCCTCTGGGAAGAACGCCCCCTCCACTTCGAAATCTGCCTTGGCCCGGTGTATTTCCACCTGCCCCATGTGCAAGACCTTAAGCAGTTCGTAGAGCATCACAGGATCCCGCTGATCTTTGGGTAAGATGAACGCGTAGGGCTCCTTGCGCTCACACGCCCGCACCCCAAGCTTGTAGAAGTTGCTTAACCAAAGGTCCCTGAAGGTTGCAGCATGTCTCAGGCACGCCATAGCTGCTATCTTCTCATACTCCACAATGTCCCTCAGGCGCCACTCGCCGCCCGGCCACGGAACCGGGTGGTTCCATGTGGATTGTTTCGGGCCCCAGCCGTCCCGGGTAACCCTGAGTTCCCGCGCATCCCTAGTTACAGGTGTAGCTAGCTTTACGCTGGCTGCTTCTGAGAGAATCCTAACCCCGCCGTGATAATGCTGGTAGGCGCGGGAAGGAGCATAGGCATCAAAGCCGTTGTAGCATGAAACTCCTGTCTTGCCTGCCGACAGGAGCTCACCGACGATATGGGTACCCAGCATGTTGATTTGCTGCTGCAGGATGAAGTCGACGTTTGGATCGTACGGGTCCACATAAGGCGGCACAAAAAACCTGAAGCCTGTATCACCCATCTGGTGCATATCGAACACGATTTGGGGATGCCACACACTGTGAATCTTCTCAACTGTAAGCCGGTTTTCCACAAGGTTCAGCATGAACCAGTCCCGGTTGTTGTCATGGCCTGCATATTTGTGGTACAGGAAAGGCGGTATAGAGCCCTCGTACGGAGTGTCCAGGTACTTCTTGTACCAGTTGACCACTAAATCCAGGCCGTCGGGGTTGAGCGAAGGCACAAGCAGCAAGATCACGCTATCCAGTATTTCCATTACCCTAGGGTCTTCTGAAGTCTCGAGTTCATGAGCCAGTTCCATAGACATCTGGGCAGCCCCAACCTCAGTAGCATGGATCGAACAGGAGAGCATAACGATAGTTTTGCCCCGGACTATCAGTTCATAAGCCTCTTCTTGGGAAAGACCTCTCGGATCAGCCAGGCGGGCGTTGATTGTCCTGTACTCATCGAGTCTTTCCAAGATATCAGGAGACGATATGCAGACATAGAAAAACGGCCTGCCTTCTGTGGTTTCGCCCATGTCAAACCATCTAATCCGACTGCCGTGTTGCTTTAGATGCCTGAAGTAGCCGGTAATCTCAGGCCAGTCAGCTAGTTTCCTGTCATCACCGGGCGTAAAGCCCAGAAATTCCTTGGGGGACATCAGTTTCATATCCAGACAGCGCCTGGGGTGCGGCGCTTCCCTCCTCTCCTTTACTGTTTGGCCGCAGGCCGGCACAACATGAGTCCTAATCCGCAATCCCCAGCTTATCCTTCCATTCGGGAGTTGGCAAACCCTGCATATACCGGCTTGTCTGGCCCCTGCCTTCCTGGTAACATAAGGCTTGTGATAGCCCGTTGCCTTTTGCAGCCGCATTTAGAACACAGAACGTGAACTGGGAAAATCTAACCTTGAACCATACGCCGCCTGGAGGGAATCTAGTCTTGAGCAATACGCAGTCAGTTATAATCAGAAAAGCCCGCCTGGATGACGAGCCTCATATCCGCGAATTCACTAAGCACACTTTCAAGTATGGGGATTATGTGGGCGACGCGTTCGCAGGTTGGTTAGGGGCAGCTTGTGACGTATGGGTTGCGGACATCGGCGGCATCCCGGTTGGTGTCACCTGCGTAGACTATCCTGCCCCTGGAGAAGCCTGGTTCCAGGGTATGCGCGTGCATCCAGATTACAGGCGCCAGGGAATTGCTACCATGCTTACACAAGCTTGCATAAAGGAAGCCAGGGAACGGGGCGCTCGCATAGCAAGGGCGGTCATTGATTTTGACAACTACAGGTCAATCGGGCTTGCAGGTTCCATTGGTTTCAAGCAGGTGGCAGAACTCATAGAATTCGACGTGTACCCGGAACTTCTGATTCCATATGAACCGGAATTGGCGGTAACAAGACTTGAGCCACATCGCGCCGCTGAGGCATGGGGTCTAGCTAGGAAAGATATCCGGTACATAGGAACTTGCTACGGCGAATGGATTGCCCTTTCTCCTGACAATCTGCGGCTCGTTGCTGAGAAAGGGTATTTGCTCATAGCTCAGGCGGAATCCGGGGAACTGGTCGCAGGGGCACTCCTCGACGATTGCTACGAAGATGACCACACAGAGCACAGCGAGCCCGGATTGGAGCAGGAGATCACCTCCTTCTTCGGATCCCTGGAAGGAATCCGGGCTCTAATCCATCACGCAGCCGGGGCTCTGTACAGGGAAGCTTCCAGGAGGGGAGGCATCCCGTGCCGGCTTCGCCCTTCTGTGGAGGCGAAAAGCCCTGCCCTGGAAAAGCTAAGGCAGATTGCCCACCTTGAAAGAGAACGCTTGAAAGCGGCCCGGGGGACGCCAGACAGCAAGTCAACGGCAGAACATAGCTTGACCACTGAAGGTAGGTTGACGAGTGAAGGCAGATTAACTGCAGACGACGAGTCAACTACGGAGCACGAGTCAAAGGTACAAAGGAAGAGCCAGGGCCAGCCTGTCATCGAGACAGGCGACGTGATGCTCTTATGGGAATACCCGCTAAGGATATCGGATTGAAGCTAAATAACAGCGGGTGAGCGGAGACAATGTGTCCGCCCACCCGTGCAGCCAATATCCAGCGGATGCCCTGTGGATAACCGGCCTCCGCCGCAACCTATCTTTGGTAATCCTTTTTCACGATCTGCCCGCCAATTGTATTGCCAATCATCCAGCCAATTACCAAGTAACAGTATCCGGGTCACTAGACAGTCCGCAAGCCCCAGTCATTCCAGCCAGGTGAGCTACATTATCTTCATCGAGTTCAAAATCGAATACATCTGCATTTTCCTTGATACGTGCCGCCTTGGCGGACTTGGGCAGCGGCAGGAATCCCATCTGGAGGCTCCACCGCACCAGGACCTGAGCGACACTCTTGTTGTACTTGGCTGCCATTTCCTGCAGTTCAGGCACTTCGAACGCCTTACCTGTTCCAAAGGGGCTATACGCTTCAAGCAGCATGCCATGTCCCCTGCAATATGCCACCAGATCTTCTTTGGCATCACCGGGGCAAAGCCTGACCTGGTTGACCATAGGCACTACTTCCGCTTTTTCCAACAGCGCGTCGATGTGATGCTGCAGGAAGTTGCTAATCCCGATGGCCCTTATGCGTCCTGCTTTATAAAGATCCTCCATCGCCCGCCACGTTTCTGCATTGGCTTCTTTCCACACATTCCTAAACCCGGCAGGGTTTGGCCAGTGGATAAGGTAGAGATCGAGGTACTCAAGGCCAAGTTTCTTGAGAGTCTCCTCAAATGCTTCATGAGTTTCCTTGTAGCCCCGGACCGAGTTCCAGAGTTTGCTGGTAACGAAGATTTCCTCCCGTGGAATGCCGCTCTCTCTAACAGCCTGGCCCACGCTTGCCTCATTCCCGTAAACAGCTGCGGTATCCACATGGCGGTACCCAAGTGACAGCGCATCCCGCACTGCATTGTAAGCTAGTTCCCCGTCAGGGACTTGCCATGTACCCAGCCCTATACAAGGGATTTCCACGCCGTTTTGCAGGGTATAGGTATCAGTAAGGCTTTTCATGTTCCACCCCCCCCTTAACCGTATGAATACCAGGGCGCTTCCTTATGTTGCCCCGCTGTTTCACAATTCAGCAATTCGGCACCCGGGTCTCAATCCCTTCGGGTCTGAAACCAGCCACCTCAGTTTACAGAGCTGGACACCCTACCCCTCAAACACGCCCCGCTCAACCTGGAGGTCATAATAATCCACGATGGCGTCCAAATTGGAGAAGCCGGTTTCACTTTCGATAAGCAAGGCGATGTCGAGAAGGGTCCTCTTTCCGTCTGCCCAGAGTTCAAACCGGTTCAAGGGCAGCGCGCTCTCGCCGTACTTCTCCCTGAGCGCCTTAACCCGCTCCTCATAGTCCGCCGGCACTTCCTTGCCGGTACTTGAGAAGGGACCACGGAAGACCCGCTTAGGAATAATGCTCTTAGCTCTCTTGTACGCCTCGCCTTCTTCCGGCTGCCATGCCGGCGGTAATCCCGATACATCAGCCAAGCCAGCCAGAACTGCCAGTTCTCTCAAAGCCTTTGCCAGGAGGAACCTGCCTGCCTCCTCGATTAGGCACCCGGCTTCACTCATGGCGTCTGAAAGCATGGGCGAATCAGGGACGAGTCTCCTGAGGCTGGAAAGGTCCAGTTTCTTCCGGTCTGCAAGGAAACCGGCCCTGAGTTCAATGGCCCTCCGGGCTTTGGCAAGTACTTCGCTGACTTCTGCTTCACCGTTGGCCTTGCCGAGCTGCTCCTTGGCCTGGTCTACCAGAACCGACAGCTGGGCATCTGCCTCGCCTGGGAACCGGGCTGCAGCCTCCCCTGCAATAACCGCAGTATCGCCAGGTGTCGCAGTAGCTGCAGTATACAGGTAAGTTGCAGTAAGCACGCCTGCTACCTTCAGCATGCGTGGGTCTACCTTGTCGATAGTGTCCTCACTGGTGTGATAGTACTTGTCGGGCCACTGGATCAGCATGGGACACGTGATCCCGACGCTGGGATCTCCCCAGATGCTGTGGTCGCTCCCGCCTGAATAGGGGCCGACAGTCCACCTGAACGTGGAGTACAAACCGGTTCCGGCCAGGTTGCCGACTTCCTTGGTCAAGAGGCCGAGGATAGCAGAGGCTAGATCCCCGCCGAACCCGGGAAGCGCACTTATGGGCCTTTCCACCATGAATGTGCTGCCACAGAGTTCCTGATTCTCGCCTACCATATCAAGGTTGATAGCTGCCACAATATTTGACAACTTGTCTTCATTGGCAGCGAGGAATGCGTACGACCCTGTCATCTCCGGAACCCACAAGAAACGGATGGATCTCTTTGGCTTGTCTAGTTTGCCTGTTTTGACGAGCTGCCAGAGGGTTCTTGCTGCTTCCATCAGCGCACCACAGCCTGAAGCGTTGTCGTTAGCAGAGTGCTCAGGGTGGCAAAGGTGAGCTACAGCCACAACCTCCTCGTTGGATTCGCCTGGAATTACAGCAGTAGGAATCTCCCAGACCCCGTCGGAGAACTCCGCATCAACCATGGCCCATACTGAAAGCTCTTTTTGCTTTGCAAACCGCTTTCTGAGAGCTTCGCCTTGCCTCGGGCTCACCATGAAACCACGAGCCTTATGCGTGCTGCCATCTATAGGCCAGAAGGCTTGATACTGGCGGGCGTCAGGAAGATCAAACCGGTCTCTTACAGGAGGAAACTCCCGCATGTTGTCCAGCACGATGCCGGCAGCGCCGAACTGATCTACTGCTACCTTTGCAATGCGCGCAACGTCACCTCTTGAGAACACCAGTTTACCTTCAACGTCTATGTCCTCATACGACTTGGGGTCCTCCCCGTTCTCCACGTAGACCATGGTGGTCTTGATACCTTCAGGCGGCGTGGGTGCGCTCCGCTGAATCAGAGATGTCTTGATTTCGCTGAATGCACATAAAGTCTCCCTCTTGCCGTCTTCCAAGAGCACAAGTTGAGCATCATTTGCCTTCCATACTTGGAAACTCTCCTGAGACCACCAGGTGATACCCTTCTTGGCAGGGAACTCCAACAGTTCGCATTGGATGCCTGCTTTCGTGAGATACGACTGGATGAAACGCCCTGCATCATTGATACCAGGACTTATCTGCACCCTGTGAAAGGAGGCTATCTTGGCGACATCATTGAATGCTTCCTGAGCCCTGAACTCTTCTTTCACCAAATCTAGCGTTCTTCTTATCATACAGATTCACTCCCCCCGTTGCGTTGATGACGTGTTTACCTTACATCCTTCCTCCTGATTTCAAGAACACCCGCTTGATTTCCTCCAAAGGTGCGCCATCAAGATCCTGCCTTTTCAGGACATGATTCCTAGCCCAAGTATCAGGAAGCCTAAGTATCATGCAAATCAGAATCATGCTACATGCTGAACAGAATAATGCGGGTTTCCGAAGGGTTCTCACCTGCAAGCCAAGAATACTCTAGGCATCCAAGTAAAGAAGCAACACATTGGAGCAGAACAGAACAGCATGGAATGATGTCTATCTATACTATTGCATGTACTTAAGATGCAAGGGAGGACCCAATGACAATGAGCATGAATCCTGAAAACACAGCCAAGAAGCTGTCAAGTGGCTCCTTAGCGCCTGGCTCAGCTCCAGCTCCTGGCTCAGGTCATACTATAGCACCTGCATCACCGGCCGGAACCGAGTCCCCTTATGCGGCTGAGGTCCGCCTAAGGCAGCGCCTTGTTCAAGTGGCCCTGGGAAAACAACTGGCGGATCTGGTCATCAGAGGCGGCAAGCTGGTCAACGTATATACAGGTGAAATACTGGAAGACATGGACATCGCCATCGCAGGCGAAAGAATTGCCCTGGTAGGCGATGCAAATGCATGCATAGGGCCTGATACTGAAATAATTGACGTAGAAGGCGCCTACCTCACACCCGGCTTCGTAGACGCCCATTACCATATCGAAAGTTCCAGGTTGGCACCGTGGCGGCACGCTGAAATCACCCTTGCCAGGGGCCTGACTGCGCTTGTGGAAGACCCCCATGAAGCGTGCTCACCAGGCGGGCTCGACGCAATCAGGTACTTCCTCGAAAACACCCAGGGGCTGCCGCAGAAAGTGTACGTCCAGGTGCCTTCAGCCACACCACCTACCAACGTTGAAACCACAGGCGGATACATCGGCGGCAAAGAGTTCAAACAGGCTCTGGAGTGGCCCAGGGTCACCGGCCTTGGCGAAATGATGGACCCACCACGCATTTTCGGCAATGATGCCCGGACCTGGAGTTTAGTCAAGGAAGCGATTTCAGCAGGACAGCCAATCGAAGGCCACGGCGGATTCACAGGCAACCGGTTGGCTGCATACGCCTCAGCCGGAATCCAGTCCACCCATAGCCCCAACACCCCTGAAAACGCCCTGGAAATGCTTAGGCAAGGATTTACTATCCAGCTCAAGGCAGAACGGGAGGCCAATACTATCAAGAAACTGCTGGAAAGCCAGGTCGACTGGAGCCGGATAGGCCTGGCGGTAGATGACAGGCCTGTAGAGAAACTGCTGGAACTCGGTAGCCTTGACCATGAGGTCCGCTTGGCTATTGAACTCGGCGTCCCCCCTGTCAGGGCGTATCAGATGGCAACCATCAACAACGCGCGCCACTGGCGTCTTGATCGTGATATCGGCGGGATTGCACCAGGCAGGTATGCCGATATCCTGGTTATCAGCGACCTTGAAAAGGTTGCCATTGAGCGTGTATTCGCCAGCGGCAAAGAAGTCGCCCGCAACGGCAAACTCTTAGTTTCGCTTGAAGTCCCGGACCAAGGAAACAGGCTAGCCCCAAGTTACGCACTGGATACTGTCAAGCTGCGAAGGAAGGTTACGGCTGATGATTTCAAGGTGCCTGCACCGGTCGAAATCACATGCCGCGGTCAAGAACGTGTCTGGGTTCACGCCCTGGTAATACCTCCTTTCTACTTCTCAGACGATTTAGAGGCTATAACATGCAAACTGCCTGTCCGTAATGGATTTGTGGAACCTGCACTAGGAACCGGGATCAATAAGGTGGCGATTGTGGAAAGGCACCAGGGAACAGGCAACATCGGGCTTGGTTTCTGGCGCTGGGGTTTTGAGCGCGGGGCTATTGCCATGAGCGTTCTGCACGACAGCCACAATATCTCAGTCGTAGGGGCTAATGACCACGACATGGCCGTGGCCGTCAACCGGGTAGCTGCAATCCAAGGCGGGATCGTAGTGGTGGAGAACGGCCGGGTCCTCGCTGAACTGCCGCTGCCAATATTCGGCCTCATGTCTGACGCACCTCCTGAGGAAGTTGCTGAACTAAGCAGAGCAGTGGAGAAAGCAGCCGCGGGTTTGCGCATAAGCGTCAATGGAGAGGCACCTTCGGGGGCAAGGCCTGAAGGAGAAGGAACTGCAGTAAACGCTGGAATGTCCCAAATACCTCCCGACCTTGCAAAGACCATGGAAGCAAAGCCTGTGGACGTACTGACTTTTGCATACTTGACATGCCATCCAAGGAAGTTTGTCCTTACAGACCAGGGCATCTTTGATATCAGAACTGAGAAACGATTGCCGCTTGTGTGGTAAACACTTCCTCTTGTGTGCGGTCAGAGATTAACTTGCGATACCAAAGGCACATGGAAGGAGTAGTAATGATTAGAAATACCGGCTGGCCCGGGCGCCCACATGGAAGGGGGATAAGAATGATAGTGACCACAACGCCTGGAGTGGAAGGCAAGCGGATTGTAGAATACAAAGGCATCGTCTTCGGCGAAGTCATCTCCGGTGTAGATTTCATCAAGGATTTCGCAAGCCTATCGGATTTCTTTGGTGGCCGTTCAAGATCCTATGAGGGAGAATTCTTGAGGGCACGGGAAGAAGCTTTGGAAGAAATGAAGCATCGGGCTGCTGCTATTGGTGCCAATAACAGCATGCTTATGGTTGCCGCCTCGGGAACGGCAGTGGTAATTGAATAAATGGTCTGTGGGTATTTGGCTACGCCGGTCTTATTAGGTGCTTAGCTCCATGTAATCGATGATGAAATACTCTCTTTATGCTCTCGCTGGCTCACAATGATGTTATCAAAGTGGAAGTCCCCGCGACATAAGCAGTTGCCACAGGGTAGCGAATCCAAAACCTTCAGAAGCGCTGCCTTTGCTCTCGCGCCCAGCGCCTCAACACGGTCAATGTTATGTCTCAAGCGAGTTTTCAAGCTGCGGGCATACGGCACTTGGTGGGACAGTATCCGCTTGTGCAATATCGCCAGGTCAACTGCATATTTCTCCCAATTCCCCGTTTCTATAACCGACTCAAGCATAGACTCTCCGCGGATCCTGTCGTAGATGATGCCATGCCTGTTTGACGTCTCAATAAGGCCATGGCTCTTGGCGATGGGAAGTCCCAGGGATTCGAGCAGTCTCGCATTCTCGTACTCCTTGAGTACACCGCCAAAAGGATAGCCGGGTTTGAACAGCTTGACCACCTTGTTGTCGCCTATATCAAAGATTTCGGCAGTGTTCCCCTTGCCTATCAGCGGGCCCATGATCCATCGCCCCCAGGCCGACTAGTGATGGCTCCACTACCTGTGCCTTATTCGCACGATTCAGTTCGCACAATCTAGACTAACCCGCAACTAATCAGCGATAAAGTGTTAACTACGAATGGTGTCATCACAAACTCCCCTGTGATTCCCGAATCCCCGGTTAGCGCTTAAACCAACCTTGACGGGCTTTCTTCTTCTTGACAACCACAGGTTCAATATGAATACCTTTCTTAGCTTGCCTAACTGCGGCAGCCAGAAAACCAAAGAAGAAACCAGACCAGATACCGCCGGTCACAAGAATCCCTGTTAGAATCCGGGCCGGTTTACTCCAGAGAAGGGGTTTGGTCACAAACACCGCAAAAGCATGCAGCCCTCCTGCAAAACCGCCCTTAGGAGAAATTTCGTAAAGATAAGGCACAACGGCAATGAGTTCCGCAGGAGGTATAAGGTAGAGCAGCCCGAAAGCCAAGAGCAACATGAAAAGCAAGTTGACAAGCGACATGATCAAAGAGGCGCCGGGAGCTATCCTCTGATGCGGATTATCCGGATTGTATCGTGCGCTTGTAGCAGAGTAAAAGAGGCCGATTGAGCTTGACCCCAGCGCCAGGAAGACTGCTCCCACAGCCAGCATTGAGGTAAAGGAGGCTGAATACCCGACAGCCACGGCTGTGCCTGCCAAAAGCGCTTCCATCAGGAAAAGCGTCGGTATGACACTAGCAATCAGTTTCCCCAACACCACCGGTGTGCCAGCCGATGGCACGCTTCTCAAAACCCATTCAGCTTCACCTTCCCGTCCAAAGGACTGAAGCGCCGTGTTGCCGCTGAACATCAGTACATACGCTAGCCAGACACCTACCAGCGAAGAGTGGGTTGAGCTGGTCCGGATAAGAAGATGCTGGCCGATAAAGAAAGCCATAAAAATCAACGGTGTAAGATAGCTAAACCATTCCCGTGTATCCCTTTTTATGTAAAGCAGATCTTTCTTGGCAATAGCCCACATACTGTGCCATACAGGAGCCAGCGCTGCTTTTGCTTCTGCCTCTCTAGGCAAAGCGATTGTCGTTCTTCTAACAGGCGCCTTTACAGCGGGCTGTTGTGTCTTCCTCCGCCGCCTTGCCGGAGGTTGGGTAACTGAAACCCACCCGCGCCGGAAACCCCGCTCCAGGAGAGTAAATGAAACTGCGAACACACCGGCAGCCAGTACTAGTGATAATAAGCCCCAGCCGAAAGCTGAAAACATGTTGCCGCTAATGCCTTCAACCAACGCCTGGGAGCCCCATCCCCAGGGAAAATAAAACGATGTCTGGAGTATGCTCTCGTTCCCTGCAACAAAACCGGCAAAGTCAATCTGTCCTTGACTTTGCAACATGATATTAGGTATCTGGAAAAACATCGCTACGACAATACCTGCAACTGCGCTAATAACACCTACTGCTTCCCTGCTTCTGTGAGGAGGAACAATACGCATGATGAAGAGATTCAGGAACACGGCTAATGCTGTTCCCAGAACCCACAAGCTGATGACGACTAGCAGAAGAATCAAGTAGAACACCAGCCCTGCCTTGAACAAAAGGGCGTAGAAGATACCGGGCAAAATAACGAAGAAAAGCACCGGTAAGAAGTTGCTTACAGCAACTACCAGTGATTTAACAGCAAAAACAGCCCGTATGGACACGGGAGAAGCAAACAATATGTCCAAATCTTCTGACATATACAGGGTTACGAAGGCAGATGGGATGCCGAAGAACACCTGACCGATAACGCCTCCCAAGAAAGCAAGCGACAAGAGGCCGCCGCCCAGCTGAGGACCAACAGATACTAGTGTCCTGTATGCCATGACGCCAAGGTAGACAAACAGCCCTCCAAAGCCAAGGGCCGCTGCGATAAACACAATCCAAAGGAGGATCGGCCAGCGGCGGACCTTATTGATAGCAACCCTCAGGTGAGCTTTGAGCAAGTGAGAGAAATCGCTCAAAAACGGCTGTGGAGGAGGCGGCTCATCTAAAGGAGATGGTATGATTGTCGTCACCGTCACCGTTTATCCCCTTCCTCAAGGCTCTTTATGATTTCCGCAGTCTCATTAGTACCCGTCAGTTCCAGGAAGATATCTTCCAGACTCTCTCCCTCACTCCCGGTCAGCTGCCGCAATTCATCGGTACTGCCTTCAGCAATCAATCTGCCTTGTTTTAGAATTCCTACCCTGTGACACATCCGTTCAGCGATCTCAAGTATATGGGTTGAAACAAACACTGCAGCCCCCTGGGCAGCCATTTGCTGAAGCACATCCTTGAGGAGACGGGCGCTGGCCGGGTCAAGTCCTGCCGTCGGCTCATCGAGAAGAATCACCCTCGGCTGGTGGAGCAAAGCTGCTGCTACTACTACTTTCTGCCGCATGCCATGGGAATAGCCTTCCAGGAGGTCATCGGCCCTGTCGGAGAGCCCGAATAAATGCAGGAGCTGTTCTGCACGCTCTCCGGCAATCTCCTTAGGTATACGGTAAAGCGCTGCAATCAGGGCCAAGAACTCCCTGGCAGATAATTTGCCATACAGTCTGGGGTGGTCGGGCACATACGCAAGCAGAGACTTGGCTTGAGAAGCTTCGGTTGCAATATTGTACCCGCATATGAAAGCTTCTCCTGCAGTAGCGTCAAGCAGCCCTGTGAGCATCCTGATGGTAGTGGTCTTGCCTGAGCCGTTAGGGCCTAGAAAACCATAGATTTCACCGGCCTTCACCGTCAGGTTCAAACTGTCTACAGCTGTAAACGTGCCATATCGCTTGGTAAGTTCCTTAGTATGTATGAGGACGTTGCTCATTCGCTTCACTCCTCTGGCACCAGGGATTCGGTTTATACTCCCTATAAACTCATAGATTGTCAAGTTACGCTAGGCAAACTCTTCATAATCCTTTACGTCAGTGGCCAATCAGAGTATGAAATATCGCTTCCGCCCGACAGGCGAAAGCGATACCTCCACCAAAACAATCTAACAAGAACGTTCCAAGGGAGATGTTGCCCACTAATCCCTCCGCCGCAGGACCGCGCCCGGGCGTGCCCCGTTGTGAGCTCCGTCTTCTACTACAATCACGCCGTTTACGACCACATAATCGATTCCCGATGCGTACTGATGCGGTTCGGTGAACGTGGCATTGTCCACTACCGCATCTGCATCAAAGAGTACCAGGTCAGCCCTCATCCCCTCTTTGAGGATCCCCCGGTCTTGCAGCCCCAACCTCATGGCAGGCAGCGAGGTCATCTTCCGTACCGCTTCCTCAAGCCTTAATACCTTATGGTCTCTGACGTATCGCCCGAGGATCCTCACAAAAGTGCCGTAGTTCCTGGGATGAGGCTTTCCTTTGGCCGTCTTGACGTTAAGCGCACTGCCATCTGAGCCGACCATTACCCATGGCAGCTTCATAATCGTCCTTACATTATCCTCGTTCATTGCGAAGTTGACGATCTGGACTACGCCACGGTTTCTCTCAAGCAGCCCTAGCGCCGCTTCTTCAGAGCTGATACCTTGAATCCGCCCTACTGCTTCGACACTCTCGCCTATATACTGTTGATCATCCGGATGCTCCAGATTAGCTATCACTATGCTGTCCCAGTATCCCCTGGCCTTCAGCTGCTCAAGAATCTTCTTGCGCTCCTCAGGATCGCGTAAACGTTCTGAGCCTTCACCACCGGTCCAGGCGGATGCAGGCAGGGGTGAACCCAGCCCCGTAGATGAGGCTATGTACGGATATTGATCCGCTGTGATGTCAAGCCCGTCCTCCCTGGCCCTTTCAATCATGGCGATGGCCTCGGGAACCTTGCCCCAATTGGGCTCGCGCATGGCCTTAAAGTGCGAGACTTGCACCGGCAATCCGGCCCCGTTGCCGATCTCGATAGCTTCGGCAAGGGCTTCGAGAAGGTGCGCGCTCTCGTTGCGGATATGGGTGAAGTACACCCCACCGTATTCCGCCACAACCTTAGCAAGTTCTATCACTTCGCTGGTTTCAGAATAGCGTCCGGGCACGTAAATCAGTCCCGTCGACATCCCGAATGCACCTTGCTCCATAGCCTCCCTGACCAGGATCTTCATCTGCTCAGCCTCTTCAGGGGTTGCCGGACGTGGCTCTACCCCCATGACCTGGCGCCTAACGGTGCCATGGCCTACCAGCGGAGCCACGTTGACGCTCACACCTTGGGATTCAAGCACTTCCATGTATGAAGCCATATCAGTCCATTTGGGGCCGTCCTCTGCCATCTTTGTTATCTCTGATTCATCTTGCTCCCTTAGCCCCATATTCCTCGGGGCGGCAGAAGTCCCGCACTGGCCGATAACCTCCAGCGTAACACCTTGCATGATCTTGCTGTCTGCCGTTGGATTCTCTACCAGCGGGGTATCTGAGTGGGAGTGGGTGTCAATGAATCCCGGAGACAGATACTTACCTGCGGCATCAATGACTTGCTTGGCTTCACCTTCAATCCTTCCAACCTTGACGATATAACCATCCTTGACTGCTACATCAGCTACGAACCAAGGAGCAGCTGTACCATCCAATACCCTGGCGTTTTTGAAGATGATATCGAACAATGCCCATTTCCTCCTTTGACCGCCATCATTTCTTGTGGGTGTTGTCACTGCTTGGCCTTGTCTAAACATGCTTTGGCATGCTTTGAACATGCCTTCCAAAGGCTTCTTCCATGCATTACGTTCTTTCCATACATTCTTTATTGTCGTCGGGAACCCTGATTCCCTGCACGACCCAGCTATTTTCTTTCAATCGCCTTTCGCTTACTGGCACAGTTCCTCTTGCTCTGTATAAACCGATACACCTGAAAGCACATCCTATGTCGATAGACATTGGAGGCATCAGAGGCAATGGTCAGTTTCCATGTCGGCGGACAGAAAACAGTCGGGCTGCCTGAGGCCTGTCTATGGCCCCAAGCAGCCCAGTGACCGCTAGTATTCTCCTATATTGCTAAGCAAATTACCTAGCTTTACTTCCAAGTCTTACTTCTTAGTCGCAGCGCTCTCGCCTGCTATGCGGCCGAACACGAGAATGTCGGTAATGGCGTTTCCGCCAAGACGGTTGCCTGCATGGATACCGCCGCAGACTTCTCCGGCAGCATAGAGTCCAGGAATAGGCTGCCCTTCAGTGCTGATTACCCTGGCAAGGGTATCAATCTTTACACCGCCCATGGTGTGGTGGACTGAAGGAGACCTTGGCGTTGCGTAGAATGGCCCTACTTCAACCTTGTAGTTTCCGAAGTTGGGCTTGCCAAAGTCCGGGTCATGCTGGGCATCAACGTAAGAGTTGTACTTCTCGATCTCAGCGACGAAATCGTCAGCCGGGATACCCAGCTTTTCAGCCAGTTCCTCGAGAGTGTCGGCCTTAATAACATCTTCGGCCTCAATCAAAGCATCAAGGTTGCGATCGCCAGCAATTTGGGCATCGCAGATGATGAAGAACAATCCGTCTTCTTGTTCCAGAGCAGCTTTAGCCAATACGTCTCTCTCTGCGTACTCATTGACAAAGCGCTTGCCCTGTTTGTTTACGAATACCTGGGTCTCAGCGCTGCCCCACAGTCCATTGAAGAGTACGCCCGTTTCAGGGTCTGAACTGGGCATCAGCTGAATGAAGCCCATGCCGACAAGATCTGCCCCAACCTGCTGTGCCATGATAATTCCGTCACCTGTAACGGTGGAGACGTTGGTGGACGGCATGGTAAGGGGCATCTCAGGCCAGTAGGTGTTGTATTCGGCACGCATCTCGGGGTTCTCACCGTAACCACCGGTTGCAAGTACAACACCGCTGTTAGCCCTGATGATGAGCTCTGAACCGTCTGCGGCAGTCGCCTTGACTCCTACAACCCTGCCATCTTCGGTAATAAGTTCCTTACCGGCGGTTTCAAGCAATATCTCGACACCTAGATCTTCAGCAGCAGCAGAAAGTGTCTCGATGTATGCCCTTCCTCCGCCTGTGCTGTGGGTCCGCGGCCACAGAGCACCCAGTACCGTGCCAATGGTGTCGCTGAACTCCTGGCCGTAGCCTTCCAGCCATTCGATGGCACCCAGAGCATTATTGCAGAGAATCTCGATAAGCTCGTACTCAGGAGAGATAGTGTTGCCTTGTAGATCGGTTCTGGTTCCGCCCAGGTAGGTGTGAACCATGTGTAGCTCAATTGAGTCAAATAGTACGCTGGTGTCGCCTGATTCTAAGTACTCGTTAATCTGTTGTTTGAGAGTGACAAATGCAGGAGCGAAATCGCCGAATTCGCTTTCATCGCGCTGCGCTAGTTCCTTAAGTTCGTTGAGAAGTGCATCGTTCATTGGTACGTTCTTCTGTCTTTCCGGATCGACCGCGTTCATTACGCCACCTGAGACCAGGGTGTTGCCACCCAGAACAGCAGCTTTCTCAAGCAGAATCACGCTGGCTCCGTTTTCCGCTGCCGAAACAGCTGCTGCAAGCCCGGCTCCGCCGCCGCCTATAACCACTACGTCAGCGGTCTTGTCAGCTTCTACTGCCGGTGTTTCTGGCTCTTTGGGGCCGCAGCCGGCTGCTGTCAACAGGAAAATCCCGGCCAACAGCCATAATGCCCACTTTCTTCTAGTCATATTATTCCTCCCTTGCTAGGTTTTCCGATTTGCCTGTAATTCCTATACTGCCTTGCCTAACCATTGCAGTTCACTGCGAGATCAACCGTGAGCCGACAACGAAAACCCTCGCTTGCCGTCTTGTGAGTTCCCTAGGTGTTGTATTTGTGAAATTCTTCACTCATTGGCTTACTTTCATAGTGCCACATGGCTTGAACATCGACAACTGCATCTGTACAGTGTTCACCGTGTCTTATGATGTAAAGTTTGCCAAAGTTGGCCTGCTTGCGCCCTTCCAAGACGCCGGCACCGCTTAGGATTCCTGCATAAACGGATACCTGTAATCAACCGGCGGGTTCAGGAGTTCCTTGATAGCCCTGGGGCTTACCCATCGCATCATGTTTAGCTTCGACCCTGCTTTGTCGTTGGTACCCGATGCCCTGGCACCGCCGAAAGGCTGCTGGGCGATTACTGCTCCTGTAGGTTTGTCGTTAATGTAGAAGTTGCCTGCCGCGTGAGCCAGCCGCTTTTCGATTTTCACAATGGCGTTCCTGTCCTGAGCAAATACAGCTCCTGTAAGCCCGTAAACGGACGTGGTATCACAAAGCTCCAGCGTCTTGTCCAAGTCTTCATCTTTGTAAACGTAGACGGTAAGCACCGGGCCGAAGATTTCCTCCTCCATAGTCTTAAACCGCGGGTTAGTGGTGACAATCACAGTTGGTTCAATGAAAAAGCCAACGCTGTCATCGCACGTCCCACCACATATGATCTCAGCCTCAGGCGATTCCTTTGCGTAGTCGATGTAGCCCTTTATCGACTTGAAAGCATTGGCGTCGATCACCGCCCCCATGAAGTTGGTGAAATCCTCTACATCGCCCATTTTGATGGTAGCCATGTCATCAAGCAGTCCTTGCTTTACCTGAGGCCAGATGCTTTCCGGGATGTACGCCCTGGAAGCAGCTGAGCATTTCTGGCCCTGGAACTCAAATGCGCCCCTGACAAGTGCGGTCACCAGCGCCTTTATGTCAGCTGACGGATGTGCAAACACGAAGTCTTTGCCGCCGGTTTCCCCTATCAGCCTGGGGTAAGTTCTGTAATTGGGCAAGTTCTTTGCCACAGTAAGCCACATAGACTGGAAGGTTTCACTTGAGCCGGTAAAGTGTAGCCCTGCAAACCACGGGTTTGCAAAAGCAACTTCTCCTACTACGCTCCCGGGGCCCGGTATGAAGTTTATGACACCGTCGGGAAGCCCCGCCCCTTGCAGGATCCTCATCACGTGATACGCGGAATACACTGCTGAGGAAGCGGGTTTCCACACAACCACGTTACCTGCCATAGCCGGCGCTGTAGGAAGGTTGCCTGCAATAGAAGTGAAGTTGAAAGGCGTCACCGCAAAGATGTATCCCTCTAGGGGCCTGTATTCCATGCGGTTCCACGCATCCTTGGTAGACTCAGGTTGCTCTTTGTAGATCTCATTCATGAAATACGCATTGAACCTGAGCATGTCGGCAAGTTCGCAAGCTGCGTCAATCTCAGCCTGATATGCAGTCTTGCTCTGGCAGAGCATTGTGGCTGCATTGATAGTGCTTCTATATGGCCCGCTGATCATTTCAGCTGCTTTCAAGAAGATGGCAGCCCTGTGTTCCCACGGCATAGACTCCCACTCGTGGCGTGCAGCCAAAGCGGCGTCAATGGCTGCTTTCACTTCCCCTTCACCGGCCATGTGGTATGTGCCGATTACGCGGCTCTTGTTATGTGGGATTATGCACTTCCCTGTTTTTCCAGTCCGGACCTCCTTGCCACCGATGATTAGTGGGATTTCGATTTGCTGCTCTCTTAGCTCTACAAGGCGCTTTTTCAGTTCCGCCCGTTCCTTGGTGCCCGGTGCATAGGACAGCACGGGCTCGTTCTGAGGCTTGTCAATCTTGAAGATTGCGTTGGCCACTTAGCTCACCTCCGGTAAATTGTCCGAGTCTTGTGTCTTGTTGGACGTGGTTTCCGACTACCGGGTGGGTTTCCGGCCACTAGGCGGGTTTGCCCACCCTCTGCAGTGAATTCAGACAGACTCGTGTCGCGTGAGTTGCATGAGTTATACGCTATGCAGTCCAATGTCCATTCATGGTTCATTTGTTCATGGTTCATCAATTGATTCATATACCAATCTTCAATCTTCAATATGGGTTGTGGAAATCCTTCTTTCTGTGAATGCGCTTATGCTGGTTTTTTGAAGAATCCAGTGAGCCGTTTGATGAGGTATCTTCTTGTGGAAGTCGGAAAGCGGGCCAACAGCCCCAGGTCGGCAGGATATCCGGACTCAAAAGAAGAAACCGTACTGGAGAAGCAAGTTGCAGTATCGAAACGCAAGATTGGTCAAAAGGTTTACTTTAGAAATCTGATAGAAAGGAGCTGAATCCCCGAAAGGGGAAAGCCGTGAGCGAGAAATCGTTGGACTTAATTTGGACTAAGATGGCCACTGAACTGGAAGAAGTCTGCCGGAAAACCGGCGTCATGGGCTACTCCATCCGCGACCTCAAGACGGGACGGAAGGCCGGTTTCCGGGAAGACGTACTGTTTCCAACGGCCAGCACCATCAAGATCCCCATTTTGCTCGGTGTGGCAATCCGTGTTCACCGGGGAGACCTGGACTGGTCTCAGAGAGTGGTGGTAGAAGACAAGGATAAGGTGGGAGGGAGCGGAGTGCTCGGCCACTTCACCTACAAGGCCGATATCGCCATCCGCGATGTGGCGGGTCTCATGATATCCCTCTCGGACAACACCGCCACTAACATCTGCATCGATCTCGCTACCATGGACTTTGTGAACGAAACCATGAAGTCTTTGGGGCTCGAGAACACGATGCTTCGCCGCAAGATGATGGATATAGAGGCAGCGAGACGCGGAGACGAGAACGTCTCCACACCCGGGGAGCTGGCAACACTGGTTGCCAAGATCCAAGAACGGGACGGCGTTTCCGAAGGCGTCGCCGAAGATGTGCTCTCCATCTTATCTTTGCCTAAGACAGGACCGTTCACCCTGGGACTGCCCCAAGACGTGAAGAGAGCCAATAAGCCCGGTGGTTTGGGCAATCTCTCGGTGGACGCAGGTATCATCTATCCCACTCCTGACCGGCCATTCGCGCTGGCAGTGTGCGGCAGCTTCCTGCCGGGACGGCCTGAGGAAG
>FZPS01000122.1_pt20 | contig 22282 bp, 11 predicted proteins | sample 1817821 | NCBI WGS metagenome assembly FZPS01 (sample SAMEA104158645, study PRJEB21678) | metagenome | place: Germany | collected 2015-04-21 | reverse complement strand
CTGGGGACATCGTCGTCCTTGAGATGGGGGAGCGGGTGCCTGCTGACCTTGTGATCGTCGAGGCGACATCGCTCCAGGTCGACGAGGCGGCGCTGACGGGTGAGTCTGCGCCGGTCGATAAGGCGCCGGGTGCGCTTCCTCCCGCAACCGACCTTGCTGCGCGGAGCAACATGGCTTTTGCCGGCACGACGGTCGTGAACGGGCGGGGGAAAGGGGTGGTCGTCGCCACCGGGATGACGACAGAGTTTGGAAAGATCGCCGGGCTCTCCCAGGCGGTCACGGCCGAGCCGACCCCGCTCTCCCGGCAGATGGACGTCTTCGGCCGAAACATCGGGGTGATCGCCCTTGGCATCGCGGTGGTCGCGGTCGTCGTCGGGCTCCTGCAGCAGCGCGAACTCCTGGAGATGTTCCTCGTCGGGGTCTCGCTCGCGGTGGCGGTGATCCCGGAGGGGCTCCCGGCGGTCGTGACCCTGACGCTTGCCATCGGGATCAAGACCATGATGCAGAAGAACTGTCTCATCAGGCGGCTCCCGGCGTCAGAGACTCTCGGCGCGGTCTCGGTGATCTGCACCGACAAGACCGGAACCCTCACCAGGAACGAGATGACGGTTGTCCGGGTCAGGACTTCTGGCCTTGATCTGAGGGTGACCGGGACCGGTTACGTCCCCGAGGGCGAGTTCCTCCTCGACGGCCAGGCGGTCGACCCCCGGGATTTTCCCGGGCTCTGGCGGTTCCTCAGGACAGTGTTCCTCTGCAACCACGCGACCCTGGCCCGCGACAGCGACGGAGGGTGGCGGATCTTCGGGACCCCGACCGAAGGGGCGCTCGTGGTCGCGGCGGCGAAGGCCGGGCTCTCCCGGGACGAGCGGCCTGCGGCGGTGGGTGAGTTCTCGTTTGACTCAACCAGGAAGCGGATGACGATCATCTACCGCGAGGGGGAGGAGGAGGTCGCCTACGTGAAGGGGGCGCCTGAGGTGCTTCTTGCCCGGTCATCGCGGGTCTTCATGGACGATGGTTCGGTCGTGGCGCTTACCGACGACCTTCGCGAGACCATCATGGAGACGATCGAGGAGTACGCGGCAGGGGGTCTCCGGGTGCTCGGGGCAGCATACCGCCCGCTCACGGCCGATCTTCCCCGGAGGGCTGACGTGGTGGAGGAGGACCTGATCTTCCTCGGGTTTGCCGGGATCCTCGATCCCCCCCGTCCCGAGGCGGCAGAGGCGATCCGGGTCTGCCGGAGTGCCGGGATCGATGTCATCATGATCACCGGGGACAACCCCCTGACCGCCTGCGCCATCGCCGAGGTCCTCGGACTCTCAAGCGCCGGGGCGCTGACCGGGGCTGATCTCGAGGCGCTGAGCGACGACGAACTCGAGGACCGGCTCCAGACGACGAAGGTCCTCTCGCGGGTCACGGCCGAGCACAAACTCAGGGTAATCGATCTCCTCTCGCGGGAGGGGGCGGTCATCGCGATGACCGGCGATGGGGTGAACGACGCCCCGGCGCTGAAGAAGGCGAACGTCGGGATCGCGATGGGGATCAAGGGGACCGATGTTGCCAAGGAGTCAAGCGACATGATCCTCGTGGACGACAACTTTGCCAGCATCGTCGCCGGGATCGAGGAAGGCCGACGGGAGTACGATAACATCTCCCGGTTCACCCGCTACCTCCTCTCCTCAAACATCGGGGAGATCGTCGCGATCGTCGGCGGGCTGCTCCTGGGGCTGCCGCTGATCCTCATTCCGGTCCAGATCCTCTGGATCAACCTGATCACCGACGGCCTGACCGCGCTTGCGCTCGGGATCGAGCCTGCCGAGCAGGATGCCATGCAACGCCGTCCGCGGGACCCGGAAGAGCCGATCCTCACGTTGCCTGCGTTCCTGGTCATCCTGGGTCTTGGTGCCTGGATCGGATTGCTCACCCTTTACGCCTTCTCAGGGGACCACACCGTCGACCTCGACCGGGCGCGGACGATGGCGTTTACCGGGCTGATCGTCTTCGAACTCTACAACGTCCTGAACTTTCGGTCGTTTCGCTACCCGCTCCACCAGATCGGGTTCTTCTCAAACCCTGCCCTGCTCTACGCGATCGTCGGCAGCATCGCCCTCCAGGTGCTGGTGGTCTATGTCCCGATCCTGCAGGGCTTCTTCGGGACCACACCCCTGACCCTTGCCGACTGGGGACTTCTCGTCCTCCTCGGACTCCCGGTGCTGCTCGCAGGTGAGGCCTCCAAGGTTCTCCGGGGCGCTATCTTCCCGGCAGGGGACCATCAGGTGCGATGAAACCAAGTTCATCCTCACCGGGCAGGGTGTGCAGATCGGCATGATTATGGGACTGTCCCGCAGATAGGTATCCAGGTAATTCGTTCTTTTTGGAGAGACCTATGACCAGTAATCAGCCTCTCGGAGTATATCGCGCGGCCCGGCCCCCACGATGCCGCCGGGATGGGGGTGAGGTGGTGTGATCGGCCCGGAACTGATCGCCATCGCGGTCTTCCTCTTCACCTACGCCCTTATCATCGACGAGCGGATCCACCGTGCGGTGGCGGCGATGTTCGGTGCCTCGATCATCGTCCTCCTCCACGTTGTTCCCTGGGAGATGATCCCGGTCTACATCGACCTCGGGACGATCTTCCTCCTGATGGGGATGATGATCATCGTCAACACCGCCCGCGGGAGTGGCCTCTTTGAGTTCATCGCCATCAAGACTGCGAAGGTTGCGAACGGGAGCCCGGTCCGGGTGCTTCTGCTCTTCTCGATCGTGACCGCGGTGGTGAGCGCGTTCCTCGATAACGTCACCACAGTCCTGCTCCTCACGCCGATGCTCCTCTACATCGCAAAGGTGATGAAGATCACCCCGCTGCCCTTCCTCGTCGCCGAGATCTTTGCTTCGAACATCGGCGGGGCGGCGACCCTCCAAACATCATGATCGGGTCGGCTGCCGGGCTCTCGTTCACCGAGTTTCTGGTCAACCTGGGCCCCATCATGGTCATCGATCTGGTCGTCGTCATGGGGATGCTCTACTTCATCTACCGAAAGGATCTCCATGTCTCGCCTGATGAGCGGGAGGCGATCGAGAAGACGTTCGCTGACCTGAACGAATGGGAGGCGATCCGGGACCGGTCGCTCTTCAAGAAGTCGATCATCGTTATTGCGCTCGTCGTCGGGATGTTCTTCACCCATGACCTCCTCGGGCTGGAACCGGCGCTCGTTGCCCTGATCGGGGCGTCGATCCTCCTCTTCTGGAGCAGGCAGCCGCCCGAGGAGATCTTTGAGAAGATCGAGTGGCCTGCCCTCTTCTTCTTCGGCGGGCTCTTCGTCGTCGTCGGCGCTCTCGTCGAGACCGGCGTCATCGAGGCGCTTGCCGGGTTTGTGGTGAACAGTGTTCACTCGCAGGGCGAGGCGATGCTGATCATCGCCTGGTTCTCGGCGCTTGCCTCGGCGATCGTGGATAACATCCCGCTCACCGCCACCCTGATCCCGCTGATCCAGGATATGAGTGTGGCGATGGATGTCTACCCGCTCTGGTGGGCGCTCTCACTGGGGGCGTGTCTTGGCGGGAACGGGACCATCATCGGGGCCTCGGCGAACGTCGTGGTGGTCGGGATCGCCGCCCGGAACGGGCTTGATATCACGTTCGTGGACTTTATGAAGATCGGGATGCTCGTGCTCTTCGTCACGGTCGGGATCGGCACGGCTATTCTCTGGTTCAAGTTCTGCGCTTTCTAGAGCCCCGGGCCGCCTCAACCTCCTCGAGGCGGCCGACCAGCCAGCGGTAGGCGGTCGCGGCCGCATCCCTGGCTGAGGGGCTCGGGTCCTCGTTCTGCATCAGGTCGAGGTGGTCTTTTGCCCGTGGATCGGCGAGCGCCCCGAGGGAGAGGGCGGCCTGGGCCCGGACGAACTCGTCCTCGTCGTAGAGTGCCCTGATCAGCCCGTCGATCTCGCGGTCATCTCGCATCCTGTCGATATCGTCGAGTGTTGTCATGGGATCTGCCCGTGGTCATCGAAGGCGGTATATATGCTTTTTTCCGGGGTGGTTCCACCCGGTTGAACCTCCTGGTCCGGGGCAGGATCGAGACGAGTGATGACGGAGTGGGAAAAGAGTGGGGTGCCGGTGCGTGTGCCGCTGCCCGGGCCAGGTCTTGAGGTGCATCCCCTCCACGTCCTTCTTCTCTGCCACCTGAGCATGCGCAAGCGACGCGGCCCGCCTGACGTCTGCGTCAGGGTCGGCGAACTTCAAGCGTCTCAGGGGTTCCAGGGCCCGGTCGTCGCCGACGGCGCCGAGGGCTTCGGCGGCGGTCATCCTGATGATTTCGTCGGGGTCACCGAGGAGTCTGGTGAGCCTGTCGATGTCCCGCGGCCTCCGCAGGTGGTCGATATCCTTCTCTCGCATCCTGATCTTTCCTGCCTGGCTGGTTGCGGGGTGGTCGATTTGAGCGGGTGGCGCTGACCAGACGAGTGCTATTGCCCTGGGTGGTGTCACCCAGATCGCCCGTGCATTCTTCTTTGTGATGACCGGAGGGAGCGGTGCCTCTGGCAGCAGGCTCGACTCACTTGTCTGGCCGATCAGCAGAATATGGCTCTGCAGGTCTCCTTTAGTTCTGGATCTCGATGTCGCTCGCCAAAATATATAAAAAGATATATGGTGGGATACACTCGATTCTGAACCATGGAGATCAGACTAAACGCACTGACTCCCATCTGGACCGGGGGAGTCGGTGGTACCCCGGACCGACTCTACGAGAGCGGGATCATCGGGAGTCTGCGCTGGTGGTACGAGGCGGTTGTTCGGGGGGTAGGGGGATATGCCTGTGCACATTCCTGCGAGCTGAGTGCCAGGCAAAAGACCGGGGAAGAGCGCCGGGCGAACCTCTGTCCAGCCTGCTACCTCTTCGGCTGTGGGGGGTGGAAGAGGCGGTTTCGCCTGGTGGCATCCGCAGAAAAGATGGAGCGCTTCCAGCTGGCCACGCTGGATAAAACCCCGTTGGCCACGCGGAATAAGAGCAAGAAGGGAGTGAGAGGAGGCGGAAACCGCTGGTGGCTCAATGAGATCTTTCCTGAATCCGGAGGAGCCGACCTGCCCTCCGGGGAAGTGACGCTTTCTTTCAGGCATGTTGCAGATGCGGGAGTACGTGAACAGATTGTATCGTTGCTCTCAATAATGGCCCACATCGGGGCGATCGGCGCAAAGACCCAGTATGGTTTCGGCCAGTTTGAATGGGGAGATAAGCGCCCGCTGGAGGAATCGGTCAGGACGATCAGGGGGTTTGTGGAGGGAATGGGATTTATGAGTGCTCAAAACCAGAGAGACTGGTACTCCCTTGCCCAGTTCTGGTTCTACGAGCTGGATCTCCCCCCGGAGAACAAGCAGGTGAAGAGGTTTCGTAGTGCAAAGGTTCTCTATGGAGATTCGCTTCCAGAAAACTACCTCCCTGTCTCTTTTGATATTCGCTATAAACTCCCCGGCTCGTCTGCCGGCGGCCTGAGGTTAGCCTATTGCGAATCGCGGAAGGAACTGGCGAAGAGTGAAGCGGAGCGACAGACACAGATGATCTTTGGAACCGCGGCCAATGAGAAGGACCGGCGCGGGAGCCGGGTCTTTGTCAGTCACCTCTTCAAAAGAGATCCGCGCGATGAGAATTACCGGTTGCGTGTCTGGGGCTTCACCGACGAAGACGTCGGGAATGTGGTTGGAAAGGAACTTGAGAAGATGTTCAAACTGGATGAAACCCCCAGGATGATGACGGGGAGGGAGATCGTGGGGGGTAGGTTATGATCTATGACTATTACGCCAGCGAGGCGGCACAGGTTGCTGGACAGACTGATGAGGAACTCCTGAAATCAAAGGACCCGCACCTTATCTATCACTACCAGGCGGTCAATGACCGCTCAAAGGAGGGTTCCGGAGGCAGAAAGAATGCAGGCGAGCTCCGTGCCAAGTGGGTGCAAATGGTGCTGCAGGAGAGGGATCACCAAACGAGGTGGTCCGGCGGGGATCAGATCAAAATCCCGGTCTGCGACCTCGTCCTTCTGCCCCGGTATTCGTTCTTCCTTCAGTTTTCTTTCGTGCTGGCCCGCCCCTACATCTCCAGGGGTGAGCAGGAGTTTTACATCATCGACAACCCCATCCTCAGAGATAACATCCTCGACCTCCCTTATGTGGCGGCATCCTCGTGGAAGGGTAGCCTGCGTGCAGCGTTGCGGCAGATGGGGCATGGGGGAGAGGAAGAGACGATCCGACGGATCTTTGGCAATGAGCGTGGTGAGCAGACAGAGTTCTGTCGGGGAAGATTGCACTTCTACCCGACATTCTTTACCAGGACGTCTGTGGAGGTCATCAACCCCCATGACCGGGAGAGGCGGATCGGTGAGATGCCGATCTACTTTGAAGCGGTCCCCCTGGGCGAAAAAGGGATCTTCTCTCTCCTCTATGTCCCCTACGATCAGGTTGGAGGGGACCTGGTGGAGACCAGTCAGCAGGTTGCCAACGACCTGGTGCTGATCGCCGAAGGGCTTCGTGAGATGCTCACCGTCTATGGGTTCGGAGCGAGGACGTCGAGCGGGTACGGGAGTGTGGAGCCGGAATCCTGCAAGGGCAACATCAGCATGAGAGCAGAGGCTGATATGGGCGGACAGGAGGGGCCTCTCCCTGTGAGGCCTGAAGAGCGGTTCCTGAAGTACCTGAACCCGGACGGTACCCCGAAGGAGGTATTCAGGGGAGATGGAGAGGGTGGATTGCTCAAGAACGCTGAGTATAAGGAACGGGGGGATCGGCTCGGCGGCGGGAGCCTGAGAGAGTTCAAGAAATTCAGGTGGTGGCTTCTGGAGCACGGTCCGGGGTGGCAGGCGCACTGTGCAGGGGGTGGTGCGGAGGCGAGATGCCCGACCTGGGAGTTTACCGGTCTTGACGACCTTGTGGCGAAAGCAGAAGAGATCGCGTCTCAACTGCACAGGGAGGGGAAAGAATGAGAGATCTGCAGGTGCTCGTAGAGAATAAGGACGCCCTCCTCCTGGCAGAGATGGGCGCCTGGCTGCATGATATGCGGAAATGCAGTGATGAGTTCATAGCTACTAAGGTAGGTACGGGTCAAAATAAGAGTTCTCAGAATGGGTCTAAAGACAAAACCGATTTCCTGAAATTACTGGGAGGTTATGCCAAAGAAACCATTCCACTCCAGGAGGAGGTTTCACTACAGGAACTCATAGAGAGAGGCAGACCGAAGAACGTAAAAAAAGAACAGGAACCATACCTGATCCGGTATCTTGGTCGTTGCCATGCCGCCGCACATATCGAAAAAGAGGCTGAAGTACATAAAAAACAGAAAGGAAATGAAAAAAAGGAAGAAAATAATAAAAAAGAAGCAAAGGATGCCCGGATATCTACTCCGTTTGGCTATGAGGGTGACCCTTTACGCGGTCTAACCAGCAAACTTAAGGATCTCCCATTTGAAAAATTAGAACGCCGAAAGGAGTTCTTAATCCCCTTAAAAGATACCTTCAAGACTACACTCGGTGACACCCGGAGACCGATCAACGAGGTGGACCTCTGGAGCTGGTCGAGTATCGTTGCCGCCCTCTATAAAGCTGCACTGGCAGGAGCACTCCTGGGTCATAAACCAGCCCCAGAAGATCTGCGATGGCGCCTTCTTGCCGTACGTCTTGACACCGCCCGGGTTCTTGGCAGCGCGGATAAAATACCTGTGCTGCTGGCGAGAAAGGAGTGGATCAGCAAAGGACTCGATGCGGTCCAGACCCTCCTTGAGGAGACCTACCCCATCGGGAACGAGGTCTACCGGGACGAGAACGGGAGCATCTTTGTGATCCCCGACCTGGAGGGGCTCCTGGAGATCAAGGATTCTGCGAGAGGGAAATACCTGAACGAGTTGATCTCTGAGGCACTCGACTATGACGGGGAGATCACCGTCTCGCCTGTAGTCTCGGAACATTGGTGGGCACAAAGTCCGGATCGGAATCCAGCTGACGATGAAGTCCCTCCGATTGGCGACCTGCTTAAGAACGATCTCTATTCGCCTCCCGACATCAAAAGGGTGCAAGAGTGGTGGAATTCCCGGAATCATAGACCACAGGTCTGCACCGTCTCATGGCTGCGACCTGAAGAGAGACGATCCGGGCACGCCCGGGTATCCAGGTATTGGGCGGAGAAGATCGGGGGGCGGGCAGAGGAGTGGCTGAACAGACGAGATACAACGATCTGGATAGATGAGGTGGCAGACCGGAACGGCAGGATATGCCTCATCGCAGGAAGGTTTGACCTCTCTGACTGGCTCGCTCCCGACGGGCATATCCGGTCGCTTGTGGTGGATCACAACCTCGCGGAGGTCACAAAGACCCCCTCCTTCGCCCGGCTCAGGAGGATCTGGGAGACAACGCGGACGTTCTGGGAGGAGGTCGAGGCGGATTTCCTCAGACCGATCAGCGTAACAGAACCTCGCGTGGTGTTCTCGGGGGTCTTTACATCCAAAAATGGCAAGAATCTGGAGGATTCACGGGCCTATGAAGCAGTAGCGGGGAGGACATCCTTCAGCGTCTTCTACTCGTCCGGGAAATTCTTTATCATCGAAAATCTGGCATGGCTTGCAAGAAAAATCACCCGGGAAGAGGAAGGCGATCCCCGGGAGCTGATCCGGGAGTTCCTTAACGATAAGAACGTGACGATCCGGGAGCCTGATGGGGGAGGCAGGGAGATCGGCGAACTGAGGGTAGGGCAGATCGCAGATGATGAGAAGTCTTACCCTGCGGTGATACCGATCGTCTCCGACCCCAGCACGTTCATGGCGATCGTCCCTGCAGATTGTGCGGTAGAGATCGCTGGGAGGGTGAAGAAGAAGTATGAGACCGAGATGGGAAAGGTCAGGAGCAAACTCCCCCTCACCCTGGGTCTGGTCTTTGCCGGATCCCGTACCCCGCTTGCGGCGCTGATGGACGCCGGGCGGAGGATGCTTGACCGGAAGGTGCGTAAGGACTGCTGGGCCCTGGCCGACGATGTCAATTTATATGGCAACAACTACCTCCTCAGGTTCACCAACGGTGTGACGTGGCAGGTTCCCGGGAAGATGGGGGATAACACGACCGATGATGACTGGTATCTCCACCTCTATGTTTTGGGAGAGCCACCAGAGAACACCCATGGGTTTCAACACCCAACAAAACCCTGTGTCTGGCTGGTCCATGCCCGTGACCTCAAGAAAGGAACCAGCGTTGTTGTCTTCCCCTCAACCTTTGACTTTGAGTTTCTTGATGTCTCCTCCCGGCGATGGGAGGTAGACTATGATGGGCAGGGGCGGCGTCGGCAGAAGATGAAATCGACCCGGCCCTATCTCCTGGAGGAACTCGACAAGTTCGAGACTATCTGGGAGTCTCTTGCAGGGTCTCTGACATCTTCCCAGATCTGGAAGGTGGTCAGGGCTATCGAGACGAAGCGGCTCGAGTGGCCCGAGGGAAAGGAGGATGAGACCCTGCAAGGGTTCATCCATGACGTTCTTAGAAACGCACACTGGCGAGGTGGGGCGCACGATGGCGAGCACCCCATGCCTGAAGAGGTTGCCACGCTTGTTGAAGAGGCTGCCGTGAGCGGGATGCTGCGCGATGTGACTGAACTGTATATGCAGATTTTGAAAGAAAAACCCAAACCCATGGAGAAGCGAGTATGATTGATATCAGACATCTTGTGATGATGACCCTCGACCCGGTGCACATCGGGTTAGGGGGGTACAGCCTGGGTCGCGTGGACAACGCGATCGTCAGGGAACCAGGGACGAACCTCCCGAAGATCCCGGGAACGAGCCTGATCGGGGCAGCGCGGAATTATGCGGCGATGCGGTATGGGAAGCCCTCTGCTGCGGGCTTGCACAAAGAGTTCAAAGGAGGCGTTGAACAGTGTCCGATCATCTACACCTTCGGAACCGCCTCCGAGAGCGGCGGGGGCAGGGCCGGCACGGTCAGTATCAGCGATGCACAACTCCTGTTCTTCCCGGTCTCCTCGAGCGCGGGTCCGGTGTGGGTCAGCACCCGCAGAACCCTGGAAGCGGCAGGGTTCAATGTGGAGGAGGACGATAAGAATTCGACTAAGAATCCGACCACCCTGAAGTTGGAGAAGAATGGGGAGAAGAACGGGAAGAAGAAGAACAGGAAGAAGAATGCTATAAACCTTGGATGGCTGATGGTGCCGGTGAAGCAGGGTCTGCGGATCACCCCTCCTCCTGGAATGGAGCAGGCGTGGAGCGAGATCAACGAGCGTATCGTGATGATCTCCCCGAACCTCTTCTCTGAGGTTGTCAACAGCAACCTGGAGGTCAGGACTTCGGTTGCGATCGATCCGGAGACTGGAACGGCGGAAGATGGAGCACTGTTCACTTATGAGGCGATACCGCGAGCCACCTGGCTCTGGTGCGACCTGATTGAGAATGACTACATCCAGGAATTCCCGCGGACTGAACATCAGTTTGATGCTAACCTGAAGAAGGAGAATGGCGGGGAACCCCTGGGGGAGACCTGGAACCGGCCTCTGCATGTTGCAAGGGCAGGGCTTGCGCTTATGAAGTACCTCGGTGTCGGCGGCATGAGCACCCGCGGTTTTGGCAGGGTGGATGTCATCTGCGGCCTGGAGGATGAGCCAGATGCGGCATCTTGATTTCGAGGCCGCAAAAGCGGGTCAGGCGATCACCAGAGCGGCAAAGAAGACGGGGGTCTCCGGTGCCAAGGCGGAGAATCTCCTGATGAAGGCGTTGGGGGTGCTCCAGAAGAACGGCCCGTATGCCTGCATCCTCTACCTCTCCTCACAGGCAAAAGAGGAGAAGATGGCGGAGATCATTTATAGTAAGCTTCTTAACCTTGCGGAAATGATGACCGGTCACCGGCCGAAGGGGTCCTCCGGGTGCGAGTATATCTCCGATCACGTCTGCACCGACCTTGAAGCCCTGCTCCTGGTGAAACGGTTCTGGGAGCAGACTCTTATTTACGCCCGGTACGGGGCAAAGGCGATGGAGGACGGCTGATGTCCTCCTGGATCCCCTATCGTGTTCTCCTTCGTCTCCTCTCTCCGATGCACATCGGCTGGAGGAGGACCGGAAACCTCCAGCAGACGCGAGGATATGTCCCGGGACGGGCTATCTGGGGTGCACTTACCGCCACGCTCACCCGGATGGGGAGAGGGAACGACTACGAAGCGGTCGGGAATGCCGTGGAACAGGACCTGCGCTACACGTACTTTTATCCTACCACCCGGAGGGATGAGGTCACCCTCTGGCCCTGGGATCCGGGGTTTGCATGGAGATACATGGGCAGCTACGCGAGCACTGCCCTCTCTGGAACGGTGGCGGAGGAGGGATCGCTTCATGAGACTGAGTGTCTCTCCCCGGTCACGCGGGAGGGGAAGGATGTTTTCTTACTCGGCTATATCCTCGAGAAGGAGGGGTGCAGGTTGTCATGGAAGGAGGCACTTGCAGAGGTGCAGTTTGGGGGCGAGCGGGGCTATGGTTGGGGGCGGGTTACCCCATCTGAGATTGAGCCATCTGAGATTGAGGAGAGTGAGCGGTGTTTTGGGTATGCCATAGAAGAGGCACACGGCACCCCTGCGATCAGAGTTCCCGAGAGGAAATCGGTCCTTGCACACTGCATCGCCGATGCGAGATTCATCCTGAAAGGGGAGGTTGAACCTCTGATCGGACGTGAGACCACCCGTCAGGCGGGGTTTGGGGGCAGGGTCTCCAGCGCCACCGTCTGCTGGACACCTGGAAGCACCGTGAAGGGGGAGACAGTATTTACTATCTGCGGCAAGGGAGTTCTGGAGAAGGTGATGTCTATCCAGTGAACCGGGACCGGTTCTTATCGCGGATATCTATTTGAGCACATCCCAAAAGTCTCTGGCGATCGAAGACCCCGGTGGGTCAGCGCACATCCGCGCACCGGAACGACGATCTGACGCATACTCGACGCAGAACCGGAACCGAGGCCCATTTTCGGGCTTCAAGCCTTGGAGGAGGGACCGGGGAGGGGATGGCCCCCTCCCGACAGAAGAGTTCTGGGACAACCTCTTCCATACAACTTTGCGGGTATTTAGACTGACCCAGATGTGGTCGTCGTTACGGTCGCTGTTTTCAGTTGAGATGACCTGGAGTTTCCGAATCATCGGGCGATTGTGCGGGCCGAATGGGTGGAGCGGAAAGTCCTGCGGGGCGTCGTGGATCATTATAAAGCGAATACGTTATTGGGGATCCACGACATAGGGGTATAGTGTGGTGCTCTTGGGTTCCTTCGGTGGTCGAAAGGGGCAAAAATGGGCGCTGTTTGAATTGGACTAATGTAGGATTGAAATAATTTACCTCATAATTGATAACAAACCATTGCGGAGTTTGAATTGGACTAATGTAGGATTGAAATTAACCTTGGCAATGTGCACAACCAAAACCGTAACAAGTTTGAATTGGACTAATGTAGGATTGAAATATATAATTCTCTGTTCTGCTCCATTTCTCCATTTAGTTTGAATTGGACTAATGTAGGATTGAAATTTTCCCGACCTTCTCCCGCCGGTCGTCTGTGGTCGCGTTTGAATTGGACTAATGTAGGATTGAAATCCACGTCCCTGATCCCGTCCCTCGGGGCCGCGACCGGTTTGAATTGGACTAATGTAGGATTGAAATTCGAGCCCGATCAGGAGCAGGTGTTGTTTCCCACCGTTTGAATTGGACTAATGTAGGATTGAAATTGGGAGCGCGACCTCCGCATCGATCCGGCTCAGGTAGACGTTTGAATTGGACTAATGTAGGATTGAAATGAGTTTACGCGCTTCTGTAATCTTCCTACTCTGAATTAGTTTGAATTGGACTAATGTAGGATTGAAATTATTATCCCTCACGGATGCGTGCATGTGCCTGGCACGGTTTGAATTGGACTAATGTAGGATTGAAATGGATGTTTCACCTTCACGGAAATAACGAGCAGCAAGAGTTTGAATTGGACTAATGTAGGATTGAAATATGGATGCGCGCAAAGGTAAAGTAAAATTAAATTAGTTTGAATTGGACTAATGTAGGATTGAAATCTACGGGGGAGCCGGTCGAGTTCGACGACAACCGGAGTTTGAATTGGACTAATGTAGGATTGAAATTCGATCTTCCCGTAGATTCCATCGACCCGCTCCTGGTTTGAATTGGACTAATGTAGGATTGAAATGATAGCGTCATCTACCGGATCCTACAGCTCGACGCGGCGGTTTGAATTGGACTAATGTAGGATTGAAATTGCGATCTCATCTGTATGATGGGTCATACGCCTTCGACGGTTTGAATTGGACTAATGTAGGATTGAAATTGAGACTCTCCGCGGCGATATTGACGGCGTAATCGCCGTTTGAATTGGACTAATGTAGGATTGAAATACTGGGATCCGTATCCCGGACTGGTCGACGCCAACGTTTGAATTGGACTAATGTAGGATTGAAATTGCGATCTCATCTGTATGATGGGTCATACGCCTTCGACGTTTGAATTGGACTAATGTAGGATTGAAATAGGAGCACATCCCGCAGCGCTTCCCCTGTCGGCGGCGTTTGAATTGGACTAATGTAGGATTGAAATTGTCGAGATAGTTCAGGGCGACACGACCTACTACCGCGTTTGAATTGGACTAATGTAGGATTGAAATTTATCCCTTCGGTGATGATCAAGGGGTCGCCGGGAGGTTTGAATTGGACTAATGTAGGATTGAAATTCTCAATACGTAACGCCTTGATTTTATTTTCATCATGTTTGAATTGGACTAATGTAGGATTGAAATCGCTTTAAAGCCGGAAAAGTGATAATTATAAACGAGGTTTGAATTGGACTAATGTAGGATTGAAATATCTTAGATGAAGATGATTTTTATGAACGAGAATCAGTTTGAATTGGACTAATGTAGGATTGAAATTAATGTTACGGAGAATATTCTGTGCATCAGCGGTAGTTTGAATTGGACTAATGTAGGATTGAAATTTGATTCCCATGCCTCAATTTGCTCAGAATTAAACCGTTTGAATTGGACTAATGTAGGATTGAAATTCGATTGAGATCCCGGAGTAGATTTAACCACTTTTGTTTGAATTGGACTAATGTAGGATTGAAATATCATATCCGGTGACAACTCGCATATCATCCAGGTGCGTTTGAATTGGACTAATGTAGGATTGAAATCACACAATACGTGTGTAATGTCTCATCCTGCCAAATCTGTTTGAATTGGACTAATGTAGGATTGAAATATCTCTTGTGAGATGAACATTTATATCCCCCTGAAGTTTGAATTGGACTAATGTAGGATTGAAATTTGTATTACCTCATTTCCTTTAGTTCTGCTAATAGAGTGTTTGAATTGGACTAATGTAGGATTGAAATCAGAACACCTGGGAGATAGTAAGAAAACAGGTTAACCTGTTTGAATTGGACTAATGTAGGATTGAAATACAAGTGTTGCTTCGATCCCGAGCATGGCCCGAATCGTTTGAATTGGACTAATGTAGGATTGAAATGCTTCACACCCCGGGCGATCACGTGTGCGCCTCGTCCCGTTTGAATTGGACTAATGTAGGATTGAAATGACTGGTGCCCGCTGGAGCAGGTCGCCCCAGACTGGGTTTGAATTGGACTAATGTAGGATTGAAATGTGACCTGGCAGCCTGCACCGGACCGGCGGATCCCGGTTTGAATTGGACTAATGTAGGATTGAAATGTCGTGTGGCGACTGTTCGACCCGCGGACCGGGGAGCGTTTGAATTGGACTAATGTAGGATTGAAATCTGCAAACGACCGGGTGGCGTCAACAGTAGCACTCTGTTTGAATTGGACTAATGTAGGATTGAAATGCCTTCTACGTCAAGCACGAGTACGATGATGACACGGTTTGAATTGGACTAATGTAGGATTGAAATTCGGCGTCGAGTGCAAAGCACAGGAACGGATCGCCTTGTTTGAATTGGACTAATGTAGGATTGAAATACGAGAGAGGCGATGCGTCGCTCTGCGGGGTAGCTGCGTTTGAATTGGACTAATGTAGGATTGAAATTACACCACCCTTGCCGCGCCGTATACAACCGGTGGGGTTTGAATTGGACTAATGTAGGATTGAAATACCAGGCGCGGGATGAACTCATCGCCGAGATCAAGGCGGTTTGAATTGGACTAATGTAGGATTGAAATACTGATGCTGATGGTCTGCAGCGCGACCGGCATCAGTTTGAATTGGACTAATGTAGGATTGAAATCTGCTCGGGCCCGGAGGCTCTCGGCCTGCTGATGCAGCGTTTGAATTGGACTAATGTAGGATTGAAATCGCCGGGCCGGGTGATCGATATCCTGGTTAAGAAAGGGTTTGAATTGGACTAATGTAGGATTGAAATGGCCGTCTCGCCGCGGTGATCGGGATCGTGCTGCTCGGTTTGAATTGGACTAATGTAGGATTGAAATAGTGGGGGCGGTGCTGATGGCCTGCGACAACCTCCTGGGTTTGAATTGGACTAATGTAGGATTGAAATCAGAAATGGCGCTGCGGATATATCTCGATATGGAGAGTTTGAATTGGACTAATGTAGGATTGAAATGTGAGCTGCATCGTAAACTTGCTAAGCGCGTCGGTGATCGTTTGAATTGGACTAATGTAGGATTGAAATCGACCACCCGCGACGAGATCGCCCGGATCGTCACGCGTTTGAATTGGACTAATGTAGGATTGAAATCGGGTGTCGCGAAAATGAGGATCACGCCGTCACCTCCTGTTTGAATTGGACTAATGTAGGATTGAAATGAGAGCAGCAGCTCGAGTGGCGGTTCCCGTCCGGCGGTTTGAATTGGACTAATGTAGGATTGAAATGGGACATACGTAAATGTCACGGTTTTGGCTCCTTGAGTTTGAATTGGACTAATGTAGGATTGAAATACGCGGACAGCACCTGGTCGGCCGGATCGAGACTCTGTTTGAATTGGACTAATGTAGGATTGAAATCGTTCTGCATCAGCGACGCGCCAGACCCGGCCTGCGGTTTGAATTGGACTAATGTAGGATTGAAATGTCGGCCCGCAGCACAGATACACCAGCCTATAAAATATGTTTGAATTGGACTAATGTAGGATTGAAATGCCGTCACAGCAACGCCGCCATCAAGCGAACCCCCGCGTTTGAATTGGACTAATGTAGGATTGAAATGTCCGCGATCGTGGTGTAAATCAACGATACCGCGCCGGTTTGAATTGGACTAATGTAGGATTGAAATATGATCTCGTCGAGCAGATAGATGAGGAGGCCGACCGTTTGAATTGGACTAATGTAGGATTGAAATGTTTGCCGGCCGGATCCTGATACACCCCCCGGAGGAGTTTGAATTGGACTAATGTAGGATTGAAATGGGAGAATACAGGTTCAATACCATATGAGGTTTCAGAGTTTGAATTGGACTAATGTAGGATTGAAATTTCCAGATAGTTGTTTCTTTGTCTACACATTCATCGTTTGAATTGGACTAATGTAGGATTGAAATTTGAGAACCCTCATAAGCGGGGAATGTGCCAAGTTCTGTTTGAATTGGACTAATGTAGGATTGAAATGTGGGTTATATTTACATTGTTTTTCATAAAACACCGGTTTGAATTGGACTAATGTAGGATTGAAATTTTGACTCTTCAATCTTTACCATAAGGTAAACATCTTTGTTTGAATTGGACTAATGTAGGATTGAAATATATTAACGCCGCAAAAAATATTGCACTCAGGGCTGCGTTTGAATTGGACTAATGTAGGATTGAAATGAGGCAGGAGACGGATGCGTGAACGATCGGGGCATACTGTTTGAATTGGACTAATGTAGGATTGAAATAGCAGCACGGTGAGAAATTGTATATCGGTACGGAGGAGTTTGAATTGGACTAATGTAGGATTGAAATTCTTCCGGCGCGAGATACGTCCTGGTCATCGGATCAGTTTGAATTGGACTAATGTAGGATTGAAATGTGGGAGCAGGTCGGCGGTGTGGTCACCGGAGCGATCGTTTGAATTGGACTAATGTAGGATTGAAATGCAGTGGGACGAGATCACCGGATACCTGGAGGGTATCGTTTGAATTGGACTAATGTAGGATTGAAATCTGGGTTCCTGCTCGGGGTCGTCACGACGGCGCTCGGTTTGAATTGGACTAATGTAGGATTGAAATCTCCTGGAGATCCCCTGGTCGGAGCTGAAGGCCCTGGTTTGAATTGGACTAATGTAGGATTGAAATAGCGTGGCAATGTTTATGTAGGAGCCGCTATTCGTCGTTTGAATTGGACTAATGTAGGATTGAAATAGCACAATTGCATTAATGCTCAGGCATATCTTCTTGTTTGAATTGGACTAATGTAGGATTGAAATGATGGTGCCGTCCTCGATCGCGTCGCGGACAACATCGAGTTTGAATTGGACTAATGTAGGATTGAAATGTCTCGCGGACGGACGGGTTCAGGGGCATCAAAAAGTTTGAATTGGACTAATGTAGGATTGAAATATCGCAGGCCGCGTAGAGTTCCGATACGCCAAACTGGTTTGAATTGGACTAATGTAGGATTGAAATTCCGGGAGATCGCGCGGAGCCCCTCGCGGGAGAAGTCGTTTGAATTGGACTAATGTAGGATTGAAATTGCGTCAGGATACGGGTGAGGTCGTCCCGGGTTGTCGGTTTGAATTGGACTAATGTAGGATTGAAATACGCATTGTAATATTATATTGACTTTTGCTTAGATAGTTTGAATTGGACTAATGTAGGATTGAAATGCGAGGACTGGCCGATGCGTCCGCGTCGCTGCGGATTCGGTTTGAATTGGACTAATGTAGGATTGAAATTTGAGCAACCGCTCCCGCTCGACGCGGTCCAGCGCCGTTTGAATTGGACTAATGTAGGATTGAAATAGATTCTTTGCAACCTTAATAAATTTCTTTATATCATCGTTTGAATTGGACTAATGTAGGATTGAAATATTCTTACAGGTGTAAGATGGTCATTACATGACATGGTTTGAATTGGACTAATGTAGGATTGAAATATGTTTAGCGTAAGGGACATAATAAAGACTCTTGAAAGTTTGAATTGGACTAATGTAGGATTGAAATAAGAGTATAATGTTGCATACCTCGATGTTGCTGAAACGTTTGAATTGGACTAATGTAGGATTGAAATGGTTATGTGTGTAACTTTGGATAGTGAGAATGTCACGTTTGAATTGGACTAATGTAGGATTGAAATTTCAATGTTGTAATTGACAAGGATGTAATTGGTGCTTGTTTGAATTGGACTAATGTAGGATTGAAATATATTATCATATCTATGCATTAACACACATATTTTGTTTGAATTGGACTAATGTAGGATTGAAATAATTAATAAAAGAAGGTAACGACACAATCGATTACAGTTTGAATTGGACTAATGTAGGATTGAAATAACGCATCTTCATCCAGGATCGGATAATTGTTTAAGTTTGAATTGGACTAATGTAGGATTGAAATCTTCATCGACCTCCATCTGCAACCCGATCTTCTCCCGTTTGAATTGGACTAATGTAGGATTGAAATGCAGAGCGACTCGAACAGGGCGATCGGCATGTCGCCCGTTTGAATTGGACTAATGTAGGATTGAAATGATTTTTTATGAGTTTCTCTATGAGTTTCTTATGAGTGTTTGAATTGGACTAATGTAGGATTGAAATCCGGAGGGACTCGAACCCTCTACCGCTCCCTTACAGGTTTGAATTGGACTAATGTAGGATTGAAATTACAGCCGGGCGTCGCCGGTCGACTCATTGGCACGGGTTTGAATTGGACTAATGTAGGATTGAAATCGTTCGAGGACGGCGATCAGACGCACCACGTCGGTGGTTTGAATTGGACTAATGTAGGATTGAAATTTCGGTGTCGAGTGTAAAGCGCAGGAACGGATCGCCGTTTGAATTGGACTAATGTAGGATTGAAATCAGAGTTTTTCACGAGGCCGAACCGCTCAAGCGATGTTTGAATTGGACTAATGTAGGATTGAAATGCGACGTCGATGTATTTCATGCCGGAGCCGGGATTCGTTTGAATTGGACTAATGTAGGATTGAAATTCGAATCCACCATGCCGGAGAGTGCCGCGAAAGACGGTTTGAATTGGACTAATGTAGGATTGAAATAACGATTCGGCGGTCACTTTTATTCTGACAGTATTGTTTGAATTGGACTAATGTAGGATTGAAATCGGAATTCTGATTCTGCGTGGATTTTGACGCTATCGTTTGAATTGGACTAATGTAGGATTGAAATAAGGGAACGACGTGCTTGTTCCCGCGTTTGCGCCAGTTTGAATTGGACTAATGTAGGATTGAAATTTCAACGTCGGCGGATACCGCAGAGACTGTATACCTTGTTTGAATTGGACTAATGTAGGATTGAAATGTGCTGACCTGCACGAGTTCTTAAAGGGTATGGGTTGTTTGAATTGGACTAATGTAGGATTGAAATAGGTGAAGCTAATGCAGATTTTCAAGGGGAAAAGAGGTTTGAATTGGACTAATGTAGGATTGAAATGTGTAGGCGCCCCGCATTCCTCGCAGGGGGGGAAATCGGTTTGAATTGGACTAATGTAGGATTGAAATGTAGACCTTACACCAACCGATGAGGTCCTCACCGTCCAGTTTGAATTGGACTAATGTAGGATTGAAATACAAGTACAAGTCTAGGCGCGCTGCAATTAATGCAGTTTGAATTGGACTAATGTAGGATTGAAATATATCCCATATGAGACCTGGATCGAGGGAGACCTTGAGTTTGAATTGGACTAATGTAGGATTGAAATCGTGTATGGCTGGTAGGCTATTCCTATCAGGGCCTGTTTGAATTGGACTAATGTAGGATTGAAATGCATATTGACCGGATACCTAATTCTGTCGCGCAGGGTTTGAATTGGACTAATGTAGGATTGAAATTACGGGGATTATATCGGGTGGTGGCGGGAGCTAGCGGGTTTGAATTGGACTAATGTAGGATTGAAATTACGGGGATTATATCGGGTGGTGGCGGGAGCTAGCGGGTTTGAATTGGACTAATGTAGGATTGAAATACGACAGTGGCAAGGATTTGGCCGTATCCGAACCCGTTTGAATTGGACTAATGTAGGATTGAAATGTTGATATGCCCTTTTCCTGTAAATCCTGCAGTGTGTTTGAATTGGACTAATGTAGGATTGAAATTTTCTCAATGAGGCTTGTTGGCATTACCTCCCTGAGTTTGAATTGGACTAATGTAGGATTGAAATTTTCTCAATGAGGCTTGTTGGCATTACCTCCCTGAGTTTGAATTGGACTAATGTAGGATTGAAATAACCTCATATCGCTCTTTGCGATAGGCGCAAGTATCAGGTTTGAATTGGACTAATGTAGGATTGAAATAACCTCATATCGCTCTTTGCGATAGGCGCAAGTATCAGGTTTGAATTGGACTAATGTAGGATTGAAATTAATCTTAGCTTCTGCCTCTTCTACCATACGCTCCACAGTTTGAATTGGACTAATGTAGGATTGAAATTTACCTGCAGACGTGGCAGGCCGCTGCGTCTTCCGGGTTTGAATTGGACTAATGTAGGATTGAAATGACCGTGCAGGATATGATAAGCGGATTATTCGGCGCTGTTTGAATTGGACTAATGTAGGATTGAAATCTCGTCCGTGTAGCCGCCCTCACCGTCAGGGAATTGAGTTTGAATTGGACTAATGTAGGATTGAAATTACTTAAAGTAATTCAGTATTTTTCCTTGAGCGTCGTTTGAATTGGACTAATGTAGGATTGAAATCCGTTTGCGACCGTGACAGTAAACCGGATATAAATCTCGTTTGAATTGGACTAATGTAGGATTGAAATCTCGCAATGGTAATTGGTCTTGCGCTTGCATTCTTCGTTTGAATTGGACTAATGTAGGATTGAAATTACTTAAAGTAATTCAGTATTTTTCCTTGAGCGTCGTTTGAATTGGACTAATGTAGGATTGAAATCCCGGTCTTCTCGACGATTCCCTGTGCCAGAACGTTGTTTGAATTGGACTAATGTAGGATTGAAATATTTTAATGTGTTTTCCAGGCACAATACTACCTCATACGTTTGAATTGGACTAATGTAGGATTGAAATACTGCAGATCAGTACTCTCATTCACTTTCGAGGAGAGAGTTTGAATTGGACTAATGTAGGATTGAAATTGGCATATAATAGTCTCCATAATCCCAATGGAAAACGTTTGAATTGGACTAATGTAGGATTGAAATTTAAGCACGACCTCTCGACTGGGCCGTTCCCCGACGTTTGAATTGGACTAATGTAGGATTGAAATTCCGCACAAACGCACAGCCGCGCAGCGGTCCCCGCCCCGGTTTGAATTGGACTAATGTAGGATTGAAATAGAATAAACCGGTTCTGGCAATTCAACCACCAAAACAGTTTGAATTGGACTAATGTAGGATTGAAATTAAAGGTTCATTACCTTAAAGGGTTTTGCCCTAGTAAAGTTTGAATTGGACTAATGTAGGATTGAAATTTAAGACCGATTTACCTTCATCGAAAATAACAATATCGTTTGAATTGGACTAATGTAGGATTGAAATACATAAATTGTTATGTCTTTTTCCAAAGATTTTTTGGTTTGAATTGGACTAATGTAGGATTGAAATATGCCGTTCCACAACAAGAAGTTTGGAGAGAGGGCGGGGTTTGAATTGGACTAATGTAGGATTGAAATTAGGGGTTCGCCCGCATGCGATCGGAGTTCGTCGATCGTTTGAATTGGACTAATGTAGGATTGAAATAAAAAGCCTGTAAGGCTTATATCTGTCTTTGTTTGTAGTTTGAATTGGACTAATGTAGGATTGAAATGAAGGCGGTCTCTTCAAGTGAGAGTATTTCCGCTACTACAGTTTGAATTGGACTAATGTAGGATTGAAATAAAAAGCCTGTAAGGCTTATATCTGTCTTTGTTTGTAGTTTGAATTGGACTAATGTAGGATTGAAATGAAGGCGGTCTCTTCAAGTGAGAGTATTTCCGCTACTACAGTTTGAATTGGACTAATGTAGGATTGAAATAAAAAGCCTGTAAGGCTTATATCTGTCTTTGTTTGTAGTTTGAATTGGACTAATGTAGGATTGAAATTTTGACAGTGGGATGGATGTCGAGGCCCGATCCGGGTTTGAATTGGACTAATGTAGGATTGAAATTCCGCGACCTGGGCAACCTCGTTGATTGCGCC
>FZPS01000151.1_pt308 | contig 22283 bp, 25 predicted proteins | sample 1817821 | NCBI WGS metagenome assembly FZPS01 (sample SAMEA104158645, study PRJEB21678) | metagenome | place: Germany | collected 2015-04-21 | reverse complement strand
ACTACCGTCCCATCGACCTCCCCGAGGAGTATCGGATCGACGGCCTCCGGGTGCGGTTCAGCGCCGATCTGGAGGAAGATGTCGCAGGGATCCAGATGTGGGGGACGCCGGTTGCCATCCGGGCCATCGAGCCCATCTGTGGCGCCCGACTCTTTGCCGGGAGCGGTTCAATCACCTACATCGACCTTGAGGGCGGGTTCTACGGGATCGTTGCCGACGATGGGGAGCGCTATCTCCCGCTCAACCTTGATGAGGCCTGGTTGGTCGACGGCATGAATGTGACGTTCGCCGCGAGGGTGGCGGAAGATGCCGTGACCATCCAGATGTGGGGGGCACCCATCGAGATCGTTGCCATCGATACGGTAGGAAATGCGACGTTTGTCGCGACACATGGGACCGTCACCTACATCGATCTCGAGGGTGAGTTCTACGGGATCTTCGCCGACGATGGGGGGCGCTACCTCCCGTTCGGTCTCGATGAGCGTTACCACGTCGATGGCATGCGGATCGCGTTTGCGGGCAAGATCATGCGCGATGTCATGACCATCCAGCAGTGGGGGACACCGGTGGAGATCCTCGACGCCTCGTGGGCCTGCTCTCGGTGCGGCGGCGGTAGCAGCGTCGGCATTGCAAACCCGGCCGCCGTCTGGTGCATTGAGCAGGGACATGCCTACGAGATCCGGAAGAATCCCGACGGTAGCGAGTACGGTGTCTGTATATTCGAAGATGGCACTGAGACTGATGCGTGGGACTACTACCGGCAGACCCACTGACACCCCCTTTCTTTGGGAGAAGAACCGATCTGTTTTCCTTCCCGGGCGCCCAAGAGCAGTATGGGTATCGACGATGCATGAGAACACCATCATCAATCTGATCAGCGTCCTCCGCAGTGGAGAGAGTACCGGGCGGATGGCGGCGGCGGAGGCCCTCGCTGCGATAGGTTCGATAGCGCTCCCGGATCTCACAGAAGCGCTCGATGATCCCGACCCCCGTCTCAGGATGTGGGCGGCCTACACACTCGGGATGCTCGGGGATGCAGAGGCAGTCCCGGCGCTCATCCAGGCGCTCGATGACAGCGATCCCGGTGTCAGGAAATGGGCAATCGCCGCCCTCCGCCGGATCAAGGATACGGCCGGGGGCTGCGGTTGCCGGTTCTGCTAGGTCCTCTTCACCGGCGCCTGCCGATGAAGGTGGCGGCAAGACCGAGCGCCACTACGGCCGCCCAGACCGGGAGCGGTGTTGTGGGTGGCACGGTCATCGGCGGCTCCGTCGTCGGCGTGGCGGTCTCTGCCGTGGGCACGGTTGTGGCCGGTGGCGGGGTTGTGGGGGTCACGGTCGGTGTGGATGTTGGTGTGGGGGTCACGGTCGGTGTGGACGTCGGCGTCCCGGTCTCAATTCCCACGCGTTTTCCAACCGTGAACGTCACCGGTTTGGATGCAGCGGCATAGGCACTGAATGTTGCCGGCTCACTCCACTCTGCCCTGACCGTGTAGAGACCGGCTTCGCGGAACCCGGAGAGCACTATCGGGCCGGGTCGGCCTGGATCGTCGGTGTAGAACCGTGTCGAACTCACGTTGAGCCCGGCGAGAGAGAGCCCGCCGATCGCAGTGGTCTCCGCACCGCCCGGATGCGTGACCACGATATCGATCGTCGCCGGGTAGGTGCCGCCAGCGGTGTAGAAGGCCCCGACATCGGGGCACATTACCGTAAACGCAATCTTCGTGTTCTCCGAGACGGAGAGCCCTTCCAGGCGATCTCTGTGGTGAGGGGCTGCGAGCACCACATCTAAGAGGATCTCTGGCTCCTGGATCATCACCTGTGCGGTTGTGCCGTCCTCCGGGTTGAAGGCGTGGTACGTCCCGTACTCCCCGCCCACGAGCAGATCTTGCACCTCAAAGTTGGTATCATCGATGACCGTGATGCTCTTTACGAGCGATTTTTGGGGACTGCCATCCTGGTACTTCTGGAGTGCCGTGATCGGGTTGTTGGTGGTTGTGTTACGGAGTTGTGTGAGGTTGAGTCCTTCTTCGTAGACGAAGATCACGTCATACGGCTGGATGTCGCTGATGGTTGGGCCCCGGGCCCCTGCTGGCCCAATGCAGAGGGCGATGATGCAGAGCGCGAGGAGGATAAAGGGGCCTCGCCTGCGAACACTGTAGGGTGCCATACTACTCTATACAACGATTTTATTGATATATTTTGGTGCCCGTCACCGTGCTGCCGTATGCGCGGTATACCGGCTCGCCCCCCTCATCGACCGGGCACAGGTGATCCTGATAAGATGAGTTTATCGGTCTGATATAGCCTAATTTCCGTGATAACCCTCCAAATTGGGTGTAGTTTCAATTCCGCACCCTTAAATAATTTCCTCTCCCAGGTTCTAAGATGAAAAAGGTCGCCTCACTCGTTGCGGCACTTCTAGTCTTCTTCGTGATCCTTGCGATCCCCATCGATCCCACACTTCTTGCTCCTGAGGCGAAATCGGTTGCGGCGGTGACCATCCTCATGATCCTGCTCTGGGTCACGGGTGCGATTCCTCTAGAGGCGACCGCCCTGCTTCCGCTGATCTTCTTCCCGGTTCTTGGCGTCCTCTCCCCTGCCGAGGTGGCGGCATCCTACGGGGACCAGGTCATCTTCCTCTTCCTCGGCGGGTTCATCATCGCCATGGCGATGCAGCGCTGGGGGCTGCATCGGCGCATAGCCCTGCATATCATCCATATCGCAGGTACGAGCCCTCAGCGATTGATACTCGGGTTCATGGTTGCCACAGCTTTTCTCTCGATGTGGATCTCAAACACCGCCACGACCATGATGATGATCCCGATCGCCGTTGCGATCATCTTGACGATCATCCCCGGGACGAATAAGGATCTTGAAGGCCTCAACGGAGAGGAGCAGGCGCTTGCAAAATGCCTGATCATCTCCATCCCTTACGCTGCAAGCATCGGCGGCGTCGCCACGATCATCGGCACGCCGCCAAACGGTATATTCCTCGCCCAGCTCGAGACCCTCTTTCCCGCCGCCGGCTCCATCGACTTCTTCACCTGGATGAAGTTCGGCGTCCCGTTCGCCGGCATATTCCTCCTCCTCGCCTGGTTCTGGCTGACCCGCTTCCCCTACCGCCGGATGTTGCAGAACCTCCCCCATGCCGGGGAGATCATCCGTGATGAGCTTGGGAAGTTGGGACGGATCTCCGTGGGCGAACGCTGGACGCTCATTGTCTTTGCCATGACTGCCTTTGCATGGATATTCGCAAAGACCAAGGTGATCGGTAGTGTCACCGTGCCGGGCCTCGATATATTCTTTCCCGGCATCCATGACTCCACCATCGCCATCTTCGGGGCGTTCCTCCTCTTCATCCTCCCCGTCGACTGGAAGAAGGGTATCTTCACCATGGACTGGGAGTGGGCGGTCAAGATCCCCTGGGGCATCCTGCTCCTCTTTGGCGGCGGCATCGCCCTCTCAAACGGTTTCATCCAGAGCGGGCTTGCCACGAACATCGTTGAATCCCTGACCATCATCCACGGGCTCCCGATCGTCCTCTTGATCCTCGTGGTGGCGCTCGTGACCTCGCTTGCGACCGAGATCGCCTCGAACACCGCCATGGCCGCCGTTCTGATGCCGATCATGGCAGTCACGGCCGTCAGTATAGGCTTAAATCCGATCATACTGATGACCACCGCCGCTATCTGTTCGTCGATGGCCTTCATGCTCCCGGTCGCGACACCGCCAAACGCTGTCGCCTACGGGAGCGGCTACGTCTCCGCCGGGGACCTTCTCCGGTCTGGGTGGGCGCTCACCCTCATAGGCGTTACGCTCTGGACGATATTTCTCTTCACGCTCGTCCTCTGGGCGCTCGGGATCACCTTTGCCCTCCCTGCCTGGGCGACCTGAGGCACCCGCAGAGACTTGCTAGCTCCATCGGCGGCGAGGCTTGATCCCCCCATCCCCTCCCCGGCGGGGGCGGGGTCTGGTATACCCGAAAAGAGGCGTCTGTGGTAGTCCCGCTGTTCCGAAGGTATCATATAGCGGGCCGGTGATTCTCCAGTATGCCGAGAGTGAGGATCAATCAGGGAGATCTGCTCTCCGGGTCCGGTGTTGAGGGACGCCGGAAGAGGAGACGGGATGAGGACTCTCCAACCCGCGAAGCGGAGGCGAAGGCCGTGGAGAAGCGTTCCCGATGGAGGGGGCGCCCCATCTTTGATGATATCGAGGGCGATATCTTCTACACAAAGAGAGGGTAGGTCACCTGAGCACCCCGATATCCCCAGGTGAGTTCACCACAACCTCCCTCTTCCCGCGGTAGGTCTGCATGATGCCGTAGAGAGCTACGCTCTCGTTTTCGTGCAGATCGAGCGTGGCGGCCACATTTTCTGGTAAAAAGACCGTGGCTCCGTTGATGGTGAGGATGAGGTGACCGCCGGTTGCGGTCTTCTTGATCTCCTCGATGTTCCCCTCCAAGATGACCAGCGCGCCGTCAGGCACTTCGACCGAGTACGGGGTTGCGACCAGGGGCCTTGCGTAGGCATCAAAGAGGAGATGCGCCCCGAGAACCACCACAACCACGCATACGAGCACGACGAGCGCCGTCTTCTCCTGCCACTCCAGCATAGGTATCTGATAGGTTTTTTGGGGATATAACTTCCGTCAATTTGATATGTTAACAGTGTTAACATATCTGTATGAGCGAAGTGAATCTCCCCCCCTCCTCCCGCAAGATCCTCGGGCTGCTTGAGGGTGGGGGCGCCCTGACCCACAAAGAGCTCGTCCACCTCAGCAACCTGGCACCCCGGACCGTCCGGTATGCCTTGAAGAGGCTCAAAGATAATGACATGATCATCGAGAAGTTCAACTTCAGGGATGCCCGACAGATCCTCTATGAGTACAAGGATCCCCAGATGGTGTCAACGCCATGACCGAACTACCATCCTGCGACATCACGCGCTGTGAGGCGCTCGCCCGGAGGCTGCTCCCCCAGATGCGCGCAGAGATGGTCTACCGTCTGGTGAGTGAGCGCGGCATAAGCCAGAGCGAGGCCTCAAAGCGTCTTGGGATCAGCAGAGCCGCAGTCTCCCAGTACATGAGCCGAAAACGTGGATTTGCCCGGCAGGACTTTCCCGGTGAGCTCAATCAAGTCATCGAGCGCTGGGTTGCCGCCGTCGCCTCGGGTGAAGGGACGATCACCATCTGTGACATCTGCCGTTCTGCTGAGTCTGTCAGGAAACAATGAGGTCTCGGCTCACGAGCGCCCACGCCGGTAGAGGTGGAGCATGAAAAGCCCGATCAGTATGCATGCCGCTACCGCCATCTTGAGCCGATCCACCCCGTAGACATCATCATTTCCACTCTTTTCTGCGTCGTCCCAGTCGTCCATGAAGACCTGCGTGTAGTAAGCAGCGATGTCGGGATGCTCGATGATCGCGCCCGCCTCCCGGTTGAATCCCGGTGAGTTGGCGTTCCAGTTGATGCTGCTGACGAGGACCGCCTGGTCATCGACGATGACACCTTTGTTATGGATCTTTGCAAGCCCTCTCCCCTCCAAGTCCGCGAGGCGCGCTTCAAGCGGCAACCCCTCGGTCGCAGCGATCCGGTTGATGATATCGACCATCTCGTCGTTGTCCGCATCGCCTTCGATGTTGAACCAGAAAGAATCGAGGAGCACCCGCACCAGGACGCCCCGCCGTGAGGCGTTGATCGCGGCCGCAAGGAAGGGGTTTAGTTCATACGTCGTCTGGTTCTTGATGTAGGCCTGCTCGATCGCGATGCTCTCCTCTGCCTCCTCGATCATACCGGTGATGAGATGGCTCGTATCAGGGGATAGGACCGGCGTGACCCGCGCCCCCGCCGCGTGGCAGGGAGTAAACTTCACGGTGTAGGAGGGAGCCCAGGGCATACGGACGTCGCCGCCTGTTCCATCGAGCGGGACGATATCTCCGCCGCAGAGATCGAAGAGGAAGACTTCCCGGAAGTAGGCGGCGAGTCCCGGGTCTTTCAGGCACACCCCCCAACCACGGTTGCCCTGCAGCCCCGGCGACGGATAGCCGCCGGGCTTATAGTTCTCGCTCCCGACAAGGACCGTCTTCTCGTCGATGACCAGGTACTTCGCGTGATCGAAGCGGTACTTTGCATGGCCCGCATCGGTCGTCGTCATCATAAAGACTGGTATACCGCTCCGGTTGAGGCAACCTGCGATCGCTTGCCCTTCCGACGATATTCCGCCCACCGGCCCTCCTTCGAGGAGAACGGTCACGGATACACCCCTTGCGCGCGCCCTGACGAGGTCCTCAGCCATGGCAGGGTTGGTGAACTCGTAGACGTTCACCAGGATCTCGCGCTCTGCTGACGCGACGGCCGACGAGAAGATCTCGTATGCGCAGTCGGGGGCGACAAAAGCGGTCACCGCTACATCCTCAAAAGTGGCGGGTGAGAACCGGGATTGGCCGATGAGGAGCGGTCGCGGGTCCCAGATGCCGTCTTCAAGGTAGTGGATCTGGCCCTCCCGGGGGTGAACATCGGCCGGCCAGGTGACCTGTTGGACGAGGGTTGTGCCGTGGTAGAGATAGATCTCATCGGCTTTGTTCGCCAGCAGGAATCTCCCGCTCGCTACGACGTTCGGCACCACCGGCGTGTGATCCTCGATCTCGAAGTCCGGCGGGTAGCCGTGGGTCTGCTCGAACGCGGGGCCGTTCCTTGCGACCACCAGCCTCCCGTTGATTCGGGTTCCCGGCGGGAACCGGAACTTTCCCTCGCCGTCGGAGATGGTGTAGCCGTCGAGCACCCCCTCCCCCTCGAGCACCAGGTACTCGTCGGGATCGTTTGGCAGGTAGGGGTCCGGGCAGAACTCGGTGATCAGGATACCTCCAGCTGTGCCGGCGAGGAGGCAGAAGAGCAGGGTGACTGCGACGATCCGGCGCATACAGATGGTTATGTATTTCCCGGCTAAAAGGAAGATGATATGACTTCGCTCACATCGCCACTGGTTGTCAAGGTGGGCGGGAGCCTCTTTGACCGGGTCGCCCGTCTGCTCGAGATCTTTCAGGAGGTCGGGCGGCGTGTGTTGATCGTGCCGGGCGGCGGGAAGTTTGCCGACCTTGTCCGGCGCCTCGACGTCTCTGATACCGCCGGCCATTGGATGGCTATCGCCGGGATGGAGCAGTTTGGGTGGTACATCGCTTCGCACGGTATCCCGGCAGCTCCCGCGATCGCCCTCCCCGCCGGGGTGACGGTCCTCCTCCCCTACTGCGCCCTGCGCGCGACCGATCCCCTCCCCCACTCCTGGGACGTCACATCAGATACCATCGCCGCCCGGGTTGCAGCGGATCTCTCCCTCGACCTCCTCCTCTTGAAGTCGGTCGACGGCATCCACCATCGTCGGAGGCTTCTTTCCCGGGTCGAGGATCCCTCCCTCACCTGCGACGAGGTCGACCCCCTCTTCATACCGTTCGTCTTCGAGCATGGCATCAGGGCCCGGGTGATCAACGGGAGGTATGACGACCGGGTCAGGGATGCCCTCCGGGAAGAGGTGGTCACCGGGACGCTCATCGATCCGAGATTTTAACTGATCTGCAGGAGATATGATAGGTTATCTTTCGAGGAGAAACGATGATAGCAAGAGATCGATGTACCTCCTGCAATGCTACCCTGGCCGAGACCGGGTCCACCCGGTTCCCGTGCCCGGAGTGTGCGAGCGTGATCAAGAGATGTCACCGGTGCCGGGAACAGAGCATAGCCTATACATGTCCAAACTGCGGGTTTGGAGGGCCATAGTCATGGGAGATGTAGCCATCATACTAAAGATCATGCCCGAGTCCCCGGAGGTCGACCGTGAGGCGCTCAAAGCCGCCATCAGGGCAGCCGTCCCGGTCAACGATATGCGGGAAGAGCCGATCGGGTTTGGCCTCGTGGCGATCAAGGCCGTCGTCGTGGTTCCCGATAAGGCCGGGGCTCCCGACGAGGTTGAAGTAGCGCTCCAGAAGCTCCCGGGTGTTGGAAGCGCTGAGATAATCGAGTCCACACTCGTATAGGTGGGCTCACCTACTCTTCTTTTTCCAGCCGGTCCATCACTTCGGCGGTGATCGCGCGTATCTTCTGAACTGATCCCTGAAATCCGATGATTTCGTCACCTTGGAGCCGTATGGGCACCGGATAGATGCCGCTCCGGTTGATGCGGGCGGGCACGCCGATACAGACCTCGCCGATCCCGTGGATTTCGCTTGTGATGTAGCTTGATACCGTGAGAATACGGTTCTCGTCGCCGAGGATTGTCCGCACCAGGGTTGCAATCGCCTCCCCGGGCCCGTAGACCGTTGATCCCTTATCCCTGATGATCGCCTGGCCGCTTGTGCGGACTGCGTCGACCATGTCCTGGATGGGCAGCCCTGAGAATGTGGGCAGGTTGTGGATCTGGATGCCGCCGATCGTCGTCGCCGACCAGAGCGGTACCATGCTCTCGCCGTGTTCGCCGATGATGCGGGTATGCACCTCGCTGACATGGACCCGGAAGTACCGGGCGATCAGGGACTTCAGGCGCATCGAATCCAGGTGTGTCCCGAGACCGAAGACCTGCCGTGGCTGGAGCCCCGAGTATTTCAGGGCGACGGCGGTCATGACGTCGACGGGGTTTGTGACCATGAGGAGAATAGTGTCCGGCGATGATCTGCCGATGGTCCCGGCGACTTCGGCGATGATCTTTGCGTTCTCGAGGGCGAGATCGTTTCGATCCTGGCCGGGTCTCCTGGGAACCCCTGCTGTGCAGATGACGATATCAGATCCCTCTGCATCGGCAAGGCAGGTGCTATACGTGAGCCTGACGTGGGTGCCCCGTGCAGCAAACGAATCGGAGAGGTCGTGGCAGCAGCCCCCAAGAAGATCTTCCCGCCCTGGCTTCCCGACGAGCAGCATCTCGCTGACGTAGGGGATCTCGGATACGGTGTGGGCCGCAAACGTGCCGACGTTCCCTGTAGCCCCGATGATCGTTACCTTTGCCATAGAGATCGCTGTTTTGGGGACACGTCCTCGGTCGACCGTGCGCACAAGCATTCACCACAGCACCCCTCCTCCACCCCGCAACCCCATGGGCGCCGAACGTCCACGGTAAGTCTGCTCCCTTCCGGGCCTGAACCGGTGCCCGCGGCAAGAGGTCGCTGCCCCCTCCGGGACTTTGATCCCTCTCCGCCGACCTCATGGGACGAGGCTTCTCCGTTGGGACACAGTGGATTCTGCAGGCCGCTCGCGGCCTTCTTCAGACTTCGCCCCCCGCGTTACGGCGGTTTCAGGTTACAGGTGACGCCGAACCACCCGGGCTAGTCCCCGTATATAGTGGGGCCTAGGGGATAAAAATATCTCCGCCCACCCGGGCCTGCCAGGCTGCAGCGATCTGATCGATCTTTTCGGCATCGTTCTTCTCGAAGAGGTCGAGCGCGGTCAGGTCGACCCCGGGCAGAAGATCGGTATCGAAGAGGCGGAGGTCGCCCTGGTAGACTTCGACCTCCTGCGCGCCAGCGGCGGTGGCGACCACGACCGGATCCCGCGCGACCGGGCGGCGCCGGAGGTCGTCGTAGGATCGGTGCACCGTCACCTCGTTGATGCCCAGGAACTCCCGGTTCACCTGGAGGTTCCAGGCAGTCCAGGCGGCGGCCGCGTACCATGCATCGTTGTAGATGACGTGGTGGATGCCTACCCGAGCGGCTGCGAGCCCGAGGGTTCCGGCGCCTGAACAGGCGTCGACGAACGTCTTCGGGCGCCGCCGTCCGATCTCTCGCTCGAGGGTGCGGATCTTTTCGTTGCGGTCCCGGGGGAACTCGATGTGCAGGACCGATTGTTGTTTGTAGATGACGACCGGCCCCGCCCGGGTGGGGAAGATGTCGGCCCGGACATCGCAGCCCGCGAGCAGGGTATGGGTCGCCGGCTCGGCGTCGATATCACCGATCCCTGGCGTCCCGGACCCGGCCCGGACCACTCCCCGGACCTCCGGGATCTCGGCGACCAGGCGGGATGCAGCACGTTCCTCGACTGCGCCGGAGAGGAGGATGAGGGATCCCGGCGGGAGGTAGGGGGCGCTCCGCAGGGCAGATCCGGGATGGATGAGCGGGGTTCCGGCCCCGGCGAGCGGTTCGGTCCCGGCAAGATCGCCTTCTTCGGCCATCACCTGGTAGATGTGGGCAAAGACTTCGTCGATGAACCGTTTCCCGCAGCTGGGACAGGGCTCCGCCGGGTCGATATCGGGCGGAGGGAGGCGTTTGTCGTAGGTGAGCCCCATACAGTCAGGGCAGGGAGTGAATCGCCCCGGGAGGGCCGCAAGGAGTTCGCGGGCATCCATGACGCAGTCGTGCCCGCAGACGGGACAGTGCATACCGGAGGGTTGGGGGCCGGGATATATAGGTGTTTCATGCGACCTCTTCTTGGGAAAGTCTCCTGCAAGGGGAGGTTCAAGATCCCGTTTCCCTCGCGGATCTCCTCATTCAGCGGCCAGCGGGATCCGGACCAATCCCTCGCGAAGCCAGCCCCAGGCGTCCCGGAGGCGGCTCTCCGGGAAGTACCGGACGTCGATACCGCTGAACCCGATGAAGAGACTTGGCATGCGGTTCATCCACTCCCGCCACCGTTCTCCCCCGACGATGGCGATCCGGTCGATTCCGTCCAGCCCGGGCCACTGCCTGAAGGCCTCCCAGCACTCTCCTGGTCTCCAGCTCCGGAAGCCCTCTATCTTCAAGAGGATCCGGACCTTCTGGTGGTCATTCATCGCTCGTTCAAGTTCCGGGATCAGGACGGTGGTATAGTCGAACTCACTCAGTTTTCCGTCGAACCGGAAACCGAGAACATTCTCAGAACTCTCTTTCATCCGGTCAAGCATGGGTGCCCCCTTTGGCTTCTGAAGAGAAAAAGGCTACGGCACTTTTCCTGCGATCGGTACCTGCATCGGTATATGGAGCCCATACTCCACCATCCGGCCGGGATACCTCTTGAGTCCCGCAGGGGGGGAGTGGGCGGCCCCCGTCACAGACCTTATCCGGGCACCCTGCAATACCTGATCATCTCGGCCCCCCTTCCTGATCCTTTGCATCCATCAGCTCTCCGATCCACCGTGTCTCCTCCCAGCTCTCAAGGAAGAGTTTCACCGCGATCGTCAGGGGGATGGCGAGGAAGACCCCCACCGCCCCGAGTATGAGGGCCCAGAATACGACGGAGAAGAGGATGATGAACGGCGAGAGGTTGAGGCCCTGGCTTGCGATCCGGGGGAAGATCAGGTTCTCAACGATGGTGTTGATGATGGTGATGGCGATGATGATGGTGACCGCGCCCACCAACCCCTTCTCCGCCAGAGCGATGAGCGTGGGCGGGATTGCGGCGATGGTGAGACCGATGTAGGGGATGTAGCTGAGCACGAAGGCCACAAATCCCCAGAGCGCTGCGAACTCGATCCCGAAGATGTAGAGGAAGATCGCTATACCGGCACCGGTGATCAGGTTTACCTTGGTCCTGACGATCGTGTACTCGATGAGGACCTGGCTTGACTGCGAGAAGTGCTGGTAGAGGGGGCTCCCCGCCCCGAGGTGCCGCCTGAGTCTGGCTGCGAGGCGGGGTGCCTCAAGGAGAAGGAACACGATCGCCATAGCGACGAGGAAGGCATCGAAGGCGATCGTTCCTGCCTCCCGGGCGATACCGGCGGCCTCCCTGATCGCTGTCTCCTGGTCGATGTAGTCCCATATACGGATACTGGCAGGGTCGATACCGTACCCGGTGAGTGCGCCCGCCTGCTCTTCGAGCGCCTTCAGGTACCGGGGCAGAGTGCGGATGAACCCGGTGAAGGCCGCACCGAGGAAGAGGGCTGCTCCGGTGAGGATGCTGATGAGTCCCGTCACCACCACCCCGGCGGCGAGGGCCGGCGGCACCCTCCGGCGTGTCAGCCACGCCATGACGGGTGCGGTGATCATGGCGAAGAAGATCGCGATGAGGAACGGACCGAGGATCGGCGTGGCTACCCGGATCCCGGCGAGGATGATGACGACCGCCGCGCCGACGATCGCGATACGGGCCGGGGGAGTGAGATCTTCGCCGGGCGTGTACATGGATGAGGTATTGGGGTTTTTCTGGAAAAAGACTTTTCTGGACGGGTCCTTACCCCCCAATGGATCGGGTAGCCTCAAGGATCGATTCGCCGATGATCGGTGTTGCGACGAAGATGTTCTCCGGGCCGATGGCCTCCGCCGCTCCGGTCTCGCTGAGGCCTGCAAGGAGACCGGGGTCGACCTCGACGAGGATGAGCCGGTTTTTGTGGGCGCGAACCCTCCGGGCGTAGCGCTCCAGCATCCGGAAGAGCCCTGTCCCGGCCTCGACCTGCCCCCGGAGAGCGAGGATCACGACGGCACCTTCTGCGCCTTCCGGGGACGGGAGTGATCGCTCGATGGCCCTGAGCGTGGCAAAGAAGACGTTGCCTGAGATCGCGAGGATGACGGTCTCTCCATCGGAGAGGTGGGAAGGTGCCTCTCCTTCCCGGAACTGGTTTTCTCCTGCCGGTACGAGGCGCACCACGGTGGCCTCCCGGGTGGAGGTGATGAGGTAGATGGCGAGCGAGAGGAAGACGCCGACATAGATGCTGTACTGGAGTGGGAGGATCTGGGTGGATACGAAGGTTGCAATCATTGCCCAGCGGCCCGGGCGGGAGTACTTCCAGATGCAGAGGATCTCGTGGGGCCGGTACATGAGTTCCACACCGATGAGGATCAGGAGGCCAGCAAGGGCTGGGAGGGGTATGAGTTCTGCGACCGGTCCTGCGAAGAGGATGAGCAGTCCGACGACGATGCCTGAGAAGATGTTTGCCGCCCTGGTCTCTGCCCCCGCACTCACGTTGAGCGCCGTCGCCGAGAGTGACCCGCTTGCCGGTGCGCACTGAAAGAGGCTCGCGATGATGTTTGTGATCCCCTGTCCCCGGAAATCCTGGTTCACGTCGGCGATGGTCCCGTCAGGTTCGGGGGTCTTTTCGGTGATCCCGACAGCCATGACGAGACCGAGGATCGCGAGGGCGAGCGCCGGGACGACGAGGCCGGAGGCGAGGGCGAGATCGGGGATGGCGGGTGCGGGGAGGCCTGCCGGGACCGCACTGATGTCGCCGACGAGCGCGATATCGATCTCTGCGATCTGGATCAGAAGGGTTGTTATGATGATCGGGAGGAGCAGGGCGGCGGTGCGGAGGGGAGGTATTCTCCGGAATACGATGACGAGCCCGATGGTGAGGAGGCCTATAGCGAGGGCCCGGGAATCGATATCGCCGGCGTGCTGGAGGAGGTCGGGGATGGCGAGGATCACGATCTCGTTTCTCTCAAGTTCGAGTCCTGTGAGGTTCCCGAGTTGCCCGAGGACGATGAGGAGCGCTCCTCCGACGATGAATCCGGTGAGGACGGCGTTTGATATGAATCGGGTTAGGCTGCCGGCCCGGACGATCCCGAAGGCGAGCTGGAAGACTCCGACGAGGAGTGTCAGGACAAAGAGGGTGGCGGGGATATCGGCCTCCGGGATGGGGGCGAGGATTGAGAAGATCGAGATCGCGAGTATGTTTGAGAGCATCACCTTGAGGTAGGAGGAGCTGGTGAGGAACGCGGCGATCGCCGTCGAGAATGTAGCGGTGTAGAGGCCGTAGATTGGATTGATGCCGGCGACGATGGCAAACCCCATCGCCTGCGGGATGCCGACGAGAGCGGTGGTGATCCCGGCCATGAGGTCGGCGGGGAGGGTTGCCGTCTGCAATCTGCCGGTGGGCATACACCGGGAGGGGGTGGTGTGGGGGATATAGGTTGGCCTCCCGAGATACCGAGAACTCGATCACGTGGTCTTAGTAGTTTGTGATTATCAGTTCGTAGATCTCACCCCTTCGTTCGCCATCGCGATTGATCATGCGGCGGGCAGGAACCCGATCGATGGTGTAGCCTGAGTAGAGGTCGTCGAAGAAGTGATCGTTGGGATCTTCGTTCTTTGGATCTGAGTTGCTCAGCATGAGCTTCGCCCCTCGAGAGTCCAGTCGGCGGAACGCCTCAGCAAGGCGCCTCTGGTCATCATCCCCGAACCCATCCTTAGAGTATGATGTGAAGCTCGATGTCTGGTTCAGCGGTCTATACGGCGGGTCGAAGTAGACGAATGTCTCCTCATCGACCCACCGGGCGCAGTCGGAGAAGTCCCCCTGGTGTATGGTTGTATTCTCGAGGATGAGCGAGTCGCTTCGCAGTACCTCCTCGTGCAGTATTGTAGGGTTTTTGTACCGGCCGAAGGGCACGTTGAACTCGCCCTTTGAGTTGACCCGAAACAGTCCATTGAAGCAGGTTCTGTTGAGGAATATGAGGTCCGCCGCCCTCAGGATCCAGTCTTTGCTGTAGGTATCCCACCGGATCGAGTGCTTCGTCTCATTGTACCGACTACGGATCCTGTAGAAGCACTCTTTCCTCCCCTCAGAGTCCAGGCTCAGGTACTCGATCTCCACGCCCCGGAGTGTGGTGATGAGGTCTTCGATGTCGTTTTTGATGACGGTGTACGCTAGCATGAGCTCTGCGTTGATGTCGTAGATGTGGCACGCGTCAAAGGTGTAGATGTTGTTTGCGTGGAAGTATACCGCTCCCCCGCCTATAAACGGCTCGATGTACGTCTTGATCTTGCCTTCCCTCACCCCCGGGGGGAGCCGCGTATCGAGTTCGTCCAGTAGCTGTCTCTTTCCACCGGCCCATTTGAGGAAAGGTTTTGCATGCTGAGCTCTCATTCTCCCTCAAACTCCGCGGATTCGAATCTGAAATAGTCTTTTGTGTCAGCCCCTGCCTCGATTGTCCGCCTCAGGACATCACGGCTCTGAAGCCTGAGAAGGTAGAGGTAGCGGCAGATGTTCTCCCAGAGGATGAGTTTTTTGATAAGTTCAAAGAGCCGCTTCCGCTCCACCTCGGCCAGCTCCCGCTCGTAGCCGGGATCGTTCACGAGTTGCGCAAACAAAATCGCCCTCGCCGCCGCAAGAGGCCGCCGCGCCCACCAGAGGTGGAGGGTTGAAGGATGGCCATGCCGGATCGACTTCTCCCGCTTCGCGGTCGCATTGATCTCTTTGAGCGGCAACGCCACCTCGATCAGTTTCTTTGGTGTCCGGATTGTGTCGCGCTCATCCCCCGTCATACATGTCCCCTCTGTTCATACACTGTCACAAATTCGCGTTTCATCCACATAACACCCGTACCTCACAAGACGCCCCTGCCGTTTGTGCCACCACCTGTGGCACAATTCCATCACCTACCTCCGGGTACTCGCGGAAGAAGGCGAGCATCTGCCTGATATTTCGCTCTGAAAAGCCCTTTACTTCCGGCAGTTCGTTCTTCAGCGCCGAAGAAAGGCGTGGGATGACCGCAGCCCCCCACCCCTCGGTTTTCTGCCGCTCGTGAATGATCCGGCCCACCTCCCAGTAGAGCCGGACGAGTTCGGCATTGACCGCCAGAACTGCCCTGGTCCGTGCCGCGAGGATTCGCTCCTTCACATCGGTGAGCAGAACGGTGAAATCGCCCGGTATAGCATCCAATTCGCCCCTCACCCCACCACCGGTTCTATCCACGCCGGATGCTCCTCTACCTCGCGCCCCGGCTCCCGTAGCAGGCAGGCACACCGTTCATCGGGTATCTTCATCCGTCCGCGCCGCCGCGCCCACCAGAGGTGAAGGGTCGATGGATGGCCGTGCCGGATAGACTTCTCCCGCACCGAAGCCGCATTGATCTCATCGAGCGGCAGCGCCGTCTCGATCAATTTCTTTGGTGTCCGAATCGCTCCGTGCTCATTGCTCATCGAACATCACCTGCCCCATCCCCGATCCGCCTGCTTGCAATCTGCATCCGCTTTCCATCCACACTTTATCCACACTTTATCCACACCCTGTATGGTACCTCATCCTGTCTGGAACAGGAGCGGATTTTATTCGGCCAAAACGCCCTGAAATACCCTCACTCCACATGGTGGTATCACACACCATATTCGCCTCTCCGCAGAACATACCTCGTCTCCCTCTTCGATGCACCTACTCGCTCTAAAATCCCAAGATTAATCAGAGCCTTAAGATCCTTGAGTGCCATCGTTGCCGAGATCCCTGTGAGCGACCGATACTCTCCGCTCGTGATGCTCCCCTTCTCCTTGATCCACTTCACCGCGAGAACCTGCCGGTCGTTCAGTCCCATCTCACAAAGAGAACTCTCGTCCAGCATGTCCTTCCTCATCGTCAGGATGAACCCGAGCGGCATGCTGGAGAACTCAGGGGGCGGCATATCGGCATCGTAGAATGCCGCGATGATCCGCTCGACCCCTGAGCCGTAACGCTCGATGAGCCCGGCGCGGTAGAAGATATCGGCAATTTTTGGGTTACGGTGGTAGGTGTAGTGCTCTTTTAAGATCATATCAACGGTGACGCCCTCGGGCAGATGGCCGGGATTATGGAACCGGATATGATCGTCGAAGATCCGGATCTGGGTCTGGACCGTGTTGTTGAAGTAATCGCGGTGGATGAGAAGATTGAGCAGAGCCTCCCGTATCGCCGGAAGCGGATAGTCCCATATCTCCCTCCTCTGGAAAGACTCCTGCATCGCCTCCTCCGATATATCGTACCTGACACCGAGGTACTGCCTGATGACCCGCTCGCCCTCCTCGAACTGAGAAAAGAGGTTCCCTCCTATCTCGTGGTCGCCGATGATGATATCGGCCCGCTTGAACCGCCCGATCCTGAGGATGCAGTTTTGGAAGTAGCGTTCGGGATCTCTCCCGAAGAGAACGATTGCGCCGTTGCTGATCCTTTCGTCTCGGATAAGCCCGAGGCGGGAGAGGACAGTCTCGACCGGTTCCGCCGGATCGACGGTCGAAAGACGGCCTGCCGCGTTTGCCCGCACAAGGAAGCGCTTCACCGTCTCCTCATCGATATCATCAAGCGAGTACGGCCCGATGATACCGTCCCATTCGATGCTCCGCCCAAAGTACTCCCTGAGTTCTTCTGGGAACATCTCGCGGGTCGTATCGCCGACGCGGGTATAATACCGCCCATCAAAAGCAACCGGAACACGGCTCCGGCCGATGGCGACGGTGACGACGGACTTCCCCCCGACCTCATGGATCTCGATAACCGGGTGAATACCGAGCCGTGCGGTCACGCTATCGGTGAGCTTTTTAACGGCGTTATTTCTGAGATCGAGCCCGACAACCGCATGATCACTGTCCCGGACACCGATGACGGCAACCCCACCTGCGGTGTTTGCAAACGCAGACAGGAGCCGGTAAAGGCTTACGCTCACCTCCTCTTTGAAGTCAACCCGCAGCCCCTCAAAACGGGCGAGGAGGGTGGAGAGTTCATCCCCGCACATCATGGTCGCTCCGCCCGCAGAAGAAGAGCCGCAAGATCCAGGTTCACGCCCGTCACCGCCCAGCCCGGCTCGCGGTCAAACGGCTCCCTGACATAGAACGGCCCCTCAAACTCATCGCCGTCCACCAGTACGATAGCAAGCACAAACTTATCAGCCTGGTTGAGCCCGTAGAGGATCTCGTTGCGCGAGACCGTTATGGTCGTCTGACCCTTCGCCCGCCCCTTCACCTCGATATGCCGCGCCGCACCCCCGGCCTCCGGCATATAGGCCGTAACATCCCAGCCGCACTTCTCCGCCGAGACATCGACCACACCATGACCAAGAGCATGTTCTGCCTCCATCACCGCCCGCATCGCCACCGCTTCAACGCGCCTCCGGGCCGCCGCATCAACCCCCGTCTCCTCTCCCCGGCGTGCCGCAAGCAGCCCTGCCGGGATCACCAGCGCACCCCCGGCGATCACCGGCGTCGCCGATATGACATGGCGCATCGCCGTAAGCTCGCTTCGCCGCCGCTCAAGACGCACCGTAAGTTCATCCACCGTCCGGCGAGCGTTCTCAAGGTTCATCCGCACCTCTTTTCCCGCCTGCAGATCGCCCTGGAGTTTCAGGTACCGGTCGGACCAGTAATTGATCTCCTTCACAAGCCGCGCCTGCACCGCCGCCATCGTTCGGTCGGCCATCCGCTCCCGCCGTTCCTTCACCCCGGCAAAATGCTCCGGCACAAGATGTTCGGTTGCATGAGCAAGGGCCAACCGTTCGAGATCCGTGCTGACCCACGGTGACGCAAGGACATCGGCAACCAGTCTTCGCTCTTCCTCCCCGATCGGTTGAAGATCAAGGTGCGGTGCCCAGCCCGCGTTCTCTGTCCGTCCCTCTGGATCGATCGCGACAAACTGCATCCTCCGCGATACCATCCGGGACTCATCGTTCCCATCCCGTATCGCATGATCGATGATGAAGAGCGCCCGTGGCGTCGTTCCGGGATCGTTTGGATCCACGAACACTGTCCCCTGCCGGAGTTTCGGCCGATGCGCCTCCAGAACAAGATCGGTCACTGCCTGCATCAACGGGTGGCCAGGGTGGATAAGCTCGGCCATAGGCGTCCCCATCCGGTCGATCAACCGGACATACTCCTTCTCAAAACAGACCCGTTCATAGCGGTTCAGCACCGACTGCGGGTATCGGTGGTCACGCCCCGGTATCTGCCGGTCCCGCTCACGGATCGCCGCCGGCACATGGGTGATCTCCCACCGTCCCGGCTCCCGCGCCTTGAGATCCCCTCCGAACTCCCGAAACGCCCGGGAAAAAAACGCCCTGACAAAGTGGGGCTGAAGTTTCCGTGCCTCAGCCTTCTCCATATCTGCCCTGAGCGCAAACAACCTTTCTTCATCCATCACCTCTTCGCAGAGAACGTTCTGCTGCATGAGGAGCCGTAACCGATCGGTATCAAGAACCCCTTCCACCCGTTGCTGGAGCCGTGCCCGCACCTCAGGGTCGTCACCATACCGGATCGCCTCGATCAGGAGATCTCGGAGGCTCCGCTCGCAAAAGACCTCCCCGAGGATATCAAAGACCCTCCCCCCGAGCGCCTGCCGCACCGTCTCCAGTTTCTGGAGCAGTCGCTGGTAGACATCGCCCTCCCTCGTCTCGGACGCCACCAGGTTCCAGAGCCGGCAGACCTCGATCTGCCCGATACGATGAATCCGGCCAAACCGCTGTTCCAGCCGGTTCGGATTCCACGGCAGATCGTAGTTCACCATCAGATGAGCGTTCTGCAGGTTCACGCCCTCCCCGGCCGCATCAGTGGCAACCAGTATCCGTACGGTGGGATCGTTTCGGAACATCTCCTGTTTCTTTCGCCGCTCCTCCCGCCGGTCACCGCCGTCAATCGTGACGACCGCCTCATCAGAGCCAAGCAACCCACGAATCCGCATCGCCAGGTACCGGAGAGTATCCTTATACTCGGTGAAGACGATCAGCTTCCGTTGCCGCCCGCCCGCCTCATGCATATCAGGAGTATCTTGAAGCAACCTTGAGAGTTCCTCCCATTTCCGGTCCTTCCCCGACCGGACGACCCCCCGCGCCTGTTCCTCCAGCCCTTTGAGGATCCGGATCTCGTCCTCCAGTTCGCGGATCGTCCGTGAGGCGGTGGCCTGATCGACGATCTTCTCCTCATACTCCTCGTACTCGTCGGCCGCCATCTCCTCGTCGGCATCCCATACGTCGTCGGCCCGCAGATCATAGAGCGTCCCGGCGACTTCCCGGCCGCGTGCATCGAGTTTCACCTCCTCAATGCGGCGGCTCAACCGCTCGCGGCGGCGTTTCAGGGACTGGTAGATCGCCTCCGGACTCGATGCCAGCCGACGTTGCAGCCCCGTGAGGGCAAACCCGACCGTTCCCTTCCGCTAGTTGTTCTCGATCCGGTCGGCCTTATTCATCTCCTCCCTGACATACCGCGTGACCTCTCCATAGAGGGCGGCCTCAGCATCAGAGAGGGTGTAGTTGACCGATTCCGCTATCCGCTCAGGGAAAAGAGGCGTCCCATCGAACTTCAGGAGATCCTCTTTCACCATCCGGCGCATCAGATCCCGGTACTCCACCTTATGGGCGCCGTCCCTGAACTTCCCGTAGAACCGATCCGAGTCCAGCAGGGAGAGGAAGAGCTGAAAATCTTCCTCTTTGCCGTTATGCGGCGTCGCCGTCATCAGGAGCAGATGGCGGGTGCGCTTGCCGAGCAGTTCCCCGAGCTTGAACCGCTTTGTCCGGTTCACCTTCGAGCCATAGTAGGTCGCCGACATCTTGTGCGCCTCATCCACCACGACGATATCCCACCGGCTCCGATCGAGTTTTTCCTGAAGATCCTCGCTCCTGGAGAGCTGATCGAGCCGGGCGATCAGGAGGGAATGGTCGTCGAACGGGTTGCCGCCGGGAGACTGCTCCATGAGGTCGCGGGAGAAGATGGTGAACTCAAGGCCGAACTTCTCATACATCTCATCCTGCCACTGTCCCACAAGGCTCCCCGGCGCAACGATCAGAATCCGCTCGGCATCCGCCCGCATCAGGAGTTCGCGGATCAAAAGACCGGCCATGATCGTTTTTCCCGCACCGGGATCATCCGCAAGGACAAACCGGAGCGGCTGCCTGGGTAGCATCGATTGGTAGACGGCCGTGATCTGGTGGGGGAGCGGTTCGACGTTCGATGTATGGATCGCCATCATTGGGTCAAAGAGGTAGGCGAGGTCGATCCGGCAGGCCTCCGCGGCGAGTTTGAACTCCTCGCCGGGTGCGTCAAACGCCCACGGCCGCCCAGCCTCTGCAAGGGAGAGCGCGGCTTCGCTTGAGCGGAAGAGCATCTGCTCTTTCACCTGTCCGTCGTCGGTTCGGTAATAGACCGTCAACGCGTTCTCGCCGACTGGCTCGGTCGTGATGATACGCACGATCTGGCCGGGCTCGATACCGCTGACGGCAGCATCTTTCTTGATGTCTTCCAGTCGCAGCATGGGTTGATCTCCTGGCGTGCGATCCGATGCAGACCGGACTCGGATCCGCCCCCCCGTCGGGCGGGGTGTAGAGGATCCTGTTGCCTGAGGTTACCTGTAGATCCGTGCCGGGATTAAGGCATCGAAATCTCTCGCTCTCGTAGATTCGGAATATTCTCAACGTGGCGTCTTGAGCAGCCTGGTACCTCCGGGCGGTCCCCCTCGATAGAGATCGGCACACCCTCACTGTGCCTGAAATACGATCGCGATCGATGAAGGGGTCACCCGCTGAATCGAGGCGGTTTTCACGGGCGCGGGGATGGCAGGGAGTTTGAGGAGCGCTCCGATCGCTGTCGAGAATACGGCGATGTAGAGGCCGTAGATGGGTTTGATGCCAGCGACGATGGCAAACCCCATCGTCTGCGGTATGCCGACGAGGGAGGTGGTCAGCCCGGCCATGAGGTCCGCGAGGAGGTTCGCCATCTTCGGTTTGCCGGTGGGGGTGCGGGGTGGGGGTACAGGTTGGCCTGCCGGATGATCGCTCGTAGCAGTCCTCTACCTCCCTCTTCTCCTTGATGAACGGGGATGACGACACTCCGTACAATCGTGGTGCTCTAGAACGATGTGGCTACCACTCTATTTGACGAGTGAACCGAATGTGACCCGGACTGTGATTGTCACATTCCTGTCACATTCCCTGCTCTGAAATGTGCGCAGATTGTGAAGTCATCATTTATTCCATCATAAGTCGCTCGTTCCCGTCCCTCATAGCGGCACTGCCTCTCCGAGGATTCGCTCTCTGTATCGCTCTTTTAGCGCCCTCTCCGTCACTACGTCTACCTGGCACCCGAGAGCCTCCTCCAGATCCTGGATGAGCGCGATGTGATCGAGGAGGCTCCTCCCCGGCTCCAGATCCACCAGGAGATCCAGGTCGCTCTCCGGCCCCGCCTCGCCGCGGGCGACCGACCCGAAGATCCGCAGGTTGGTTGCACCGTGCCGTCTGGCTATTGCGAGAATCCTGGAACGTTTCTTCCGGATCAGCTCCTGCGTGACGGACATGGCTGTTCAATCAGTCTTATCGGAAGTTGAAGATGTGAACTACCCCGCGCTTGCGGGCGGGGCTTCCCGGCTATCATTCTCCTCCCCAGCGGGAGCGAGTCCACAGGCCCTTCGGCGCGTTCCACGCCTGATACCCCGACAAGATTTTGATCTTGTAGGGCGAACTTCTTGATATTGATTGCTGCGTTGATATCGCGGTCGTGGTGAGTACCGCAGTCAGGACAGATCCATTCTCTATCTGCAAGAACGAGATCCTGCTTGATATACCCACAGCAGTTACAGACTTTTGATGATGGTTCGAATCTCCCGATCTTTGAGAGCGTCTTCCCATGCATCTGACACTTGTATTCCAGCATCGTGAAGAAAGCGCTCCACGATACATCGGAGATGC
>FZPS01000187.1_pt119 | contig 22295 bp, 20 predicted proteins | sample 1817821 | NCBI WGS metagenome assembly FZPS01 (sample SAMEA104158645, study PRJEB21678) | metagenome | place: Germany | collected 2015-04-21 | reverse complement strand
GTTTCACCGGAGATAGTTACCGTGTAAAACACGCTCTATCTAATCGATAATATCAATGCAAATATGGGCTGGCAAAGTTCTAAACTTTTCGTTGCAATCTTCTAAACTTTTTGCTTGCAAAACACAATTGTGAATTATAAAGCTATCAAAACCTTGTAAAATATCATTTACAATGTAAATATTCCGTAAATTTTCTGTATATATGTCATAAAATTTTGCTAAGAAAAAATGCTGACAACTCTAGCATTGTCAGCATTGTTATAATTAATTCATATTCTTGATTAATTCATCAGCAAACTCTGATGTTTTCACTTCTTTAGCGTCGTCCATTAAACGTGCAAAGTCATATGTAACGACTTTTGAGCTAATTGTTTTATTCATTGATTGAATAATTAAATCAGCTGCTTCATTCCATCCTAAGTGCTCTAACATCAGTACACCTGATAAAATCACTGATGATGGGTTAACTTTATCAAGACCCGCATATTTCGGAGCTGTCCCATGCGTAGCTTCAAAAATAGCATGACCTGTCTCATAATTAATATTTGCGCCTGGCGCAATACCAATTCCACCTACTTGCGCTGCTAAAGCGTCAGAAATATAGTCACCATTTAAGTTCATAGTTGCAACTACATCGAACTCTTTTGGACGAGTAAGAATTTGTTGTAAGAAGATATCTGCAATAACGTCTTTTACAATAATTTTCCCTGCTGCTTCAGCTTCTTGTTGAGCTTTATTAGCAGCTGCACGACCTTCTTTTTCAGCAATTTGATCATACTGAGCCCAAGTAAATACTTTATCACCATATTCTCTTTCCGCTAATTCATAACCCCAATTTTTGAAAGCTCCCTCAGTGAACTTCATAATGTTTCCTTTATGAACGAGAGTAACGCTTTTTCTATTTTCTTTAATAGCGTATTCAATTGCTGCTTTTACTAAACGATGTGTACCTTCTTCAGAAACTGGCTTAATACCAATACCTGATGTTTCCGGGAAGCGAATATTCGTTACGCCCATTTCATCTTTTAAGAATTTAATGATCTTTTCAACTTCTTCAGTACCTTTTTCCCACTCAATTCCCGCATAAATATCCTCCGTATTCTCACGGAAAATAACCATATCTGTATCTTCAGGACGTTTTACAGGTGATGGAACACCGTCAAAATAACGCACTGGACGAAGACATGTGAATAAATCTAATTTTTGGCGTAGTGCGACGTTTAATGAACGGAATCCACCGCCAATTGGTGTCGTTAGAGGACCTTTAATTGCAATTTTATATTCGCGAATTGTCTCTAAAGTTTCTTCTGGTAACCATTCACCAGTCGTTTCAAACGCCTTTTCACCAGCTAAAACTTCTTTCCAAACGATACTTCGCTTGCCTTCGTAAGCTTTATCAACAGCCGCTTCTAATACACGACTAGATGCAGCCCAAATATCTGGACCAGTTCCGTCTCCTTCGATAAATGGAATTGTTACGTGGTCTGGTGTTTTTACTACACCATCTACAACTGTTACTTTTTCTCCTTGTACCATAAAACCCCTCCTAATATAGTCTAAAACCAAATCACTAAATTATTTTAATATAATTAGCGTTTGGATATTGGAATAAATTCAAGCTTTTTAGGTCCAACATAGTTTGCCCTTGGTCGAATCAATCGATTATCGTCATATTGTTCAAGCATATGAGCAATCCAACCAGAAGTTCGACTCATAGCAAATATTGGTGTGAACAAATCATGTTCAATTCCCATAGAATGATAGGTTGATGCTGAATAAAAATCAACATTTGCAGGTAAACCTTTTTCTTTCTTTATATATTCTTCAATAATTTCAGAGATTTGATACCATTTCTCTTGTCCTGCTTTTCGAGTTAATTCCTTTGATATTTTTTTCAGATATTTGGCTCGTGGATCACCTTTTTTATAAACACGGTGGCCCATTCCCATGATTTTTTCTTTATTATTAATTTTTTCTTGAATATAGGGAATAGCACGATCAACCTCACCAATTTCCATTAGCATCTTGATCACTTGCTCATTCGCCCCACCATGTAACTCTCCTTTTAAAGCACTAATTGCTGCTGTGATACCAGAATATAAATCTGATAATGTTGCCACACAAACACGAGCTGTAAAAGTTGAAGCATTTAATTCATGATCAGCATGCAATATTAATGCTTGATCAAATGCTCTGGCTTCGATTGGATCAACAGGATCACCTTTTAATAAATATAAGAAGTTCTCTGCGTAACCATATTCTTTCTTAGGATGTAGGATCTCCTTTCCATTACGCAATCGTGAGAGTGTCGTAATCACTGTTAATATGCGCGCTTGTAATCGAAGTGCCTTTTCCATTGTTGCATCTTTGTGAGTCAATGAATCCTCAGGATCATAAGCACCCAACAATGAAATAATAGAACGTAAAGCAGACATTGGATGAATTTTATTTAAATCCATATGTTCAATATGTGGATAGATTTCTTCTGGTAATTCCATTACTTCGACTAAATTTTCTTTAAATTCAGTTAATTCAACTTGGTTTGGTAGACGTTTATACCAAAGCAAGTAGACTACTTCTTCAAATGTAGCATAGTTAACGAGATCATCTAAATCATAACCAACGTATGATATCTTTGTTCCCGAAATTGAAGTAATCTTCGTATCCGTTAAAACTACGCCTTCAAGACCTCGCGCTTTAATCATATTATTTCCTCCTTTTACAATAAAATTAAAAGGTAATCAGCTGTAATTTGAGTTGATGTCTTTTTGAGCCAACAAAATCTAGCAAACTATTTAAATCTCAAACTATCTTTCTTAATTTGCTATAAAGAAGTCTACAATTCGCATGATCATATATGCAATTCCAGCTCCAATTAATGGACCAACAGCAACACCTTGGAGGAAGACAACTGCAATAATTGTACCCATAACAAGTGCTGTTGTTAAGTGAGGATCATTAGTTAATAAATCAAGGCCACCACGTGCTACAATGGCAACGAACATACCTGATCCTAGTGCAATCCAACCATAATAGCCTTTTACACTATCAATTAACTCTTTAAAGCCAATATCACCTGTTGCGATCGGGATCAGTACCGATACCGTAATAACCGTTATACCGATTGTCATGCCTTTTTGCTGTAAAAATGGAAAGACTTTGTCATTTAGGTTTAACAACTGTATTCCTAACAAAATGTATACAGCAATCATAATCGATTGGTTTTTACCAATATAGCCAAGAATAAATATTAAAATTAAAAATAATGTCGATAAGTTTAGCATATATGATCCCTCGGTCTAGGTGATTTAATAGTTAAATTCTATCTTACCACAGATAATTAAATATTAGCAAAATTCAAGCATGATCTGTTATATAATATCATATTTTAATTTATAAGCATAGTAAGAGACAAGCAGGTGATAAAACTGATTTCAGAGTATAAACCAATGTTATTAAGACTTTTCTTCGTTATATTAATAGCTACTGCATTAGTTGCAGCGGTCTATTATGTGATCCAAAATTTATTTATCTTTGTTCTTGTCATCGGTATCAGTGCAATACTTCAGAAGCCAATTCAATTGATTGTAGCAAAAATGCGCGTCAATCGGATGATGGCAATAATCATTTGCTTACTTAGCTTTATGATTACTATTTCAATTAGTTTCAGCTTAATTTTAATTTACCTAATTGATATTTTTAATGCGATTGTCATTCAAATTCCAGATTACTTTGAAACAATCATCGAGTTCTTCAAAGAGTGGATTTATAATTTCACCAACTATACCTTGCCTAATATAGATTTTCTACCAACACCATTAAATGATCAACTCTCAAGTCAATTAATTAAATTAATCGATTACTTATATAGTCTAGTAATGACGATTAGCCATAACTTAGCTAATCAGTTTATCCCTTTTGTCTCTAATGCGATTATTCAAACAATCGAATTCACGTCCTCAACAATCATCGTCATAATCTTGACCATCCTATTGTGTAAGGATTGGGAGAAATATAAATACTATTTAACAAAATGGCTACCTAAAAAAGCAGTCAAGAAAACAAGTGAGTTTTCACGACACTTTTTCAGTATGGGCTTTGGATATATAAAAGCACAATTACTCGTCTGTTTAGCGACAACGATTGTGCTTATCATTGGGTTTTATTTTATTAATATTGACCGTGCATTTGGAGTTGGAGTTGCCTTTGGTTTAATTGACTTTATTCCAATAATTGGAGTTGGTATTTTACTTTGGCCATGGATTATTTATTGCTTAGTAACGAGTCAATTTATTGTCGCAATTGAGCTTGCCGTAATATATATCATCATTGTTTGTTTAAGGCAATTTTTAGAACCCAAATTAGTCTCTGAACAAATTGGAATGAATTCTTTCTTCATTATTAGCATTGGTTATCTATGCATTTTGTATTTTGGTCTTTGGGGTATTTTGTATACACCGATCGTACTAATTACGATTCAATCAATTAAACGTAGTCAATTAGATCAGATCGTCTACCGTTATATAGTAAATGGACAACTAAACATTTAAAAACGACGATATATAATTCGATGATTTTTATTAATCATATTTTGGAAGATTGCTTTTAGCCATGACTTAAATAAGCGTCTCGACAGAGGTATAAGTAAAGCTAAGCCAAATAAATCAGTCAAAAATCCTGGCATTAATAAAGCAATGCCACCGATCAGTATGCATATACCGTCAATAAATAGGTCACTGGGTAGGTCACCATTGCGCATGCTAATTTGGGCACGACGAAGTGCTTCAATTCCTTGTTGCTTTGCTAGAGTCGCGCCGATGAAACCAGTTAAGATAATCATACCAATAATTGACCAACCACTTATATATGTGCTTGCCCAAACGATAATGGCTAATTCAATTAGCGGGACTGTTATTAAGAGAAAAAACAACCATCTAAACATAACCGCACCTCCATGACATAAATATTTTCAGATAAAAAAAGGGGGTTAGCCCCCCCTCTTTCATGTTATTAAAACTTGTTATTAATATTATAAGATACTTGCTCTACCGCTGTAGATATCGCCACGTTTAGCGTCAACAGTGATTTCTTTACCTTCTTCTAGAACTGAAAGTGCATTGTCAACACCAACAATGACAGGAATTGATAAATCAAGACCTACAACTGCAGCATGTGATGTTAAACCACCTTCAACTGTAATAATACCGTTTGCTTTTTCTAAAGCAGGTATCATATCTTTATCAGTTGCTTGAGTTACTAAAATGTCACCATAGTTTACTTTTTCATTTGCTTCTTTAGCATCCTTAGCAATTACAACACGACCGAATGAGCTACCTTTACCTACTCCTTGGCCTTTTGTTAAAACATCGCCAATGATGTGAACTTTCATCATATTAGTTGTACCACTTTCACCTACTGGTACACCTGCAGTAATAACTACACGATCTCCGCGTTTTAGAAGGTTAGTTTCTAAACCACGATCGATAGCAACGTTTAATACTTTATCTGTCGTGTATGCTACGTCACCTACGATTGAGTGAACACCCCATACTAATGAAAGACCACGGCTTACTCTTTCGTCAAATGTTACTGCAATGATTGGTGCTTTAGGACGGTATTTTGAAATAACACGTGCTGTATGACCACTTACAGTTGGAGCTAAAATAGCATTAACATCTAAATTCATAGCTGTGTGGTTAACTGATTGACTAATTGCATCAGTCATTGAAACCTCAGTTGATTTCGTACGCTTAGCTAGAATTGCTTTATGATCTAATACAGATTCTGTTTTAATTGCAATGTTGTGCATTGTTTGTACTGCTTGAACTGGGTAATCACCCGCTGCTGTTTCACCAGATAACATAATTGCATCTGTACCGTCAAAAATCGCGTTAGCAACGTCTGAAGCTTCAGCACGAGTAGGCCTTGGGTTGCGCTCCATTGAGTCTAGCATTTGTGTAGCTGTAATAACTGGCTTACCTGCTAGATTACATTTTTGGATCATAAGTTTTTGAACAACTGGAACATCCTCAGGTGGAATTTCAACACCTAAGTCCCCACGAGCAACCATAATTCCATCTGATACTTGTAGAATAGCGTCTAGGTTGTCAACACCCTCTTGGTTTTCAATTTTTGAAATGATTTGAATATCTTTACCACCATTTTTATCTAAGTGCTCACGGATTGCTAATACGTCAGAAGCACGACGAATAAATGATGCAGCGATATAGTCTACACCTTGCTCAATACCGAATAGAATATCTTTAGCATCTTTTTCAGTCATACCAGGTAAGTTAACACTAACATTAGGTACGTTTACACCTTTTTTATCTTTTAAGATACCTGAGTTTAATGCTTTTGTTTCAATTTCATTTTCTTCTTTTAGAATGGCAGTTACTTCTAATTCAACTAAACCGTCGTCTAGAAGGATTTTTGATCCAACGTGAACATCGTTAATTAAATCTGGATAAGTTACTGCAAAGCGCTCTTTAGTACCTTTAACAGTTTCGTCCATAGAAATGTTAATTGTTTGACCTTTAACAATTTCCACTTTACCTTCAGCCATTACACCAGTACGGATTTCTGGGCCTTTAGTATCTAAAAGGATAGCTACTGTTTTACCTAATTTTTTCGCTGCTTCGCGAATGTTTTTAATTCTATTACCATGCTCTTCGAAATCACCATGTGAAAAGTTCAGACGTGCAACGTTCATACCTGCTGCAATCAATTCTGTTATTTTTTCTAATGATTCTGAAACTGGTCCTATCGTACATACGATTTTTGTTTTTCTCATTACTAATTTCCTCCTTGGTATTTGTAAAACACTAAAATATCTATAATAAATTTAGATAGATAGTTCTCCCATAAGTTTGTACAAGCTCATATCTATGTTGTGTGGCTTATTAAGGACATCCTTGATTTTATGATAAGTAAGTTTATTTGACTCAATACCAACCATCACACCTGATTGACCCTCAATTAACAAATCGATTGCCTTAGCGCCTAAACGACTTGCTAATACACGATCTGCACCAGTTGGTTGTCCACCACGTTGGATGTGCCCTAATACGGTTACGCGTGTTTCTAGATTAGCTGTTTCTTCAATTCTCTTGCCTAGTTCAATCCCACTACCGACACCTTCAGCTAAAATGATAATACTATGCTTTTTCCCACGTGCTCGTCCTCTATTTAGACGATCAATGATGTTTTCAAAAGGTTCGTCGCGTTCTGGAATAATTACGCTTTCTGCACCATTAGCTAAACCTGACCAAAGTGCTAAATCCCCCGCATCTCGGCCCATAACCTCGATAACATATGTACGTTCATGAGAAGTTGCTGTATCTCTTATTTTATCGGCAGCTTCTACAATAGTGTTTAATGCTGTATCAAAACCGATTGTAAAATCAGTTCCTGGAATATCATTATCAATTGTACAAGGAATGCAGACACATGGGAAGCCCTTCTCAGTCAATTTTAACGCACCTGTAAATGAACCGTCACCGCCAAGAACTACTAAACCTTCAATGCCTCTATCTCTCAATTGTTTAATGGCACGTTCTTGACCTTCATCGGTTTTAAATTCCTCAGAGCGCGCAGAAAACAGAATCGTACCTCCGCGTTGAATGATATCTCCAACAGAGCCGAGTTCCATTTTTTTGATCTTACCTTCCATCAAGCCTTGAAAACCGTTTGATACACCGTATATTTCAATACCATGATAGATACCTTTTCTGACAACCGCTCGAATAGCTGCGTTCATACCTGGAGCATCTCCACCACTTGTCAAAACAGCTATTTTCTTCATATAATCACCTCAATCTTAAATCTACATCTATTAGCTTAACATAAACATGTAGATGTATCCTAATATCACACCCATAAAGATTATACATGAAAGTCGACAAAATCTCACCCCTAAATATACACTTTTAGGGGTGAAAATCAAATAATTTTACTAACATTTCGAGTTTGTTAAATTATTTACAATAATTTTATTAAATATACTTAAAAACTGCCAATATTTTTATACTTTTGCCAACGTTTTTCAATCAATTGATCTTTAGGTAGGCTCTGTAAGTATTTTAATGATTTACTAATATGAAGATCTAAGTATGCGACTTGCATTTGAAAATCTCGATGAGCCCCGCCCTTTGGCTCTGGGATAATATCATCAATAATATTCATTTGTTTTAAATCTATAGCATTTAGCTTTAACGATTTTGCTGCTTCCTTTGCTTTAGTGGCATCTTTCCACAAAATACTCGCTGCACCTTCTGGTGAAATTACTGAGTAAATTGAATTTTCCAGCATATAAATATGATCCGTAACCCCAACACCCAATGCACCACCACTTCCACCTTCGCCAATCACAATTGACAGTGTTGGAACAGCAAGTTGTGCCATAACTTTTAAGTTTTTAGCAATCGCTTCACCTTGTCCGCGTTCTTCTGCACCTTTACCTGGATGAGCTCCTTTTGTATCAATAAATGAAATAATCGGACGATTAAATTTCTCTGCTAGTTTCATTTGTCTTAATGCTTTACGATAGCCTTCTGGATGCGCACTTGCAAAATTACGGTGAATATTTTCTTTTGTGTTCTTTCCCCTTTGTTGACCGATTACTGTAACTGGTAATCCTTTATATTTCGCGATACCTGTAATTATTGCTGGATCATCACGGAATAAACGATCTCCATGTAACTCAATAAAATCAGTAAATAGTTCTTGAATATAGTCTAGCGCTGTCGGACGTTCTGGATGTCTAGCAATTTGGACTCGATCCCATGGAGATAAATTTTGATAAACATTTTGTTCTAAATTAACTAGCCTCATCTCAAGACGACTGATATCTTCTGTTAAATCAAGTTCACTTTCTTTAGCCATCTGTTTTAATTCAGCTATTTTATCTTTTAATTCATAGATTGGTTTTTCAAACTCTAAAATATACTTCAAGTCCGTTCACCCCCTACAGCGTGTAGGTCAAGTACTGTTGTTAAAAACTGCTTTAATTCTGGTCGTCTAACAATTCGATCAATTTGACCTTGTTTCAATTGAAATTCTGCTGTTTGGAAATCATCAGGAAGCTTTTCACGAATTGTTTGTTCGATAATTCTTCGTCCGGCAAAACCAATTAAAGCATTTGGCTCTGCAAAGTGATAATCACCAATTGAGGCAAAGCTTGCTGTCACGCCGCCTGTTGTTGGATTAGTCATCACCACAATTAAACAACCACCTGCTTGATCAAAGCGATCAATTGCAAATGCTGTTTTTGCCATTTGCATTAAACTAATCATCCCCTCTTGCATTCTAGCTCCACCAGAGGCAGTAAAAATAATCACAGGTAAGTTTTCATCTTTTGCTCGTTCTAACGCTCGTGCAATTTTCTCACCAACTACTGATCCCATACTAGCCATACGGAAAAAAGGATCCATTACAATTAGGACTGCTTCAAATTGATTAATTGTGCCTTTTCCTGTTACAACAGCATCATTTAAACCTGTCTTCTTTTGATCTGTAATTAGTTTTTGTTGATATTCTGGGAAATTAAGTGGATTATCAGTGACTAATTCAGCGTCCCACTCTTCAAAGCTGTCAATATCATCAACAATACTTGCAATCCTCTCCCAAGCCGTCATCTTATGATGTGTTCCACAGGATGGACAAACGCGAAGATTATTTTTCCATTCTTTTTCATAAAAAATCTTAGAGCAATGCGAACATTTTTCCACAAGACCTTCTGGTATATCTTGTTTTGCTTTTTCTGTTGGAATTGTCGCATATTTTCGCTGTTTCTTAAAAATACGTTTAAAAGGCATCCTGAGTCCCCCTCATATCAAGATTTTCTGGATTTGATAAATAACTCAAAGTTACTTAATTTGTTTGGCAACTCCAGTTTCTATGGCTGCTTTTGCAACTGCTTGACTAACGGCTACTGCCACTCGTTGATCGAATGGATCCGGAATGATATAGTTCTCTGTTAAGTCAGCTTCAGCAATAATCCCAGCAATCGCATGAACTGCTGCAACCTTCATCTCATCATTAATCTCATTTGCCATTACAGATAGCGCGCCCTTAAAGATTCCTGGAAAAGCAAGTACATTATTTACTTGATTAGGATAATCAGATCGACCCGTACCTACAATTCTTGCTCCTGCTGCTAGGGCATCTTCTGGCATGATTTCAGGATTTGGGTTTGCCATTGCAAAGATAATCGGATCATCATTCATTGAACGAACCATTTCTTGATCAACTAAGTTAGCTAAAGATACACCGATAAAAACGTCTGCACCTTTCATGACAGATCTTAAATCTCCTGTTTCCATCTGCTGATTCGTTTCTTTACCAATCATTTCTTTAATAGGGTTCATCCCAAACTCTCTATCTTGATAAATTGCACCTTGCGAATCACAAATAACGATTTGATTTACACCAAATTTATTTAGTAATTTAACAATAGCAATACCTGCAGCACCTGCGCCATTAATTACAACTTTAATTTGATCTATCTGTTTATCTACTAATTTGAGTGCATTAACTAAACCAGCTACAGTAACAATAGCTGTTCCATGTTGATCATCATGAAAAACTGGGATATCTAATCGTTTCTTCAATTCTTCTTCGACATAAAAACAATCCGGTGCTGCAATATCCTCAAGATTTATTCCGCCAAAGTTTGGTGCAAGCATTTCAACAGTTTCAATTAATTTATCTGGATCAGCGGTATCAAGACAAATTGGAAACGCATCTACGTTAGCAAAACTCTTAAACAAGACAGCCTTACCTTCCATAACTGGTAATGCAGCTTGGGCTCCAATATTACCCAATCCTAGTACTGCGGTCCCATTTGATACAACAGCGACCATATGACTTTTCATTGTATATAAATATGCATTCTCTTTATCTTTATTAATTTCTAGACAAGGTTCTGCTACTCCTGGAGAATATGCTAAACTTAGATCCTCAGAGTTTGTTACCTTTACTTTTGATTCAACCATTAACTTTCCTTGATGATCTCGATGCATTTTTAATGCTTTTTCTCTTAAATTTGTCAATCTAAACCGCACCCTTCATATTTTCTATATCATTTTATTTATTAACGATTTATTGAATTAACTTCTCTATTATACCAAATTAGTACCTGGTGTAAATAACAAGAGCTTACTTTTAGAAAAAACAGTTTATTCTCCACTTAATAAATAGAAATGGAACTCATTAATTGACTAGGTGTTGAGTTCCATTTCTTCCGTAAATCAAGGGAATGAAATCTATTTAAGCACAACATTCTCTGTGCCAAATTGTTTTTTCAATTCATTTAGTACCTCATAATGATTTGAGATAAAATATTGCTCCGATAACTTAAATGTCTGATTTTGATCTTTCTGATGAACAATAATTTCAATCGAACCTGGATGACGTCGAGCTAGTCGTTCCAATGTGTGAATAGCTAATTTTAGTTTAGCGGCATCAGCTACTTGTAAATATAGACGAGCTGAATGAGAGTCGATCGAACTGATCTCAGCTAAATCTAGTGGTGTAATTTGATCAATAATTAGTTGTTCTTTGCCATTACGGATGTCCTTTTTACCCGTTACAAGACAAAACATCTGTTCACTTAACATCACCTTTACTTCCCGATATAAATGAGGGAAAATAACACCGTCTACTTCAAAATTCTCATCAGTAAGCTTTACGAACGCCATTGAATCACCGCGCTTCGTGCGAATTTGATTAATATCTTGGATTAATGTAGCAAAACGAATGTCTTTCACCTGCTCTTGTTGATAGAAATAGTGGAAATCCATAATTCCATTCGCTCGTAAATGACGACGATTCACTTCAAGTGGGTGGTCAGAGATATAAACTCCGAGTAACTCCTTTTCAAAGCTGAGCTTTTCTAATAATTCAAATGGTTCAACTTTTTGATAATCGTCTTCCAAGTTTAATGCATCTCCAAATAATGAGTCTTCTCCTTCAAGTCCACCAAACAGCTCACCTTGCTCAATCGCTTGATCAACAGATGCTAATAAAGAAGCACGCTCAATACCAAATTCATCAAAAGCTCCTGCTAAAATTAAAGTTTCAATTGCACCACGATTAACAATTTTTAGTGAGACACGCATACAAAAGTCAAATAAACTCTTGAACCTTCCTTGCTGTCTCGCTTGAATAATCTCATTAACGATTGGATAGCCGATTGCTTTAATCGATGATAAGCCCATTCGAATATGACCGTGATCAGGTTGATAATAATAATGACTTTTATTAATTGATGGCGGGAGTAGCTTAATTTTTTTCTGCTTAGCTTCTTTAAAATACTCGATCGTTTTTGACTGGTCACCAATTACCGTATTTAGTAATTCTGTAATGAAATAGACTGGATAATTGGCCTTTAAATAAGCTAACTGATACGCTATCTTACTGTATGCAACTGCGTGACTACGGTTAAATCCATAATTGGCAAATCTGACAATCCAAGAAAATAACTCTTCAGCAAGATCTGCTGTATAGCCCCGTGATACACTTCCATTAATAAAGTCAGATTTTAAACCATGTAATTCATCATAATTCTTTTTTGAAACGGCTCGTCGTAATAAATCGGCCTTACCTAAACTAAAACCAGCAAAACGGTGTGCGATCTGAATAATTTGTTCTTGATAAATCAGTACACCATACGTTGTTGCTAGAATCGGAATTAAATCATTGTGAGGAAAGTTAACTTTTTCCCGTTTATGTTTACGATTTATATAAGTATCAATAAAGTCCATTGGCCCTGGACGATACAGTGCGTTAACAGCTACAATATCTTCAAATTGTGTTGGTTTTAGGCGTGTTAATACTCTTTTCATCCCTTGTGATTCAAATTGGAAAATACCGTTTGTTTGTCCAGTTTGAAAAATAGCATAAGTCTTCTGATCATCTAATGGAATTTGCTCTAAATCTATCTCTTTAGCATCATATCGCGAAACCATTTTTAGAATCCGCTCAATCGTTGTTAAATTACGTAATCCTAAAAAATCCATCTTCAGTAAACCAATTCGTTCTACATCATTCATTGAAAACTGCGTCAGTTGATGACCAGAACCATCTGAAATTAGTGGAACAAAATCGACTAATGGATGATCATGGATAATAACCCCTGCAGCATGTGTAGACATATTTCTAGGTAGACCTTCCAATATTCTTGCCACTTTGAAAAAATCTTTTAAATGATCATGATTTTGAATATAGTCTAATAATGCTTTTGAGGCCTTAATAGCTTGCGTCATTGATCCTGCCCCTTGAGCAGGTATTTCTCCTAGAATAAAATCTAGATCGACTTTCGGTAATGAAAATGCTTTTGCAAGTTCCCGAATAATTGAACGTGTTTTAAATGAACCGAATGTACCGATTTGAGCCACTGACTGGTGTCCATATTTTTGTTTTACATATTCAATCACTTCATTACGACGGTAATCTGAAAAATCAATATCAATATCCGGCATCGATATTCTTTCCGGATTTAAAAATCGTTCAAATAATAGATTATATTCAATAGGATCGATCTCAGTAATCGATAATAAATACGCGACTAATGATCCTGCAGCTGAACCTCGACCTGGCCCTACTAAAATACCTTTACTTTTAGCAAACCGAACAAAATCCCATACAATTAAGAAATAATCACTAAATCCCATCTTCTCAATGACAGATAATTCATAGTCTAACCGTTGCTGTGCTTTTTCTCTCATTTGATTTGAATATTTTTCATTTAATGACTTAAAACACAATTGTTTTAAATAAGATGCTGAAGAATAGCCTTCTGGTACCGGAAATTTAGGTAAATGATTTTGACCAAGATCAAATGATACTTCACATTGTTCGGCAATCTTTACTGTTTGACTGAGTAAATCAGGATATGCTTGAAAATATGAGTTTGCTTCACTCTGAGTGAAAAAATGTCGATACGGCTGATCCTCTTTAACAAATATTTTTTCTTTTTGATCAATTGCTCTAAGGTAGCGATAGGCTTGTTGGTCGGTTTGTTCTAAATAACGAACATCACCAAGCGCTACTAAATCTACACCACTTTTATGTAATATTTGAATTAAATCGAGCTCAAAGCGAGTCACACCAACGACAGGTCTAACTGGCCACATATTTAGAAATCCTTGAATGGCGTTGATGTCACCATTTTGAATTAACCCTTTTAAACTAGTCGATCCGATCGGTAAAATAATCAGACAATCAGTTAAAATGGTTGAAAAATCATTAAATGATATTTGTTTGACATCTCTCGTTTGAATTAGACTGGAGATTTTGAGTAAAGATTGATAACCATGATTATTCTTAGCCAAAATAATGAGCTCATTAACCTGATCGTTTATCACAACACTCGTTTCCATTCCAATTATCGGTTTAATGTTCTCTCTTTTACACGCTTGATAAAATTCAATCGCACCATGAAGGACGTTATGATCAGTTAGCGCAATCGCCGTCATCTTATCTTGCTTGGCTTTTTTAACTAGTTGATCCAATTTTATTGTACTATGCATAAAAGTATAGCCACTTTTAACTTGTAAATGAACAAACGACATGAAAACGACCTCCTTTTTAAAAAGAACTTACTGACTTCATTATAGCTGAAGTTTCAATGTTTGAAAAAAAAATTAAAAACATAGACACAAACGATTAAACATACAATGAAATATAGTCATATAGCACAGTTAAGGACTCGGAAACGAAGATAAAGGAGTAAAGCAATGGAAGAACGTTTTTTCGCTACTATTATTCAATGTTTTTTCCTCGCACTAGGTGTCATAATTGGTGGGGCCTTTATTGGGAGTATCGGGGCGTTTGCCAGTGGGGAACCACCCTTAACATCGATCGCAAGAATCGCAAAAAGTCTCAGAATCTGGGCAATTGTTGCTGCAATTGGTGGAACGTTTGACGTTATTTCAAATTTTGAGCGTGGGCTTATGCAAGGTTCTACAATTGATATTATTAAGCAAATATTAGTCATTATTACTGCTATGGGTGGTGTTCAGGTTGCACTTTTTGTGATTGAATGGTTTACACAAGAGGAGTTAAGTTAATGCATCTAGTACCATATTATAAGAATAAAAATTGGCAACGATTTTTGGCTGGTCTTTTCGTTGGCGCTCTTTTAAGTTATTTCGTCTTTATTTATATGGACGGTCAACTATTAGAAAAACGCATTGAAGAAAATTTACAATTAAGAATAGAGAAACAAGAGTTACAATTAGCTTACCAAACTTTAGAACAGAAAATGTCTGATCTAAATCAAAAGTATCAAGAAAAATTAACTGTCCATTCAATTGAGATCAAAATAACTAATGCTGAAACATTTAAACTAGATCGTTTTAGTTTACATGAATTACAAGAGCTATTAAGAAGTGAAGTAAATGTAATACTTGGTAAAGAAGTTACAACGTTGACAGAGCATTACCCGTTGCTTATTCGTACAATTGAAAATAAACCATATAAAGTTGATGATTTCTCCTACCAGGCTAAAGTTAAGCATCTGTTTATTAATGAACACAGTGAAATTCATATAGAGCTTGATAAAGCAAGATAATGAAAGCTGGGAAATATTTCAATGTAATTTGCATCATTGATTATCAAAATAGCTTTTCCCAGCATATCAATTATTTACTGCAAACTTGCTTTAAAGTAGCTAAAAGTTGATCCGCTTCCTCCCAGCTATATACAGTAGCACCTGATGCTAGAGGATGACCTCCGCCATTAAACTGCTCAGCTACATGATTGATTTTCTTCCCTTTGGAACGGATCCGAACACGAATTTGATCATCTTCCTCAACAAACATTGCCCAGCAATTAATCCCTTTAATATTGCCATAGACTTGAATCAACGAACTCGATTGATCTACCGTTACTTGATACTTATCTAACAATTCCTTCGTTAGCTTGATGCCAACAACACCTGTCTCATCAATTGCTAACTGATCAAGTAACCTGCCTTGTAGCTTCGCAATGTGAGGTTCAAGTTCATAAAGGTTCTGATAAATTTCTGAACGATCGAATGGATACTTAACTAATTCCGATGCAACTTCAAAAGTTCTCGGCGTTGTACTTGGAAATAAAAACCGACCCGTATCACCAATAATTCCAGCATAAATTAATTGTGCAACCTTTGTTGTTAGCTTATATTCTTGATCATGATTTTCGGTAATTAATTGATAAATCATTTCTGAAGTCGAGCTTGCTTCTGTATCAACCCAATTGATATGACCGTACTGATCGACGATTGGATGATGATCAATTTTAATGATTTCTTTACCTAAGTGATATCGATCATCGTCAATTCGTGGATGATTCGCAGTATCACAGACGATAACTAGTGCATCTTTATATGTGTCATCTTCGATTTGATCCATCGTTGCTAAGTAGCTTAATGATTGATCATCTTCTCCTACACAATAAACTTGTTTTTTAGGGAAATTGTCCCTAATCCACGTTGCCAATCCGACCTGAGAACCAATAGCATCTAGGTCTGGGCGGACATGACGATGGATAATTATTTTATCGTTTTGTTTAATTTTCTCTCTAATTTCAGCTATAACGTTCATTTACTAAATAACCTTCCCTTCTTAATACCTTTCAATTAATTGACCGATTAACACTGCTTTACCAACGATATCTTTTTCATGATAAAGCTCAACATCTATTTTTACCGATTTACGGCCAATTTCAAGGACTTTCGGAATGATCTCGACAACACTTTCTATTTGTACCGGCCTAATAAAATAGACTGAAATATTTTCTGCTACTAAGTCGCCCTTTTTCATGTTTGTAATGAGTTGCGTACAAACTTCTGACACAAAAGAAACAAACACACCATTTGATAAAGTACCTAAAGCATTTGTCATTTGCGGCGTAATCTTTGTTTTAAAAGAGATTTGATGACCATCTTGTTGCATTGAAAATCCACTTGTTGCAATATCATCTATCGTTTCCCCTACTTGTGGCTGACGTTGCACGTGTTGTAGTGCTTTTAAAACATCTTGTCTTGAAATCAAGCCAATTAATTGATGATTCTGCTCAACTACTGGAACAAGTTCAATCGCTTCCCAAATCATCATGTGGGCGGCGTATGCGAGTGATGTTTGCTTAAAGACTGTTTTCGGCGCTTTAGTCATCACTTTATCAATTAAAGTGTCTTCACCTTTACCAATTACATCTTTAGAAGTTACAATACCGACCACTTTATTCTGATCATCAACTACAGGATAGCGTGTGTGAGTCGTTTCTTGATTTAATTGATACCATTTCGCTAAAGTGTCATTACGATTTAAATAGTGAGTTTTGTTTAATGGCGTATATATATCGCCTACAAGGACAATTTCCTTTTTAATTAACTGATCATAAATCGCTCGGTTAATCATCGTTGCCACGGTAAATGTGTCATAGCTCGTTGATATAATTGGCAACTTTAATTCATCAGCTAAGCGTTTAATATCTTCTGCTGTATCAAACCCACCGGTAATTAAGACAGCAGCACCCTTTTCTAAAGCAAGCTGATGTGCATCAGTTCTATTCCCGATAATTAGTAAGGAGTCCTTTTCTAAATAACGTAGCATGGCATCTTTTTTCATCGCTCCAATTACAAATTTGTGTAATGTCTTATGAAGTCCGTCTCGACCACCTAATACTTGGCCGTCTACAATACCGATAATCTCAGCAAATGTCAGATGCTCAAAATTCTCTTTACTTTTCTGTTCGATTCGGATCGTTCCAACTCGCTCAATTGTACTAACTAATCCTTGGTTTTCGGCTTCCTTAATTGCTCGATAAGCAGTTCCTTCACTTACACTTAAATCTTTAGCAGTTTGTCTAACTGAGATCTTAGTTCCAACACTTAATGATTCAATGTGTTTCAATATTTGCTCGTGCTTTGTCGCCACGTTTATCACCTGTCCTTAGGAATCTGTATTACTAAAATTTGAATTAGTGTTATTATACAGTTAATTATGTAAAGTATCAATTCATGCTTAAAAACAGCTTATTTTTATGTTAACTGAGTTAATTTTTTATACATTTGACTATAAAAGTTGTTTAGTTTTATGGCTGTTGTGGTATATTATCAGTATAAAAGTCAGGGAGTGATTATGATGTTATTAGATGAGACTTATAAAAACATTGTCGTTGCCATTGATGGTTCGCAAGCTTCATTAAGAGCTTTTAAAAAGGCTTTAATGGTTTGTAAGCGTAACAATGCTAATTTAGTTATTGCGCATGTCGTCGATACTAAGACCATTTCAACGGCAGAAACATATGATCAGACGATGATCAATCGATCTGAAACTTATGCAACACAATTACTTGACGATTACAAACAACAAGCAGAGGCAGCAGGACTCACAAACGTCAAAACCCATATCGACTATGGCTCTCCCAAAGTAAGAATTCCTAAGCATGTCGCAAAAGCATTTAAAGCTGATCTAATTATTTGTGGCGCTACGGGATTAAATGCAGTTGAGCGCTTCTTAATCGGTAGTGTTTCTGAAAATATCGTTCGATATGCACCATGCGATGTTCTTGTCATTCGTTCTGATGATTGATGATATCTAAGAAAAATCCCACAAAAATAACGGCGAGAAACCAATTTCATTGGTGTCCCGCCGTCTTTTTTATTTTTGAAGTGCTAATCTGTTAACATCGCGTGCAATCATAACTTCTTCGTTTGTTGGGATGACTAATACTTTAACCGGTGAGTGAGGATAGTTGATCATAGTTTCCTTACCTCTTGTCTCATTAAGAACTGGATCCCAATAAACACCCATGAACTCAAGTCCTTGTAAGATTAATTTTCTAACAACGACACTATTTTCACCAATACCAGCTGTAAATACAATTGCATCTACACCGTTCATTTTTGAAGCGTATGAACCAATGTATTGGTGGATACGATCAGCAAAGATGTTTAATGCTAAAATAGCACGTTCGTTTCCTTCATTTGCTTCCTTCTGAATATCACGTAAATCACTAGAAAAACCAGATAAAGCTAACATTCCACTTTCTTTATTAAGAACTTGTAGAACTTCGTTAACGTCTTTACCTGTCTTGTCCATAATATACGGAATAAGCGCAGGGTCTAGACTTCCTGAACGCGTCCCCATTGTTACACCTTCTAGTGGTGTAAAGCCCATTGATGTATCAATTGACTTACCATTTTCAACTGCTGCAACACTTGCACCATTTCCAATATGGCAAGTAATTAAACGTAATCGATCAAGTGGCTCACCTAACATTTCTGCAGCTCGTTCTGATACATATTTATGACTTGTTCCGTGGAAACCATACTTACGGATACCATATTTCTCATAGTATTCATACGGTAAACTATATAGATATGATTCAGCTGGCATTGACTGATGGAAAGCAGTATCGAACACAGCTACTGCTGGAACATTTGGTAATACTTCTTTAAATGCTTTAATACCAGTAATATTTGCTGGGTTGTGTAATGGAGCTAATTCAGAAACCTTTTTAATTTCTTCTAATACTTCATCTGTAACTAATACAGAATCATTAAATTTCTCTCCACCATGCACAACACGGTGTCCAACACCATCAATTTCATCTAGTGACTTGATAACACCAGATGCTTGCAAGTTTTCTAAAAGTAATTGTACAGCTTTATCATGATTTGGGATGTCTAAAACTTGCTCTTCCTCTTTATCTCCATAGCTTAAGCCGAAAATTGAATTTTCAAGTCCAATACGTTCTACTAATCCTTTTGCTAACACTTTTTCTTCTGGCATTTCAATCAATTGAAACTTTAACGACGAACTCCCAGCATTAATTGATAATACTTTATACAACATTATCCTATCCTTTCAAATACCTATTTAATCAATTTTTCTTACCTACCCTATATTAACGAACAAACAATATAAAATGCAACTAGAACGCAATTCATTTTTCGGCATTTTCGAACAAATTTTATTGATCGTATCCTACCTCTTTAAACCATTGATTCATTTTAGCGACTATATTTTCTGTTGCCTGCAAATCTTTAAATGACGGTAACTGTGCTAATAACGCTTCTTTAGGCGCTTTTGTATCTTTCCCCTTTTTCTGTAGAACAAATAAACTTTTTGCATTTTGTTTTGATTTAAAGATCGTATTAGGTAATTGCAATAAACCAACAACATGAGCCGACTGATGAATGAGCGCGTGTAATTGAGTTGCTTGATCACTAGAAAACAGTGAGTTTGGAATAACAAAAATACAGAAACCTGCTTCTTTTGTATAATTTAAACTTTGTTCAATTAATAGGTGATGAGCGTATGTATATTCATCCTCGACATAAACCTTAAATGATTTTGCACGATCATTATCAGGGTAATAACCAATTGGTAAATCAGCAATTACTAAATCAACTGGATCTAGTAAAAAAGGTTGCAAACTATCTTGATGGAAAAATTCAATCACATTTTGTTGTAAATTTGCACTTAATACACTTAACTCAATCAAAGTAGGATCAACTTCACTACCATAGGCATGAACTGGACGTTCTAACTGATTCATTACCGCTGTAAGCAGATTTCCTGATCCTGAAACAATATCAAATATCCTTAATTCCTGATTTTCCGGAAAAATCTTTTCAATCAGATAAACCATATAACTCGCAATTGTATCTGGTGTAATCAAATGTTGCGTTTGAACAGCTCCTTGTAGTCCTTTGAGGCTAGCTAATTCAATTACTTTACGAATTTGATCCTTCTCTAATTGATCAAATTGTAGTTGCTTCACTTTTTCAAACAATGATTGGTCAGATATTTGATCTTTATCAGCTAAAGTCATTTCTAAAACTTCAATTAAGCTATCTAAATAATTTTGTGTTTTTTGGTTTGCATGTTCTTCTACTATCACGTCTAATTGATTAAAATGCTGTTCAATCAAATTCGCTCTCCTCCTCTATCCAGTAATATAGTATAACATAAACCAACAAAAAAACATTATATTTACCATTCGCATAAAAAAAAAAAGACTTTTGAATTTATCAATTGATAAAACCAAGAGTCTTTTTAAGAGTATCGTTAGCGCTATGGGTTATGACTTTCTACTATCTTCTTTTTCACTTTTTCGATCCGCTAACATTTCTTTAATTTTATCTACTGCCTGTGGTGCTACTTCAAACAACTTATCATATAAATGAATACGATCATGCAAGTGGATAATTTCATGACCTTGTCTATGGGTAACTAAAAAAGCAATTGGTGTAATTGATACACCGCCACCACTACCACCGCCAAATGGTAATTCAGATTCACCTTGGTTACCTTGACTTTCATCGTTTGAGCTATTCTGTTGACTAGAAAACTCACTTCCCCCTGCCACAAAGCCAAAACTAACCTTTGATATAGGAATGATCGTACTGCCGTCAGCCGTTTGAATTGGTTCACCGATAATTGTCCTAACATCGATTAAATGTTTTAATTGTTCCATTGTTTCAGACATTAACCCTTCAATTGGGTGCTGTTGATGCATTTTTCTCGATCTCCTTTTCCTTATTGTCGTTTATATTTCATATAAATAGCTTGCCAAAGTGGTGTTGATATTATGCATTCACACTCAGATTGAATAACGAATTGATCAAAGCTTGGCTTTACTTGATATTGATAATCCGTTGGTTGATTCATTAAGGAAAATATATATTGACAAGCCATTCCTTTAATTAACCATAATCCACTTGCACTTAATGTCGTAATCGCTGCATCTTCTAATCCTATCGTTGAGTACCATGTTAGTTGGTTTAGTTTTAACCTATTATATTGAATTGATGATTTTAACAGTTCTTTATTAAAGAGTTTTGGAATTATCTCATCTATTACAGCTTCTAAAGAATACTCGATTGTTTTTGAGTAAACTTGAATCTTCGCCAGCTTTACGCTAATTTCAATTTCAATCTCATGTGTGAGATATATTGAAAGTTGACAAACGAGAGGTAGGAATAAACTTAAAGATAAAACTATAACTAGAAAAATAATAATCAATAGTAGCCAAATCATCAGAACGTTCCTACCTTTCGGACAATATCCAAGTAAATAACGATTACCTCTAACTCAATTATGACCTGAAGTGAGGAAATTCATTCTTAAAATGAAGAAAAGGGGCTGTCCAAAAAGTCCTTAAAAAAAGAGCGAATTGGGAAATCTATAATTTCTCCAGTTCGCTCTTTTTAATTTTCCTGAAATTAGCTTGGCATGGCCTGCTAATTTCAGGAAGTTGTGGGCCATTGCCACAATTCCAAATTCAGTTTCAACCTTTTC
>FZPS01000175.1_pt74 | contig 22317 bp, 22 predicted proteins | sample 1817821 | NCBI WGS metagenome assembly FZPS01 (sample SAMEA104158645, study PRJEB21678) | metagenome | place: Germany | collected 2015-04-21 | reverse complement strand
CTTGGTGACAAGAGCGAAGGGGTTCCACCTGTTCCCATCCCGAACACAGCAGTTAAGCCCTTCAGCGGTGATGGTACTGCCACATCTCGTGGTGGGAGAGTAACTCGTTGCCAAGAATCTTTTTAAAAACCTCGTACACTGTGCGGGGTTTTTGTGCTACATGGAGGTAATGGAGCGGGAGAGGAGATCGCAGGGAACGACTGCGCTGCTGATCAAACCTTCACTCGATTCCACACTTGTTCTTCTGTTCTTCGTCTACAGAGTAAAGTACACCCCGAGTGGGAACATGGCGCCGCTCGTCCGCTCCACGGCTCCGTCGATATGGGTCCTTGTTTTTCCTTCATAGCGGAGGCGAAGTCACAGCATGAGCTGCGGGAGGCCAGGCTCTTGTTGGGAGACCCGTCTCTTTCGCATTGATCAAAACAGCCAGCCAAAGAATCTCGTCTTCCAGGACTTCAACGTCTTCTTCTCCCGTATTGGCCTAGTTACTAATTCTGTCCTTTTTCTTTCAGCAAACGCTTGGAGGAGGCTAAAAGTGGTCACTGCGTATCCCTCGCCTTCCTGATCTCAATCACAGTTTACCGCAGAGCGAGATGGTGCGTAACAGTCTAAAAGCCCATCCTGAGTCAGCCTTAGGATGGATACGTCCCAGTCAAGGTGCAGCCCGGTGCTAATTCTGCGTGGCAGGATTGTGGACCGTCACGTGGAAAAACTAAGTGAATACGATGAATGGAGGTGATGGTATGGAGTGCCTAATCTGCCAACGCTGGGCGGAGGAAGAGTGTCTATCGTTCTGTGGCGAAGCGATCTGTGGAGATTGCGAGGTGGAGCTGATGGAACAGGCCGTAGATGCTCCGGGCTATGATATTCGAGTTCGAGCGTTTCGTCTCCTATGGCAAAGAAAGTTCTTGGCCGCTCTTGACCGTCACCTAATGGATGGTGATCCTGTGTGACTCAAGATAGAGCTCCCTTTTGGGAGGCGCTGGTAGCCTATGATCAAGGCGGTGTGATTCCTTTCCACACGCCTGGGCATAAACTAAGCACTGGGCCATTTGCAGAAATTGAGAAGATTTTGGGAAGTAACGTGTTTGCTCTGGATCCCTCGGACCAAATCCAGAACTCGGAACTCGGCCACGATTTTGAAGCGGTCCTCAGAGAAGCTGAACAGTTGGCCGCTGATCTCTTTGGGGCGATGAATAGTTTGTTTTTGGTGAATGGCACAACAGGCGGACTGCACTGTCTTCTGATGCCCACAACCGGATCCGTTCTCATTCCGCGCTTTTCGCACCAGGCCGTTTATTCCGCCATGATCCTATCTCAAGGCGACTGTGTGTATGTGCCGGTGTCCTATGATCCAGACTGGTTGATTCCCTTGCCTCCGACAGTAGACCAAATTGAGCAGGGTTTGGCAGCCACTCGGCCTGAGGCCATTTTGGTGACGCACCCTACGTACTATGGGACCGTGAGCGACTTGGAAGCACTGACCAGACTATGCAAGAAACATGGTGTCTTGGTTTTCGCGGATGAAGCACATGGGGGACACTTCCTTTTTTCTAGTGAACTTCCAGCCACAGCGCTACAGTGTGGGGCTGATGCGGTTGTACAGAGTACTCACAAGACCCTCGGTTCTCTTACGCAAACGTCCATGCTGCACGCAAAAAACGCATCGTGGTACGCCAAGACTGTACAAGCCCAAAGGGTTCTGCAGACGACAAGTCCATCGCATCTGTTCTTCGCAGTACTCGACGAAGTACGCCGAGTCTTGGCCACACAAGGTTCCAGTTTGGTTGAAAGAGCCCTCGGGCTTGCCCAAACCTGCGTTCAGCAGCTAAGCCAAATTGACGGTGTGGAACTGCTGCCCGCGTACTTACAGAGTGATCCCACCAAGATCGTGATGTCCCTACGACAATTGGGCTTGACAGGGATAGAGGTTGAGCGGGCGCTCCGGGTGGATTATAATATACAGGTAGAGCTGAGCGATTACTACAGCGTTATAGCCTTAGTCTCGGTGGGAGATACTATAAAGAGTATTCAAGCCTTGGTGGACGCTGTCCGTGACTTGACCAAACGCAGATCACACCTTGGGGCAAGGCCGTTGCCAAGGCATGCGATGGATATGCCCGACTTGCCCCCAGTGGTTTTTGGTTTGCGAGAGGCGTTCTTTCGGAAAAAGGAGATCATACCGCTGAAGCACGCGGAGGGCAGAGTGAGTGGAGACTTTTTGACGCCGTATCCGCCCGGGGTGCCCATAATCGCCCCAGGAGAGCAGTTTACTTCGGGCATCATTGAATACCTTTCCTGGTGTAGCGGCATTTCTTGGCCGGTGAGGGGTTTAATGCCAGGGCAGAACGTCTCTGTATTAGAGGATAATTCTCGTCTTTGAAGAAAAACCACATAAGGAGAATCTCATACATGCATAAAGGATTGTTTATTACTCTGGAGGGTGTGGATGGTGTTGGAAAGACAACCCAGGCCCTTCTGCTCAAGGAGCATCTTGAGAAACAAGGCCATCAGGTCCTGCACACCTTTGAGCCAGGGGGTACACGTTTGGGCAGTCAAATGCGTGCCTTGCTCCTCAACCCTGAACACAAGGATCTACACTCCGTGGCGGAGATTCTTCTGTACGCAGCAGATCGGGCCCAGCATGTCTACGAGGTAGTTCGTCCTGCACTTGCTGCAGGGAAAACGGTGATTTGTGAGCGCTTTGTGGATTCCTCCGTGGCCTACCAGGGCTATGGCCTGGGCTTAGATATTGAAGGGATCAAACAGGTCAATCATTGGGCCACAGGAGGTTTGATTCCCGATCTAACGATTTATTTCGATGCTGATCCAGCAGAGTCTTTGGTCAAGACCAAGGGGGATCGCATTGAACAACGCACTTTGGACTATTATGCCAAAGTGAAGGAAGGCTTCTTGGCTATTGCTCACGCCGAACCACAGCGGTTCAAGGTAATCTCTGCGCAGGGAACTCGGGAAGAAGTAGCCTCTCGGGTGTTGGAGGCTCTGGAGGGGAGAGGCCAATGAAACTACTAATAACCATCGTTCAGGACCAAGACGTATCGCCCTTGCTCGAAGCTTTGGTCGAACATGATTATCGGGCTACCAAGCTGGCCAGCACGGGCGGGTTCTTACGGCAAGGAAATACCACGCTTCTGATCGGTGTCGAGGACGAACGGCTTGACAGTCTATTTGCTCTGATCAAACAAGTGTGCAAACAGCGGGAACAGGGCGATCCCTTGCCCACCCTGCCCTTTGGTCGAGCCGGCCTGGGCACGCGTTTGGACAGGATCTCCGTGGGGGGTGCCACTGTTTTCAGTGTTGACGTAGAGAGATTTGAGAAGATTTGACCAAATTTGGGGTGAGACAGTTGTGACTCTAGATCACATTGTGGGTCAGGCTGTTCCAGTGTCCATTTTGCGGCAAGCCTTGGGTACAAGGACACTAGGACATGCTTACCTCTTTTCTGGCCCGAGGGGTTTAGGAAAAGAGAAGGTAGCTAGGGCAGTGGCGGAGGAGTTAAGGATACAGGGAGGTCCACTCTCGGAGATCCATGTCCTAGCCGGAGATGCGACCATTCGAATTGACGATGTTAGGGTTCTGCGCAGTAAGGCAGCATTGGCCGCGTCGGGCAATTCTATCTGGATTATTCTGGATGCGGATCGCTTGAGAACAGAAGGGGCCAACGCCTTGCTGAAGACATTGGAGGAACCTCCTGCCAGAACCTATTTTTTCCTGACAACAACGAGGACGGAGGACTTGCCGACCACCATCGTTTCTCGCTGCCAGCATCTACCGTTCCGTCGCATCAGCGACGAAGAGATTGCCCAATGGTTGGCGAACCGGACGCAGACCAGTCCGCAAGACGCCAAGATCCGTACCATCGCCAGACTGGCCAAAGGGTCTTTGGGTGCGGCCTGGGCGTACTGGGAGGGTGACTTGCTGGAAGAGAGACAAGCCGTCTTAAGTAAGCTTATTCAGGTGCCGAAGGCCAGCTATCCTGAGGTATTGGGCTTGAGTTACAGTTGGCCTGAGGATCGGAAGAAGATAAAGCAAGAGTTGCAGCTGTTCTTGGAGTGGTACCGTGATCTCCTGGTCATAAAAAACGATCTCGATCTTCCGTTATGTAATCCTGACTACGAAGGGGAGCTCAAAGAGATTAGTGCTTATTACACAAATGATGACGTATATGTGATCATGGAACAAATCATCGAGATGGGGAAGGCCCTGGCTGGAAATGGTCGAATTCGCTTTGGCCTAGGTTATCTCCTGTTATTGATGAAAAAGGGAGCGTTGACCTAATGGTAACGATTGTTGGAGTCCGGTTTAGAGATGCCGGTAAGATATATTATTTCAATCCAGGAGACCTCAAAATGGCAGCTGGAGACGGATGCATCGTGGAGACGTCCCGGGGTGTGGAGTTTGGAAAAGTCGTGATCCCCCCCAGGCAGGTGCCGGAAAACGAGGTCGTTCAGCCACTTAAGCAGGTGTTACGCGGTGCGGAACGCAAGGATTTTGAACGTCTCGAGGCAAACAGAGCACGGGCGCAGGAAGCATTTCAAATCGCCGTGGAGAAGATTCAGGAGCATGGACTCCCCATGAAGCTGCTGGAGGCGGAGTATACCCTCGACGATAGTAAACTGATTTTTTCCTTTACCGCAGAGGGACGGGTGGACTTTCGCGAGCTGGTGAAAGACCTGGCATCCATCTTCCGCACGAGAATTGAGCTGCGGCAAGTGGGGGTTCGAGATGAAGCTAAGATGCTTGGCGGTTTAGGCTCATGCGGTCGCGGTCTGTGTTGTGCGACTTTCTTGGGCGAATTTGCCCCCGTTTCCATCAAAATGGCAAAAGAGCAGAACCTGTCCTTGAATCCGTCCAAAATTTCGGGCGTTTGCGGACGCCTGATGTGCTGTTTGAAATTCGAGTCGCAGACCTACCAAGACAATGAGCGGATCTTTGGGAAGAATTGTAAGGGCTGTGTGCCGGCCGTCGTGGATGAATTCTACGATGAACAGGAGAACGAGAGCGACTATTACGAAGATCTGCTGAAGGAAGATAGTATCAAGGAAGTCGACTATCAGATGATGCTTGAAACGGCAGAGATCGAAAAGAATACTAAACAAGAGACACGAAAGCCCCCCAGGCAGCGCCCAAAGAAGAAGAAGCGCAAGCCCGCGGGTGAACAGCAAACGCCGTCGACCAAAGGGGAACAGGATCGAGGTGCCAAGGCCGCCGATGAAAAGGCCCCCAAAAAGAGGAGACGTCCGAGGCGAAGGAAGCCTAAAACAAGGACGGAAAACAAGGGTGAATGATTCATGCTCTATGTCTGTCCTACTCCCATTGGCAACCTGGAGGATATTACCCTTAGGGCTTTGAGGGTTTTGAGGGAAGTTGACCTTGTCCTGGCGGAGGATACCCGCCACACGGGTCAACTTCTTCATCATTTCCAAATTCAGCAGCCCCTGGAAAGCCTCCATGAACACAATGAACGAGAAAAAGCTGCTCGGATACTCGATCTATTAGCGCAGGGCAAGAAGGTGGCTTTGGTTTCTGATGCTGGAATGCCGGGGATTTCGGATCCAGGGGCCTTTCTGATACGGGAAGTGATAGGGGCAGGGCACGCCTTAGAGGTATTGCCAGGGGCGAATGCGGCTCTGGTGGGTTTTTTGCAGAGCGGTTTCGATTGCCCTCATTTTCTCTTCTACGGGTTTCTTCCCAGGCGCAGAAAGGATCGATTGCGTACCTTAGAGACATTGGAGAGGCTATCCTACCCAATCATTTTCTATGAAGCGCCCCATCGCCTCAAGGACATGCTGGAGGATCTCTTACATGTATTGGGAGATCGTCCCATCAGCATCTCTAGGGAGCTCACCAAGCGTTTTGAGGAAACGCGGCGGGGTTCCATAGGTGAACTCGCCGCCTACTTTGCCGAACATAAACCTCGTGGCGAGTTTGTAATCACAGTCGGGGGCTTGAAAGCGGGCCAGGAACAGGCCAACTGGGCGGAGCGCGACGAAGACGATATTCTTCACCTGTTAAAACACCTGATGACCAGCGGCCTAAGTCGACGTTCCGCTGTGGAACAGGTCAGTAAAGAATACCGTCTTCCGAAAAATCACGTGTATGAGATAGCCTTAAGAGTTAGCCTTGAAGGCTGACTCGACAACTCTCGCAGACGCCTTTGTTCATGTAGTCCTTGACATTTTCGTCGGAACCGCAGAAAATGCAGACCAAGGATGATTTGCGCAGAACAATGAGGTCTTCTTGTACGTAAATCTCTAGGGGATCTCGCTCTCCTATGCCCAAGGTGCGACGAAGTTCGATGGGCAAAACAATGCGACCTAGATCATCTACTTTGCGAATTATGCCAGTGGATTTCATGATCACCCTCCTCACAGAAAAAATACTGTTCAACAATCTTTATTATACTTGTTTTCGGAGGAGACGTCAATTTTTGGCAACGGAATTTTGAAAATTCGTCAGAACGAACGTGGAGCGTTCTTTAAGCACTCCTTGAGGGTGTCGCCGCGCAAGCCTACTCGTGTTGATTCAAGGGTTAGCACATCATGGGGCTGAACATTTCCCAGATTGACGTTGGGTCCCAGTTGGACTAGAAGATGGTTGTGTTGACTGGTTTGTGGTGCCTCAATGATCAACAGACTATGGTCCTTGACTCCTGTAACGAGCGTATTGAGGAGTTCATCGTTTATTTTTCCCTCTGCATTATAGATGCCTACGCCTCTCCCCGAATCTCTCCCTTCAATGATCACCTTTTCTGCACCATTGGCCAGATCTTCAAAGATCTGTTCGATGGCCTGTTCCGGCTCGATCTTTATAGCAGGGTCCTTTTTGCCAATTTCTGACAGCACCCCAAAGCCTTCCGCTTGGGCGATTCGTATATACTGGGCACGGTCTTTGCGGGGCAGGTCAATCGTACCCTCTGAGACTTCGACATAGGTAAATCCCAAATCACGCGCTCTGCGAAAGAATTCTTTGGTGCATCGCTGAAAGACGGCGATCTCAAAGAGAGTACCCCCAGGATACACCTGAATGTTGTATGCCTTGGCCAAGGCGATTTTTTCTTTCATCAGCTGTGAAGGATAAAGGGCCGAACTTCCAAAAGCGATTTTAAGGAAATCGATGTGGTCAGCTGCCATTTCCAATAGATCGCGAGTTTCCCGCAAACCCAACCCTTTATCGATTACCATCGTAATCCCATTGGACCGAGGTTTGGCTAGACGCCTCGTCTCGGGCAATGCCACAACGGACTGCCAGGCACCATTGCTCGTGGCAATGTTCATGCTGTTTCCCTCCTAGGAATTCTGGTCTATTTTATTGCCAGTCTATTCACTATGTCTAGGAGGGGTGATGGACAGAAGCGCAATAATCGCTGTGATGGCAGCGATGGCTGCACAGCCCAGGAACATGAGCCACTGGCCGAGTTCTATCGCCAGGCCAAAGGTGGGAGGCCCGATGGCTACACCAAAGAACCGCACCGTTCCATAGAGGCATGTGATTGTGCCCCGCCTGTCACTTGTGGTAGCGCCGGTGATGAGCGAATTGATGGGAGGTAGGAGGATACCAATGCTAATTCCTGCGAAAAAAAGCACTGCCATAAAGGGGATCAGGTTGGCAAACAGAGGAAGGAGCGCCATGGTGATGGCGTTGACAGTCATTCCCCCCACAATCACAGGTTTCCAGAATGGTTGTCTGTCACTGAGGAAGAGACCGCTCAGATAGGACGTTAATGCCATGGAGAAAACGGGGATAGCTAAAACGAAACCCTTTGTTAAACCGAAAATATTGTACGTGGATTCCAAGATATCCGATACGTAGCTGAGGACCCCGAAAAGAAGAAACAAAGCTACCATACCAACCAAGTAACAGGACAAGAGGAGTCTGCCCTTTTCGTGGAACACGTCCTTGAGTTTCTTCCAGTATTGCTTCAGCTTATCGGGGGTCTTGCGGACCTTTTTTTCCGGCACCAACAGCCACACCCCTAGACCAATGGGAAAAGCGAGAATCCCGTAAGCAAAAAAGGGAGCATGCCAGGAAAGCAGGGCGATGAGAGAACCTAAAATAGGGCTGAGTACCTTGCCTAACCCGTTAGCTGCTTCTAGCAGCCCGAGAACCTTGGTTCGCTCGTTGCTCTGGAATGTATCCCCTGTTAAGGCCATGGCTAATTGATAGGTCCCTCCGGCTCCTGCCCCTTGCACCACTCGTCCTGTCAGGAGTAAGCCATAGGGATTCTTGAGGAATAGAGCCGCAAAACCGCAGATCAGTCCACCTAAACCATAGACGAAAAGCGCCGGAACCATGATCGTTTTTCTGCCATAACGATCGGAGAGAAAGCCGGCCAAGGGGATTAAAATGCCTGCTGGCACAGAAAAAAAGGTGACGATGAGACCCACTTGAAACTGGGTGAGATCCATGGCCTGTTTCATCTGAGGGAAAACGGGAATGAGCATGGAGTTACCTAATACCATAACGAAAGGCACTCCACAGAGTACCGAGAACTGGAGGGCGGTTTTCTTTTTCAAGGCAGTCCCCCTTTCTCCCATGGGCGTATGCCATCATGGGTTGCATTGTTGTGTAACACAATGTTAGTATGGTTCTCGGTAAGACGACCTAGTCTTGACAAAGCTTGGGATAAAGGCTAAGATTTCAGTAGCGGAATACAGGCGATGATTGGATGAGTACACTGGAGAATTCCCCCAAGAGAGTCAGGGCAGCTGTGAACTGATGGGAATTCCTAGTCGAAGATGGTCCAGGAGCTGTGAGTTGAAGTAGCAGTAAGCTCACCGGTGGGTCCCGTTATCGCACCATGATGAGGTTGGCTTTTGGGGCAGGCAGTTTTGTGCCCAAGAGACAGCGAAATTGGGTGGTACCACGTGAGTGCAGCTCTCGTCCCGAGTGGATGAAGGGCTTTTTTATTGGAAAAGGAGGATACTTGTGAGTGAACGTTTCTATCTAACTACACCCATTTATTACCCAAGTGATCACCTGCATATTGGTCACGCCTACACAACAACGGTGGCTGACTCCTTAGCTCGTTGGCACCGGTTTGCTGGACGGGATGTATACTTTGTCACGGGATCAGACGAACATGGTCAGAAGATCCAGAGGGCTGCAGCAGCGAAAGGGATCACCCCGCAGGCCTATGTGGACGAAATCGTAGCCAGCTTTAAGCATTTGTGGAACGAAATGAATATCGAATATGACGATTTCGTGCGTACCACTGATCACAGACACCACGAGGCTGTTCAAGCTGTTTTTCAGAGGATCTACGATCAGGGTGATATCTACAAGAGTTCCTATGAGGGATGGTATTGCACCCCCTGTGAGACGTTTTGGGTGGAAAATCGCTTGGTCGATGGCAATTGCCCCGACTGCAAACGCCCCGTCGAGTTAGTAGAGGAAGAAAGCTATTTCTTCCGTCTCAGCAAGTATGCGCCCCGCCTTCTGGAGTACATCGAGGAGCATCCCGAGTTTATCCAGCCCGAGACGAGGCGCAATGAGATGGTGAATTTCATCAAGAGCGGACTAGAGGATCTCTGTGTTTCCCGCACCACCTTCGACTGGGGTATTCCAGTACCCTTTGACGACAAGCATGTGGTCTATGTTTGGTTTGATGCCTTGACCAATTATCTAACCGCACTCGGCTATCCCCATGATGGAGAGATGATGGACCGTTGGTGGCCTGCGAACCTGCACTTAGTGGGTAAAGAGATCATGCGCTTCCATACCATTATCTGGCCGATCATGCTCATGGCTTTAGATTTACCCATCCCCGAGACAGTGTTCGGCCATGGCTGGCTGCTCTTCGATAGTGACAAGATGTCCAAGTCCAAGGGAAATGTGATCGATCCTGTGGTTTTGATCGGAGAATTCGGGGTGGATCCTATCCGGTATTTCTTGATGCGGGAAGTATCCTTTGGTCAAGACGGAAATTTCTCTCGCAAGGCCCTGATTGAACGCACAAATGCTGACTTGGCCAACGATCTAGGCAACCTGCTCAATCGTTCCTTGTCCATGTTGAATCGATATTTCAATGGCGTGGTTCCCGAGCCGCTAGCCGCTCCAAACGCAGTGGACCAAGCGTTGATCGACTACGCCGACAACCTGGGCGCAAGTGTTGACGGCCTGCTGAAAGAACTGAAACTCAACGAGGCCTTGAGTAGGATTTGGCAATTGGTAGGTAAGGCCAACAAATATGTCGATGAGAGGGCACCGTGGAATTTAGTGAAGCTCGAGGATCAGAGCGAACTTAGTTCTGTCATGTATAACTTGGTGGAGACTTTGCGCATCATAGCCCTCTTGGTTCAGCCCTTCCTGCCTGAGACGGGGGCAAAGATGTGGGCGCAGCTTGGATTAGAGGGTCTAGAGACCAAAGGCTTAGAGGACGCCGTTTGGGGCGGTTTGGCCAGTGGTACACAGACGGTCAAGGGAGATCCTATCTTCCCTCGAATTGAGATTGACAAGGACAAGGCCAAGGAGGAAAAGGCGCAAGAGTCAACGCCAAAGCCAAAGCCTTCTCCGAAGCCTACTCTCAAAGAGGCCGAGGGCGTCTTGATCTCAATTGACGACTTTATGAAGTGTGAATTGGTTGTGGCCAAGATCATGGAGGCAGAACCGCTCAAGGGTGCAGATCGTCTCTTGAAGCTCCAAGTGGATATTGGTGCTGAAAGACGTCAGATTGTTGCCGGGATCGCCAAGCACTACGCTCCCGAGGATCTCGTAGGTATGCATATTGTGGTTGTGCAGAACCTGAAACCGGCAAAACTCCGCGGTGAACTGTCCGAAGGCATGCTGCTGGCCGCCACTTCACCCCAAGGCAAACTGGAGTTAGTCACTGTTTCTCCTGACATACCTGCAGGAAGCAGGGTAAAGTAATATGATTGACAGCCATGCTCATTTAAATGATCCGGCCTTTCGAGGAGACCTTGCAGAGGTTCTTGCCAGAGCTTCAGATTCTGGGGTACAAGCGATGATCAACGTGGGTTACGACCTAGAATCGTCACGTCATGCTGTAGAGTTGGCAGATCAGTACTCCCATCTGTGGGCGGTGGTTGGTCTGCATCCCCACGATGCTAAGCTATGGACGGAGGAGCTCGGGGATGCCCTGCAGGAACTGGTGAAGCATCCAAAAGTCTTGGCCCTTGGCGAAGTGGGGTTGGATTATCATTACGACAACTCGCCCAGAGATAAGCAGCGAAGTGCATTCAGGGCGCAGTTGAATCTGGCGCGACAGCTGAATCTTCCCGCTGTAATTCATTCCCGTGAAGCAACAAGGGATACACTGGAGATCGTAGGAGAGTACCCCGAGGTTTCTTGTCTTTTGCACTGCTATTCCGGTAGTCTGGAAACGGCGACGATCTACGAGGAGATGGGACATTTCTTTTCCTTTGGAGGGCCTATCACCTTTCAAAATGCCCATAAACTGCGAGATGTCGTGATTGGTATTCCTTTGGAGCGGATCCTGCTTGAAACGGACTGTCCCTATTTGACCCCCCATCCCCATCGCGGCAAACGTAATGAACCGGCGTATCTGTCTTTAATAGCAAAGAAGCTGGCCGAAATCCATGGCTGTACCCTTGAGGACGTAATAATGCAAACCGTTGCGAACACCAGGCAGTTTTTCCGCCTAGGGAACAAGGAGGATCTGTAATGACTGTTGTTGCTTTAGTCGGTACCCAATGGGGTGACGAGGGTAAGGGGAAAATCACCGATGTCTTGGCTTCCAAGGCCGATGTTGTAGTACGCTACCAAGGAGGAAACAATGCGGGTCACACTGTAGTCGTGGGAGATACCACCTACAAACTGCACCTTATTCCCTCTGGAATACTCTATGAAGGCACCACTTGCCTGATCGGAAATGGAGTGGTGGTGGATCCCCAGGTTTTGTGTGGGGAAATTGACTATCTTCACCGAGGCGGGATCTCCACTGCGAATCTGTATATTAGTGAGAGGGCCCACGTAATCATGCCTTACCACAAGGTGTTAGATCGTTTGGAAGAGGAAAGACGTGTTCGGAAAATCGGAACCACAGGGCGGGGCATTGGGCCCGCCTATGTTGATAAATACATGCGGATGGGTGTGCGCATGCTCGATCTAAAGAGCCGAGAGTCCTTGGAACAAGCTCTTGATCAAACATTGCCCTTGAAAAACGAGATCCTCCAGAATGTCTATGGCCATCCCGGGTTCCGCAAGGAGGAAATTGTTGATGAATACTTGGGTTACCGGAAAACGATTCTGCCTCTTTTGACTGACACGTCTCTCCTGGTTTACCAGGCGCGACAAGCCGGGCAGGGTGTTCTCTTGGAAGGGGCTCAAGGCACATTTTTGGATATCGATCACGGTACATATCCCTTTGTGACTTCCTCTAATCCAACCTCTGGCGGCGCAGCACCAGGGGTCGGCATTGGCCCCAACCATATTGATCAAGTGATCGGCGTGGTTAAGGCCTACACCACCAGGGTGGGGGAAGGTCCCTTTGTGTCAGAACTCAATGACGCCATCGGCGACTTGATCCGGGAGCGGGGGAGGGAATACGGGACCACAACAGGACGCGCCAGGCGCTGCGGTTGGTTTGATGCAGTCATGATCCGCTATGCGGTACGAGTGAATGGCTTGACCGGTTTGGCCATGACCTTGCTTGATGTTCTGGATGCCCTGGAGGATATTCGAGTATGTGTGGCCTATGAGTACCGCGGAGAGAGGCTGGAGCATTTTCCCGCCGATTTGAACGTCCTTAGGGAGTGTAAACCCGTTTATGCTGAGCTGTCTGGTTGGAAGGAGGATACTACCGAAGTTAAGGATGTGACCGATCTGCCCGCCGAAGCCCAGGCTTACTTGGTCTTTCTAGAGGAGCAAGTGGGCTGTCCTATTCAGATTGTTTCAGTTGGACCAAGGCGAGATCAAACCATGCTTCTACATCCAATATTTCGATAATATGAGGCTGTGTTTTTCCCATTCCAATGCTTGACAACGACACCGTTCTGGGCTATGATAACACTTGTGACGCGAGCCATTAGCTCAGTCGGTAGAGCACCGGACTTTTAATCCGGGTGTCCCGCGTTCGAGTCGCGGATGGCTCACCAGATTTGCCCCCATCGTCTAGGGGCCTAGGACATCGCCCTCTCACGGCGAAGACAGGGGTTCGAATCCCCTTGGGGGTACCAATTCAAAAAAAAGAGTTCAGCTCAGCTGAACTCTTTTGTATAAGAACCCTTCTTTTCACTCATATTATTGACAAGGAGGGACGATGCCTTGAATAGGACAATAGGAATAGTGATTTTGCTTTTGGTTGTGTTAGGCGTGGCCATCTATATTAATGCTCAGCGTCAAGAGGGTTCCCAGTGGCAAGATGGCACCTATGTTGGACGATCGAGCCCCGATGAACGGGGTTATTTTGGTGAAATCGAACTCAAAGTCGCCGATGGCAAGATAACCGAGGCCGAGTACGAAGAGATGGATCAACAGGGAAACCGCAAGGATGAAAACTACCCCTATCCATTGGGTCCCCAGTCTCACGACGAGTATGAGGACCGCTTAGTGGAGACACAGAACGTCGACGAGGTCGATAGCATCAGCGGGGCTACCCAAACCCATGACCGATTTGTAGAAGCGGCGCGGGACGCTTTGCGCAAAGCTGAACAGGGAGATCAGTCGCGACCGCCAGCTATTGAGGCCCCTCGCCCACCAATGCCAACGGAAGAGGATAATGGAGAGTCAGCCGGCGAGGCACAATGGAGAGATGGGACGTATACGGCCAGGACAGAAACGGATGACCATGGCTACTATGGTGAGATCGAGCTTGTCATTCGAGATGCTCGTATTGCAGAAGTCCGTTATGACGAGAAGGATCAGGACGGCACGCCCAAAGGTGAAAACTATCCATACCCACTTGGGCCTCAAAGTGAAGACAGGTTTGAGGAACAGTTGTTAGAGAAGCAGGATCCCGAACAGGTAGACAATATCACCGGGGCTACCCAAACGTGGGAGCGGTTTAAACAGACGGCTAGGGATGCACTGAAGCAGGCTCAGGGTGAAGGTCAAGGCCAGACCCAGACCCAGTCCCAGTAGCCGTTCACCAATGGCTATACAAAGTTGTGCTCCCCGTGGTTTTCTCCAACGGGGAGCTTTTTGCTTCACTTCATGCGCTGAACGGGCCAAATTTCGGTGTAGCCCCGCCAGCCCTGGGGGGCCAGCTGCATTCTAGGTGCAATTTCCGCTGCGTATTGGCAACTCTAGACCTCTGGATTGAACGATACGATCCGTGCAGAGTCCCACCGTTGAGAGTCTTCGTCGCTAAAGGACTCTCCTTGGAACAAAATGAGCGGGCATGGGGCCAGGTTGATGACATCGAAGCCTGGTGGAATTTCGCCATCGTAGTCGGTGGAAACCTTCACACCAAGGGCGTAGACTCCTGTTACTGGGGGACGTATGCTCTCAGGCAGTCATAGTCCGACAGGTTTATACCAAGCCTCTTTGATCTCACAAAGGATATCCCATGCCGGGGAGTTGTCCTTTTTTCCGCATCCGATTTCCTCCGTGTCGGCAAAGTAGTCCTGGTCAACAATTTGCGTACAGATGACAGCTGTTTGGTGACACCCAGCGCCTCCAAATATGGATTCGAGCGGTCGAGTAACGGTAGGGGATCAGCCAGCCTCGGGCGTGACGCATGTGGGGTACTTCGTCGGGGCCACATCTTTGGCGGTCATGGGCTGGTGCAGATGATCGGAAATGCATTTCTTCATCCTTACCGCTGCCCCCGCATGCCGGCTCTTTAGTTCATCCACGTCATCTCAGCTCTCTGCTTCAGAGTAGACGGGATGTTGCAGATCATCCTTGACTTGAAGTGCTCTGAAGAAATTTCGCCGAAAACTACTGCATGGATTGATAGAGCGCTTCAAACTCGTCTTGGTGACGGACAAATAGATCAACTAGGAGCGGATCGAAGTGTTTCCCTTGGCCTGAACGGATGATCTCCACACTTTTTTTGTGAGAAAATGCCTCTTTATATACTCGCTGGGAGCGGAGTGCATCATAGACGTCAGCAAGGGCCATGATCCTGGCGGAGAGGGGGATGGCATCCCCAGCAAGGCCCTGGGGATAACCGCTCCCGTCCCATTTTTCATGGTGATACAGGGCGATCTCCATTCCCATCTTGAGGAATTCATTCCCGTCATATTGCTGGGCAACGGTGGCAAGGGTGTCATGCCCTACCTGCACATGGGTCTTCATGATGGCGAATTCGTCGTCGGTGAGCTGGCCCGGCTTTAGAAGGATTTTATCTGGAATGCCAACCTTACCGATATCATGGAGCGGACTGGCTTTGTAGATCGTGTCAACGAATTTAGCAGTCACGTAACGAGAGTATTCGGGTACCGACTGGAGCTGTAAAGCGAGCAATCTGCAGAAACTGGCCGTTCGCTCGATGTGCAAACCCGTGTCATCATCCCTCGATTCTGCCAGCTTAATCAGGGCATAGATCGTGGCCATTTGGGAAGAGGAGATTTCTGCCACTTTCTCTTCTACCATATGCTCCAGATGCTCACTGTATCTTCTCAGTTCATCTTCGGCCTTCTTCATTTCCGTGATGTCTTGGATCGTTCCATAGAAATGATCAAGAATACCTTCTGCACTGGACCTGGCATGGAGTCTTAGATGGATCCATTTGATGGTTCCATTTTTCATTAACAAACGATACCTAGTACTCCATGGTTCTTGCGTGATGAACATCTGGCTGAACATCTGGGTGACAGATTGAAGGTCATCGGGATGAACCAAGGAAAAGAACAGATCGGACGATGCTGGAACGGAGGGATCAAGCTCGAGGAGATCGTACATGGATTTCGACCAAGTCATACTCCCAGAAGTCGGGTGAATATCCCAACGGCCGAGTTGGGCAATCTCCTGTGCTTCGCTGAGCATTGCACGACTCTGCAGTAGCTCTTCGTTCAGCCGCTCAATGCGCTTTGCTATGGAGGAGTGGTCTAGAATCAGTTTCATCAGCAGTTCGGTTTGAATACGGTAGTCGATTTCAGTAGCGAAGCTCTCTAGGGCATAGGCCTTGATATCGCGATCGGATAGAGGATCATTGGACAAGATTTTCTGCAATCTCAAGTCCCGGTTACTCATTGGAGCTCTCCTGATAAGACACTGTCAATACCAACATGTTCGATTGCCCTTAAGTGCCGTATAATTGCTGCTGCATCGTCCTTCGTTGTGACTACGCTGCCATGTTGAGGAGCCACTCTTTCAATATCTAGCGTTTCGATGGTGTCCAGAGCCAGTGTAAGCGCACGGTCTGAGGTCATGATGGTCCGATGGAACTCCACGATTCCCTTGAGGGGGCATGTGCCCAGACGACCTGGACACTCCTCCGGATTCAGGCATTCCTTGCAGGCATCGCCAAGTTCGAGCATCAGTTCCCAGCGACTATCAAAGGATCCGAACAAATCACTGGAAAACAACGTCTTTGTCTGCGTATCATAGGTAACGAAACTCCCCGGCTGGTGACAATAGGGAATTCCATAGAACTCAAGGCGTCGACCTGTGGCGAAGTCATAATAACCACCCAAATCACGGTAATCCAGTTTCTGTGTTCGGGCTGAGTAATAATGGATGAACACATTGTTTTCGCGATGGGAAATAATGCGTAGTTCCTTTGTGTTGATGATGCTTTCAAATTGCGGAAGGCTGCCGCAAAGATCAGGATCGTAGTGCTGGTAAATCAGCCGGGTGATTTGGGCCGGCTCCACTCCCGTTCTCAAGATTTTCAGCATCACAGTACTAAAATCGTCGCGATTGCCGCCGTCAATCAGTACCGCTTCTTCGCCCTCAACAATCAGATATGGATTGCAATGCAGGCCCCGGTGTTTGTCAGCATAGCCCACCCAGTAAATTCCCTCGGCGATACGCACCGCGTCCTTTTCCATGGTTTCTCCACTAATCCTCACACTACCCCTCCTATTGCACAACACACACTCTCTTCACTTCCCTGGAAACCACCAAAAAAATTCTGTTTCTTCATCTCAAAATCCTTTTTTGTTTAGAGTACGGTTAGAAAAAACCACTCTGTTCCAGACACCAAGCCGTGTATCTCGAGCAGAGTGGTCCTATGGTGGAGATAGGGGGATTCGAACCCCCGACCTTCTGCATGCGAAGCAGACGCGCTCCCAACTGCGCTATACCCCCGTAGTTGTAAAAAGATGGTGGGGACTATAGGACTCGAACCTACGACCTCTACGATGTGAGCGTAGCGCTCTAACCTGCTGAGCTAAGTCCCCAGTTAACAAAGGCTGGAGCTGGCGGGGGGACTCGAACCCCCGATCTGTTGATTACGAATCAACTGCTCTACCACCTGAGCCACGCCAGCATAAAAAATGGAGCGGACGACGAGATTCGAACTCGCAACCCTCGGCTTGGGAAGCCGATGCTCTACCATTGAGCCACATCCGCTTTCTGACTATTATTATACAAAAACGGCGGCGGAAATCAAGGGGCATTATGCAGGAAACGTTGCATTATCGTAGAAATACAGGTTTTACGAAAGGTGTGAGGACCCTGGATCGAGTCAGAGTTATTGCCTTCGCTTTTTTGATCCTGCTGTTAGCATCTCCTGGCACAGGAGCTAGAGACTATATTGAAGTCTGGCCTGAAGGGTGGTCGGAAGTGGTTCCCCTTTTCGGCACCAATATATTCACAGATCGCTTTTTTGTAGCCCGTGATTCTCTTGGAACCAGTTTTGTCAGCGCCGATGGTGTTTATTTCCGAGAGCTCGACCTCACCTATCGTTTGCTTATCCAGGATGATATAGAGGAAGAAGTCGTGTTGCGCCCTCAAGCACAGATTGGCAGTGCTTATCTAGGGTTAGATCATGCCGGCGGTCGCCATGTCGTTTGGTTGGAGCGGTCTTCAGCCGGGAACACCATTAGTTATACTACCTTGACAGTTCCCTACAAAGCCCATGAAGTTGTGCCTCTAGTTACCACGGCAAATATGGTGCAGGACCTAGCTGCCTTTCAAATGGGCGAGGTCACCCATGTGGTGTGGTCTGAGCGTGAAGTGTACTTTCAGATTCGCTATGCCCAGGTGGAAAAGGGGGAAGTTGTCTTGTTGGAAACGGTGACCGATTCCAGCGATATCTCAGTCAGGCCCAGCATCACAGTTGATCAACAGGGTACCGTTCATCTTGCCTGGATGGAGACGAGCGACGTCGGTGTAGCCATTCTTTACAGTCAGAGGCTGGAGAATCATTGGACACAGCCCAGCAGGATAGGCGAGGGGTCGGTCCATGACATCGGGCAGGGGGGAAGTATCGCCATGACCGCCTTCGCCGATCAAGTCCATTTGGCTTGGTCTGCACTGCCCCGCAACAGTAATCAATTGGCGGTCTTCACGTCCAAGGTGAATGCACAGGGCGAGATCACAGCCCCGTCGGTTTTGGCTCTGGGGGTTCGAGCCCGCTATGTCCAGGGAGCAGGGGAACCATCCCTGGTGTGGCAAGGAGTTGGTCCCTTCGGAGCCCAGGTCAATTACGGACATGCGGCGGGTCAGGTCACCAATCTGAGCGTTGGACGCAAGGGAGCGCTCCGGCCGGAGGCTGTTAGCACAGACGAACATACCTACGTATACTGGCTCCAAGCACATCCCGATGGAGGCTTTGTTGTACATGGAATCCACAATGAATCTTCCAAACAAATCTCCCTGTGGCGTCGAATGGGGATCGACGAGAACGCACCACTTTATCATCTAGCGTTTCTTTTGACGAGTACATTCATGTTAGCGGCCGTATACACCATCATGAACATCGGGGTGCTGGCAGCAGCAGGTATCCTGTACAGCCTGCTTCAGAAGATCGAAGCGTACCGTGTCCAAGGTCTTTTCTATCAAGTTGCTCTGCTTGGCACTCTCATGGTCGCCCTGCGGCGCTTGCCTGTTCCTGCAGGTCATCCCCGGTTCTTTGGCCTCGTCCACTATGGCCTATGCTATGTGCTGGCCACCATGGGCACATTCGCTGTATTGCGCAGAGTGCGGCAGAGGGGTCTCTTTCTAACGGTGGGTATCATGATCATCTGGATGCTGCTCTACCAATTCTTGGCTCTGCTCCCCCAGATTATTTTGGGTTGAGTTGAAACTCAGGAGGCGTTGATGTGAATAGAAGGCAATCCTGGAAAACGCTTGGCACAGTGCTTTTGGTGTTCTTGGGCGGAATGTCCGTGATCCTTTTTAGTTTTGCCATGCTTGGTTTTCCCTTTCCCCGCGATCCCATTCCCCAGATAGCCCTGATAGAACTCGTCCTTTTGCTGATCCTTCTTGGGATCCCCTTACTTCGCTAGCTTGTCAATGATGGACATAATCTCTGTTATCTTCTCTTCGGCATTCTCCGTCTCCATGGCCTCCCTCACACAGTGGTTGAGATGATCTTGGAGAATCTGACTGTTTACGGTGCGTAGGATGGCTCCGGCGGCCATAATCTGGTTGGAGATATCAACGCAGTATCGATCGTCCTCAACCATGCGTATCAGGCCATCCACCTGGCCTCGAGCTGTCTTTAGCAATCGTAGGACTCTTGCGCGGTCGCTTCTCATAGGTCCAGGAATCCTTTTTTGTCCGCTATAGATATCACTTCATAGCCTGCCTTCGCCACTGCATCACGTACAGCCTCTTCATTCCAGTGGCCTTCCACAGCCACAATGGCCTGCTGTTTTTTCAGGTTTACGTCGGCTTTCAGACCGGGTAGGCTGTTCAGTGCATTCAGCACTCTCCGCTGACAGTGCTCACAGGTCATCCCCTTGATTATTACGATTTTTTTCATGGTCCTATCCTCCTCTATTTTTCAGCGCTGAAACGCCGTAGACGCAACGCATTGGAGACAACAAAGATCGAACTCAAGCTCATGGCGGCAGCAGCGTACATTGGGTTGAGTCTCCAGCCAAGCAAGGGGTAGAGCAGTCCCGCGGCCAATGGAATCCCCAAGGCGTTGTAGAAAAAGGCCCAGAAAAGATTCTGTTTGATATTGCGCAACGTGGCCTTGCTCAGTTTGATCGCTGTGGACACGTCCCTGAGATCGTTTTTCATCAAGACGATGTCAGCGGACTCAATCGCCACGTCGGTGCCCGCTCCAATCGCAATACCCACATGGGCTCTAGCTAAGGCCGGGGCGTCGTTGATGCCGTCGCCCACCATCGCAACGGTTCTCCCTTGCTCCTGGAGGGATCGGATCTCCTGTTCCTTGTCATCGGGCAAGACTTCAGCAATAACGTTTTCAATCCCTAGTTCACCACGTATTGCTTCGGCCGTTCTCTTGTTGTCTCCCGTGAGCATCACCACGTCAATCCCCAGTTCCATTAGTTCTCGAATCGCTTGTTTGCTCGTGGATTTCACCACGTCTGCCACCGCGATGATGCCAATAACGTCCGTTGTAGTCGCAAAGAACATGGGTGTCTTGCCCTGTTGGGCCAAAAGCTCGGCTTTAGCTTCAAACTCTCCCAGGTCAATCTGGTGATCAAGCATGAAGGAACGATTGCCTGCCAGAAAGGTTTGCTGGTTGATTTTCCCCTGGACTCCCCGGCCTGGCACGGCCAGAAAGTCCTCAACCGGTTCAAAGCGGATCTTGTTTTCTTCCGCTTTGTGCACAATGGCTTCAGCCAAAGGATGCTCCGAGGGCTTCTCTAGGGAGGCCCCGATGGTGAGTAGCTCCTTTTCACTCCAGACAGAACTGGCGATAACATCGGTTACCTGGGGTTTGCCTTCGGTAATCGTACCTGTTTTATCAAGAACTACTGTGTCCAGATCATGCGCAGTCTCCAGCGACTCGGCGGATTTGATCAGGATTCCATGGAGCGCTCCTTGGCCGGTCCCTACCATAATGGCCACCGGCGTGGCCAAGCCTAGGGCGCAAGGGCAGGAGATAACCAAGACGGCGATGCCGATGGTCAGTGCAAATTCAAAGGGATATCCCAAAAGCAGCCAGACGACGAAGGCTGTGATGGCAATAGCGATCACGACGGGAACGAAAATCCCACTGATCTTGTCTGCCAGTTTGGCGATGGGAGCCTTGGAGGAACTGGCTTCTTCTACAAGACGGATGATTTGGGCCAGAGTCGTGTCATCGCCGATCCGCGTCGCCTCGAATTTGAAGGAACCAGCTTTGTTGATGGTCGCCGAGATCACCTTGTCTCCCACATGTTTGGCCACGGGAATGCTCTCGCCGGTAAGGGCGGATTCGTCTACTGCTGAATGCCCTTCCACAATCACTCCATCCACAGGGATGCTCTGGCCTGGCTTAATGACGATAATATCACCCTGAATGAGGTCTGCTACAGGTATCTCTACTTCCTGGTTGTCCCGAAGCACTGTGGCCACCTGGGGCGCTAGGTCCATTAGCTTGGCTATGGCGTCGGAGGTTCGACCTTTCGACCGCGCCTCAAGATACTTACCCAGGGTAATCAGGGCTAAAATCATGGCACCTGACTCAAAATAGAGATCATGGCTATAATGTGTTACCAATTCAAGATGACCATGTCCTAGCCCCCAGCTGATCCTAAACAGAGCAAAGACGCCATATACCACAGCAGCGCCGGAACCGACTGCGATCAACGAGTCCATGTTGGGGCTCCTACGCCAGAGGGTCTTGAAACCGCTGCGATAGTATTGGCGATTCACATACACTATCGGCAGGGTTAGAAGAAACTGAACAAGTGCCATGGTGGCTGCATTCTCCACTCCAACAAGGAAGGCCGGAATGGGTAGGCCGACCATGGGGCCCATGGCTACGTACATTAATACAAGCATCAAGGCGATAGACACTATGGTCCGGTATTTCATCTCGCTGATTTCATCCTGGGCGAGATTGACCTCGCCGGTCTTAGCCTGGGACTTGGAGTCTGCCAAGGCGGCGCTGTACCCAGCTTCGCTCACAGTTGCGATGATCGCTCCCGCTTCTACCAGGCTTTCATCATATTCGACTGTCATGTTGTTAGACAGTAGGTTCACGTTGACGGAGATGACACCGCCCATGCGTTCAACGACCCGTTCTACAGCGGCCGAACAAGAGGAACAGGTCATGCCGACGACGTCGAATTTCTCTTTTTTCATTGCGCTCACTCCCCACTACACCCCCGGGGGGTGTTGGTAACTTAAGCATATACTATGAGTTTGCCCAGTGTCAAGGCTTTTGTTCCCCGGTGCAAGCTCATTCTTGCTTTTCAGCCATGTAGCTGTTATAATTACTTTGTCGTGAAAATGCGCCTATAGCTCAGCGGATAGAGCATCGGCCTCCGGAGCCGGGAGCGCAGGTTCGAGTCCTGC
>FZPS01000002.1_pt32 | contig 22324 bp, 17 predicted proteins | sample 1817821 | NCBI WGS metagenome assembly FZPS01 (sample SAMEA104158645, study PRJEB21678) | metagenome | place: Germany | collected 2015-04-21 | reverse complement strand
GTCACTACAAGCAATTACGCTTGAACATGACTGGTCTTTTTTGCCCCGCTTGAAGCTGTTCATTTAAGTTTTTCTTCAATCCCTAAGTGAACGCTTCTTTATGGGCGGGTTTTTTGCGTTAATCATAATAATTGACCGCTAATTTTTTTCGTCTTTCTTTTTGTCGGCGTTTTCGTCCTCTTTCTTTTGGTCTGTTTTATCACCGCTTTCGGGAACGCTCTTTTCTTCCGCTTTTTGCCGGGAATTTTCTTTTTGTTCTTGCCCGGCGGGCTTTGCGGCGGTTGGGGAATCATCGTTTTTTTCCGGCGGCGTTATTTCCTTAAAAGGCTTGTAAGCGCTTTTATTGACGTTATTATTGTCAAGCTCTTCTTGTTTTTTGAGCTTGTTGTCAATGTATTCGTTGATTTCGGACAGCGGCTTTCTGGCTATCAGCATATCCACTTCGTCGCTGTAAATTGTTTCGCGTTCAAACAAAAGCTTGACCATTTCGTCAACGATGTCTTTATTTTCTTTAAGAACTTCCAAGGCTCTCTTGTAGTTGGTGTTAATGATGTTTTGAATTTCCTTGTCTATTATCGCGGCGATATTTTCGCTGTAATTTTGATGCGTTTTGTAATCCCTGCCGATAAAGACTTCTTCATCTCCGCCAAAGAAAAGGTTGGGCAAGGCTTCGCTCATACCCCATTCGCTTACCATGCTCCTTGCGATGTTGGTAGCTCTTTTTAAGTCGTTCGCGGCGCCCGTGGATATATCCTGAACAATGATTTCTTCGGCCGCCCTGCCCCCCAGCAGCATGGCGATTTCGTCGTTAAGACGATTTTTGGTTATATGATGGTCGTCGTTCTTGGGAAGAGACAGGGTGTAGCCTGCCGCCGCTCCTCTGGGGATGATGGATACTTCCTGAACATCGTTGCAGTATTTCATAAACTTAGCGACTATGGCATGGCCGGCTTCATGGTATGCGGTTATGCGTTTATCGCTTTCGGTAATTACGCGGCTTTTCTTTTGGGGGCCCGCTATTACTTTGTTGATGCCTTCGAGAAGGTCTTTCATCAATATGACGTTTCTGTTGTTGCGAGCGGCGAGAATGGCCGCTTCGTTGAGAAGATTGGCTATGTCGGCGCCGCTGAAACCGCTTGTCAAACGCGCCAGATTCTTAAAGTCAATATCGGGCGCCAGCGGCTTGTTGCGGGCATGCACCTTGAATATGGCTTCCCTGCCTTTGACATCGGGGATATGGACATAAATCTGGCGGTCGAACCTGCCCGGCCTCAATAAGGCGGGGTCAAGTATGTCGGCTCTGTTGGTTGCCGCCATGATAATTATGCCTTCGTTGGTGCTGAAACCGTCCATTTCCACCAGCAATTGATTGAGCGTTTGCTCTCTTTCGTCATTGCCGCCACCCAGGCCGGCTCCCCTTTGTCTGCCTACGGCGTCTATTTCGTCTATGAATAAAATGCACGGCATGTTCTTCTTGGCTTGATTGAATAAATCCCTTACTCTGGAGGCGCCCACGCCCACAAACATTTCTACGAAATCCGAACCCGATATGGAGAAGAAAGGCACATTGGCTTCGCCCGCCACGGCTTTGGCAAACAATGTTTTACCCGTTCCCGGAGGGCCTACCAACAATACGCCTTTGGGAATTCTTGCTCCCAGGCTAAGGAATTTCTTGGGGTTTTTCAGGAAATCCACAATTTCCTTTAATTCTTCTTTTTCTTCCTCCGCGCCCGCCACATCGCTGAACCTTACCTTTACGCCCGATGTCAGTCTGGCTTTGTTTTTACCGAAGTTGAGCGCGCTGTTGGCTCCCTTGCCCCCGCGCATGGATATGAAAAGGAAAACAAGCATTACAGCTATCAAAATTATGGACAAAATGGGTATGATGTTAGACCAGAAGCTGCCCTCGGACGGGTCGTTCAAAGCTATATAGGGCAAGGTGTCAAAGCCTTCTTCTCCGGCTTCTTTTTGGGCGGCGTAAATGCTCCTTATGTCGTTCACGGTATCCGTACGGTAAGCGGCGATACATGTGTAATCGCTGTATTTTTCGTTATCTTTGAATTGTTCCATGGTAAATTCGGAATCTTTCAGCCTTACTCTGATGGTATAGCTGTCAGTAAAAATAACGCCGTCAACCTTTCCGTTTTGGATATCTGTAAGAAATTCGCTGTATGATTTTACTCCGGGTTTTTTTCCGAGTATCCCTCCCGACCAAAGGAGAGTGGCTATAAGTATTGTTCCAAGTATTATCGCTATTATTACATATATTGTTCTCTTGTTATTGTTTTTATCGTTCACTATTTATCCTCATTTTATTATATTTCAGAATGTAATTATAGCATACCCGTTATAACTTTGGCAACAATATTGTCTTTTATATTATATAAATAATTATACAGCTTTTTTGCCGTATATTCGCAAATCATACAATTCCGACACCAGTTTATTGATAATCTTAGCTATTGATGAAGCCATGGCTGATATAAAATGTTTGTTTACCGATTTCAGTGTTTCCATATTGTCTGATTTTGTGGCTTCGCCCACGATGCCCAATATGCCTATGTCGCCTATTCTCTCATAGTTTTTGTTAAGCGCTCCGCCCGCGGCTATGCCTTTCAAGGAACATTTGATTTTGCCCACATCCTGTTTTTTGCCCAAGCAAGCGTCCACGGCGATAATCACATTGTTTTTGTGATGGGTTTCGATATGTTTGACATAATCGACGTAGTTCAAGCCGTTTATGGGACGGGCGGTATGACCGTAAACATAAGCGTCGATATTGTATTCCATTATCAAAAGATCCCCCACGGCAGGGCCAAGACTGTCGCCCGTTATATTATTGGCGCCTATACATAGAATTACCGGCTTATCCATAAAATACTCCTTTTTGTTTAACTAAAAGGTTTGACCAAATAATGGAAAATATACAGTCGACAAAAAAGGCGGTTTGGCAAGGGGTTTGTGTGGAATAAAACTTCTTGATTTTTTTAAGCACATATGCTAAACTTGCTTTGTATATAATTAATATAATTTATAAAAGATATTCAGGAATTTGCCGGAGGGTTGTATGGCAAACATATTTAACAGCATCAATATACTGGACATCGTTGTGGTAACGGTAACAATTTTGTTACTGCTGTTCGGTATTTGGAGAGGTATGTATAAGATGGTATCCGGTCTTATTTCATCAATCGCCGCTTTGGCGCTTGCCATAGTTTTGATTTCTCCGGTAGTAACTTTTACTATTGACAATACTTTGCTTGACGATAAGCTTGTTGAGGTTATAGCTCAGCCGTTGGACAAGTATGTGCCCGGCGCTCAGCAAGTGGTGGCTTTATATGACCTTGACAACAATCCCGATACGCCCGATGAGCTCGGCTACGATCCCGGCACCGGCCCCAGACCGTTTGAGGAATTATTGAAAGGCTCAAGACTTGCCTTTATGACAAACACGCTTGAAGGAATAGTGGCCAAACAGGTCAAAGAGAAAGGGGAAGCGCCTTTCTTGGAAGCCGTGGTGGGGGTGATTACCGCTTACATATTAAGCGCGGCCGCGTTTATCGTGCTTTGGATTTTGATGTTCATTATTTTCAAGGTGGTTTTCTATTTGATAAAGAAAGCCGTTACCACCACGTACTTAGGTTATTATATCAATAAGATATTGGGCGGGGTGTTGGGATTGGTTATTGCCGTCGTGCTTGTTTTCGGCTTTTTGACCATAGTAAAACTGCTGGGCAACTATGAGCTTATAATACCCGTCAATCAAATGATAGACAATTCAGTGGTAACAAAAATGCTCGCCAATAATAATTTCCTTTATGATTTTGTGGCGAAAAATGTTGATATGCAATCTTATATCGATAAGATTATGGCCATGATAGCTAAAGCCGGCGGGTAAGAAACGCTGAATTTTTTGTTGCTGTCCTTTTTAGGAGGTTAATATGCGATTTACGAATTTTACCGCGGGCTGTGCCGGAAAGATATTCACAGTCATATTATGCATACTGTTGGGAGTGGTCCTTACCATTGGCTCAGTCGTGGGCGGCGTGGTTTATTTCGGCACCCGCAAAGGTATGATGGAGAAGGTGTCCGATTATGCCTCCAAGCAAGGCATTAATTTGGAATGGGATGAAGAAATAAAGGGATTGTCGATATATGACTGGGGCAAGAAAATGCTGCCCTTATTACAAGGCTTTACCACCACCCCCATAGGCGAAATCGAAAAAATAATCGGATACGGCGTTTTTTCCAAGTCCATTAATGAGATGACCGGTTTGGAAATAGAGGATATCAAGCAAACCACTTTAGCCAACTTCGGTCAAACATTCGCCGAGAAAATGACCGTGGCCGCCGCTTCCGAGAAATTCAACATACAATTTCCCGATTTGCCTGTATTTCAACGCGACGAATTTTTGGATTCGCCTTTGAATACTGCTTTTACTCAAATAGAACAATTTGAATTGCAGGATTTTATCAAAGTAACGGAAAATTCCAGTCCTGTTCTTAAGAGCATCGCGGATTTGCAGATAGGACAGCTGAGCGACGAGCAAAACGGTTTGGACGCCAGAGTAAACTCCCTTCCCCTTCGCGACGTGATAACGATTATTGAAGAAGGGGAAAACAAATCCAGCCCCATTTTGATTAAGCTTAAAGACGTCCAAGTAGGCAATCTTGGAGCTTCCCAAACCAATGATTTGGTTATGGAAATGCAATTGCAGGAAGTAATTGAAATCACCCCCCAATCTAATTCCGTATTGTGGGAATTGAGGGAAACCCCCATAGGCGAATTGGGCGGAAGCCAAACCGACGAAAAAATAAAAAATATGAAGATTGCGGATTTAATAGATATTGATGAAAATTCCAGCAACATCCTCCAATATTTTGCCGATAACGACGTTACCCTTGCGGGAACAGACGAATACGGCAATCCTAACGGAGTAAATGTCGCCCTTAAAACAATGCGGCTGAAAGACATAATGACATTGAAAGAGCCGGGAACCGAGGGCGGTTCGACCAAGCTTATGTGGGCGCTTAGGGATTGTCCCATTGAAACCATTCCCGCGGACGAAACCAATCCCGCCGTGCTTGGCATAGAAGATACGCTTAAGATAACGCCTCTTAGCGAACTCCTTGATGTGGGTGACACCTATGTTTGGGAATATATCGGTCAGTCCACGATAGAGAATTTAGGGCAAAGAATCGACGACATGGCGGTAAAAGATGTTATTGAAATTGACGAGACATCCCCCGCCATATTGCGAAAGATGAGATTGCCTTTGGAAGGGGAAGACCCGAATATGTTCGGCAGCGAAGACATAAAATTGGCGGGTTTGGGCACAAAGCTTCAGCCGCTTATCCAAAGTTTGAAGCTGGCCGAAGTGATTGACATTGAGGAAGGCGTGTCCGAACCTATCTTGATAGCCTTGAAGGATACCAAGATTGAGGATATGAACGAAAAAATTAAATCGTTAAAAATAAACGAAGTTTTTTCCCAAGACAATTACTCAAGCGGAGTGCTGGCTCTGATTGACGAAAACACCGAGATAAGCGATATTCCCATGGAGTTATCGGCGGCATTGGCTACCGGCAATTTACAAGTTCTTATGAATATCGGACTGGCGCAGGACAGCGAATACGGAATGCCCGTTGAATTGCAAGCGGGCATAAGGAACAGCAATTTGAACGATTTAATCGCCAATTACGCCAATGCGGGCACAGGTTTAATTCCCAACAGGCATTTTTTGGGTTCGTCGGTAACGGAAATAGATATGGACTTTATCGACAGCCTTTTGAGTCTTGGTTTTCAGCCCGGAGATACCTTGGTATTGCAAAACGATGTTACCATTCGCGCCGACGAATACACCACATTGTTTAATATTATGACAAACGGACACAATATAACGATAGAACAAGGAGCGATAATACGCAACCAAGTATATGAAAGCCAAGGTTATGTGGATAAAGGCGGATTCATATTCATTTCGAATGACCATTATACCCAATACGGTATTGTAGGCGGCGGCGATATTATCGGAGAATTCTCCCACCCCGACATAAAGGCGCATCTGAAAATAAAGGTCCATATTATAGACATTCAAATTTAATAAAGAGTATTAACGAAAAATATACAAAACAGAAAAATTGCAACAAAAAACAAAAACTTAACCTGTCGTCAATAGGTTAGGTTTTTTATAAGGAGTTACTATTGATGAAAGGATGTCCGGCGCCGCATAAGCAGAGCAAAAAAGATATTTTGGATTTCCGCCCCATAGAGCTGAAGGATTATGGCATGCTGAACAAGTTCCTTGAGCATCAGCCGTACAGAATTTGCGACTATACGCGCGGCGTGCTTTATATGTGGCAAGAGCATTTGAATTATTCTTACGCCATAAGCCACGATATGCTGATTATAAGCAGCCATTTGAACAATAATACCACTTTCAGCATACCGCTGGGCAAAGGCGATTTATATAAAGCGCTCGACGACATAGAAAGCTTTTGCGCCCAAAACGGCTGCCCCTTAAATTTCCACGGCGTTACCAAGCAATCGGCGGATTTGTTGACGGAATATTTCGGAGACAGATTTGAAATTAAAGAAATTCCCAATTGGGGGGAATATCTTTATAATTTTGATGATTTGTTGTACTTGAAAGGCAAAAAATATCATTCCAAAAGAAACCATATAAACGGATTTAAGAGATTATATCCCGATTATGTCTACAAAAAGCTTACCTCTAAGGACATACCCGCCGTCAAAGAGTTCTTGAAAAAGTATTATTCGGAAACCTCAAAAGACCATTTTCTTTTTGAAATAGAAAAACAGATGCTTTACAATGTGCTTGACAATTACGACCGTCTTGACTTGAAAGGAGGGTATATCGAGGTTGAGGGCAAGATGGCGGCGTTTGCCATAGGCGAAAAATTGAGGAACACGCTGTATGTGCATATAGAAAAAGCCGACAAAAGCTATAAAGGCTCATATGCTGTGATAAATAACGAATTTGTCAAAAACAATCAGGAAAGCGGCGTGGTATTCGTGAACAGGGAAGAAGACGCGGGGGATCAAGGATTGCGAAAGGCGAAGCTGAGTTATTATCCCGTGGAAATAATAAAAAAGTATTCGGTCAAAGAAAGAGCATAACGCAAAAAGTTTGTTTTTATAATATTTTTGCTTGTAATATTAAATATTTTGTGATAGAATTACTTACGCATCTTTAGAGGATGGCGAGGAGAAAGATATGTTTGATTGGTATTTATTTTATACTGTATTGTCGATAGTCTTTATGTCGCTTATGGTGCTTTTCTCCATAGTGATGATTATTATTGTTGTCATGCAACAGGGCAATAATGCTAATCTCGGGGCAATAGCCGGCGGCGCGGAATCGTTTTTTGGCAAGAATAAAGCAAAGTCGTTGGACGCCAAGTTCAAAAGATGGACGATAATAGTAGCGGCGATGATACTTGTAACTTCGGTTTTATTCTTTGTGATACAGATTCTTAAAGAAAGATTGTCGTTATAAAAAACGAACAAAAAACGAAAAACCAAAGCGGCTTGCTCCAATCGGCGAAGCCGCTTTTTTATTACTAATTAAATTGCTTTGAGGTAATAAATATGATATTATTATTTGACAGAGGATGTTATGATTAAGGTAATTGCCACCAACAAGAAAGCGTTTCACGACTACTTTATTGAAGAAAAATATGAAGCGGGGATAGAGCTTGTGGGCAGCGAGGTCAAGAGCGTGAGACTGGGCAATGTTAACCTTAAGGATAGCTTTGCCATAATAAAGGGCGGCGAGATTTTTTTAATTAACGCGCATATAGCCCCGTACAATAAAGGCAGTTACTTTAATCCCCAATCCAAAAGGGACAGAAGATTGCTTTTGCACAAGCAGGAAATAAACAGGCTGCGGGGCAGGGTGGAAAAAAAAGGCTATACGCTTGTTCCCACAAAAATATATTTCAAAGACAATCTGGTAAAAGTAGAGCTGGCGGTAGCCAAAGGAAAAGAATTGCATGATAAAAGGCAAGCCTTGAAAGAGAAAGCCTTAAACAGGGAAATAGAAAGAAGCATAAAAGATTATTGAGGTGGAAAATGAAAAGTATTGACACAAAATGCGTTCAAGCAGGTTATAATCCCCAAAACGGAGAAGCCAGAGTATTCCCGATATATCAAAGCACCACATTCAGCTATGAAACGCCAGAAGAAATGGGAGACTTATTCGATTTGAAAAAGTCAGGCTTTTTTTATACGCGTTTGTCCAATCCCACTTTGGACGCTTTGGAACAAAAAATAACGGCGCTTGACGGCGGCGTGGGAGCGATGGCTTGCTCAAGCGGCATGGCGGCGATATATTTGACCACGCTTACGCTTGCGTCCAAAGGCGACAACATTTTGTCGATATCTTCAATATACGGCGGCACATATAATTTGTTCAATGTTACTTTGCCCAAAATCGGCATTGAATGCAGATTTTTTAAGCCGGACAGCGGTATAGAAGATATAGAAAAGCTTATTGACGACAGGACAAAGTTTATTTTCGTGGAAACGCTTGCCAATCCCGCCATGAAAATTGCCGATTTTGATATGCTTAAAGCCATATCCGATAAATACGGCATCGTTATCGTGGTGGACAATTCCCTTGCCACTCCCGTTATATGCCGTCCTTTGGAATGGGGGGCTCATATTGTGGTATATTCGGCTACCAAGTATTTGGACGGCCACGCGCGCAGTTTGGGCGGTCTTATTGTGGACGGCGGGAACTTTAATTATTGCGGAAACAACAGATACGCCGACTTCAACACCCCCGACGACAGCTACCATGGCATGGTTTATGCCAAGCAATGCGGCAAGGCGGCTTTCATCACCAAGGCAAGGGTGCAGTATATGAGAGACATAGGGGCTCAGATGGCGCCCATGAACGCGTTTCTGATCAATATGGGAATGGAGACGTTGCATTTAAGAATGCCCCGCCACAGCGACAACGCTTTGGCCGTCGCCAAGCTGCTGCAGAACAATCCCGCCGTCGAATGGGTGAAATACGCCGGGCTGGAAAGCGATGAAAATTATCCTCAAGCCCGCAAGTATTTCGATAATTTATGGTGTTCGGGAATGGTTACTTTTGGGATAAAAGGCGGCAGGGAAGCGGCTTCAAAATTCCAAAAGGCGCTGAAGCTGTTCAGAATCGTAACGCACATAGCCGACGCCAGAAGCTGTGTGCTGCATCCCGCTTCCAGCACCCATCGTCAATTGTCCGACCAAGACCTTATCGATTGCGGAATAAGCGACAATTTGATAAGGTTATCCGTGGGGATAGAATCAAAAGAAGATATATTGCAAGACATAGATGAAGCATTGCTGATTAGCCAAAGGAGTTAGCCTATGCCGATAGTAATACCTAAAGATATTCCCGCTTTCGATATTCTTACTCAAGAGAATATTTTCGTAATGTCTCAAACGAGAGCGGAAAGACAGGATATCAGACCTATTGAAATCGCCATAGTGAATTTAATGCCCACAAAGGAAGTTACCGAAACCCAGCTTATGAGATTGCTGGGCAACACGCCTTTGCAGGTCAATATCACCTTAATCAAGACCGCGTCTTACAAAAGCTCCAATGTTTCCCAGAAACATATGGATAAGTTTTATAAGACATATAATGAAATAAAAAACAGGGATTTTGACGGCATGATAATTACCGGCGCCCCTGTGGAAAACTTGGACTATGAAGAAGTAAAGTATTGGGATGAGCTTTGTGAAATTATGGAATTCGCGGACAAGCATGTTACTTCCACCATTTATATATGCTGGGGAGCGCAGGCGGCCATGAAATATTATTACGGCATAGAGAAATTCCCCCTTGAGGAAAAGCTTTTCGGAGTATTTAAAAACAGAGCGCTTGTCAATTATGATTTATTGCTTAAGGGCATGAACGACAGATTCTCCATACCTCATTCCAGGCATACCGTCATTGACGAAGGGGCGGTGTATAGGCACGAAAAATTGCAGGTGCTTGCCGCGGGGGACGAATGCGGCATAAGCATAGCCAAATCGACGGATAACAGGAAATTCTTTTTCTTCGGACACTCTGAATATGACAGGGATACGCTCAAAAATGAGTACTTGAGAGATCTTGCCAAAGGCTTAAAAATTAAAAAACCCGTTAATTATTTCATAGACGACGATATAGAAAAAATAAATATGAGCTGGAATTCCACGGGCAATTTATTGTTTTACAACTGGCTTAATTATTATGTATATCAAGTTACGCCCTATGAAATAAACAAATAAGTACGAAATGATTGTAAAGAGTCTTTATCTTCGTAATTTCTTAAGTTATGAGGAAATAAAACTGAATTTTGACGACGGTCTTAACATTATCAGGGGACATAACGCCAGCGGCAAGACCAACCTTGTGGAAGCGATTCTCATGTCCTCCATAGGAAAAACCGCGCGAAACATAAGGGATAAGGATATAATAAATTGGAATGCCGACGGCGAGGAGGGCGCCACGGTAATAACCGAGGTAAAGAAGAAGCACGGCGACCATACGGTAGAAATATATATAAACGCGGCGGGGCAAAAGTTTATTAAAATTGACCAAACGCCCATATCAAGGCTGGGAGAGTTGTTGGGGGTAATAAACGCAGTATATTTTTCCCCCGACGAGCTTAAACTTATAAAAGAATCTCCCGCCGATCGAAGAAAATTTATTGATATAAGCCTATCCCAACAGAGCAAGACATATTTTTATACATTGATAAAGTATAATAAGCTTTTGAAACACCGCAACAAGCTTCTTAAAGAGTATAAAGACAAAACGGCGCTTGAGGAAATGTTAAGCGTTGTGGACGAATCTCTTTTGCCTTGCGTGGAGTTGATAACGCTTAAGCGCAAAGAATTTATTGAAAAAATTCAGCCCTTCGCTCAAGAGCAGCACGGCAAGATAACGGGCGGCAAAGAGAGCATGGAAATAAAGTACGAAACCGAAGACATTGACTTTTCGGATATTAAAGCCAGCATGAAAGAGCTTTACTTGAAAAACCGCGAAAAAGACCGCAAAATGGAATATACCAACAACGGCGTGCACCGAGACGACTTAAAGATTATGGCAGGCGGCATCGATGTGCGCAAATACGGTTCGCAAGGGCAACAAAGAACGGCGGTGCTCAGCCTTAAACTGGCGGAGATATTTATGTTCAAAAGCGTGGCAGGAGAATTCCCCGTATTGCTGCTTGACGACGTGCTCAGCGAATTGGATTATGACAGACAAAAAGCCTTGCTTGAGGTTACCAATAACTTGCAGACCATTATAACCTGCACAGAATTTGACAAAAGTCTGGCAAAAGGACGGGAGTATAAAGATATCGCCATAAAAAAACGAACGACTGCATAAAGAGGAAAAAATGAATATTGACACCAAAAAGATTATTGCGGACATGATAACAATCGAGGGGGAAAGCGCTCAAAGCATATATGACGCCCTCGGCGTTCCGCCCGACGAAAGCATGGGGGATTTTGCGCTTCCGTGTTTTCCGTACGCCAAAAAATTAAGGAAGAGCCCGGTTAAAATAGCCGAGGAACTGCAGCAAGCTTTGCAAAGCAAGTTAAGACCGCCCGTTGCCAAAGTTCAGGCCGTAAACGGCTATCTTAACTTTTATGTGGACAGGCTTTATTACGCGAAAGATTTATTGAAAAGCATTCTTGCGTTAAAAAGCGATTACGGCAATTCCGATATGGGGGAGGGCAAAACCATCTGCATCGATTATTCCTCAATAAACATCGCTAAGCCTTTTCATATCGGACATCTTTGCACTACGGTAATCGGCGGCGCGCTGTATAAAGTGTATAAGAAACTGGGCTATCGAGTTGTGGGAATAAACCATCTTGGGGACTGGGGAACGCAATTTGGCAAGCTGATTGTGGCGTATAAAATGTGGGGGAACGGCAAATCGCTTGAGGAAAAGGGGGTAAGCTATCTCAATTCGTTGTATGTAAAATTCCATAAAGAAGCCGAAAAAGATTCTTCACTTGACGATAAAGCTCGATTTTATTTCAAAAAAATCGAGGACGGGGATAAAGAAGCCTTGGAGCTTTTCAATCTCTTTAAGGAAATCACCTTGAAGGAAGTGGATAAGATTTACAAAAGGCTCAATATAGAATTTGACAGTTATAACGGAGAAGCTTTTTATAACGACAAAATGGAGCCCGTGCTCAATGAGCTTAAAGAAAAGAATTTGCTTGTGGAATCGGACGGCGCCAAGATAGTGGATTTAAGCGAATACGGCATGCCGCCGTGCTTGTTGGTTAAAGCGGACGGCGCCACGCTGTACGCAACAAGAGATCTTGCCGCCGCTTATTATCGCAAAAAGACATACGATTTTTATAAATGTCTTTATGTGGTGGCTTATCAGCAAAACCTGCATTTTAAGCAAATCTTTAAGGTTTTGGAACTTTTGGGCAAAGATTGGGGCGTGTATCATATACCTTTTGGCATGGTGTCGCTGGAAGACGGCGCCATGTCCACCCGCAAAGGCAAGGTTGTGCTGCTGGAAGATGTGTTGAATAAGGCGGTGGAAAAGGCGCACGCGATAATAACCGAAAAAAACCCCGATCTGGAAGATAAAGAAAAAATCGCCGAACAAGTGGGAGTGGGGGCGGTGATATTCTCCACCCTTTACAATAATCGAATAAAGGATATCGTATTCAGCTATGACAAGGTGCTGAGCTTTGAAGGAGAAACCGGACCTTATGTGCAATACACCAACGCCAGATGCAACAGCGTGCTTGCCAAAATCGGCGACCAAGCTGTCTTAAACGGCGACGGCGGCGATTATCAAGGCATTAACAATAAAGAAGGTTTGCGAGTAATCGCCTTGCTTGAGAAATTTTCCCAAACGCTTATGGAAACGGCGGAAAGGTATGAGCCTTGTTATATCAGCCGTTATTTGGTGGAATTGAGTCAAGCGTTTAATCGTTTTTATTACGAACACCGCATCATTGACGCCGAAGAAGGCGTGAAAAAAGCTCGAGCGGAATTGGTTGCCGCCGTGCATATAGTGCTTGAGGAGGGATTGAGGCTGCTGGGAATATCGGCGCCCAAACAAATGTAAGATTATGATTGACACGCATACGCATTCAAGATTCTCTCATGACGGTTGCGAGAGCATTAAAAAAATGGCTAAGACCGCCAAGCGGAAAGGTTTGAAATATCTTGCCGTAACCGATCATTGCGACTATGATTATTTGGCTATTGACGGTTATGAGTATTTTCATCAGCTTGACCTTGAAGGATATCTAAAGGAAATAGAAAAAATCAAGGAGCAGGTGGAGGGTTTGGATTTTGCTGTGGGACTGGAATTGGGTTATCATAGAGAAGCTTCAAAAAGGTACCTTGACGACATACCTTTTGACAGATTCGATTATATAATCAATTCCGTTCACTCTATCGGCAACCACGATGTTTATTTTCCGTCGTATTTTGAGAATAAGGACAGAGAGAAAAGCTATAAGGATTATTTGCTGGGCGTGCTTGACAGCTTGGACGCTCCTTATCCGTATAATACCGTGGGACATATAGGTTATGTGGCAAAAAATTCTCTTTATGACGATAAGGATTTGCTCCATTCCGATTTTCCCGACCTTATCGACGAGATATTAAAGGGAATCATAAATAAAGACAAGACGCTGGAAATCAACGCCAATTACAAAAACGGCATATGTATGCCCGATATAAGCATAATCAAAAGATATAAGGAGCTGGGCGGGGATAATATTACTTACGGTTCGGACGCGCATAAATTGTCAAGGCTTTGCCATAGATACGCCCAAATAGCCGCGCTGATTAGGGAGCTGGGCTTCAAGCATTGGACGGTATACAAAAATATGCAACCGTATAAAATAGAAATATAGAATGAAATTAAAAAAATCGACGGCCGATCTGCTTCTCATTGTGGTAACATTGTTATGGGGATCGGGGTTTGTCGCCACCAAGATAGCCATAGACAACAATGCGCCCACGGGCATGATAAATCTTATAAGGGGCGGAATTTTCGCCCTTTTGTGTTATGTATTTTATTTCAAAAAAATCAATTCCATCACAAAAGAGGAAATCAAAAAAGGCTTTGTGGCAGGCAGTCTGAACAGCTTGGCTTATGTTTTGCAAACGGTGTCTTTGCATTATACCACGGTATCCAATTCCGCCTTTCTTACCGCCAGCAATGTGCTTATCGTGCCTTTTATCGTATGGATATTCCATAATAAAAGACCCACGCTTAAGGTTTTTGTGTCGGTGGCTGTCTGCCTGTCGGGCATGGCCGCGCTTACCGGCTTTTTGAGCAGCAGCGTAACGCTAAACTGGGGAGACGCTTTGGCGTTGCTGGGAGCGATTATGTTCGCTTTTTCTTTAACCTATATCTCAAACAACGCCAAAGACATAGATTTCAGCATAATAGCGTTTATGTTGGGGCTTACGCAAGCGATAGGGGGATTATTTTATTTTATCGTGTTTGACGGCGGCGAAGTGGGCGGAATAAATTGGACGGGAGCTCTATTGCCTTTGTTGTATATGGGCGTTTTTCCCTCCTTTGTGTCCCAAACGCTGCAGGTTGTGGCTCAACAAAACACCACGGCTACAAGCGCGGCTTTGATAATGACATTGGAAGCCGTGTTTGGAAGCGTGTTTTCCATTTTGTTCGGATATGAAAAATTAACTTGGTCTTTAGCCGCGGGCGGAGGACTTATTTTGTTGTCCATTATTATCAGCGAAATAAATATCAGAAAAAAAGATATTTTGATTGAATGATTTGTCTTAATAACGATTTGATGTCTTGCCAGCCATCGGCGTTTTGATAAAGCGCAAGGTCTTGAACGTATATTACAGCGTCAATGGGATAAAAAGCGCCTTCACCGATAAGCTCGGGGGGCTGCTGGGCCAATATGGTTATTCTTTCCAGCTTAACGCAATTGAAGAAAGCCAAGCGATCCAAAACTTGCAAAGACGCGGGCAGCGTAATTTGTTCAAGGTCAGCGCAGCCGTAGAAGGCCATTTCTTCAATAGTTTCTAAGGAGTTTGAAAGAGTTATTGTTTTAAGATTAACGCAATTTTTGAAAGCGTATTCTTCTATGAGCGTAACGGTGTTTGGCAAAGTTATGTTTTGGCCTTTGTATCCGCTGAAAGCGTTTTGGGTAATGGCGGTTATGCCTTCGGAAAAGATTATTTCGGCGTAGCAATCGCTAAAAGCTTGAATATCTATTGTTTGCAAGCCTGAAGGGAGAAGAACGCTGTTTATGAATTTACAATTTCCGAAAGCGTCGTTGCGGATGGCTACGGTATTTGAATGAACAACAAATTGACCTATTTGTTTTGCTTTGGGAAAAGCAATAAATTCGCTTTTGTCCGCCGTATAAAGCGTTCCGGATATGCTTGTAAAGTTTGGGTTTTCTTCGTCCACAAATATATTTTCCAATTTGTCGCTGCCGCTAAAAGGTCTGGCCGCGATTTGACTCACATTTTTGCCGATAGTCAATTCAATAAGATTTTCGCATTTGCGGAAGCAATCTTTTGACAGCTTAGTAACGGCAACGCCGTCTATTTGATCGGGCACGGCTATCGCGCTCAGCGTTTTGCCGTATTCGGTAAGGCCAATCAGCTCTCCTTCTAGAAGATTGGTCTTGAAGATGGCCGTCCACTTGCCGTATATTATTATATCGTCTTCAATAGGCTTTTTTATATCGAAGGGCCGAGAAAAAAATTCATCGGTATACCAGAATAAATGATAGCCGTCGCGTTGGTATTGGGGAAGGGATGGCAGCGCGGTATTAATATCCACGGTATAGACAATGTCTTCTTCACCCTGCAAACGAACGGTTACATTGGCTTTGGTCTTGGGCGGAAGGGGCTGGTCGGGCAGGTTCCATCGGGCGTAGATAATTAAATCTTGGGTAAGAAATAACGGTTCGGGAACACGCTCTTTGAATTCGTTGTCGAGATACCAGCCCAAAAACTCCAAGTCGCCGTTTTGAGGAACGGGAAGGGGAGCGGGTTGGGAAGAAATGAGAGTTACGGACTCTATCGGAGCGCCGCCGTTTGTGTTATAAAACAGCGTATAAGTTTTTTGCGGCTCCCTGCATGCCGTAAAGATAAGCGAGAACAACAAGACAAGCAGAAAAAAGCCGCAAAACTTTTTCATTATTCCTCCAGTATTTCAAGCAAAGCGTATTTCAAAGCCTTTCGCCATAACGGCAATTTTTTGGCGGCGGCAATGAATTGCTGTTTGTCCTTGGCTTTCTGGAAGTTTCTATACATAAACATCTTGGACACATTGCTTGCTTGATATTTTGACATTAAATTAACGGCGCTTTCGCGGTAATCCCCGTTGGTTCTGGGCGTAAACTCGTGGAAGGTAATTCTCAATGAGTCGGTGGCGGCCAAATCCATTTCGATTGTCAGCTCTTGATTATCGATTTTGGCCCGGTATTTATCGGTCTTTATGTCGTTGATTTCCACGGTATATTTTGCGTCCGCGATATCTTTGAATATCATCTTGTAATGCCTTTTTTCGGGAATTACGGACAAGTCGCCCCTTGCTTTGTTTATTGTAAAAGTCAATGCTTTATTTTGTCTTAATGTTATCGCCGTTATGGCGTATTTGCCGTCCCTGAATTCCAAAGTTTCCCCATCGTCTTCGTATAGCTCAAATTCGCCGTTTCCTCTGTAGATATATAAAGTCAAATTTTTGGGGTTTGAGCAATCGTTGCCTTCATTGTCCGCAAAAGGAATTATGGAGCCTTCTTTGGCAAGAACGGGCAAGCTCTCCAATCCGCGGAACATATACAGCTCTCTGTCGCCATTATATATTCTGCCCGTAAAGATATCCGTCCACCTGCCTTTGGGTAACCAAACCTTAGTTTTGCCCATAGCAAGGCGTTTATTAATCTTTTCGGTTATGGGAGCCACCAGCAATTGAGGGCCGAAGTAATATTGGTTTTTGTATTTATAAGCGTTATATTCTTCGGGATGGGCGTAGTAAAGAGGTTGACAAAGGGGAAGGCCGTATTTATGCGTAAGGTGATTTATGGAATAGATATATGGGATAAGGCGATGTCTTAATTTCAAAAATTTTATGGCGTACTTCATTACGGCGTCCGAATAATTCCAAGGCTCCTTGCCCAATAAATCGTGAGAAGTGGAATGCAGTCTGTTTATGGGGCTGAATACGCCGAATTGCAACCAACGCAAATAAAGCTCGTCGTTTTTTATTCCGAACATATGCCCGCCGATATCATGACTCCACCAAGTATAGCCGATATTCGCCGCCGTAGAGGTAAAATAAGGCTGAAATTTATAGCTTCTCCAACAAATAAAAGTATCCCCCGAAAAGCCCAAGGGGTAGCGATGGCTGCCTACGCCGCCGTAGCGGGACAAGATAAGTCCTCTTTTGTTGTTTCTTTGGCTGTTGAGAAAATGGTAATGATTGAGCGACCATAGCGGATCAAGCCCTTTGACTTTTGATTTTTTGCCTTGCTGCCAATCTATCCACCAGAAATCCACACCGTCGTCTTCATAAGGGTTATGAAGAATCTTGAAATAGGAGTTGATGAATTTTGAATCGGTAATGTCGAATTCCACGGTGGCGCCGCTTTTGTAATCAACGCCCATTTCTTGAGCTATTTCTTTATACATGTCTTCAAACCATCTTACGCCGTCGGCGGGATGCAAATTCAATGTGGTCTTATAATTGTTGTCATGCAAATACTTCAGGAAAGCTTTGTAATCGGGGAACAAATCGGTGTTCCAAGAATAACCTGTCCAGCCCGCCTGATGTGTCAGCGTGCTTTTAATGCCAGCGTTAAATTTTTCATTTACGTCCACCCAGTGCCAATCCATGTCCACGGTAGCCACGGTAATGGGAACGCCGATTTTCTTAAATTTCTCCATAAGGTCGATATATTCTTGTTGAGTATAAGCGCGATATCTGCTCCACCAATTGCCTAAGGCGTATCTGGGTATGAGCGGAACTTCGCCGGTCAATTTGAAAAAAGCCTGCAAGCATTTAAGGTAATCCTTTCCGTATGCGAAAATATATAAATCTTTAGTTTTATGTTTTCTCGGCGTCGCTTCGCCATCAACGAGCAATAGCGATTTGCTGTCGTCCAGCACCGCCACCCCGCTTTTGGACATGATTCCGTTGTTCAGCTTTACCCAGCCCCAGGTTCCGTCTAAGGTGCGGTAAGTTCCTTTAAGATTCTTTGCGTTGCCGCATTTAACCGTTTTGTTTTCGTCGCCCAAGGTAACGTTTATGACCTTTGTAAGCTTTTTGTCAAACCAAAACACCGCTTTTTCGGTAATGATATAAAGATAGTCGTTTTCTTTTTTTACCGTAAAGTGAACGGGCGGAAAATCCCTGAACCACACGGCTTGCGTGGCTTCGTCGGTAAAGAACGAGCCTTGTTCAACTCTTATCAATTGCGGGGTGAGTACCGTTATCCTGTAGCCGTCGCCTTTTATGATGTTATTGCTGTTCGCAAGAGGCCGTGTTCTTGCGATTAAATGAGCGTCAAGTTTCATATTGCATATACTCCCGTAATGTTTAATAATACTTATTATAGATTAAACTATTCGATATTTCAATGCCAAAAATTAAATACCCGCCGCTTGGGCGGGTATTTAGGACTGTTTATTAAGATTATAAACTCAGTTTCCTGCATACGAGGTCTGAATATTCCGAAGGGTTTTCTATGGGCAAGCCTTCAATGAGCTGAGCTTGCGTCAATAAGATTTTAGCGTAATCCTTAACGCTTTCTTTGTCTTCGTCAAATACTTTCTTTATTTTTTCGTATATGGGATGATTGGCGTTTATTTCCAATACTTTTTGAGCCTTTAATCCTTGTGTGTTGGGAAGGTTGCTGAACACCTTTTCCATTTCAATGGAGAATTCTCCTTCGCTGGTAAGACATACAGGGTGTGATTTAAGCCGACCGCTCAATTTGACCTTGGATACTTTGTCCTTCAGAACTTCGGCAATGTATTCCAATATTTTTTTATCGGCTTCGGTTTCCGTTACGGCGCTTTCTTCATCCAACCCCAAATCCTTGCCTGAGATTGAACGGAATTCTTTTTTGTCGTATTCGCCAAGCATTTTTAGCGCGAATTCGTCGATATCGTCGATAAGGCACAGTAAATCATATCCGCATTCCAACACTTTTTCGGCCTGCGGCAAAACTTTTATGGAGTCAATGGAGCTGCCGTTGGCGTAATAAATATATTTTTGGTTTTCGCCCATGCCTTGGACATATTCTTTCAAAGTGATGTATTTGTCCTGCTTTACCGAATGGAAAATGATTAAATCCTTGAGCTTGTCCTTGTTTACACCCCAGTTTTCATAGATGCCGTACTTGATTTGTATGCCAAACTCCTTAAAGAATTCTTGGTAACTTTCCCTTTCATTTTCGAGCATGGCAAAAAGGGTGTCCGATATTTTCTTTTCTATGTTGGCGGCTATTTTCTTAAGCTGATGGTTGTGCTGCACGGTTTCTCTGGAAATATTAAGGGTAAGCTCGCTGTCCACCAAACCTTTGACAAAACCGAAATAATCGGGTAAAAGGTCGGCGCACTTTTCGGTAATCAATACGCCGTTAGTATACAGCCTCAGCCCTTTTTCATAATTTTTTGTATAGTAATTAAAGGGGGCTTTGGAGGGGATGAACAATATCGCGTTAAAGTTTATGGCCGCGCCTTCCGCCGAAGTGTGTATTACTTTAAGCGGCTTTTCGTAATCAAAAAAGGTATCGGTATAAAATCTTTGATACTCTTCTTGAGTAATTTCGGATTTATTCCTTTTCCAAAGCGGCACCATGGAATTTAAGGTTTCCGTTTCGGTATATGTCTCAAATTTTTTGTCGTCGTCTTTTTTGGCCCTTGTTTTTTCCACATCCATTTTTATGGGATATCGTATATAATCGGAATATTTTTTTACAAGTTCTTTTATTCTGTATTCGGACAAAAACTCGTCATAATTTTCATTTTCCGCGCTCTTTTTCAAATACATGGTAATTTCGGTGCCCCAGCCCTCCTTTTCGGCTTCTTTAACGGTATAGCCTTCAGCTCCCGTGGAAGACCATAAATACGCTTTGCTTTCGCCGTACGCTTTGCTGAGCACCTCTACTTTATCGCTGACCATAAACGCCGAATAAAAGCCTACCCCGAATTGACCGATTATGTTGATGTCTTCGGCGTTTTCCAGTTTTTCCTTAAACTCCAGCGAGCCGCTTTTGGCTATTACGCCCAGATTGTCTTCCAATTCTTTGGCGGTCATACCTATGCCGTTGTCAATTACCTTCAAAGTCCTGTTCTTCTTATCGATTTCAATGGTAATGGCAAAATCGTCCTTGGTGAAGCTTAAATTCTCCTGAAGGCTTTTATAATACAATTTATCCAAAGCGTCGTTGGCATTGGACAATAATTCCCTTAAAAATATTTCTTTGTGGGTGTAGATAGAATTAATCATTAAATTGAGAACTCTTTGAGATTCTGCCTTGAACTTTTTCATGCGCACCTTCCTTAATCTCCATATTTTTAGCAATCACACCTTTTGAGTGCCAATAGATATTATAGTATCTTCCGCCATGCTTTGCAACTATTTTGTAAGTTTTGGCCATTGTTTTTTATTTATTCTTAAAAAAAGGATTGCAATAAGGCTTTATTGGGGCTTATAATTAATTATTATACCCTTTAGGAGATTTTTCAAATGACAGCGGGAGAAATAATATTAATTGCCATAGCCGCTTCTCTGGGCGCTTTAATTGTTTTTATGATTTTGAGGACGATATTTACAAAACCCTCGAAGACGGCGTTTTCTAACCAAGGCTTTGAACCGATTGCCGTAGACCAAGACAGAGTGGCCAAACATCTGTCCGAAGCCGTAAAAATCCCTACGCTTACCGTCCTTAACGAAGGCATGAGCTATCAGCCTTTCTTGGACTTCCATAATTATTTGGAAAAAGCTTATCCGTTATTTCATAAAGCGGCAAAAAAGACCATCATAAACAATTACAGCTTGATTTACAAAATCGAAGGTAGCGACAAGGATTTGTTGCCGGGATGCTTTTTGGCTCATCAGGATGTTGTTCCCGCTCCTCCTCAGGGCTGGGAAGTGGAGCCTTTTTCGGGAGCCATAAAAGACGGTTTTGTGTACGGCAGAGGCTCGCAGGATATGAAAGGGCAGATGATAGCTTTATTGGAAGCGTTGGAGATTATGCTTGAAAACGGTTTCAAGCCCAGAAGAACGATATATTGCTGTTTTGGTCATGACGAAGAATTTACGGGGAAAGAGGGCGCCAAAAATATTGCCGCCTATCTTGAGAAAAAAGGAATAAGAATGGAGTTTGTGCTTGACGAAGGCGGCACAGTGCTTGACGGCTCAATAATTGGGGTTAACGGCATGATGGCGCTTATAGGCACTTGCGAAAAAGGTTATTTGGATTTGGAGCTTAAAGCAAAGAAGCCCGGCGGCCATTCATCTTCGCCGCTAAAAAGAAACGCGGTGGATTTAGTGGCCGAAGCCGTGTACGATGTGGCCATGACGCCCATGAAATGCAAATGGAATCTTCCTGTCAAACAGCTTTTCAAAGCGTTGGCTCCCCATATGAAGCCCTTATATAAATTTATATTTGTTAACAGGGATATCTTGTCTCCATTGCTGAAGCTGGCGTTGAGGGTGGCTCATCCCGTAACGGCAAGCTTAATCCGCACCACTTTCGCCGCCACGCAAATGAAAGGGTCGGACGCTCCCAATGTTTTGCCGCCCGAAGCCACCGCGACCATCAACTGCAGAATAAATATCAATGAATCAATCGCCGATGTGGTTAAACATGTAAAAAATGTGGTGGGCAAAAACATAGAAGTAACGGTTTTGCCCGGCGAAGCCGAGCCTACGCCCGTTTCGGACATAGATACTCCCGCTTACAAAATTCTTACGCATACGATTAATGAAGTTTTTGAAAATTTCTTGCCCGCGCCATATCCTTTTATAGCGGCGACGGACGCGAAATACTATTATAGAATTTGCAACAATGTGTACCGCTTTACTCCCTTTACCGTAAGCGAGGACGACAGAAACAGAATACACGCATTAAATGAAAGGCTGGAGATAAAGGCGCTTGTGAAGGCCACGCAGTTTTTTGCCAGATTCATAGAAAACTCTTGCGGCTGAATGAGCCATTTGCCATAAAAGCAATAAAGATTGAAAGATTGGCGCGCCTTTATATAAATTAATAATTAAACCTTATTATATATTGCCTTATTGGCGGCGGCTTAATTATTGG
>FZPS01000155.1_pt110 | contig 22330 bp, 21 predicted proteins | sample 1817821 | NCBI WGS metagenome assembly FZPS01 (sample SAMEA104158645, study PRJEB21678) | metagenome | place: Germany | collected 2015-04-21 | reverse complement strand
GCATCCAAGAATTCCAATTGAGCTTTAAAATTATCTATCGTTACATCGTAGGGTTCAGAAAATAAAAGTGATGAGAACCATTGGTTTGCAATCCGCATTCCACGAATATCCAACATCGGTTTTAATACTTTTGGATCTTTAGGATATTTATTTCCGACTTCTGAACCTGTAAAACCGGCCAATGCCATTTCTGAAACACATTGTTCAAATGTATTCTCTTTGCCTAAATCAGGCAGATCATCATTAGTCCATCCAATGGGAGCTATTCCTAAATGCACTTTTTCTTTATTCATTAAATATATCTCCTATAATAATTAACTTCTTTGATGAATATTAGTTGTCATATTCCAAAACAACTCTTGCTTGAGTATCTAACGACTCTTGGGCTGCTTTAGCAATTTGAACTGCTCTTAATCCATCAACTTCATCTACCGGGATTTCACTTTTACCATTGATAGCATCAACAAAAGAATTGAATTGATCAATAAAAGCTCCTGTATAACGATCTAAGAAAAAGTACGGTATCTTGTCCGTAGATACGTTTTCTTCGGTGTAAACTTCTACTGTAGACGGCTTATCATTATAAGCAACTGCTTGTCCTTTTGAACCGAATACTTCAACTCTCTGGTCATATCCATATACAGCTTGACGACTGTTGTCAATTACAGCTAAGGCACCATTCGCAAGTTCTAATGTAACAACTGCAGTATCTATATCGCCTGCTTCTTTAATTGCTTCATCTATTAAGTTTGCACCATGAGCTGTCACTGCAACTACTTCACTGCCGCTTAAAAATCTGACCATATCAAAATCATGAATCATCATATCAAAGTACAAGCCACCTGAAGATTCAATATAAGATACCGGAGGAGGTGCAGGATCACGACTAGTTACACGCACAATGTGCGGATCGCCAATTAAACCGCTCTCAACATGATCTCTTACTCTTCTGAAGTTATGATCAAATCTACGATTAAATCCGGTCTGGAATTTAATCCCCGCTTTTTTGACAACTTCAATCACTTCTTTAATACGTTCAATATCCATATCTATTGGCTTTTCGCAGAAAACATGTTTGCCTGCTTCGGCAGCGGCAATAGATACTTCTGAATGTGTGTCTGTAGGTGTTGCAACAATCACAGCATCTATTTCAGGTAATGCCAACAATTCTTTATAATCAGTAAAAATTCTTTCAATTCCTTGTTCTGCCGCCCATTCTTTTGCTAAATCAATCATTACATCCGCAACAGCAAAAACCTCAGCCTGTGGAATATAACGAAGTAAATTTTCGACGTGAAGTCTGCCAATACGGCCTGTTCCAATTACCCCAAAACGAATTTTTTTCATTGTCTACTCTCCATATTTCTTTATCTAATTTGTTAGAGAAAATTTAAATTTAACTCTGTAACTATAAATTACTTTTAGCTTGAGCATTTAGCAATTAGTCATTTCATAAAGACTAATTGCTAATATTAACAACCGATTAATAATCTGTTCGCTCAAGATATGTATTCAGAAAACTATCTTAATATTATTTCTTTTTAAGTTTCAAAGTTTCCAAAGTTTTCAGAACAATATTATCTACGCCTAGGCAATATCTCTCCATCAATTCTCCAAATGGACCACATTCAGCATGTGTATCCAAAATACCCACGAAGCCTTGAGGCACTGTTGCATAATTTGAAGTTAGGACTTCAGCTACAGCACTGCCTAATCCTCCCATAATATTGTGATCTTCAACTGTAATGACCGCATCTGTTTCGGCGGCTGCCAAAATAGCTTGTTCGTCAATTGGTTTTACTGTCCACATATCGATCACTCTAGCATCAATATTGTGTTCTTGTTTTAATACTTCAGCAGCATCTAAAGCTCTTTCAACCATAACCCCGAAAGCAATTATGGCAACGTCATTACCTTCGCGTAAAACCTTGGCTTTTCCGACTTCAAATTCTTCATCTTCCTCATAAACCAGTCTGGTTGCTTCCCGCGAGAGACGAATGTACATGGGCTTTTTTACTTCAATAGCATGTTTAATCAGCCAATCAACCATGTGTCCATCCGAGGCTACCAAGACTTCAAAATTGGGCAATGTCCGCATTACTGCAACATCTTCCAAAGCGTGATGAGTAGGTCCGTCATACGAATCGGATACTCCGCCATATGCACCCATCAGTTTCATGTTCAAATTCGAATATGATCCGAAAGTTCTAGCAGATAATAAACCGTTGGTTGTTAGAAAAACAGCAAATGTATTTGCAAAAGGTATTTTACCTACTGCTGCAAATCCTGCAGTCATCCCTGTCATATTTGCTTCAGCTATACCAACATTGAAGAATCTTTCAGGAAACTTTGCACCAAACTTACCGGACCTAGTTGAGCCGGCTAAATCTGCATCCAAAACTACCACATCGTCATGTATGCTGCCATATTTGACCAGTGCTTCACCATAATAATCTCTTAAAGCTTTCATCTTTACCCCTTTAATTCTTTCATTGCTTGTTCGTAATGCTCATCTGAAATAGCGTTACCATGCCATGAACTTTCACCTTCCATGAACGAAATGCCTTTACCTTTAACGGTCTTGGCAATAATCATGGTCGGTTTATCTTTTACTTCTTTTGCCTGATCAAAAGCATCCGATAAAGCTTTTACATCATGGCCATCAACATCAATTACATTCATACCGAAAGATTCAAATCTTTCATGCATATTATGCATAGGCATTATTTCATCTGTCGTGCCATCCAATTGAACGCCATTATAATCAAGAACACAAATCAAGTTGTTCAATTTAAATTTAACAGCACTCATAACAGCTTCCCAAACAGCACCTTCATTTAGTTCACCATCGCCTAAAACCGCATAGACTACAGAATCTTTATTATCCAATTTTAGTCCGGCAGCCATACCTACCGCAGCCGGCAAACCTATGCCTAAAGGACCTGCAGTAATATCTACACCCGGTGTTTCCATTGAAGGATGACCTTGCAAACGTGTATCCAATTGACGCAAAGAAGTGTATTCTTCTTTATCCAAAATTCCTAATTCTCCTAAAAGCAAATATAACATAGGAGCAGCATGCCCTTTAGTTAAGAGAATACGATCTCTATCTTCCCATTCAGGATTCTCAGGATCCAGCTTTGCTTTTTCCAGCATAATCATTGTTAAAATTTCACAAACCGATAACGATCCCCCGGGATGGCCGGTTTGTGCTCTGTGTAGCATGTCAACCAGTTCAATACGCAGGTTATTACATATTTCATTTAGTTGATCAATTCTCTCTGTTGTAATACTCATTTTTCCTCCATAATTCTATAAATCTAATTCTCAATCAGCCTCAAACCTTGGCAGTGTAGATCCACCAAAAGGCATTACCATTACTGTTGCATCTTCTCCAAGTTTTTCTTTTGCCGCATCATATGCAGTTTGTACTTCAGCAAAAGGTTTCATGAAGATCTTTTCTACGAAGTCATCCTCCATATCTGAGACAAGATAGATATCTGCTTTTTCCATAACCAAAGCTATAGCTGCAGCTTTATGACCTCCTAATTGAAAATCTGCTTCAATTCTTTCAATCAGATCCGACGGTTTTTCAGTACTAAGCATCCATTCTTCAAAAACACTCTCACCCATTCCTTCAGCACATGACCCGACCAAAATAATTATTCCACCGTCTTTCACAGCATATTTTGCATTGTCCAATGCTTTTTGCGTCTGATACATATTGAGATCTTTCGGCTTGCCGCCTTGAGAAACGATAACAATATCGGCTTTTTTCGCAATCGGCTTAGAATACATTTTATCTAATATTTTACAACCTGCTCGATGCGCCTCAATGAAATGTCCGGCTACGGAATCAACTATATTTTTATTTGCATCAAGAACTACATTACAAATAAAATCAATATTGCAATGATTGATCGCTTCTTCCAGGTCATCTCGCACCGGATTATTGACGACATTCCCGGCACAAGCTTTCTCATGAGTCATCATACTGTGATTAGCTTGAATAGCATCTCGGGTAGAAACTCCCGGCATAATAGCTTTAGCACCGCCACTATACCCTGCAAAATAATGATATTCAATATTTGCAATACAAATTCTACGATCAACTTCAGCTACAGAACGACAAATATCAATCGGAGTACCGATACTTGTTTGCCCCATGTGAACCAAATCCGAATTATCTCCATCAATACACTCAACTTTTTCAAAAACATCATCTCCGACCAGTTTCCTCATCTCTGCTTCGGTATGAAATCTATGTGACCCAAGTGCAAAAACAACTTTGATATCCGAATATTCTATCCCTGCTTTGCGCAAGCGCTTGATAATTGAAGGAATAATTTGGTGTGAAGGAACCGGCCGTGTTATATCAGAAGTAATGATTGCAACCTTCTCTTGAGGTTTTACTATTTCTTCCAGCCGTGGCGTTCCGATCGGATTATCTAAAGAATATTCTACCGCATCCACACCTGTACGGACGTGCTCAACAATGTTCTCTTTCAATACATCTAAAAGAACATGATCTGTAACTTCAACATATTGTGTTCTATCTCCTATCTTAATAGGAATTTTCATTAGTGGGACCTCCGGACTTTATCTGTAAATATCAACAATAATTACTAATAATAAACAGTCCGATTAATTTGAATCGGACTGTTCTATTTTTAATCTTCCTTAGGACGCCAGTAATCAGGATTCTCTTCTAAAAGCCATTCATGATCCGGATCATCAATTCTGGTTTTTTCCCATGGATTACCGTCCAAATGTCTGATGCCCCAAATATAGCAACAAGGATATCCTGGAGCCATTACCTGCGAGTGGGTATATTCATCCGTGATAACCAAGCAACCGTGATGATGTAATTCATGCGGTTTACCGTCTGCCCAACCGGCTCCGAAACCACGCTCATCTTCAAAGAAATAAAAATATACCTCCGGTTGTGGATGCGAGTGAGGCGGGTAGCTGGACCACTTACCGGCTTGATTTACCACTTCACCCAAAACCATATTGGAATCGGGTCTGGATTCATAATCATAATAAGTTCTGACATCGCGTCGCATCATTCCGTCTAGCTCATCACCTGTTCCGCGTGCCCAAGTATGAGTATCTTCAGCAGAATAAATATGAGGTTCAAATTCACGATCATTATATGTTTTTTGAACATAAAATTCTGAATAATCTACTGCTTCGATTTTGCAAATGCTACCTTTAGACATTAAAAGACATGCACCCACATAATCAAAAGGATCAGGTCTTTCGATCTCGGTAACTTTACCATCAACCTCTACAGTTGCTTTACCTTTCATCAGAACCCATGAAACTTCTTTATCATTTTCCTGAAATTCGAAAGTATCACCCGGTTCCATAACTAATAATGCTACTTCCATCAAACTTTTCTCACCGTCATTCTTATCCAATTCAGCGAAAACGTTATAGCCGGTTTTAATATCTTTCTCTATATACATTGTCAGTCCTTTCAAAATAGTTTTATAAAATAGCTGCTAATTTATCACTATTAGCTTCCATTGCTTTTACCAAAGCCAAAGGCTCTCCTGTCATAAAGCGGACCATCGCTCCGCCCGCTGTACAAACATAGCTTATATCATTTAAGTCAATATATTTACCTGCAGCCTGAACAGAATCTCCACCCCCAATAACTGAAAAACCGGGAGCAGACGCTACCTTCTCCATAATACTGCGGGTACCAAGTTCAAATAATTTATCTTCATAAACACCTGCAGGACCGTTACAGAATAACGTTCCTGCAGTCTCGATAATCGAACCATAATGCTCAATCGTTTTTTCTCCTATATCGAGAAAAGAAACATCATCTATTGGCAGATCGTCAATAGCTATTTCTACTCTTGCTCCGTCTTTTTCATACGCAACATCTAAAGGAACTTCAATTTGACCCGGATACTCTGACAAATATTTTTTGGCAGGCTCCACAAATTGTAGGAAATCCTTATCTTTTAAGAATGCGGAATACTGTTTTCCCGGTTCAACTCCTTTAGCCATCAACATTACCATGCCAACAACTCCGGTGGTTAGAATTTTATCCGCTGTGCCGTTGGCCAGAACCTGCTCCATCATACCGAAAGCATCTGAAATTTTGGCTCCGCCCAAGACAAAGACACTAGGTTTTTTTGCATTATGCAACACGTTAGATAATACGGAATATTCTTGAAAGAACAATTCTCCTGCCGCTGATGGTAAGACTTCTTGAAAAGCAACCATTGAAGGGCAATATCTGTGAGCTGCAGAAAATGCTTCATTAATATAAACATCAAACAAAGGAGATAGCTGTCTAACTAACCAAGTATCTGTCATCTGCTGAGGAGTCAAACTGACAACTGTTTCAAATACACTGACTTCTTCAGTCAAATATCTTACGTTGCCTAAAATTATTGCTTCACCGGCTTTTAAATTCTTCACGGCCTTTATTGCAGCCGGACCGCAGACATCATCAATATAATCTACTTTTGTTTTTAGTAAATCACTTAAGATCTCCGCATGTTCAGCTAAAGGATACAGATTATGATAATCCAAGGTATCACCTTGATGAGCAATTATTGCTACTTTTGCACCTTGTTCTAAAATGTATTTTAAAGTAGGAACACTGCGCTGAAGTCTGGTTGAACTGGTAATTTTTTTAGTTTCAGGGTCAAGCGGTGAATTAATATCTAATCTTATGAGGACAGTTTTGTCCTCATAAGATATTTCTTGATAAGAATGAATGTTTATTTCCATTTTCCTATTCCTAAATTTTCATTAGTTGCATCCGTACCGTCCGCACGTGTTTTCTGCATTCCGGTTGCCGCTCTGATTGCATCCATTGTTTCAGGAATAGTCACAGCTTCTTGCGGTATATTAATCGCGAACATGATATCATCGCCTGATTCGACAATACTGTCTTCCCAAACAGCGATTTCATACATATCACCTCTTGGATTACCAAGATCTCTTGCATAACGGAATAAAGAAGCATTGCCTTTAAAACCGTCATCAATTCTTACCACACGAATTCTCGGATGAGCTTTGAAAGCTTCTAGTGCCTGTTCTTTTGTAATCTTCTCTTTGCCTGAAGCAACGATCGTAATAATATGACCATGAGTTACAGGTGTGTGTACCAATATACCGGTTGCTTCAATGTGAGGCATAATTGTCATTAAATCAACTGCCTGATGACTTGGAGCTTTTTCCATCTGTAAGGCATTAGTCAATCCACGATGATAGTCGCCCGGATCAGCTACTCTACGAATGATAGTTAACGCAACTTTATCAATGCCGAATTCTCTATCTAAACAATCAACTGCACGAATAACTCCGGTTGTATTACAGGATGTTAATTTTAAATAGTCTTTATCAACGCCTTCTTCAAAGTTAGCATATCCATGAAAGAAAACATCTGCTACTTCATTAGATTCTCCACCTTGAAAGATGGCTTTTGTGTTATTTGCTTCGTAGATCTTTTTATTTGCTATACCAACTCCGCCAGGAGAGGAGTCTAACATAATATCTACTTTGTTTACTAAATCTTCGAATGTACCTGACACTGGAATATCCAACTCCTCAAACTTGTCTTTGTCTGCACCGTCGACAAGATACAAGTCGTAAGGCATGCCTCTTTCTTTTAACGCTCTGACAGATAGTGTAGGAGCTATATCAGCAATACCAACTAACTCCATATCTTTCTGACGAGCAACTCCATCTGCTAACCTTTGTCCGATTACTCCATAACCTGAAACGCCTACTTTGATTTTTGTCATAATTATCCCTTTCTTGATTTTTAGATCTACTTTAGAATAAAATTGTTAACTTTTAACTCAATATCAACCAAATTTGAATTTTGATCAACTTATTTACTAGATTATTTCTGATAATATGTACATTATATGAAATCACTTATTGATTGTCCAAAATTATGTACACAATTCATATTTTAACTTTTTAAATAATCACAGTCAATCATTGTTTATGATTTTTTTCAATCAAGTAATCTTAATTTACTTAAAACATTTTTTTTCATATATTAATAGATTTATTATCTAATAAATCTATTCTTTGTTATACTGAGGAATATAAAATAAAACATATATACTGTAATCTATCTTATTCTGCATAGCTGAGAGGAGAGTTAAAAATTAACATCAGAAAAAGACAAGAAGAGATCTTGAAATACGTTCAAGAGAGAGAAGAATTATCAGTTAATGAGTTAATTGAATTAATTCCGGCATCTCCTGCAACTATTCGTAGGGATATTGCCTCTTTGTCCGATGAAGGACTGATCCTACGTTCTCATGGATATGTGCATAATGTCGAAGAAAATAGCCCGATCTTACCTTTAAAAACCAGAACGATCATCGCTTCTCATGAAAAAGAACAAATAGCCAAAAAAGCGAGTGAATTGGTAGAATCCGGCATGACCGTAATCTTAGATTCAGGATCTACCTGCTTAGCTATTGCTGCGGCAATAAAAGATAAAGAAATTACGGTGGTAACAAACTCAATTGAGATCTGTTCAGCTTTGGTCCCAACAGATATAAAAGTTATTTGTACCGGAGGAATTATGGAGAACAGGCATCTTTGTTTTTTGGGTAGAGATGCTAATATGTTCATCGAAAAAATTGAAGTTGATATTGGCTTTATTGGGGCTACAGGAGTACGTGCCAATAGAGGATTTACCACCTCTTCACCTTTACAATATGATTTTAAACGACAATTGATTAAAGCATCGCGAAAGCAATACATTGTTTTCGACAGCTCGAAATTCTATTCTGCCAATCTTTATATGTTTGCCGGCTATTCAGATAAATTCACCGGCATAGTTACAAATAACAGCAAAGATGAATTAGCTCAAGACCAATTAAGTTTAATGCGAAATCATGGAATAGATGTCATTTTAAGTGACACTTAACGACGAGCTTTAGGTATGTTACAGTAAATAATTGCAATCTCTTGGCTATGGGTGCATTTTACGTTGCACCAAAAACAGAAATCGCTATGGCGGATGCTTTTTTATATCACAATTTAGGTGATGGCTATGAGGAATGTGAAGGTTTTTATGAATATCATAAATTTGGTTATGATGAATATCAAAACTTTGATTTTGAAGAATTCAAAGCTAACGATTTCACCTTTAAAGAAGAACCTAATATTAAATTGGGGAAGCAACCTGAAGACATGACTATATAATTAGAAAACAAAAATACAGTCTATGCCAATATACGACTTATTTACAAAGCCACTCAGGATATCCTGAGTGGCTTCATTTAATAGATAGAATTTTTGTCAACTATTATAATTACCTTAAATTTTTATAAGTTCCAAGGAATTTTCTGATTAATCCGCACATTCATTCATGAATAATTCTTTCAAATCAAGTACTCAATTTTCAAACAAGTCCCAAGTGTTACTCAATCCATCTATCACAGCTCTATAGCGAGTGTATTTTTCATTATATATTTTGGCGTATTCAGAACGTGGTTGGACAGTTTTATTGATTTTCACGCAGCGGTTAATAGCATCAGCATAATCTTTATAAATACCTACTGCTATTCCTGCTGCCATTGCAGCTCCCTGTGCTCCTTGTTCTTTATCTGCGACTACGTCAATTGGTACTTGAAGTGCATCAGCAAATATTTGAATCCAAACATCTGAATTTGTTACTCCACCGGATAATTGAATGCTTTCGGGTTGTTCACGATTAAGCAATAGTTTGTTTAAATGAGTTAGATGAGAAAATACAACACCTTCAAATACTGCTCTCACAATATGTTTGCGATTATGATACATCGTCATACCTAGCAATGTTCCTTTAGCCAAAGCGTCTTCATTTGATCCATTTAGAAATGGTAAAAAAACCAGATTGCTATCTGTCGGTTGTATTTCTTCCACCCAGGAGTCTACATCTCCATATATATTTTTACCTTCAGCTTTTGCATTTTGTTTTCTTTCAGGAAGTAAAGTATTGATAAACCATTCCAGATTTCCGGCAGAGGTTGGACTACTTTCTTCAATTAAATAGTATCCCGGTATGCAATACATTGAATTTAAATCGATACTTCCGTCTACGATAGGATTTTCTTGAATATATTCATTTATGCTCCATGTTCCTGCAATCATACTAAGTTTAGATGGATCGCCAAGCCCTGAAGCTATACCACATGCATTAATATCAAACATTCCAGCTGCAACTGGTGTTCCCTTCATTAATCCCGTTTCTTCGCTCGCTTTTTCTGTTACATAGCCGCACAATTCTGCAGAGTGTTTTAGCGGTGGTAGTTTATCGAATATTCCTTCTATCCCGAATAATTTCAATAACTCAAGATCATATTCTTTTGTAGTTAAGTTAATTAAATTTGCTCCTGAAAAGTCTGTGTATTCCGCAAATGCTTCACCAGTTAATCTATATCTAATATAATCCTTTACTGAAAATATATTATGAATATTTTTAAATGCAAGTGGTTCATTTTCTTTCAGCCATGCTAATAGACTTACAGGTTGACTCGGTAATATATCTTGAAAGGTTTTCTGAAAAACTTTTTCTGCAGTTCCATCTTTTTTCCACTGCTCGACTTGTTTCCATGCCCTAGTATCTGTGGAAGGAATCCCGGAATACGCAGGTTTACCATTTTTATCAATAGCATACAATCCTTTACCGTGACCTGAAAAAGAGACTCCTGCAATATCTATAGGATCTATTCCAGATTTATCTAGAGTGCTTTTGATAACTTGAGTATTCACTTTCCACAGTTCTTCCATATCTCTTTCATTATAGCCGGGTTTAGGAATAACTAGATTGGTAGGAAGACCTGCTGATGCTATTTGATTGCCATTCTCATCAAACAGAGCAGCCTTTACAAATGTTCCTCCGTTATCTATACCGAGTAAATATTTCATTTTTAGTTCCTTGTATTAATAAAATCTCAATCATCGATTAACTCAATCATTTCCGAATATGCTTCTTTCCATTTCGAATTATGGTTAGGCTCGTAAGTTTCTAGATCAACAGAATTATTAATAATAGAACGTCCTTCTGAGAGGTCTTTGATTTCACCCAAACCAATTAACTGAACGATAATATTTCCAAGTGCTGCTCCTTCAATCGGACCCGTAACAACAGGCAGATCCAGACTGTCGGAAATCAATTGGTTCAGGAATCTATTGCGTATCCCTCCACCCGTAATATTCAGGCCTTGAACCTGTTTGCCTTTGATTTCAGATAAAGATTCTAAGACAATTGTATATTTTAGAGCGAGAGACTCAAAAACTGTACGAGTAATTTCTCCAATACTTTGAGGGATAGGTTGATTTGTATTTTTACAATACTTTTGAATTTTTTCTATCATTTGTCCGCCGGAAAAGAATAAATTATCATTCGGATTTATAAGGCTACGGAACGGTTTTGCTTTTTTCGCTTCAGCCTCTATCTCATTCCAACTATGATGTTCCCCCCATTGTCGACGACATTCTTGCATAATCCACATACCCATTATGTTTCTCAAAGGACGACATCCACCTTGTACTGTGCCTTCATTCGAAAAATTCATTTTGTACACCAGATCGCTAATCACTGCAGATTCGGTCTCTGTTCCACACAAAGACCAAGTCCCACTGGAACAAAAAGCAAAGTCCTCTTGTATAGGTATTGCCGCAACTGCTGATGCCGTATCATGTGTACCGACAGCAATTAAAGGTATACTGTCAATTCCCAGTTCTTGAGCTAGTCCAGGTTTTATCTTATTGCGGATTTGTCCCGGATAATCGATTTCAGTGAATAATTTTTGAGGAATATTTAGCTTATTGATAACCTCAAAATCCCAGTTCTGTGTTTCTACATTAAATAAATTTGTCGAGGTCACATTTGTATATTCGCTCAACTTATCACCGGTTAAGAAATAAGCAAGCAAATCAGGAAGCATTAATAATGTTTCTGCATCAGATAATTCTGTATTTTTTTCCTGAACTCTCTCATATAACTGATATATAGTATTAAAATTTAAATAGGCAATACCTGTACGATTAAATAATTCTCTCTTGTTGATTTTTTTCCACAAAGCATGAGCGACTGCATCCGTTGAACCTCTATATGATCTGGGATTAGAAAGTAATTCCCCATTTTTATCCAATAAACCATAGTCCACAGCCCAAGAATCAATACCGAAGCTAACCGGCGTATTGTTAGATTTTTTGAAACCTTGTTTCAAGTTTTCTAATAGATTATCAAAATCCCAATAAGGCCGATCATTAATCATTATATAATTATTAGGGAAACGATGAACTTCTTTTGTTGTAATTTTCTCACCGTCAAAACTACCGATAATTGCACGACCGTTTGATGCACCTAAATCAAATGCCAAAACATCTAAGTTCTTCATTCTTTTCCTCATTTCTTCGACATTTTTTTACGATACGATTCGCTTTCCCAATTTTTAATAAAATCCTGATCTGATTCGGACATATACTTAATCTCAAGATTTTTATCCTTTATATGATTCATAATAAATAATATGGCTGTAATACTTTGCTCTAATAATAAAGCTTGTTTATAAGGCATTCTATATGTGATTTCACCTGTTTTTGAATTGATGGTTGCGGTTTTCCCTAATGTATCTTCCAAATAAACTATTTGATCCGGATATAACGGATTTAAGAGCAATGATTCCTGTGTATACTCTTTTGTTTTCAGACTATTTGATAGATATTCTGTATCTGAAATATATTTATTATCTCCAATCTCTTTTATCTTGACATTAGGATAATCAGATTCTGAAATTGAGAGATATTTACAAATTCTTTCATTCACTCCTTGATGCAACAACAAGCATTTTTCCGGATCACCAGAATGAACAATTATACCGTGATTCTCCATAAAAATAACATCTGGAACTTCTATGTTATCTTGATGATATTTTTTTATTTTTTGAGCAATTTCAAGAGTTAAGCGTGATCCTGGATTCACATAAGGTATATAAATATAATCAATGTCATGAAAAACTTTTTCTAGAAATTCTTCTGCTGAACGACTACATAAAATAATGTTTGAGTAAACACTATGTGTATGTACAACCCAAGTATTCAACAAGGAATGGAAACCGGCTTCAACCGAAGGTCGGAGTTTTGGTATCCCTTCTTTTTCAATAAGGGATGATCGTACTTTTTCTGAACCAACACCTTCAATGTCTACAGCTTCGAGAGCTTCTTCAGAATAAAAAAACTGATTAATAGTAGGATACGATAAAATGGCATAACCATCATTATTTTTTACCTGACTCAAATAATAACCCGAGGCTTTGATTAACATAGTATTAGAATCAATTTTAAATGAAGTATTACCTCCACCACCTTGTACATAATCTATTCTTTCTCCAATAGCATTTGAGAATTCAATAAATTTTTTTGGTTGGAATTCATTGTTCATAATTTAACACGCATCCTTATTTTTGAGCTCAACAAATAAGAGACTAGAACAATCTCTTGCTACAATTTTCACTATCTGCTGATTACTAACTGTTTTCAGTTATTACTATTATCTTTAGTTTTCTTTGACAAATTGAATAAGTGCTTCAATAGTATCTGGTGAAACATCAGCTTGTAAAATATGTGCAGGAGCTAACAAATATCCACCATCTTCACCAAGAATTTTTGCACGATTACGAACTTCATCCCGAATTGCCTTTAGATCACCTTTAGGTAACAATCCCTGCTGATCAATCCCACCAAAGAAACAAATATCTTGACCAAATTTAGTCTTCAATTCCTCTGGATCAGACCCTGGTACATTAGGCTGAACCGGATTATATATATCTATACCTATTTCAATAAAATCTGGAATTAAAGGAGCAACTGCACCATCAGAATGAAAAATTATTAACAAATCCTTGTTTTTGTCTTTTAATTGATTAATCATTCTTGCATAGCGTGGTTTAAACTCATTTCGCCACATATCTGGCGAAATCAACGTTGATTGTTGAGATCCTAGATCTTCACCAAACCAAATTGCATCAACACCTAAATCGACCAATTGGACAGCAATGCCTGTTGTCCAGGCTTCGACCATATCATTTAATTGATAAATCCAATCACTTTCCATAAACAAATCAATCATGTATTTTTCCATACCAACAAGATGCCATGCTAATTCAAATAAAGATAACTCTACATCTCCTATAACAAAATAATCATTTTTATATAATTCAATATCTCGTTTAGCTTTGGTAAAACGTCCTTTGGCATAGGGATCCGGAAATTCATATTTTTCTAATTCTTCAATAGATTCAACTTTTGACAAAGGGCATTTGACCACTTCTACATACAGGTTAGTTGGCATCATATGTAAACCAAATTCATTTGTTGAGATATTTTCACTTATCTCTTCCGGTACGAAATCATCAGCAATAGTGCCTCCAACCACAACACAATCGCTGCCCATTTTCGTTCTTAGTTCATTGGCAGAAATTCGATATGTTAAATCTTCATAATATGAATTCGAATAGTCTTCTGGTACCTGATACTTCTTAGAAAAAAACTCTATATGCTGACGACATAAATCGAATTGAATAGGCACTCTGTCAGGAATCCCTTTATCTTTTTTAAAAGCCTTTAGGACACGTTCTCTTGAATTCATTATCTACTCCTTTTAAAATTATTATGTTTACCACAGCATACAATCCTTAAGCATGCTGTGGTTAGTTGTTTACAATTTCTTAGTCAAAAATTTACTTAACTTAAATACATTGTAGTTTTGAAGACTAATAATTATATTGTTCTACGTCATCTTTGGTAAATACCATTGCTGGCCCTAGAACCAACATTTTATTTTCAATTTTTAACTCACCTAGTCGTCCCGCCATTATCGACGTTGATTCTGAGTTAATTTGATTAATTGCCATTTGATAGCCAGATTGCACTGCTAAATACCCTAAATCAATAACATTCCACAACACACCAGAGGTCATCGGATTACTGTCATCTAAAATGTATGATTTAACAGCATTAGGAGTCGCCAAACCTGTTAATACTATTTTTGTAGGATCAGGCTTTTGACTTGCTGATTGATATTGTGCACCAAGTGCGGGTGTTGCCATTGATGTTAACCCTATTGCGCCTTGAATTTGGTCTTCATCGGGCCCCATTCTTGAAATCAAAGTCCCACAATCAGCTTGTGTCGTCGTTTCATCTGGACCAGGATAATAGACATCAGTGTCTTCGTTATTAATTATGATCCAACTATATTCATCAGTTTCTAATAAATCTTTAATTTCATTAAGCCACGATTGTTGATTAGCATCAGTTTTTGCTGATGAAACAATTCCTATATTTGCTGGTTTATCTTTCCCATAACCTGCTTGTGTTAATCCTTGTGCAACACCTTTTACTAACCCTTCAGCAACACCAGCCGCAACAACTTGATTTACAAATAAATCTCGTGAATCCTCTTGTGCATCAGCATCAAATGTCAAAACTTTAATACCAGCTTGTTGAGCTTTCTTCAATGTATCTGCAATTGCTGTTGGATCATTAGGGGAAGCAATAATGACGTTTACTTCTTGACCAATCCATCCTTCAATAATATCTACTTGTTTTTGATTGGTGGCTTGATCCTGAGGCGGCCCATCATATAAGAATTCAATTTCTGCACCCGAATCATTTAATTCCTTCACAGCTTCTTCAGCACCAACTTTCGCAGCATCAAAATAATTCTCACCTTTAAACTTTGGTAACATAGCGATTTTTACTGGATCTGTTTTTTCTTTAGATTCATCAACTTTATTCTCTTCCACCGGATCCTTTGCATCTGTTAAATCTTTTTTCCCGTTTCCTCCACATGCAGAAACCAAAGATAACATTAGAACTAGCATCACAATAATTGATAATACTGTTGAAATTTGTTTGTTACATCTTGCACTTTTCATATTATTTCCTTCCTTTAATACTCTTTTTACTCGAAATGTTTTCAAGTATGTTTATTACTAATCTATTTTTTTATAATTACTCTGTTGTCGACAATAGAGTAAATTATCAAACCAATTATTAATATAGAACCTTGAACAATTGTTTGCGTATCAATAGGAATATTTAGCAATGTAAGACCACTATTCAAAACTGAAATAATCAAAGCCGCAATAATTGTACCAGACATATGTCCAACTCCACCAAGAATACTAGTTCCACCTAATACAACAACCGTAATTGCATTCATATTCAAAATACCGCCAGCATCATATTTGATACTAGTAAACCTGCCTAACCAAACTAACGAAGCAAAAGCAGCAACTATTCCACTTAACATATATATAGAAATGAGCATTTTATCTGTATTAACACCTGAGTATTTTGTAGCATTAATATTTAAACCCATTGCGGATAAATATCTACCATACAATGTTCTTTCTTGAATAAGATAAAAAACAAATGCTAATAAGAAAAATATCAAAACTTGTAAAGGAATAAAACCTACTGAAGTCTTACCTAATGCCTGAGTGATCGGATATGAATAAATCGAATCTCCTTTTGAGATTCCTCTAGCAATACCCATAAACAGATACATTGTAGCCAAAGTAGTTATTAACGGAGAAACATGAAATTTAGTGATAATAATTGCATTAATAAGTCCACATAATGCGCCAGTCAACAAACATCCTAAGACTGCCAAAAAGTTATTAGATGTGGCTTGATATATTAAACCACCAACCATTGAGCTCAGAACTAAAGTTGAACCTACCGACAAATCGATACCACCCGTGGTAATAATCAAAGTCATCGTCAATGATAACATCCCAATTTCTACGATATTTCTAAGCATTACACCAAATAGGTAATCAGGTTTTAATATATTTGAATTAACCAAAGCAATTCCTGAAAATAATAAGATTAAAATGATTAATAAAACTCTATTAAAAGTAAATATAGTTGTTTTTTTATTAGTTTTCATAATTAAACACCCTCGTACCAATTTTTTCATCTTTAAGAATTTTCCACTCACTTGATACAACTGATACAATAATAATTATTCCTGTAATCGCATCAGTCCAGTCTGAGCTAATTCCTAGGTAATTAATTGCTGGTCCTAAAAGAGTTAAAATTGCCGATCCTAATACCGTCCCAGTGATTCTCCCTTTCCCACCACTTACACTTGTTCCGCCAAGAACTACTGCTGCTATTAAATTCATTTCTAGACCACTACCCATAGTTGTAGTAACTCTTTGAGATGCGGTCGAAATAATAGTAGCTGAGATTCCAAATAATATACCGGCAACTATATATGCGAGCATAATGGTGTTATCAACATTTACGCCTGCATATCTCGCAGCTTGATGATTGTTGCCAACTGCATACAATTTTTTTGAAAATCCTGTGTGCTTCATAACAAATAACATCATTAACGTTATAACAATCATAATTACAATACTTACAGGAAAGAAATGGAATAACTTTGCATCAAAACCTAACCAAGTGAAAGAACTTGGTAAATCATAGATTGAACCTTCAACAACTAGCGGAAGAACACCTGCAAATAATTGTGAAGTTGCGAGAGTGGCAACAGTTGCTGGAATTAATAGTTTTGTAACTAATAAACTATTAATAAAACTTAAAATTGCTCCTGTAGTCATTGACACGAGAAAAAGGATTAAGGTATTTGCACCTGTTTTTCCAACAGCAGCAACAGTTAAACAAACTACAGAGATTAATGCTCCTGCTGAAATATCAATGTTGCCAGTCAAAATAATTAAATTCATCCCAAGAGAAGCAATCAAAATATAACTCATTCGATTTAAAATTCCGATTATATTATTTATTGAATAAAAATCAGGGGCGAACAAACCTAAGATAGATAATAATAGTAAAAAAAACAATGTTAAGTAAAAAACAGATGAGATTTTTTTATTTTTTCTTTTTACAATACTTTTCAAAACATACCTCACTTTTCTTTAAAAGCTACTTCAAGTATTCTTTCTTGAGTTGCTTCATGACGGTCAAAACATTTAGCTATTTTTCCTTCTTTAACTACATAAATCCTATTACATAAGTTAAGTAATTCTGGTAATTCGCTAGATATTACAATGATCGCCATCTCTTCTTTAGCCAGATTACTAATAATTTTATGGATTTCAGATTTTGAACCTACATCGACTCCTCGAGTTGGCTCATCTAATATTAATACCTTGGGATTTACGGCAAGAAATTTTGCCAAAGCAACCTTTTGCTGATTGCCTCCAGATAAATTATCCACAATAAACTGTTCATTAGGAGTTCTTATATTTAAGCGAGATATATATTTAGTTGCTAAGTCTCTTTCCTTTCTTGAATTAATAAACTTATTATTTGTCAAATTCTCCATTTGTGGCAAAGCAATATTTTTAGCAACACTCATTGAATTGATTAATGCATATTTACCACGATCTTCAGAAACATATGCTAACCCTTGGTTCATTGCATCATTGTTATCATTTATTAACAGTTTCTGATTATCTAAAGAAATATCACCGGAAATTAATTTTCTTAATCCGACAATTCCTTCAGCCATCTCTGTTCTGCCAGCCCCTGCAAGACCTGCAAAACCTATAATCTCATGTTTATTGCAATGAAAATTTATATCTCTAACATAACCTGCTATAGATAAATTATTAACACAAAAGTATGGTTTATCTTCATCTTCGATCAATTCAGAAAAAATTTTTGTTGTTTGAATAACTTCACGTCCCACCATGTTTCTAATTAATTCATCTTCGGTCGTATTTCTGACATCAGTAACACAAATCAACTTACCATCTCTAACAACGGTAACTCGATCACATAATTCAAATATTTCATTCAAACGATGGCTAATATATATTATTCCAACACCTTCATTTTTCAATTTATTAATGATTTTAAATAATAACTTGACCTCTTGATTAGTTAATGATGCGGTAGGCTCATCAAAAATAAGAATTTTTGAATCATAGGTTAGAGCTTTTGCAATCTCCACCATCTGTTTTTGTGCCATTCCCAGTTCTTTGATGTACGCATTAGGATTAATATCAGTTCCAAGTGAAGATAGTTTTTCTTTTGCCTTCGCATACATTGTTTTGTAATCAAGTTTTGAAAAAAAAGCTAAATGTTTTTTAGGTTCATGACACAAGAACAGGTTTTCTAATACAGTCATTTCTTCAAACAAACTTGTTTCTTGATAAATTACGGCTACTCCTGATTTCAAAGAATCCATAGGAACCTGAAAAGAAACTTCTTTACCGTTAACAAAAATCTGACCTTGATCTGGTTTGTGTACTCCTGCAACAATTTTAATTAGAGTAGATTTTCCTGCTCCATTCTCTCCACAAATTGCATGGATTTCTCCTGGTTTTAAATCAAAATGCACATTATTTAGAGCTCTCACACCAGGAAAAATTTTCGTAATTTCATTTAGCTCTAATATATACTCAGACATCTTTACCTCCACTAACTTGGTTATACTCTTTTAAACTGTGTGGAAACTTCATAATCTTCAATCTTTTTTAACCAGTCAACACCTGTTGGTTTGTCTTGGCTTAAGCAATAATAATCCCAAACTGAACCAAAAGGTAATTCTTTGTATGTTTCATAAAGTGCTAATCGTTTTCCATAATTAGCATCATATTCAGCTTGTCGCATTTCTTTTGTCGGTATTAAGTATGCATTCAATAATGCCTTTCTAGCATTCCTTACTCCTATTACCCAGGCAGCAACTCGATTCAATGTTGCATCAAAGAAATCTAAACCGATGAAGAAACGATCTTCCAGTTCATTCCAAACTATTTCATTCATGATATTTTGAAGTTCGTCGTCCCAAACAATAATATGATCACTATCCCAACGCACGCCGCGACTTACATGTAATAGAAATTTGTTTATAAAAGGTGACACTGCTGTAAACTTCGAACTGATTGTTTCTGTAGGATGAAAATGACCAGCATCTAAGGTATATAATATGTCTCTACTCTGAGCATATCCCATGGCAAATTCATGACTGACAACTGTGTAGCTTTCAACTCCTAAGCCAAATAGCTTACTTTCTATTGCACAATAAACTTTTTCGTTATCAATAGGATCAGCGAATATCTGATCAAGAGAATCTAACATTAGTTCACGACGTTTTTTCGTATCTACCGCTATATCCTTGTACCCATCCGGCATCCAATAATTAACCACACACTCTTTTCCCGTTTTATTTGCAAACTCAAGACCAATCTCACGGCATCGTTTCCCATGTTCAATCCAAAATTTACGTTTCGATTCATCAAATGAAGATAACGAGAAATCCCCATCCATCATGTCATGCGAGAAAAAAGTCGGATTAAAATCAAGACCTATATTTTTCTCTAATGCCCAATCAGTCCACCCCGAGAAATCTTCAATCGAATAAGAATCACGATCTTTGGACTTATCGTTCAACTCAGCATAGCTAGCATGTAAATTAGCTTTTACTTCCCCGGGAATAAGATCCATAGCAAATGCCATGTCATTACGCAATTCTTCAGGACTTCTTGCTCTGCCCGGATAATTACCTGTCACTTGAATACCACCGGTCAAAGTATCAGATCCGTCAAAACCGATAAGATCATCACCTTGCCAACAATGTATAGAGATTGATTTTTGATCAGCTTTCTTAATAGCTTTTTCAACATCTATACCATGTTGCGCATAAACTTCCTTAGCTCTTTCATATCCTGCAATAATTTTCTTCTCTACCATATAATCCCCACCATTTTTTATTTGTGAAAAAATACCTGTTCTAACAAAACTGATGTTCCGGTATCAGGATCCATTTCCATTTCCATTACATCCTTCATGTACTCATTCCAGCGATCCACAACTTCACTTTCTCTTTGCACTTTTGCTGCATGTTCGATACTTTCGCATTCATAATATCCAATTAATTGTTCACCTATATTCCAGATTGAGTAATTATGGATTCCAGCTAAATTTAAAACTTCTGTCATTTCAGGCCATATTTCATCGTGTCTTTTTTTATACTCTTCCAGTTTTCCCGGTTTTACTTTAGCTATCCAGACAAATCTTTCCATAGTAAATCCTTTTCTAAATAATAATATATTGAATAACAAACATTTTTTGTTTTTAGCTATTTTCAATATTTTCGCACTTATGTTTTGTGCAACTATCACAAAATACAATTGATAATTTCCTCATTTTATTTATGCTATCATAGAGTAAGTGCTGATACATCAACTATTCTTGTTTAAAAATTGCACTTTCTTGGCTTAAGATAATGAGGTATTTATGGCAAAAGAAAATTTAAACTACAAATTAGATTTAGATACTGAATCGATCTGGCTCTTTATTTCTACTAATTTAGATATAAAGAACAATCTGCCATTTGTTCAAGAATTAGGAAATTTCTATTGTAATAAAGAGTACTTTACTCAGCGTAAAAATCTATCCTCTTATTATATTTCATATACTATGTCTGGATCTGCAATCTTAGAATACAATGATAAAGAGAACTACATTGAACCTTTTCAAGCATTTTGGATAGACTGTCATGATTATCAAAATTACTACACAAATCCCAGAGATGGAAAATGGAATCAATTATGGGTTCACTTCTATGGTCCGTCTTGTGAAAGCTACTACAAAACTTTTTTAAGACAAAACAATAATTCGAATATAATTTCGTTACCTGCAGAAAATCAAGTAGCAGAAAAAATTGAACAACTAATTGGAATGTACCAACACGGAAATAATAGTATTGCCGTAGATACATTTGCAACTTCCGTTTTAGTTGACATAATGACACAATGTATCCTTGCAGCCGCAGTTACAACAGATCTTGCTGCAATACCAGATTTTATCCGAGATGCTGCGAGTTATATTAGAGAAAACTATCGTTCGAAAATTACCCTTAATGATTTAGGTTCCAGATATTCAACAGATAAATATTACTTTCAAAAAACATTTAAACGTTATTTAGGAATTACACCTCATTCATATTTAATAAGAACCAGATTAAATAAGGCAAAAGAATTATTACGAACTACTACCATGTCCGTTAATCAAATTGCATTTGCAGTTGGCATTGAGAATGTAAGTCACTTTATTAATACATTCAAAAAGCACGAAAATGTTACTCCACTTGAATATGGAAACACCTGGTATTGGAAAAGAACAGATTAAGCTTATAATTGACTAATCTCAGATCATAGACTAAAAATTACTAGTCAAGTCCTAAATGTTGGTGTAAATTCCTTTGCCACAATGGTTACTGCTATGCTGCTTGGTTTTCTAATACCTCGGCCGAGGTATTAGAAAAATTTTGGCGAGCTGTGTAATAGGCTGCCGTATC
>FZPS01000182.1_pt64 | contig 22355 bp, 21 predicted proteins | sample 1817821 | NCBI WGS metagenome assembly FZPS01 (sample SAMEA104158645, study PRJEB21678) | metagenome | place: Germany | collected 2015-04-21 | reverse complement strand
TACCTACTATGGAGATAATAATTCCATTATATTAGAAATAGAAAATAATACCACTTTGGCTATCGGGTTTCCAGGAGATGATGTTTTCTTCCGGGGTTTTGAAGCTTCATCTGGTGACATGACCTCTGTTGACTTTAATAACTACAATGGTAGCTCTTTTACCATCAACGGAAAAATAGTTAACATAGATTCTGCTACTATAACTAGCTTATCAGATTTAGTAAATCTCATTAATAATGACCCCAACTTAAAGTCTGAGGTTTATGCCCTCTCCGATGGAGACCGTCTTATTCTTCGCTCTCGTACCGCTGAGCCTCTAGTTTTGGCGAACATTACTGGAACTTCTCTTTATAGTTGGGGGATGATTGATGGCGGTGGGAATATCTTGAATTCTCGAGAGGCTGAGGGAGTATTTAAGGTGGTGGAAGATATAATAAAAGACCTCCGAAATAATGAGGTATCCAAGCTTTCGGGAGAGGATCTGGGAAATCTGGATGAGGCTCTCGATAATTTGCTGGCTGTTCGCTCTCAGGTAGGAGCGCGCACTTTGCGTCTGGAAAACTCTCGAAATCGGTTTGAGGAATTCTCTGTTAATTTCAAAAAATTACTTTCTCTGAATGAAGACATTGATGTGGCAGAAGTAGTGATGCAATTAAATGAGCACCAGAATGTCTATCAAATGGCTTTAGCTGCTACTGCTCGGGTGATTCAACCCACTCTTCTGGACTTTCTTTAAGAAGGAGAAAGAGATGAAGATACCCACTCGCTATTTTGGTGAAATAGAAGTGGAAGAGGGCAAATTTATTCTTTTCCCCTGGGGATTGCCCGGTTTTGAGAATTTAAGGCAGTTCCTTCTTTTAGAAGAAGAGGGTTTTTTCTGGTTGCAGAGTGTGGAAGAAAGAGACGTAATTTTCGCTGTTTGTGACCCTTTTCTCTATTTTCCTGATTATGAGGTAGATATTCCTTCTTCGGAATGCCAGGCTTTAGGAATAATTAGCGAGGAAGAAGTTATAGTTCTGGCTATTATGAACATTCAATCGCCTCAAGATATCAAAGTTAATCTTTTGGCTCCAGTAATCATAAATTGTCGATTAAAGATGGGAAAGCAGATTGTTTTGGAAGATGAGCGATATAGTCTGCATCATCCCCTTTTTCCTGAGAAAGCTAGCTCTTCTGCAGGATAGGCTTTCTTTTTTTCCGGGCGTCTTTATGAGTCTTGCCTGCTCGTGTGGTGTGGAGAGGGGGGTCATGAGGGTTGTTTCCCAAAGTAGTTTTTGTCTTTTTCCCCAAGTTTGTCACTTTCTCTCAATTTTCACTCATTCTGATGTCTCGAGCTCGGTAAGGTTATCAGCAGGAACATAAATAGCCTGAACAGAAGTGATAGAGCCGTTGGCGGTGGAGGTTATTCTTTCTTCCACCGTTCCCACTTCCTCGGCTGATAGCCCATTGCTGAAGGGACTCTCCCCAGAATGGCAGGAACTTCTGCTCCCGCTTGCACATAACGAACGAAAAGCAAAACATCCTGAAAAAGAGCATCACGGAAGAACTCTGCGATGGTAAGGGCGATGAGAGCTACCCAGAATCGGGATTCTGGCCAGATGAATAAGTAGCAATATTCCTTTATATATACTTTACATTACAGAAGAGGAGTAGTTTTCAGCCGATACTTATGATACAAAAGACTTTAAAGATGTTTCGTATCTTGTGCGGTTTCATTATTTAATGGTGAAAAAGGTAACCATCTTTGCTGCTAATAGAGGAGAGCAAAATAAGCTTTGAGTGTGAGTTAAGAGGATTTGAAGGATATTCTGTTCTTGAACAAACAGTTCTCGAAAACAGCAATATTAAAGTAGTTAACACCAGAACATTTGCAGTGAGGGTGTGTTGACATCTTTATCTATCCATAGTATATTGATAACCGCTAGATGGGCCGTTAGCTCAATTGGCAGAGCAACTGACTCTTAATCAGTAGGCTGCAGGTTCGATTCCTGCACGGCCCACCAGTGTTCAAGAAGGCTTTTTTTAAGCCACATTGCCCTTTTTTGTTTTACCCTCTCCAACTCCCCAATATGTTGTCCATAAGAGGTGTTTTTAAGAATGGAAAGTTTTATAGTATCCCGCAAAATCTGCTAAATCGCTCAAGACTTAAAAGCTAGTCACATTACGCTAAAAATTCGGGATCGCCACAGACAGCCCACGGCGTAAGATGAAAAACATAAGAAAGGTAAAAAATAAAAGACTAAAGACAAAAATAACTGAGGGAGGGAAAACGGACGGTCTACGACGTGAAATTAAAAAGACAAAAGATTGAAAATATAAAAGAACAAAAGCCACTGAGGAAGGTGCTCTTTGTTCCTCAGTGGCTTACAATGACAGTTTGGAGGGAGTGCTGCTTTTTTCTCTCCCTTAACTTCGTCCTCGCCTTTCCGGGGAGAACTATAAGCGGGTTCCCTTCTTTGACCAGTTCTCAAGATTTAGCTCCATGAACTCGGCCCCCACAATGGGATTATCATAGTAAGGAGATATGGGATAAAATCCCATATCCTGATAAATCTTTCGAGCATCTTTCATTAGAGGCAGAGTGTCGAGCCTCATAAACTGATAGTGTCTCTTTATTGCCTCTTCAATAATCCTCGCTACCAGTTGTTTACCAATGCCCATGCCCCGATATGAGGGGCGGACAAACAGCCGTTTCATTTCGCATACGAGAGAAGATAGCTTTCTCAAAGCTACGCATCCCGCAGCTACTCCATCGACTCGAGCTAAAATCAAAGCTCCTTCTGGAGGAGAATATCTCCCGGGAAGAGTCTCAATCTCTTCAGAAAATCCCTGAAACGACAGGTCTAAATTTAACCAATCAGCATACTCAATAAGCAGCTTTCTTGCATCTAATAAATATTTTACCATTTTTACCACCATCCAATATCCCTCTTGACCGATATGGTAAAAATATAATAAAGACCCATAAATAACACTGGCCAAAAATAAAGGAGGAGAATTAATGCAGTATCGCCCTTTCGGGAAATTGGATTTCCAGGTTTCAGCTCTGGGATTTGGAGCTATGCGGTTACCCTCAAAAAGCGCGGATTATACCGATATAGATGAGGCTCAAGCTTTAGAAATGATTCATTATGCCATTGACCACGGAGTAAATTATTTAGATACCGCCTACGGCTACCATGGTGGGAAGAGTGAAATATTGGTCGGAAAAGCTCTAAAAGGTGGATATCGACAAAAAGTAAAAGTAGCCACCAAGCTTCCTACCTGGTTAGTTAATGCTGCTCCAGATATGGACCGCTACTTGGATGAGCAACTTAGAAAGTTAGACACCGAGCACATCGATTTTTATCTTTTCCATGACCTGAATAAAGACCGGTGGGCTAAACTTGAGCGTTTGGAAGCGCTGAACTGGGCAGAAAAGGCCATTCAAAAGGGAAAGATTGGTCATATTGGTTTTTCTTTTCACGACGACCGGGAAACTTTTAAAAAAATAATCGATGCTTATCCCTGGACTTTCTGCCAGATTCAATACAATTATCTCGACATTGACCACCAAGCCGGGCAATTTGGTCTTCAATATGCAGCTCAAAAGGGGATAGCGGTGGTAATAATGGAACCTTTGCGGGGAGGAAGATTAGCCAATCCTCCAGAGGAAGTGCAAAAAATTTTTGACGAGGCTCCCGTTAAAAGAAGTCCAGTAGCCTGGGCCCTCCTGTGGCTGTGGAATCAAAAAGAAGTAGCGGTGGTTCTGAGCGGGATGAGCAACCTCCAGCAGGTCAAGGAGAACATAGAAATCGCTTCTTCTTCGGGAGTAGGTTTATTATCCCCGGAGGAGTTAAAGATAATTGAGAGAGCTCGAGAGGCCTTTGAAAGACTCCCTTCTATCAACTGTAATGCGTGTAAATATTGTCTTCCTTGCCCTAACGGGGTAAATATCTCCCGCAATTTTGAGCTTTATAATGATGCCTTTCAAAAGATTGCTTTTGAGGACGCTCGTCGGAAATATTTAGCTCTTCCTGAGGAAGAAAGAGCCTCTTCATGTCTCGGGTGTGGAGATTGTGAAGATTTATGTCCTCAAGAGCTCCCCATCCCCGAGCTTTTAGAGAAAGTTGCTCGAGCTTTTGAAGAGTGAATGAACCATAAAGGGGAAAGAGGATCCCCTATACCGGGAGATATGTTTTTTCTCCCGGTAGTTTTTTATTTATGTCTTTTTTTAGATGTTTTGTATCTTCGGGGGTTTATAAGGGGGTGTTGCTCCCTTATAAACCTTATCTTTCTTCCTGTCTCATAAAAATGAGCGCTCCTATGAGAAGCCCTCCTCCGGTGTAGCTTCCCAGAATTAAAAAAGAGCTAAGGGCTTGATGCCAATCAATCCGGGGTAAGAAAAAGATGTTGAAAGAAGAAAGGTGATGGGTGATAAGATAAATCTGGACATTTTCTCCTCCTCCCAGGCGCTCTACTATCCAGGAAAAAGCTCCTATTCCCAGAGCCAGAAGAGGTCCTCCCCAGGGACGATAGAAAAGAGAAGAGAAAAGATAAGATAAAGCAGAAAAAGAGCTAATGTAGAGCGCAACCATCACCCCTCCTCCTAAAAGGCGGAAAGAAAACCCTCCTCCCCACATAATTTTTTCCAGCAATGCCATCCCTAAAAGAGGAGTGAAAACCAAGAGCAGGTTATAAAAAAGAGTGAATCCTGCTTTCCCCCAATACCACTCCCAGCGAGAGAGGGGGCGGAGAAGAGTAGTTGATAGAGTTCCTTCCATTCTCTCTTCGGCAATATTTTCTGTTCCTCCCCAGATTCCCCCCACCGGACCAAAAAGTGCCAGAGGATATAAAAGAGAAAAGGAAAGAGTGATTTTTCCCAAATAAAAAGAGAGGGGGTCACGCCAGGCTTGAGCTACTACTAAACCTGCCAGAGCCCAGGAAATCAAAATCCCTCCGTAGAAGCGAGGGTTATGAATTGCTTTTTTGATCTCTGCTTTTATAGCTTTCATTTTCTTTCTATTATCTCCCAGTAAATTTCTTCCAGAGAAACATTAGGAGTTAAATAATCATTCCACTTTATTTTACCCTGGTGCAAAATGGCTGCTCTTTGAGCTATCTTTTCCACCTCCTGAGAAACAGGAGAAGAAAGGAAAAAAGTTACCCTCTCCTCGGCATTTAAAGCTAAAATGAGCTCCTGGACTTCTTTCGCTCCCCGGGGGTCAAGCCCCACCCATGGTTCATCCCAGACTAAAATTCGGGGAAGAGGAAAAAGAGAATGGAGAAGAGAAAGCTTTTTCTTCTCTCCTTGAGAATAACCACTTACTTTCTTATAAAGCAGGGATGGCTCAAAACCCAGAAGAGAAGCAAAATACTCTATCTCCCCCCGGCGGGGGTAGCAGGAAGACAGAGAGGCAAAAAGAGTGATATTTTCTATCCCGGTTAAATTCCCGTAAAAAGAAGTGTTATCCAGACATCCTCCCATCAGTGCTTTAGCCTCGGGATTATGGGGAGGGCAGCGATAATCTCCCACATAAAAATACCCCGCAGAAGGCAGAACCAGACCAAAAAGAAGGCGTATCAAAGTGCTCTTTCCTGCTCCGTTTCCTCCCAGAAGTCCGAATATTTCTCCTTCTCTGACCTCAAAAGATACTCCTTCCAGGATTACTCTGTCCCTTATTTTTTTTCCTACATTTTTAAATTTAAGAATAACATCATTCTCCATCAATATGTTTACCAAAATCTTCTTCTTTTTCTCCCGTCCAGATAAAAAAAGCTTCTTCAAAACCCATTTCCTGAACAGTAGAGAAAAAAGAGGGAAGGTTTTCCTCTCCTATTTTTTCCTTAAAAATCCGGAAAGATTCCTGACACCCCTCGTAAAACTCGCCCGCTCCTTCGGGGAATATTTCCCCGGGGGTGGGGAAAAAGAAAGAAGCCATACCCTCTTCAAACCAGGAAGGAAGCTGCCAGCCAAAGCTTTCCACAAAAACATGGAAAAATTCATGAGCCAGGGTGGAAGAAAGAATTCCTCGCTGGAAAAGTAAAAGCGGGGAGCGAAGATAAATGGTACTACCTCGCGAAAACGCTGCCACCCAGGAAGGTAAAGTGTTAGAAATTTCTGGAGATAAAACTTTGATGCGAAAAGAGGAACAAGGGGAGTAGCCGGTCACTCTTTGAAAACAGAGTTGAGCTTCTTTATAGCTCGACTCTACTATCGGAGGTAAAAAAGGGAAGCTCTCCCCACCCTCTATCACGAAGACAGGAAGAGCCCCTCCTCTTTGAGATAAAAAGAGGATAATCACCACTCCCAGAAAAAAACTCCGGATACAGGAGTTATTCCACCACCAGATTCTTTTCTTCTCCATAATCTCTAACTTCAGGGAAATACATGAGATAAAGAAGGGGTGCCTTCACATAGAAATTACCCTGGTCCCGGATTCTTAAGTAGTAGCGAATCACATTTTTCCCGGGAAAAAGTTCATACACAAAAAGAGTGGGCTGTCCCTCAAAAAGAGTTTTTATCACTCCGGGATAATGTGCTCCTTCTTCCTTCGGGAGAGAAAAGGTATAGTCTTTCCTGATTAGCTCACAACCAGCAGGCATCCCGTCTTCTATTATCAGATATTCTAAGTAATCGGGGCTCTGAATTTCTATCTCACAAACTACTTCCTCCTGAGAATGGAAAGCATCTACTTTCTGAGGAGAGAAGAAAACTTTTTCTCCTTTTGTGGGTACTAAAAGATAATAATTTTTCTTTACCGAGAAAAAGTGGGAGGAAGGGGCTTCCTTCTTCCAACTTTTTACTTTGAGTTCGGTCATGAACAGGTTATCTCCTTCTACCTCCAGATGATTGGAGCCTTCCTTCAAAAATTGCCGGGGAATAGCTATTTTCTCTTCTTCTTTCCCTTCTTTAACTAATGCTCCGTTACAAAACACCCGAAAAGTGGGAACACCACTTTCTTCTTTTAAAAAGTGAGAGCTAACGAGAAAAAAGTAAGCACGGTTAAGAGTAGTAAATAAATTTCCTCCTTTTTTGCTCCGCCACAGCCACAGGTAAGCTTTCTCTCCCAGGGGGTTTCCTCTCTCTGCCAAAAACAAGGCAGCAAAAGCTGTAGCCGGAAAACGGTCATCTTCCCAAGGTTTTTGGGGATTAATTGTTCCCCAGAATACCGTATCACCCAGAACATGAGCCCTTTTCTCTAACTCTTTTTCCACTTTCTCTTTGTCTTCTTCCCGGGCCACCAAACCTCGAAGAGCTAAAGTTTTATCGTCCATTTCCTCCAGAGGGGAAAGGGGAGAAGGAACAAAGTCTTTCTTCCATAGAGAAAGAGCATACCAGGATAGAGCTCTGTCAAACTCACTCGGGGGTGAAAAAGTAGAATCTGAAGACGGAGCTTCACTTCTTGATATTTCTTGAGTTAAAAAGCTTAATCCCCGCTCTATTACTTCAGCATTGACCAGAAAACCCCTCTCTTTTACTTTGTGCAAAGCCAAAAGGGTATAGGCAGTGTGGAATAAATCTCCTTCTCCTCCCCAGAAGCCCCATCCTCCATCATAGCTCTGCAGGTTATAGAGGGAATAAATATCCTCTCTTATCGCTTCTGTGACCTCGAGAATTTTATCTTCCATCTTCCCCAAAGGTAGAGAGGAAAAAGTAATTAAGCGGCTGGCTATCTGCTCGCTACATCGGTAAGGATAGGAAAGCATATATTCTATCTCCTCTAAAAGTATGCTGCGAGGATCAGAAAATAGAGCAAGCTCCACAGACGAAGAAGAATCACAGGAAAACTCAAAGGAGGTTTTCTTTTCTTCTAAAAAGGAATAAAAAATCTCTTCTACTTCTACTCCTCTTTCTTTTATCTCCAGAGGAAGCTCTATGGCGTCTTGTGCATATTCCCCTCGAGCAAAAAGCCGAAGATAAGCTTTCCCTGGATATTGAGCTTTTACCTCGAGAGGAAACACTGCCTCTTCCAGAAGAGATACTTTTAGAGGCTCCCTCTTCCACTCGAGGGAAATTTCCGGGGAGCTTTCCCCCTCTATTACCACTTCCTGGGGTGCCACTTCATTCCAGAGAGTAGCTTTACTTTTCAGGATGTCTCCTTCTACCAGAAAGGAAGGAAGTTCCACTCCTAAAGCAAAAGGTTGATAAGTGGTAAAGTACTCTTGCGCTTCTCCAAAAAACTCTCCCTGGTGGGCTTTTACTTCTACCCGCCAGCGAGTGAGAGAATGAGGAGCAACAAAATCTACTTCTGCCTTTCCTTCTTCATCGGTTGACAGGGTCGGCCTCCACAAAAGAGTGTCAGGAAAATACTTCCTCAACAATAATCCTCCCTCCGCTCCTCCCATCCCCTTAAGCTGGGCTTTCATATCCTGGAAAGGTATACCCATCCCGTAAAAAGAAGAATAAATGGAGTAAGAGCCATAAACTAAGTTATAAAATTGAGAGTAGAAATAGTCGTATACGTTTTCTCTCCACCACGAACTCAGGTCAAAAATAGCCTGGTCAACTATAGCAAACGACAATTCACACTTTACCGGTTTTCCTTGAGCATCGCTCACCTGAATAGAGATTTTACCTTTTTCCTCCGGTTGATATCTCTCCCGGTCCGGGGTTATTTTTATTTGCAATTCTTTCTCTCGCTCAAGAGGGAGGGACAGAGATTCAGAATATAGTTTCCCGTTGCTGAACCCCGAAAAAGAAACATAAACTCCCATCACGTAAGAAGGTAAAACCGGAATAACGATTTCCTCCGGTGCAGATATTTGCTTTACTTCCGCTTCTTGAAGCTCAGAGCCCTCTATAGAAAAGAGAAAGGTGAAAGTTCCTTCTCCAGGAGGAACGATTAAAACCCTGGCTTCCTCACCCACTCGATAGCGCTCTCTATCCCAGCGCACTTCGAGTTCACGAGAAGGATAGTGTAAATCTTTCCCTGTCACCCAGAAGTAAGAAGAAGCCAGTATTTTATTACCTGACCTATCCCGGGTATAAACCTCCAGGCGATAGTAACCGGCTCGGTCTAAAGTTATTTTCATCTCTCCCGTGCCTTCAGGAAGAGAAATATCTAAAAATTGAGAAGGGATTTCTCTCCACTTCTCCGTTTCCTTCTCCCATTCTAATCGGTACACTTCCCCGTAGACTTTTCCTACCGGTACTTTTTTTTCTTCGGCATCCCGGGCCTCTACCTCATAAGTCATAGTTTCTCCTGTTTTTACGAAGTAAACCCTGGGTTGTAAGGAAAGATAAAACTCTCCCATCAAGACTTGAACCTCTTCTTCCTTTTCTACCGCTCGATAAGCGGGGTCAAACACCACACAGTGCACCCGGTAACGGAAAGCTCCATCTCCCTCCGGAAGAAACCGTATCTCTCCCTCTCCTTTTTCATCTAATTTTCCCTCTCCCTCTCCCCACATTTCCTCTCCTCTTTCTTTTTCCCAGTAGCCAACAGGATAGCGGAATATCTGATAGCGGAATTCACCCCCCTCTAAAGGGCGCTGGGAATAATACTCTCCTTTCAGTGAAAAACAAACTTCTTCTCCCCGGGCATAAACTGGCTTTTCCGGCTCTAACTGGACAGTAAAAACTGGCTTTTCATAATTCTCAATGGAAATCACCTGATAAAATTCTCTATCTCGCCAGCGCAACCGGATTAAGAAATATCCTTCTTCAATTTTCTGAGGCAGGGAAAAGGAAAAGTTCACACTCCCCTCGGGAGTGGAAAGGAGGCTTTCTTTTCCGTACTCATTGTCTCGATAATCTACCAGAGCCACTTCCACTTTTTCTCCCGGGGGAGGAACGATATATTTATCGGTACTGACTTCTCGTAAAATAGCTTTTCCCAGAACAGTTTGTCCTGGCTTATACAGAGGACGCTCGGAATAGATGAAAGCTTTTAATTTTCCACCTTCCCAGTAGTAAGGATAAAAATTCAAAAAGGCAAATTCATTATCTTTTTCTACCATAATAACTGCTTCTTCTCCCTCTTTCCACTCTCTCTTCCAGGAATACAATCCCTGATTGTTGGTAAACCCTTCCTCTCTTTCCTCACCCTGCCAGATTTTAATTTTTACTCCTTCCTGGGGGATACCAGTTTTTAAGTCTTGCACCAGGATAACGCCTTTTTCTCTGTCATGGCGGGAAAAACAAGATAGATGGGTTACGCTGAAAAGAACCCGGGCTTCTTTTCCCCCTCCCTGAGCAGTGAATAAGTACACCCCGGGAGGCAGGGGGTTAATTTCCACCTCTCTCCAGAAAAAGGGGGAATCTTTCTCCTGTGGTAAATCCACCCAGAAAGTTTTTAGCTCATCAGTCCCCCGGCGAAAATCAGAAGGGGTGATAGCAATGGGGCGGCGAGGCAAGGGCCCGTGAATATCAAACAGGTCACGCAAATATTCTTTCACTGAGACAGGGAGTACCCGGGAAGCAAGCCTTCGCACTGCCTGAAAGAAGGAATATTTGGTGTTCTGCCATTTTTCCTCTTTTTCCAGAGGGCGGCGTAGTTGCCAGCTATCTACCTGAAAGAAAGATTTTTTTTCTGCGCTCTGGATATACTCCTCCGGGTCATTGATTTGGTAAAGGGAACACTGTGCTCCTTTTATCTCTCGACCACTTATGTTTATCTGTATCATTTCTCCGGGGTAGATGTGAGCCGGGACACTAACATAGATTTCCTCCTGGGCTAAAGCTTCTCCCACCAAAAGGAGTAGAAAAACTGTTACCCACCAAAAAACAATTTTATTTTTTTTCATCTTTTCTCCCCTCTAATCTAAAATTTTCCAGCGGAAAAATCCCAGAAAGTTAGGATTATCCTTTGTGGGATGCCAGTTTATATCGGGATGCTTGCGCAAAGAGGTAATAGTGGTCTCTCGCACTCCTTCTCCTTCTTCTATGGGACCGGTGTGGTAAATTACTCTTCCTTCTCCTTCGTAAATCATAACATGGTAAGGATAGGAAAAAGAGACGGGTTGAAAGAAAAAGAGAAGGTCTCCCGCCTTTGCCTTTCCTTCCTCTTTTCCCAGAGGCACTACATTATGAGCCAGAAGGTAAAAAGAAGAGGCAAAGACCGAAAAATCTTCTTCTATTTTCTCAGGGTTAAAGCTGCCCGGTTTAATCCGGAAAAGGTTGACTCCCAGTAAGGGAACTCGAGGGTAAGTGTAAGGAATGATATCTCCTCTTTTTAGGCTCTCTCGATAGGCAAAACGGACCAGCCCTCCACAATCTCTTTCCTTAAATTGAGAATGAGGAGAGACAATTTGCGAGCGAGCCACTTTAACAAAAAACTCTCGAAAGGCATCTCGTTCACTTTCAGCACTTAACTCCGCCATATCGGGGAAACCATCTCCATCTCTATCTTCCCGGTTGGGGAGAATCTCCACCTCTATTTTTCGCCAAACCGGGAACACTCCCACTAATACTGAAGTTTTCCCCTCCAGACGCCGGGGCTGAAAGATAACTTCCTTTCCCTCTTGACTTGCAAAAATTAATTCTTTATCTTCTATCGCTACTGTGGCTCTCTGGAACCAGGAAGGAAAACCCCACAAAGTAAGAGGTTCTATTTCCTCAACTTTTTCCTCTCCTCCTGCCTGAAGATGCAGGTGAGAAGGGCAGTTGAGTTTAACAGGAAAGATAAAAGTTAAAACCACCAGGCTGGAAATGATAAAAAGCAATATTTTTTTCGTATTTCATCCCTCTATTCTAAAATTGCTTCCCAGGGAGATAAAAAATCTACCCAGGAAACTTCCCGATAGTCCTCCCCTTTTTGAGGAAGCTCAAGAGGAGTATCCTTTTCTTTTACTTGATATACTCGTAAAACTAACTCCTCGTTTTCCTCTTTCGCTACAATAAGCCCGTTAACTTTCACTATCTCTCTCCAGAAAGGAAGGGAAAGCCTTCCTTCTTCTAAAATTTCTACCAGATCTCCTATCATCTCTCCCATAGTGGGATGGATACCTTCCTTAAAATACCATCCAGTTGCTTCATCGTTAATGCGAAAGGGAAAACAATCTCCGAAAGGAGGAAGAGATAAAGGATCAGGAAGGAGGAAAAAAGAAGGTTTCTCGGCAAAGAGCCATTCTTCTTTCACCCCTAAAATACTGGATAAGGCAAAGAGAAAGGAAAGAGCAATGCCATTTTTATCCTCTAAAGTAGAAAAGGTAAAGCTTAAGTCATCTATCAAGGAAAGTTCAGGTTTGGCAAGATCTACTCCCACCCGCAGGATGCTCTTTTCTCCTTCTTCCAGAGAGAGCACCATTTTCCCTCCTTCTTTTTCCCAGGAAAACTGATAAACCTCTCCCTGCCACTTGCCTTCTCCTTCTATCACCCAGTGAGCCCAGGAAAAAGAATTAAAAAGCACCAGGGATAATCCAAGAGCAATAAAAATAATGATCAGTTTCTTCACCAACTTTCCTCCTCTCTTCTTGAGAAAAATTTACACCCTTTATCTACTTCTCAACATCTCTATCACCAAGAATATACCCAAGACAGCAGCTATCCCAAAACCTAAAATCCCCAGAATACCCATAGCCCCAGGCCGGGGAGAACTAATGTAAATCAGGGAAGAACCAATGAGTAAAGACCCTAAAATAACCGAGAGAGAAAGACGATTGCTTACCCGGTCTAAGCGACGATTCAAGCTTCTTAAATCTTCACTTTCCAACTGGAAACGAACTCTTCCTCTTGATGCATCTTCTAATAATCCCTGTGCTTTATCGGGAAAGTCAACCAGTAATTTTCGCCAATCGAAGAGATAATCACTAACTTTATATGACAATCTCTCCCATCGGAGACGTTGAGCAAAAACCCGTTCCAGACTTTTTTCTAAATAAGGGACTACGGTAAAGTGAGGGTCGAGCATCATTCCTGTCCCTTCTACCACCATAAGAGCTCTCATCAGGGAGGAAAGGTGAGGAGGAAAGCGCAAATTGTGTTTGCGGAGAAGATAGAAAAAATCGTTAACTAGACTGGAAATATTCATTTCTTTTAAGTTGGCTGTTACGTACCGCTCTAAAATCTCATGGAGGTCTACCCGGAGAGCGAGAGGAGATTCAACTGGAGAGAGCAAAAACTCGCTTTCTAATATATCCACTACCCTTTCAATATCTTTCCGCAATATAGCGAGCAGCATTCTTACCATGTTTTCTCTGGTTCTCTCATCCACCGTTCCTACTATTCCAAAATCTAAGAAAACCAATTCTCCGGTTTCTTCTCTAATCATTATATTGCCGGGATGAGGATCGGCATGGAAAAAACCATCTTCAAAAATCATTTTGAGAACCGCTTCTGCTCCTCGACGGGCTAAAAGAGGGCCATCTATCTCAAGTTCACCCTTTTCTGCCATCTGAGAAAGGTTAAGGCCCTCAATCAACTCCAGAGTCAAAACTCTGGTAGTGGTATACTCATCAAAAACACGGGGGATGTAGACTCCTTCGAAATCGGAAAAATTTTCTCGAAACCGGCGAGCGTTCACTGCCTCATATAAAAAATCTATCTCTCTCATCAAGCTCTTCTGGAACTCAGTCACCATTTCTGAAAAAGTAAGGGGAGCAAAAGAAGTTGTTCGATCGGCCAAATTGGCTAAATAAAAGAGTATTTCCAGATCAGAAATAACTTTTTCTTCCACTCCTGGTTTTTGAACCTTGACTGCTACCTTATTTCCATCTTTTAAAATTGCTCGATGTACTTGAGCTATGGAAGCAGAGGCAAGGGGCACAGGATCAAATTTCTCAAAAACTTCCTCAAGAGGTTTTTTAAGTTCTTGCTCTACCACTTCCTTAATTTCGAAGAAATCTACCGGAGAAGTCCGATCTTGCAACTTTCTAAGTTCCTGACAATATTCTTCAGGTAAAAGGTCCAGACGGGTACTTAAAATTTGCCCCAACTTTATAAAAGTAGTTCCCAATTCCTCAAAGGCTAAACGCAAATTTTCTTCTGGAGGACGCCTGGCGGCTTCTTTGCGGAAAAAAGGCAGGGTCAGGTGTTCAGGAAAGTGAGCGCGGCGAAAGAGATATAAAAACCCGTATTTACGGAAAACCTTGATAATTTCCCGCACCCGACGAAAATTTCTGGAATAACGACGGCCAAAAGGAATCATCTATTACCTCACTGTAAAAGCTCTAACGACTATTTTACCAGATATCAAGCCTTTTTCGTGTTTAATTTAAAATAAGCTCAAAAACATTGAAGCATTTTACTCTCCACGTTTCTCTGTCACATGCTTCGAGAAAATGTTTCTGCCAGGTTGTATGAAACTAATTTAACTCGTTGTTTTCTAACTTTTGTGCTCGCAGAACCACAAAAGAGCCTTCTCCATATCCTTCTTTAACCGGTTCAACTGCTTTTATATTCTCGAGAGGGTTAAAAAGGGTTTGTCTGAATTCAAAATGGCTAAAATTGGCCTGTTGGAGATATTGTTTTACTTCTCCGGGGGAATAAAAAGTGGCATCCCGATAAAAAACATTTTGGAGCTTATCTTTAGAGTATTTTTGTCCTATAAAGCTATCCCGGTCGATAAAGCCCAGAATCAAAAACCCACCCGGCTTTAGTACTCTGTGACTCTCCCGCAAAGCCTGTTCCACATCATCTACAAAGCAGATGGTGGTAACCATGAGGACAAAGTCAAAATGATTATCGGGGAAGGGAAGAGATTCTGCTACCCCTTCTATTACCTCTATCCCTCTTTTTCGGGCCATATCAGCCATCGCTTTAGAAGGCTCCACTCCTTGCGTGATGGAAAGGGAAAGGGCAAATCTACCTGTTCCCACTCCTATCTCTATTCCCTGACCTTCCCGGGGTAGTAAACTTCTTATGGCTTCCAGTTCCGTTTGAAAAACAAAAGGATGTCTTTCAAACCAGCTATCATATCTCAAACTATATTGATTGAAAGGGTTGACTCGAGCCACAATTCACCTCTTTAAATCAACTTTTCCAGTCTATCAACCAAAGACTTACTATAGGGGCTTTCAAAATCCTCTATAGTGCCTAAATCACAATGGTGAGAAAATTCAGGATCAACTGGTAAATAACCCAAAAAGGGGATTCCCAGTTCCATAGAAATTTCTTCTCCTTGAGGTTTTCCAAAGAGAAAAATTTGCTGACCACAGTTAGGACAAGTCAGGAAACTCATATTCTCCACCAAACCCAAAATAGGTTTACTTAACTGATAAACCATATTTATAGCTTTTTTCACAATCAATAACGCTAAATCCTGAGGAGAAGAGACAATTACCACTCCCTGGAGAGGAATGCTTTGCATAACCGTTAAGGGAATATCTCCTGTTCCGGGGGGTAAATCCAGAATTAGAATATCGAGCTCTGACCATGCCACTTCTTCCCAGAGCTCCTGGATAGCTTTGCTCAAAAGAGGCCCTCGCCAGATAACCGGCTGTTCTGGTTGCTCGAGAAGAAGATTGATAGAGATAATTTCAATTCCCCATTTTGGACTCTTCACCGGAATAATCCCAGAACTGGCTACTTCTGGTTTTTTATCTACCACTCCAAACATAGTGGGGATGCTTGGTCCTGTGATATCAGTATCCATAAGTCCTACTTTCTTCCCTCGGCGGGCCAGCTCCACTGCCAAAAGAGAAGATACTGAACTCTTTCCCACTCCTCCTTTTCCGCTCATAACTGCTATTACTTTCCTTGTTGAGTCCACCTTTTGCCTCCTCTTTTTATATTGCTATAATAGTATCACGCAAAGCCTATCATGACTATGAGGAGGATTTATCCCCCTCATAACCCCCAAAAGACAAAAACACAAAAAGACAAAAACTAAAAACTTAAATAAAAAGAAAAGACAACTGAGGAAGAAGGGGCGTCTTCCTCAGTAGATTCCCGGCTAAATTTCGGGAATGAGAGAACAATAGAACCCCCCCCACAACCTTCCTGCTTTCCTATTGCTCTTCAAGATAGCTTTCTGAATCCTCTTTGTAATTCCTGTGAAAACCCTCCAAGACAGCGCTTTTTATACTCTTATAAATTTCCAGATGAGCATTATGGCTTTAGGCAGCAAGTTTCCTCGTTTCATTCCTTATACCTCTATGTAATCTCTCCTCTATTTTTACTTAAGTGTTAAGGTATGATTTTTCAAACGGTCTCTAAGATTATTGACAAACTTCAACTGACCATTTATAATGCTAATGAAAACCATTTTCAATAACAAGAGGTTTTAAGTATGCCAAGATGTAGAAGAGGAGGGCCACCCTGGTGGGAGCCCAGATTTCAGGAAGCCGGTTTTCGGCTAACTATGCCCAGACAGGCAATATTAGAAGTGCTGAGCAATACTGAAGAGCACCCGAGCGCAGAAGAGATATATTTAGCAGTTCAAAAAATCTACCCCAATATCGGGCTCACCACTGTTTACCGGACTTTAGAGTTACTGGTAGATATGGGATTGGTGTTTAAATTTGATTTTGGAGACAAAAGAGCAAGATATGAGTTATCTCAAGGGCCTACGAGCAAAAAACATCACCATCATCTGGTATGCACCAATTGTGGTCGAATAATAGATTACACTGACTTTATTGACGAGGAAAAAGAACTGCTCCGGCGAACAGAGGCAGGGCTTTCCGAAAAATACAATTTCAAAATCACCGACCATCTTATTCAGTTTTATGGTTTATGTGATGAATGTCGAGGGTAACTTAAAAATTTTTTGGTAATAAATGAAAATGATTTTCAATATTGAAAGGGAGGTGTTTCAAATGCCAGGTGGCGATAGAACTGGTCCTTGGGGACGAGGTCCAATGACTGGAAGGGCTGCTGGTTACTGTGCAGGTTATTCAGTTCCCGGCTATATGAACCCTATTCCTGGTCGAGGATGGGGAGCAGGCTTTGGCCGAGGGTGCGGTCGAGGCCGGGGCTGGAGAAACTGGTACCGGGCTACTGGTCTTCCCGGTTGGGCGAGAGCTGGTTATGGTTATCCCGCTTTTGGGGGCTGGGCTTATCCTTATGCTCCAGCACCAACTCCTCAGGCTGAAGCAGAGCTACTGAGAGAACAGGCTGAGTTATTGAAACAGGCCTTAGAAGATATTCAAAATCGAATTAGCGCTCTGGAAAAAGCCGAAGTATAAAACAAGAAGAATAAACAAAAGAAAGGAGGTAAGAATCTTTGGTAGCTTTTGTAGCTTTTCTTACCTCCTTTCTCACCAAAAAGGAGTGATAATATTATGAAGATAGCTATCTCTACTGAAGGAAATTCAGTCTCTCCCCATTTCGGGAGGTGTCCGTTTTTTACCATTATAGATTTAGAAGATGGGAAGGTAATCAAAAAAGAAGTGATACCAAATCCGGGGCACGAGCCTGGTTTTATTCCCCAATTTTTGCACGAGTTAGGGGTAGAGTGCATAATCGCTGGAGGTGCAGGAAAAAGAGCACTTAGTCTTTTCCAGGAATCTGGTATCCAGGTTATTTTAGGGGTAACCGGTGAGATAGACGAAGTAATAGATAAGCTAAAAGATGGCAGTTTGGAAGGTGGAGAGAGTTTATGCAAACCCGGTTTGAGTAAAGGCCATACCGGAAAAGAGTGTAACCACCACTCGGAGTAAAGACCAGAAAGGAGTTAAAGATGAAAATTGGTATAACGGCCAGAGGAAATAATTTAGATTCGGAAGTTGACCCCCGGTTTGGAAGGTGTGAGTATTTTATTATAGTAGACCCGGACACCCTGGAATTCGAAGTTATTGAAAATTTCAGTATGGAGGCTGCAAGCGGAGCGGGGGTTCAGTCTGGTCAATTGGTAGCGACAAAAGGAGTGGAGGCAGTTTTGACCGGCAATATTGGGCCTAATGCTTTTCAGGTGTTACAGGCAGCAGGGATAAAAGTGATAACCGGAGTTTCTGGTAAAGTGGAAGAAGCTATAGAGAAATATAAAAGAGGGGAATTCAAACCGGTGGAGAGCTCAAACGTTGACTCCAAATTTGGGATATCGGAAAAAGGAATGGGGGGATGAGCTATAGTGCCACAGGGAAGAGGTTTTGGTCAAGGAGCTGGCCAAGGACAGGGCAGAGGATTAGGAAGAAGGGGAGGTAGGCGTCCGGGAGCAGGGGCGGATGGAAATTGTGTTTGCCCGAACTGTGGGACTAAAGTTCCTCATCAAAGAGGAGTGCCTTGTTATTCTCTGGCTTGTCCTCAATGTGGGGCAGGGATGGTTAGAGAATGATAGTATCGGTAGCCAGTGGAAAAGGTGGGACGGGAAAAACCACTGTAGCAGTTAGTCTGGCTCTTTCTATCTCGGAAGAAGAAGTTCAATTTCTGGATTGTGATGTAGAAGAACCTAACGCGAGCATTTTTTTGAAGCCTCAGATAGAGGAAGCCCTACCGGTTTCTATTCCAGTTCCCAGGATAGACCAGGAAAAGTGTAATTTTTGTGGCAAGTGTGCTGAGGTTTGTGCCTATCACGCTTTAGCAGTGCTTCCCGGAAAAGTACTGGTTTTTCCTCACCTCTGCCATGGTTGTGGTGGTTGTAGCTTGTTGTGTCCTCAGGGAGCAATTACCGAAGTGGGCCGAGAAATAGGAACGATGGAGATTGGCCGCTCAGGCGATATAGAGTTTATCCAAGGTAGGCTAAACGTGGGAGAAGCGATGCCCACCCCCCTCATTAGGGCAGTCAGGGAAGAAGCTAAAAAAAGAAGGAACCCTGCTGCTGTCACCGTAATTGATGCCTCTCCTGGAACCTCTTGTTCAGTGGTGGAAGCGGTGAAGGGGAGTGATTTTTGTATTTTAGTCACTGAACCTACTCCTTTTGGCTTAAATGACTTGATTCTGGCAGTAGAAGTGCTGAGAAAGCTGGGAATCCCCTTTGGAGTGGTGATAAATCGCTCAGGAATGGGGAATGATAAAGTCGATTTTTATTGCCAGGAAAATAACATTCCTATTTTATTACGGATACCATTTGATAGGGAAATTGCTGTTTTATACTCTCAGGGTATACCTATAGTGCAGGGAAAAAAGGAATATATGGAAAGGTTTCGAGGGATGATGGACCATATTAAGGAGTTATCGCGGGCATGAAACAAATTCTGGTAATTAGCGGAAAAGGTGGAACAGGAAAAACTGTTTTAACTTCATCTTTGGCGGCTTTGGCCAGAGGAGCAGTTCTGGCTGATTGTGATGTGGATGCAGCTAACCTGCACCTTGTATTGCACCCGGTGGTAAAGGAGGTTCAAGACTTTTGGAGTGGGCAGAAAGCGGCAATTGATTATGAGCAGTGCATCAATTGTGGTCGTTGTCTCTCTCTTTGTAGATTTGGAGCCGTTAAGACTCTAAAAAATCAAGATGGTAGCTTAAAAAAATTGGTGATTGACCCTGTTGCTTGTGAAGGATGTCGAGTTTGCTATTATACCTGCCCGGTGGATGCTATCCGGATGGAAGACAGACTTTCGGGGCAGCTATTTATTTCTGAGACTAAGTATGGTCCAATGGTGCACGCTAAGCTGGGAATAGCTGAAGAGAACTCGGGTAAATTGGTTGCTCTGGTGAAACAAAAGGCGCAGGAAATAGCCGAAGCGGAGGGAAAAACCTGGCTTATCATTGATGGTCCACCCGGTATAGGATGCTCGGTAATCGCTTCTCTTGCGGGAGTAGACTTAGCTTTAATAGTAGCTGAACCTACTTTGTCAGGTATTCACGATATGGAAAGAGTAATGGATTTGGCTGTTCACTTTGGTGTGCTCGCTAAAGTTTTTATAAATAAATGTGATATTAATTGGGATAACACCCGGACAATTGAGGAGATTTGCCAAAAAAGGGGAATAGAGGTGATAGGACGCTTACCTTTCTCAGAAGAAGTAGTGCGGTCTTTGGTTGCGGGAGTGCCGGTGGTAAAATTTTCTCAAGGAGAGATAGCCGAAGAAATAACTACCTTGTGGAGGAAAATTGAAGCTATCTTTGGGGAGGGGGTAGTCCTGAGTGGCAAAAAAGAACAGAGGTTTTAGATATATCTACGGTCCGGTAGCTTCCTGGAGGCTGGGAGCTTCCTTGGGGATAGACCTTATTTCTCAGAAAGAGAAGGTATGCAATTTTGATTGTGTTTATTGCCAATTGGGTAAAACTTTGGTCTTTCCTCAACAGCAGAAAACCTATGTTCCCACAGAGGCAATAATAGCAGAGCTTAAATCTCTGCCGGAGGTTCAATTGAATTATATTACTTTTTCCGGTCGGGGTGAACCTACTTTAGCTGAAAATTTGGGCCAGGCAATTAAGGCAGTAAAAGAGGTTCGTTCTGAGCCCGTGGCAGTTTTAACCAATTCATCTCTGATGAGCTATCCTGAAGTTAGAGAGAATTTATCCGGGGCAGATCTGGTAGTAGCCAAGTTAGATGCTTATTCTTCAGATTCTCTTTCGAAAATCAATCGCCCTCAGCCGGGGATAGAGTTCGACCTCGTAGTAGAAGGAATAAGGCAATTTCGAGCAAACAGTAATACTCGGCTGGCTCTCCAGATTATGTTTATAGAAGAGAACAAAAATCAGCCGGAAGAGTTTTGGCCCCTCCTCGATTATATCCAGCCGGATGAGGTTCAAATTAACACCCCCTTGCGTCATAGTCCCATACCGCCTCTCTCCCCCGAGGATATTTTCCAGATAAAAAAGTGTTTTTCTGCTTATAACGAGCATCTTCCTGAGGAGGGGAAAATAAATCTGGTTTCGGTTTATGATGCTAAACCAAAAGAGGTCTTCCCTATTAGTGATGAGAGTACCCTCAAAAGAAGAGGAAAGGTGTAAAATCACTTAAACAATTTACCGAAAGAGAGGCGGTCTTTGTGTGGTGGAGCTTTAATAAGATTCTGGTAGCAACAACTTCAGGGCTGTCGGGGTTCGGAGAAAAAATAAAAGCAGAACAACCTGCTTTATCCCTCAAGGAGAGAAAAGAGGCGGAAAAGCCAGTAGAAGTAAAAATCACTGTTATCTATGATAACTATTCGTTAGTTGAGGGTCTTGAAACGGAGTGGGGTTTTTCTTGCCTGATTGAAGGTCTGGAGAAAACTATTCTTTTTGATACCGGTGGAAGAGGCGACCTGTTACTGGAAAATATGAAAAAGCTAAATATTAATCCCCGGGAAATAGATATAGTTTTTATCTCTCATGACCACTGGGACCACACCGGTGGCTTATTATCTTTTCTTCAAGAAAATCCTCAGGTAGAAGTCTGGTTGTTAGACTCCTTTTCACCGAATCTGAAAAATGAGGTCACAAGAAGTGGGGCTATCTTAAGGGAAATTAAAGGACCAAGCCCGGTTTGCTCGGGAGCGTATTCTACTGGAACTTTAGGGGATGCAATCAAAGAGCAATCACTGGTTATTGAAAGTAAAGAAGGGTTAGTACTGGTAACCGGTTGTGCTCATCCGGGGGTGTTAGATATCATTCGGTCGGTTAAATCTTCCTCTAACCAGGATATCTATCTGGTTATGGGCGGTTTTCACCTGCTTGATCTATCTCCGGAGGAATTACAAGAAATTGCTGATAGATTTAAGGAATCAGGAGTGAAAAAGGTAGGGCCATCTCACTGTAGTGGTGACCTCACTCGGGAGTTGTTCGCTCAAGAATATAAGCAGGATCTGGTAGAAGTTGGAGTGGGTAAAACCATTAGTTTTCCCTGAAGTCAAAGCCTCAGACCTCTTTTCAAGATAAGCGCAAACCTTAATTGATTTAAAATATCTTCTCTCTTTACCCCTCTTATGAAGAGGCAATAGGGGGAAGAAGGATCCTCCTCATAAGCCCTCTTTTCTTCTCTCTCCTTTCCGGGGAGAGGGTTAGGATGAAATAACTATAAAAGGGGCGCCTCCCCCCTATAGTCCCCCTGAAAAGACAAAAAGAAAGAGCAAAAGCATGGATGCCTCACTAAATTTCAGGCATGACGAAAGAGGCGTCACCCCTGAATGCCTCTATCATCCCCAAGTCCCTCGTTCCTGAGTGGTTCTATCAGGAATCCAAATTATTTAAGGGCAAAAACCTCTGGATTCCACCTCTTCGTCACCCCGGCAATCTTTAAGCCGGGGTCCACAGTATTTTAAACCAAAGAAAAAAGCAAAAACGTGGATTCCCACCTCCTCGTCACCCCGGCAATCTTCAAGCCGGGGTCCATGGTGTTTAAAACAAAAGAAAGAAAAAGCAAAAACTTGGATTCCCGATTGAAGATTTCGAGAATGACGGAGGGAGGGTGTCATCCCTGAATGGTTCTATTGCCCCTTATTCGTCACCCCTGAATGTTTCTGCGAGGGGTCCACAGTATTTGAAAACCAAAGAAAAAGCAAAAGCATGGATTCCCGATAAAAAATTTCGAGAATGACGGATGAGAACAGGGTGTGGCGCTCTCGCTTTTAGACCCCCTCACAAGGAAAAAAGCAGGATCCGCCCACGAGGGGATGGCAATCCTCGTAAC
>FZPS01000216.1_pt142 | contig 22366 bp, 25 predicted proteins | sample 1817821 | NCBI WGS metagenome assembly FZPS01 (sample SAMEA104158645, study PRJEB21678) | metagenome | place: Germany | collected 2015-04-21 | reverse complement strand
ACTAGAAGGAGCCATAGAGGCCCTTAGAGATAATGGAGTAAGAGAAGAAGATATAGACGTGCTCTACGTTCCTGGGAGTTTCGAACTACCCCTTGGTGCATTAAGACTATTGAATACAGAAAAGTATAATAGTGTAATATGCCTAGGATGTGTGATTCAAGGAGAAACAAGGCATTTCGACTTTATATGTGATGCGGTCTCCCATGGAATAATGGACCTAAACCTAAGGACCAATACCCCTGTAATTTTCGGAGTACTAACCACCAATACCCTACAGCAAGCCAAGGATAGGGCAGGAGGTAAGCATGGCAATAAGGGAGTGGAAGCTGGGATTACAGCCCTGAAAATGATTGCTATATAATATGGTCAAATCCAAGAGAATCATATTCTACGGCACGCCCGACTTTGCAGTCTCACCCCTTAAGCACTTAGTAGACAAAGGATATAATATAGTAGCAGTAGTTACCGCCACAGATAAGCCTGCAGGTAGGGGACAGAAGCTTAGGATGTCGAAGGTAAAGGAATATGCCCTAGAAGAAAATATCCAAGTCCTTCAACCAAACAACCTAAAGAGCCAAGACTTTATCCAAAGCATAGAAGACCTAAATCCAGACCTTCAAATAGTTATAGCATTTAGGATGATGCCAAAGGAGGTCTTTAGCATACCACCCCATGGCACCTTCAACCTCCACGCATCCCTACTTCCCAAATATAGGGGAGCAGCACCCATTCATTGGGCAGTGATTAGCGGAGAAAAAGAGACGGGTTTAACCACATTCTTCCTGAATGAGAAGATAGATGAAGGAGAAATAATACTCCAAGACATAGTGAAAATAGGTAAAGAGGAAACGACGGGAGAATTATATACCAGGCTAATGAATAGGGGAGGAGACCTAGTAGAAAAAACCATAGACCTAGTTTTTGCTCCAAACCTAACCACAATTCCACAGTCCGAAACGGGAGTACAACCCTCGGAAGCACCGAAATTAGGTCGAGATAATACCGAGATTAATTGGCAGGAAAATGGCCGTAATATAGTAGATTTCATTAGGGGATTATCGCCTTTTCCTTGTGCTTATTCGAATTTTTCTAGCAAAAACACAGATAAATCACTAGATTTAAAGGTGTTTAGAGGAGTTTTTAGAGAAGAAAATCATAAAAATAAATTAGGAAAACTCAAGGTGGTTGATAATAAGGAAATAAGAGTCTATTGTTCAGGGGGTTATGTGCAATTGCTTGATATTCAGCAGGCTGGCAAGAGGAGAATGAGGGTTGATGATTTCCTTCGCGGGGCTAGATTGGATGAGATTTACTATTCGGATTAAATTTAATTGAAAATAAACCCTTTAAAACTTGTAATAGTCAATAGTTTTTCTTTATATTTGCAACATCAACAAATTTAAATTTATAATCATGACAAAGAAGGAATTTATTCAAGCCATGGCCAAAAAGACAGGCCAAACCCAGGCGCAAAGCACAGAGTCTTATGAGGCATTCCTAAGCGTATTAGAAGAAGAGCTTAGAAAAGGTGAGAGAGTTAGCTTTTTAGGATTTGGAACATTCAATGTTATCCACAAAGAAGCAGGAAAAGCTCGTAATCCAAGAACTGGTGAAACAATCGTTGTGCCAGCAAAGAACGTTGTAAGATTCAAACCAGGCTCTGGCCTTAAAGACATCTAGTATCGAAGAAGATATTTACGATCTTTTCAAAACAAAAGAGGTCTCAACATATAATTATATGCTAAGACCTCTTTTCTTTTGGCCCTAATCCCTAGGTTATAGCCTAGTAATACTCAATATTAATATCCGAAATCTCCACAGTCTCATCCCTATTCTTAAGGGTCTTAATAACATGATTATCACTTACATAATTATACTCTAATCTCTCTATAATATTCTCATCATTATCCTTGGTCTCTTCGAATAAAATCTTATCATTATCATCATAAGCCATCTCTGTGGTCATTTCCCTCTTCTCTTCCACGTCGAAGTCATATCTCCTAATCACCCTTTTCTTATCATCGAATTGATGCTTGCTAATCAATAGGCTATTCTTCAGAATATCAGCCGACTCCAACTGGTCTTCCACGTAGTAGAGAATGATTTCTATATAGGGCTTATAATTATTCTTATAATAATATTCAATCCTAAGTAGCTTATCGTCCCTATCATGCCTCATCGATACAATATACTCCTCATTAAGCACTCTTTTTAGGCGTTTCTTATTATCATACTTAAACATAAAAAATATACTAGTATGCTTTTTGACCCTAGTTAGCTTGCCTTCCTTATCGTATATAAAGCTAAAATTATGCCTTTCGTCATCGAATATATTGGTCTTAACCCTATAATTAATAATATTGCCGTCCTTATACTTAAAGTACTTCCTATAATACTGCTTGTCTTCCTTTCCTACCTCCTTCAATAATAACCCGCTCTCGTCGAAGTCTCTTACTATATTAAGCTTTTGATTATTTTGTCTTACAATCCGACTCATTAATAGTCTTAATACCAACATTTTTCTTTATGCAAGGATAGTAGAATCCAATATCGAACCTATGAGAAAACCTCATAGGATTTCGGAACTTTCTCTCCAATTCGCCGTAAACATATTTGCTTATCAAGTTATTACTCTCTACGATTTCAGCTTTATCATATATCTTAAAGTACATAGTATCACTCTTTTAAATTACAAAATTAACTAATGGCAGGATTATCCCACTCTTCCAATATGAAATGCAAATATATAAAAAAAAGCGAGAATAACCATCTCGCTTTCAAAATATTTTCAAAATACCTTTAGTGAACATCGTCCTCTATGGTCTTATGAACCGTTCCATGAGGATGTTCTGCAGGTCCGTAAATTGAATAAACCTTTAGAACCTCATCACCGATATTCTTGATGTTATGCCATTTTCCAGCAGGAACCAGAACGGCAAAATCATCCTCTACTATCTGAGTAAAGTCTAGGTTGTCTTCCGCATCACCCATATATACCTGACCCTTACCTTGTTCGATTCTAAGGAATTGGTCAATATCGTGGTGGACCTCAAGTCCAATCTCGCCGCCCACAGGTATGCTCATAACCGTAAGTTGTAAGAACTCACCAGTCCAAATAGCGGTACGGAAATTATCATTCTCCAATGTATAGTCCTCAATATTAATCACAAGAGGATTTCCACCAAAGTCTTCTAGTATAACCTCTGAGCTAGCAGCCGTTTCGTTGGCTTCAGCGTCGGTCGTTTCTACCTTGTCGCATGCTGTTATTGTAAGGCCCAGCAAACTAATAGCGAATAAGCCTGATAATAATCTTTTCTTCATATTCATCTCATATTAATTGATTAAACAATTAGCAAAGATAGTAATAAAATCCACTTATTCCAAATTCACTAGGTAAAACATCTCTATAGCCCTATAATTTTTCTCTATATCTTAGCTATTGCATAGCCTGATTCAAGGAATTAGCTTTTTCTTTCTTTGCTTTAATTTAGTAAGATGCCATCTAACTCGAGTAAGATGCCATCTTACTCCTACTAAGATGCCATCTTACTCGACTAAGATGCCATCTTACTTAAGTTAGATGCTATCTTACTCCTACTAAGATACTATCTTACTCAAATAAACTCGGAGATTAAAAAAATAATACCTATCTTTGTAGTTTCAAATCAAGTTAATAACAATACATTTTAAGGTTATGAGTAGAAAATACAAACTAAGGCCGAAAAGGATTAGGGATGAGAATGGAGAAGAAAAGGTATTATACTATCCAATCTCAGTAGCCGTTTCAACATTTACTACAGATGAAATCGCAAAGGAGATATCCGATGCGTCAAGTCTTACGGAGTCAGATGTTTCTGGAGCTCTAAAAGCTTTCTCAACAATTATAATCCAAAAGCTTAGATATGGTCATAATGTAAAGCTGGACGGAATAGGTACGTTTAGCCTAAGCGTTAGGGGAGAAGGGGTTGAGAACCCAGAAGACTTTAAGGCTAGTATGGTTAGAGTAGGGAAGGTTGCCTTTAAGTCGGATATTAAGCTTAGAGAATCCCTTGAGGATACGAAGTTTAATAAGGTGGATTAGTTTTTAGCTATAAGGACTTGGCTTTTAGCTATTGGCGTTGGCTTTTGGCTATTGGCTTTTATAATCTTTGAGGATTTTGTTTTCAATATTGCTAGTAGAATAACCTTCTAGGAAGTCGAGGGTAAGGACTTTTCCGCCTGTGGCTTGCAGAACGTCATAGCCAGCAATATCCTCTGGCTTATAGTCGCTGCCTTTTACTAATATATTGGGAATAATAGCCTTAATAAGATTATAGGGTGTGTCTTCGTCGAAGAGAACTACTAGGTCGACGAATTGGAAGGCTGCAAGAATAGTGGCTCTTGAGTCCTCGTCTTGTATAGGTCTTGTTTTGCCCTTTAGTCCTCGGACTGAGATATCTGAATTAAGCCCTATAATTAGCTTATCTCCAAGGTCTTTCGCCTTGGATAAATAATCGATATGTCCTCTATGGATTATATCGAAACAACCATTGGTAAACACTAGCTTCCTTCCTTCATTCTTCCAGGTTTTTGTAATCTCCAATGCTTTTTCAAGCCCTTGTATCTTATTATTTATCCTCTCTAATTCCATTTTCTATAGGTATATTATTCTTTTTCTTCTTATAAGGTAGTGCAATAAAGCCAATAAGTCCCAAGACCAAAGCTCCAATCTGTGAGGTTATCCACATAAGCCAGCCCGATGCATAGCCTATTGGTTTTCCTATCTTATACACGGATAGGCTCTCAGCAATAATTGCTGGAAACACCCCAATTCCACCTGGGGTAATGACTGGGCCTATGGCTCCTAAGACTGTGATTATTATTGCTATATTAAACCCGAGATGGCTTGTGTCCTTAAGGGATTGGAATATAATATAGCTTCCTAAAATCCATAGAAACCATATTAATAATGAGTTGAGTATAAATAGTATAGGATGCTTAAGTTTGAATATAGCCCTTATGCCATCGTAGAGTCCTCCAAGGATTCCTTTACTCTTCTTATATATCTTTGTTTCTCTAATCTTCTTTCTTAATAATACTAGGCTTGCAATGCTGGTTGCCAATATGGCTATTGCAATATATATATAGATATTCCCCTTGCCAAAGCTTAGACTAAAGCTTAGGCTATCCCGAATATAATCATTGAATATGCTTAGGTTAAACGCTAGAGACGAGACGAGTATAATTAAGAATAATAGGGTGTCTACTGCTCTTTCGGCAATAACTGTTCCAATTAGTTTTTCAAAAGGTATTTTCTGGTTATTGCTTAATAGCCCACATCTTACCACCTCTCCAAGCCTTGGTACGGCTAGGTTGGCTAGGTATCCACTCATTACCGAAAGAAAGCTAGGTCCTAGCTTGGGTCTATGGCCTAGGGGTGTGATGAGTTGCCTCCATCTAATTGCTCTAACTAGATGGCTTAGGATATTGATTAATATAGCAAGTGAAAACCAATAATAGTTGGCGTTTTGGAATGATAGCCTTAGCTCTACGACTTCGTCTGGGCCTAGTTTGCCCATAAACCACCATATAAAACCTAGGCCGAGTAGGAGGAAAAATAATAGCTTAAGGGTTTTTTTCATCCTTCAATTAGCAAAGCTTAGACCAGCTTATTGTTTTCTGGAAATATTACTGTTGGGGTAAATGTCTTTGCTTTCTCAAAGTCCATCCTTGCATAAGACACTATTATCACTAGGTCGCCCGGGTAGACCTTTCTTGCTGCAGCTCCGTTTATGCCTATTTCTCCCGAACCTCTCTCTCCCTTAATTACATAGGTGTCGAACCTCTCTCCATTATTAATATCATAGATATGAACTCTTTCATTCTCTATTAGGTTGGCGGCATCCATTAGGTCTTCATCTATTGTAATGCTTCCAATATAGTCAAGGTTGGACCTTGTGACCACTGCTCTATGAATTTTAGACTTAAAAACTTCTATATCCATCTTGAAATACATTCTTGTTTCAGATGCAAAATTATGAATAATATTCGAGTATATAGCATTTTACTCAAAAAATGCTAGAATTACCCTAAATGATAGGTAGGAAAACCATAGTGAAAACCCAAAGAAAACTAGGGACCAAACAAATGCAGGTATCCTTGTATTCTTGCTTAGATTGCTTGCGTCTCCTGCCTTTTTGGGACTTATAATAGATAGGCGGATTAGGGCTAGGGTGGAGCCTAGGTTCTCAAGTCCTATTATAATTCCAAAGCCTAGCATTATCATTCCGCCAAATCTAGGCATTAGCTCAGGAACTAAGACTAGGGCAAGGTTGATGGCTAGGAAGGATAGTGTCCATATTATTCCATACTTATTCTTTATCCAAAAGATTAATAAGATAATTGACATTATTATAAAGAAATAGACGAAGAGTTTTGCCCATCTAGAATCGTGAAATACGATTAGCCAATAGGAGAATAGGGCAGAGAAGGTATATCCACTCAATGCAACCAATGAGGCTCTTAGTCTGCCTTTGGATTTGGTTTTGCAGACACCGCTAAGGTTTTGATTCAACGATATCGACTCCACACTCCCTCCCAAGATTATAGCCATAAGAGCATGCCCTATCTCGTGGACGAAAGTATTAAGGGAGCGTATTATTAGTCCAAATCTTCCAAGCCTCTTCTGCCTGTGTTTCAAGCATCCTCCTTCCATTAATTATCTTTGCTCCTCTTTGTTTCGAAAGCCTTAATAGGATTGTTTCTTCTGGGTTATAGATTAAATCATAAACAATATGACTGCTATCTATCAGCTCTGTATTTATGTCGGGGTATTTACCAATATCTTCTCCCATACCCATTGGTGTGGTATTGATAATCAGTTTATGGGTTTCTAGCAACTCCTTATCCAAGTCCCTATAAATAATAGTATGGTTTTGCTTTCTCCTAGAGACTATCTTATGTTCTATACTAAGCTCTCTTAGAGTGTATGCAATTGATTGGGACGATGCTCCGCTTCCAAGTACTAGGGCTTTTAGGTTGGATATATCTTCTATATTCTCTACTAGGCTTTTCTTAAACCCTATCCAATCCGTATTATAGCCCTTATATATTTTTTTACCATATCCCTTCTTTACTACATTTACTCCACCAATTTCTTTGGCTTCAGGACTTATCTCATCTAATAATGGAATAATTGCTTGCTTATAGGGCATGGTAATATTAAACCCATCTAGGTCTTTTCCTATATTCTCGAAGAAGTCTTCTAGGTTTAGGGTTTCATAATTGGAATACGTAACTCCTTCTATGCCTTCCCTTTCGAATTTATCTTCAAAATAGGACTTAGAAAAGGAATGTGATAGTGGATAGCCTATAAGTCCGTATTGCTTTATCGAATTATTATTCAATTTCGTCTTCAAGCTTATCTGCCTTCTTTTTATTAGCCTTTAGGCCCGAATAGATTAGATAGGCAACGAATAAAACTCCCAATACAACCAGTCCATAAGATAGCTCCTTGCTATACTTATTTATTATATCTGCCTGACCGTGGGCTATATAGCCTAGCAATGCTAGGATTATGTTCCAGGCTAGGGCGCCAATGCTTGTGAATATTGCAAAAGATACTAGGTTCATTCTGGCTAGTCCTGCAGGTATGGATATTAATTGCCTAATGCCTGGGATTAGCCTACCGATTAGGGTGGAGCTTCTTCCATGCTTTACAAAATAATTCTCAGCCTTTTCGACCTTTTCGCTGCTTAACAAAAACATCCTTCCCATCTTGGATTCTGCAAAGCTATGCACTATTGGTCTTCCTAGCCATAGGGCTAAGAAATAGTTGATAAAGGCTCCTATTAAAGCTCCTATTGTTGCGAAAACCACCACCAAAACTATATTCAAATCAGACCCTTCTTGGCTTGCCTTATAGGCTGCGGGCGGAACCACCACCTCAGAAGGGAAGGGTATGAATGAGCTTTCTACCGTCATAAGTAGGGTGATGGTACCGTAGTTGATATTGTCCATATACCAAGACGCTACCTCCTCTATTATGGTCTTGTCTTCTTCCACAGGTTTAGCGTCTAGCTTTGTATTGAATGCAAAAAGCAATAAAGCTATTAGCGCAAGTTTTTTCATAAATCTAAATCTTATTACTATTTTGCGTACTTATCAATTATATCAACATAGTCTGGATGGTCGAGAATTGAAGGGAAGGTCTTTTCTATATATTTTCGAGTAATGGAGAACTCCAAGATTGTTCTAGAAAGCAATTCCAAGGTATACTCGTGTTCTGTCTTTAGTTGGGATAATATTACAAACACCTTCAATAGTCTTTCTGGCGTTTGGTGTTCTTGGTTTTCGGCTATGTCCTTTAGGATTTCTATTGCTTTATCGGTTTTGTTTTGGTCTATAAGCATTAGAGAAAAATCGATCTTGAGCTCAGTAATATCAAGGTTATCACTATGTCTTTCGCTTGCAATCCTATCAGCTTCCTCATCCCTACCTGTATTCTTTAATAATATTACATAGGCAATTATTAAATGCAAATCGTTAGGGAATCTTTCTAGTCCATCGAGTACATATCTCTCAGCAGTATCCATATCACCAAGCTCCATATATGCACGCACTATCATGGTTATGCTGGATATGGTTTCTATATTAAGACTAATGGATTTCTTATAATACTTTATGCTATCCTCCCAGTCTTCCTTTAGAGAGAATATCTCTCCAATATTATAAAAGAGGTTATTGTCGTTGTCTGAGCGTTTGATTAGCTCGTCTATATTTGAGTACACCTCTTGCATATTGAGTGAGGCCTGGCTTTTGGCCAAGTAGATTAATGCGTCTCTATGGTCATTATCAATAGCTAAACAATATTCGCAGCCTTTGATTGCACCCTCAAAATCCTGACTCTCAAAGGCTACCACTCCATAGTAATACCAATTATTGGCTGAAAGAGGATTATTATCAGCAAGCTCGTAGAGATAGTCTACGTGCCTATCGAATGATTCGTCCTCTGTTAATACCAAATCGTAATACCTTCTAAGTGTTTCTATATTTCCTGGCTCATGGCTTAATGAGGCTTGCAAATACATCTCCATCTGTTCGAAATCATGCTCGTCATAGTATATATCTGCAAATTGGTTAAAGACCCTAGGGCTTTCTTCTATCTGCATTGCCATAAAAGCATAGCCCTCACTTCTGTTATAGTCTTCTTCTTCTAGGTATAGCTCAGACATTAAAAATACATACTCAAAATAGTCCTTACCTATTTCAAGATTGTCTTCCAAATACTTAATGCCGTCCTTTATGGAAGTAAACACCACAAGGTGAACAGCCTTCGAAACGTGGAAGTCAGCATGTTCGGGATGAAGGCTAAGTGCTAGGTCGATTGCCTTACCACATAGCTTATCATTGTCAATAGCATAATAATATTCTATAAGTTCGCTTAGCTCTTCGATATCGAAAAACTCGCTGCCACCGCCCTTAAGGTAGTCCTTAAATTTCTTTTCAAGCTTTGGACTTATTTTATTGTGTTTTCTTTTGCTCATTATCTTGTTTTATTCTTTAAATTTAATTCTTTGATAGTCTTAGAACCTTAGCTCTTTAGGAATCATAGCAACCCTATGTAGCTTATTGTTTCTATATATAATATAAACATTACCATAGTAGAACCAATGCCTATTGGAACCGTCGAAATTGGTAAGCACCTCCTTCTCGGGCTTGCTCCAAGACATATCGGCCATATCCATGGTCATGGTTGGGATTAGCTCGTTTTGCAATATGGCTGTATAGGCAGTAGGGAAGGTGTCTCTATACTTCAATATCTTCTTACCCTCCACCATCGATTTCTCAAAGCTTAGCTTATCGCCCAGCTCATAGTCGGCTTTTACATAGAACTTCCTACCCTTATCATTCCTCATCAACATCTGAAATACACCGTCTTTCTCCATAAAGTCTAGGCAAACAAACCTATCTCCCCTCCTTATGGTTACAGGGGTCTTCTTCCTATTGTCCATAACCGTCATAGAGTATTTATCTCCCCTATAAATAAACTCTTGGTAGATAAGTTCGTCCTTTTTCTTCCTTAAGAACGACTCCACAACGAATGGGAACTCGTCTCTATAGTGAATGCTTGGGTACTTATAGAATATAGTGTCTCTCGAGCCTGGCACAATAAGCTTTAGGTATACATCGGTTAGGCCTTCCGCATCGTGGGCCCAATCGGCCACAACGAAGGTCTTCTCCTTAAACTGATTGGCCTTACCAATTGGTAGGTCTGCAAATGAATACTTCCTACTGTCGTCATCATAATTATATAGCCTAGTTCCATTGAATAGTCTTGGGTAGGTTGCCTTCGTAACCTTAGGTAGGTATAGTCTCTGTCCTAGGAGGTTTTTAGGAATAAAGGCATAATTGGAGTTGGTGTCATATTCCACAATGCTTAAATCGTCGTGGGCATGCTTGCATTTAGGGTATTCGCTTTTGTTTTCATTATAATAACTCATAGGGATGAATGGGAAATTATACCTATTCCAAAACCCTGTATAATTATAGAATACAGTGTCTCCCGTGGAGCCAACCAAAAGCTTTAAGAAGTTCTTAGGTATCTTTCTATAGTCTGTCTTTTCTGCGTCTCCATAATAATACTTTTCATAAGCTACCTTATCAATTATATAGTCCAAAACCACGAACCATTCCTTTATCATATTAGGAGACTCATCCTTATGCATCCTCTTTAGGTCGTAGTATAGGATATCGCTTCTGTCGCCAGGGATTGGGTCAGCAATCCTTCCCACAAGGAAATGCCTGCCAATGGTGTCATTAAACCTATCAAGATATAGGGTTTGGTTTTGAAGATTGCCCGGTCTGGTCATAAACTCCAAATGCTTATAATAGTCGTTATACTCAAAGTCAGGTAGTATCTTCTCGATATTAGGCTGGGCTATAATCGTTGCTGGAATAGCAATGAATAATATCAATAATGTCTGCAAAAATGCCAATCTTCTCATAATTCTACTAGTATTTAATATAGATGGTTTAAGAAAGCAAATATACAAACTTTTGTTTGATAATGGGTCTAAGAAACGTATTTTTATTAACTTTGCAATTCTAATCAAAGCTTTTTGCTAGTGTATTAGAACTATAAATGATTGACTTATAAAGATAAATAAAGGATATTATGCATATAGATATAATTACGCTTTTCCCTGAGTTTTTCACCAATATATTCTCTACCTCAATCCTAAATAGAGCCCAAGAGAAAAACATTCTTACCGTAGGAATCCATAACCTAAGAGATTATTCCCTCAATCGCTATAAGAGTGTGGACGATTACCCCTTTGGAGGTGAGGCTGGTATGGTTATGCAGATTGAACCCATAGCCAATTGTTTGGATGACTTGAAAAAGACCCGCAACTACGATGAAATAATATATACTGCGCCAGACGGAGAGGTCTTAGAACAATCTCTCTGCAATCAATTATCCCTCCACCAAAACCTCTGCATACTCTGCGGTCATTATAAGGGAGTGGACGAAAGGGTTAGAGAACATCTTATAACCAAAGAAATCTCTATTGGCGACTACGTCCTAAGTGGGGGAGAGCTTGCAGCGGCAGTTATTTCTGATTCCATAGTAAGGCTGATACCGGGAGTGATTAGTGACGAGACCTCAGCCCTAAGCGATTCATTTCAAGACTCCTTGATATCCCCTCCTGTCTATACCCGACCAAGGGAGTTTAGGGGCTGGAAGGTGCCGGAGGTTCTTCTAAGCGGCAACCAAAGGCTGATTGATGAGTGGAAAATGGAAGAAAGCCTTAAAAGAACTAAGCTTAAAAGGCCTGACTTATTGAAATAAACTGTATATTTGCAAAATATTGATGCTTTGTAATGAAAAATATAAGGAAACAATCTAGTACATTTTCGTCCAATTGGTATAGTAGATATAGGTTTCAATACCTTTTACTAACCTTCGACCTAATACTAATTACCTTTATAGGCTATTTGCTAATGAAGGAGTTTGCAACGGGAGCTATGGCGGAGTTCTTCTACCCAAGAGAGTGTGTCTTAGTTGCGATGGTCTACCTATTTGCAATCATATTTAGATTCAATCTTTCCATATTGATGTATTCCAAACAAAAGATAGGGCTATACATAGCCATATTCTTTGCTTTGGCTGCCTCCATTATAGACCTTAACCTTCAATATCTAGAATACTCATCGGTCTATTTCCCTGGCAGGTCATTGATTTCAATCTGGAATAATTTCGTATTCATAGTGCCTGTATGTTGGCATAAACCAATAGCAATACTAACCTATATATACATCTTCTATCTGCCCCTTATATTTTATATAGTAGTCCTTACATTCAAGCCATTTACGCTAAAGACCACGGCAAAGAAGTTCGACGTATTAACTGGTTTCTACTCTTCTGCATTAAGCGAAAAGCTAAAGCTAATAGGCTTTATATACCTTGCCATATACCTTTATCTAGGTTTCGCAGTAGGCTATTTTCAATACCATATTCATTGGCAATTCCTCTATATTCCACTATCTTACCTAATACTATTCTTCCTGCTTAAGAAACTTAGAATAGAAGGTATAGACACCAAAACCAAGAAACTAATAATCTACCTATTTCCACTAGTCAATGGCTTTGTGGTTATCTGCGCCCAAACCAAGCCTTATTTGGGTTTGATAGCCTTGATAATAAGCTTTTGTTTAGGCATTACATTGATGAGATATATAGGAATCAATAAACTAAAGTCTACATTTATATCATTCGTAGTCTTTCTAATACTACCGGTCTTTGTTATGGGTTATAACCCTTTCGTTGTGCCGCAGTACGGAGTAAAGAGTATATATCTGCCAGGCAAAGCAGTTCCAGCATACTTTATTATAGAAGATAAGGAAGGCAATCTAGGTATTCGTTCTCGAGGCTTCTACTATGTAGAGCCCAAGTATAAGAGCGTTGAATATATTGGTGGTCAATGCAAGATGACGATAAGGTTTATTGACCATGCAGATAAGGTTCACTATGTAGGAAGAAAAGACTTTCTCGACCTTCAGCCTGACTTTCATTATAAAGGCTATGACGCTAGAGACAGCGAAAAGCTATGCTTCAAGGGCTTGTTCAAGAGATCTACAGACAGATAAATCGAATATATTTTATTAACTAAAACTATTAAGAAAATGGCAATTACAAAAGTTTGGGTAGAAGAAGATTGCATCGCATGCGGAGTATGTGAGAGCATTTGCCCAGAAGTATTTAAGATTGAAGACATCGCAGTAGCTATCGAAGGCGTAAACTATTCAGATTACGAAGACGAAATCAAAGAATCTGCAGAGTCTTGTCCTGTTGAAGTAATCTTCTACGAATAATATTACTACTACCAGGAAAGAGCTACCACACCATTGGTAGCCAACAAAAAAGAGAGAACTTCTACAAGTTCTCTCTTTTTGTTTAAGGTAATTCCGAATTAATTCTTATAATCCTAGCTTGGTTCTAATGCCTGATGGGATAGCGTTTTTGTCAATCATTATATCTATTGTCTTGTACTTAACAAAGGCTTCTGATGCATAGAAATAGCCTTCGTAAATGCCTTCTGATGCCCAGGAGTTTTTGACCTTATAGAACTTGTTTCCGTTTTGGTCTTTGGCTATTCCTACTATTACCATTCCATGGTCGTCTGTTGTGGTATAATCGTCATAGCCTTGCTGTCTCATCTCTTGGGTGATTTCCTTTTCTTTGGCTGTCCCGTCAAAACTATACATTGCTGCTGCTCTTTCGGCTGGTGTGAGCTTTTCCCAACGGTCTCTCTCTGTTCCGCTTAGGTCGGTTTTGTCTTCGTCTGGTACTATAGCTATTCCGTTTTTCCATGAGAATCCTTTTTCACTTACGTCAGAACCCCAGCCTACTGCATAGCCTTCTTCGATTGCATTGTCTATTATCTCCATCATCTCGTTCATCTTTACGTTATAGATGGAGCCTAACATCCAGTTGTCTGGTATATCGAGTATAAAGGTTTCGTAGAATGGTACATGTGTGAATGAGCCTACTTCTACATAGTCGTTCATATCTATGCCTAGTGATTTTGCAAAGGAATGTGGTGTATACCTTACTCCATTATATGTAAAGTCTTCTGGCATTTCTCCGAAATAGGTGTCTAGTATTGCGTTATAGGCTTTTCTCCACGTTGGGGATATGGTCTTTTGGGATACTATTGCCTTACAGAATGACTCTAATATCTTATCTATCTCGCCGTGATTATGCTTGTCTGTTCCGTAGTTTAAGCCTGGATATACTTCTTCTGGTACTATTCCATACTTCTTAATCATCTCTGTTACGTCGTGGAAGGCTCCTCCTGCTGAGAAGTTGAGATGTCCATGGAAGCGTATATATCTCTCTGCTTTTTCGAGATATGCTGTTCTTACTATCCACATCTCTGCAAGGTCGTATTCGCCTTTTCCTGCCTTGAGTAGGTCGGACTCAATCATACCTAGTCCTGCAAAGCTCCAACATGTTCCTGAACGGAATTGGTCTTTGACTGGTGTTACTGGTATCTCTTTGATTACAGTAAACTTATAACCTTTCTCCTCTTCTTTCTTCTTTGATCTTTGTGCGTCTGCTCCAAAGCTAACCAATAATATGGCTAGGGTTATTATTATTTTTCTCATTGTTTATTTATTTATGCGTTGATTTGTTTATTTATTGATTCGTTTAGTTGTTTATTAATCTACTAGCATTACTGGCATTACTAGCATTAGGATGGACTCTGTGCTTGGCTCAGGGTCTTCTTCGTATGGATAGATTATACCTGCTCTATTGGGTTGAGACATTTCTAATAGTAGATATTCTGTCTCTACATTATTAATCATTTCGATTAGGTATTTTGCATTAAAGCCTATTTCTAAGAACTCTCCATCGTAATTACATGGTATTCTTTCTTTTGCTGCATTGGCTAGGTCTGGGTCTTCGGCAGACATCTCTACCTCGTTGTCTAAGAATGCAAGCCTGATTTGATTGGTGCTTTGACTGGCAAATATGGCTACCCTTCGTACTGAATTGAGGAAGCTTGCTTTTTCAATGATTAGCTTGTTTGGGTTTTCTTTTGGTATAGCTGCATCGTAGTTAGGGTATTTTCCGTCTATTAGCCTACATGTAATGGAGTAGTTTTCGAATACAAACTCGACATTATCAATATTGTACTTCATTAGTACATCTATCTCTCCCTTGTAGGATGATAGTATATTCCTAATTAGATTAAGTGGTTTTCTAGGGATGATAAAGCTGGTTTCTTGTTCTACTGGAAACTCTACCTTTCTATATCTAACTAGCTTATGCGCGTCTGTTGCTACAAAGGTTATGCTATCGTTAACCTGTTCGCAAAGTACTCCCGTCATTTGAGCCCTAAGCTCGTCTACACCTGTTGCGAATATGGTTTTGGAGATGGCGTCTGCTAGCAGGGTTGAAGTAATGGTTGTAATCTGTGGTTCTTCAATGCTTACAGGGTTTGGATATTGTTCTGCAGATGCACCGCTAATCCTATATTTACCTTCTCCAGAAGTTATCTCTACCATTAGGTCTTCTTCGTCTATAGTAAAGGTAAGTGGCGAATTGGATAATGTGTTTACAATCTCCAATAGCATCTTTGCATTGATCGTTATTCGATTGATACTGCCTTGCTCTGCATCGTTCAAGTCTAGCGTAACTCTTGCCGTTGTTTCTAGGTCTGAGGCGGTTATGCTAAGGGTTTTGTCCGATAATTCAAACAAGAAATTCCCTAAGATAGGGTAAGCGTTATTGGTAGCTATCACACTTATTATCGACTGAAGCGAACGGGATAGTGTACCACCGTGAATAATGAATTTCATATCTATAATTTATTTATTTGTTTATGCGTTGATTTGTTTATTTATTATTTGAATTTGGGTAGAAATAGCTTATAGGCCTTATTATATTATCTATTGCAAAGTATTGCATAATAAGGGTGTCAGGGTTGTTTTCCACTAGGGCATACATCCTGTTTACATCTAATACCTCGTAGAAATCCGACTTATCATGCTCGCTAACCCATGTTCCTTCGTCTAGCTTAACATAGGTCCTTAGCTTTGACTCTTTTCCTTCTTTGTCTTTGAGGGTAAATACAAAGCTTGGGTTCTTACCAAATATCGTATCTCTCTGTATATCTGGGATATTACTAGCTATGCTTTCGTAGTTAAGGTCAATAAACGATGATATAAAGGCTGATACCCTAATGGTGTCGAAGCTTTCAAGTAGGGTATTGTCCGATAGCCTCCTGATATGGAAGGTGTTCTCTTCGCTTATTAGCTCAAATCCTTCTTCTGGCATATCGGGTATCTCCACCCTAATCGACTCTATGTCTTCGGGCTTATACTTAAAGATATTATGGGTCTTCCAGTCCTTTTCTACAGCAGTAAACCTCGAAGAAAGATAACCCCTAAAGTTTGGTATATGCACAACGGAAGGGTTTTCAGTGCCTTTGATTAGCATATAAGTACCCATATTATCCATAGTCTCATTACCAATGTATATAGTTTTCTCTAGCTTGTTTTTTCTAAACAGCTTAATTAATCCTAGGTTGATATAATATGACTCTAGATAGATTTCAATCTTGGTGTTTCTGGCAGAGAGCTGCTTGATAATGTTCTCATGTGCTGCCCTAGCAACTGGTTCTCTAACCCTCATCTCCCTAAGGGTTTCCATCATTGTATTAATCATAATCTCAGAAGCCTGAAACTTATCATTAACCATCCAAACACCTTCTTTCTCTTTAGCTATTTCCGATTTATTCCCTTCTCTATCCTCAATTACTACCTTGGTAATCTTTCGAGTATCTTTGATATGGAAGTTTTGTTCTATTGTTGAAGACTTTTGGCTAATTACTACAATAATACTAATAGCAATCAATACTACTATGCTTATTAGCCCGATATAGTTCTTTTGTTTTCTACTTAACTTCATCTTGTTTCTTATTTTACAAATTGTTTCTTTCTAATAAATGCTATCACAAACCCAGCAATTACTATAACTATAATAGGTAGCCCTACATTAATAATCTGCCAGTTCTTCTTCTCTCTTTCCACCCTCGACATATCCAGCTTCCTCATCAATACCTCTCTGGAGCGAAGTGGTATCATATCCACGTCTCCCGTTAGGTAGTTAAGCGAATTGATTAGAAAGTCTTTGTTTCCGTACATCTCTTTGGTGTATCTATCATATCCAAGAGGTAGGGTCTGACCTGAAGCAAAATCGTTTCTTATAATATCTCCATCTGCAATAATAATCATAGACCCAATGGTGTCAGCCTCTTGCTTAAAGGCAATCATCTGATTATCTTCCATTTCGGGAGCTAACCTATTCTTAAAGGCAGATGTGAATCTCCCTTCTAATAAGACTCCAAGTATGAGGTTCCTCATATTAAACAGCTTTGGGTCTTGCTTCTGTTTAAGCATCTCAAGTGAGATTACGGCAGGCGTGTTCATTATCCTCGAATTAGAAGAGCTAACCAGTAGTGGAGTCTTATTTATATCATTCTCCAAGGTGTCGATACTAGAAACAAACTCCATCTTTACTGGATTGACCTTCTTGGTTATTATATGGTCGGGATTAGGCGTAATTACTGGGAAGAAATTCCATGGAAAGAAGGTAAACTGTGGAGTATTATCTCCATATACTCCCGTAACTATCGGCACCTCTGCACATTGCATATCCATAACCAGATTGGTATTAAGCCTTACTCCATATCTAAACAATGGGTCTTCAACACCTGTATAGTTGGTTACAGCATAGGTTTCAGGATTGGACTGCAAGCTATCCATAGAGGCTAGAAGTGGATCAACCAACCACATAACCCTACCTCCATGCATAATATATTGGTCAATAATATATAGGTCTTTGAAAGAGAACATTGATAGGGGCTTTGCAATAATAATGGCCTTATACTTATTCCTAGTCTTAACCAGACTATGATTCAAACTATCATACTGCCTATCGGTTAGGGCGTTTAGCTTCTCATTAATAATAAGAGTATCAACAGCGTATAAGTCGTTAATACCAGTAATAAAGTCCCAGATATACGGAATGTCCCATTCTCCATGACCCTTAATGATGGCCACTCTATCCCTCGCAGTAACTACAAGGCCTCTAATGCCATTATATATATTATATTCAAGGTTTTGTATTGAATTATTAATAATGGATGCCTCACCCGTGCTTTTAGCACTAATCAAGGAAACAATCTTCTTCTCTCCCTTATGCGTAATCTCCAAGTATGGGAACATATACTGGCGCATCTCCCCATCCTTCTGTCTAGATGTCTTAAGTATGGGTTGGAATCCCATCTCAAACAACCTATCGTAAAACTCTGCCTGCTCTCTCTTATCAGCAAAATCATTAGGATTCCTAAACTCAAACTCTATATTTGGGTTATAAGAACGAAACTGATTAATCATCTCCTTGGTTTCGTTTCTTAATCTCTTATAGTCAGCAGGAATATCGCCTTCCAAATAGCATCTAATAAACACTACATCATCCACCGACTTAAGCAGAGACTTAGTAGACTGAGAAAGGGTATACTTCTTTTCGGCAGTAAGGTCTAGCCTAGTAAAATAGTAGAACCCAACCACATTTAGAAATATAATCACAACCAGCCCAACCAGCAATTGGAGGATATGTGTTCTCTTTACATTGCCCTTTGCATCAGGCTTTCTAAATATATTCTTAATCGAATCTAGCTTCATAAATAATAAACCTTATAGATTATTTCTTCCAATTCCTACTCTCTAAACTAACCTTTGTCAGCAATATAAAAAAGACTATAGCACTAAGGTAGTAAATCACATCCCTAGTGTCAATCACCCCTCTAGCCATTGAAACATAGTGGGAATTGATACCAAAAGACCTAATTACTAGGTCTGCACCTCCAAATATGCCTAGTCCAGTAATAATATCGAAACCAATATAGGTAAATGCTGAGATTAGCACAGCAAGCACAAAGGCAATGATTTGATTATTAGTAATAGAGGATGAGAATATCCCAATAGCTACAAATACCCCTCCCAAAAACAATAGACCGATATAAGAACCGATGATTCCGCCAAGGTCTAGATTGCCCTTAGGTAGACCCAGCTGATATATAGCAATAATATAGACTAGGGTCGGAAGTATTGAGAATATTACAAGTGCAAGACCTGCAAAATACTTAGATAGGATTATGGAAAGGTCGCTTATGGGTTTGGTTAGAAGAAGCTCAATGGTACCATTTTTTTTCTCCTCAGCAAACATCTTCATAGTAATGGCTGGAATAAGGAATAAAAACACCCATGGAGCTAACATAAACAAACCATCAATACCCGCAACCCCATAGTCAAACACATTGAAGTCAGTAGGGAATACCCATAAGAAAAGCCCTATAATAACTAGGAAGACTATTATTATCATATACCCTATCAATGAGGACAGAAAGCTGTTAAGCTCTTTGACAAACAATGTATACATACAGTTATATTCTTATTAATCTCTATTATCTATATATTACTCTCACTATTTCGTTTCTATGTAGAAACTCAAAATATTAATGCAAAGATACAATTACTTATTCTTATATAAGAAATAAAAGAGCTGTAATTTCTTACAGCTCCATTAGTTTTAACTCCAAACTACTTAGATTTTAGTAGTTCATAGCCTTAAGTTCGAAATAGGCCTTAGGATGGTCGCAACATGGACACATCTCAAGCGCCTTAACACCCTTGTGGTGGAAACCGCAGTTTCTGCAATACCAAACTCTCTCCTCAGGACGCTCAAACACTAAATTCTTTCTTAGATTATCGAGAAGCTTTCTATACCTATTCTCATGCTCAACCTCAACCTTAGCAACCAGTCTAAACGAAGCAGCAATCTTAGGGAAACCCTCCTCGTCTGCAATCCTAGCAAACTCAGGATATAACTCTTCCCACTCCTCACGCTCGCCTTCAGCAGCAGCTAGTAGGTTTTCTTCTGTGCTACCAATAATCCCCGCAGGATACATAGCAGTAATCTCAACCATACCACCCTCAAGATGTCTGAAAAACACCTTAGCGTGTTGTTCTTCTTGAGCTGCAGTCTCTAAGAAAATAGCAGAAATTTGTTCAAAACCCTCTTTCTTAGCCTGTTTAGCGAAAAATGTATATCGAGCCCTAGCCTGAGACTCACCAGCAAATGACTTTAATAAGTTTTGCTCTGTTCTTGTTCCTTTTACACTCATGTTCTTTACTTTTTGTAGTTAATAATTTGATTAATTTCCCATGGTTTAACCCATTGGTTTACGAAGCAAAGATAGTCGAAAAAAATTGAATTGCAAAAAATAATGTATATTTGCCGTTTTATAACTCTTTGATAAGATGAAAAAAGACAGTTTAATTTACAAGATTCAAGAAGGAATAAAAGACCATTGGGACCTACCATCCCTATCTGATTATCAGTCAGAACCAGTCTATTATCGAGATGTAGCAACGCAGATAGCCAAGCTCCACCTACTTTATAAAGAATGTGGAATTGAGAAAGGAGATAAGATTGTAATATGTGGTAGAAATTCAGCCTCATGGGGAGTTTCTTTTTTCTCAATATTAACCTACGGTGCAGTAGCCGTACCTCTTTTACACGAGTTTAAGCCAGACTCCATCCACCATCTGGTCAATCATTCAGAAGCCAAGTTCTTATTAGTAGGCGATGTAATTTGGGATAGCATAGACGTTGAAGCCATTCCAAATATTAGCTCGGTCATACTAATGCAAGACTTCTCAATAGTCCACTGCACACGCGACAAAGACCAAGTAGACCTAGAAGAACTATACAATAAACACTATCCGAATGGCATAACCAAAGACGACCTAAAATATGAGATAGAGAACCCAGACGACCTAGCCATAATCAGCTATACCTCAGGCACAACCTCACTCTCCAAAGGAGTAATGATACCCTATAGGGCAATGCACTCCAACTACCTATTCGCCACCGAAGTACTACCAGACCTAAAGCCAGGAATGAATATGATATCCATGCTACCAATGGCACACATGTATGGACTACAATTCGAAACCATATTCCAATTCATAACAGGCATACATATACATTTCCTAACCAGAGTACCAAGCCCAAAGATAATTGCAGAAGCATTCTCAAGAATAAAGCCTGACCTAATTATAGCAGTACCATTAATTATAGAAAAGATATATTGGTCAAAGCTCAAGCCAATGCTCGATAAAACCTATGTAAAGATACTACTCAACACACCCATCATCGACACAGTTATCAAAAACAAGATACTCAGCCAACTCAACGAAGCATTCGGTAATAATTTTATAGAAGTAATCATAGGAGGAGCCGCCCTCAACCAAGAAGTAGAAGCCTTCTTCAAGAAGATAGGATTCCCTTATACAGTAGGGTATGGAATGACGGAATGTGCCCCAATCATAGCCTACGAAGGACATAAAGAACATAAGCTCTACTCCTGTGGGAAAGCCGTACCACGTATGGAAATCCGCATTGACAGTCCAGACCCAGAAAACATAGTAGGAGAAATACTCACAAGAGGAGACAACCTAATGCTCGGCTATTATAAGAACCAAGAAGCCACAGAAGAAGTCCTCAAAGACGGCTGGCTACACACAGGCGATTTGGGAGTAATGGACAAAGAAGGCAACTTATATATCAAAGGGAGAAGTAAGAACATGATACTAGGACCAAGCGGTCAGAACATATTCCCAGAAGAGATAGAAGACGCTCTCAACTCTATGGAATACGTCTCCGAAAGCCTAGTAATGGAAAAAGAAGGCAAGCTAGTCGCCCTCGTCTACCTCGACCAAGGCAAGCTAGACGAAGACAAGATAGACATCACCCAATCCAAACGCATAATGCGTAAACTGCGAGAAGACATAAACAAAGAACTTCCATCCTACTCTCAGATAAGCTATATCTATATACAGGAAGAGGAATTTGAGAAAACCCCAAAACGATCCATTAAGAGATATCTTTATAATACAGTTAGGAGTTAGGAATTAGGAGTTAGGAGTTTTGAATTAGGAGTTTTGAATTAGGAGTTAGGATGCGTCAGCTTAATTCCTCATTCCTAATTCTTCATTCCTAATTTAAGAATTAACAATTTCCTTAATTATCTCTTAAAAACACTCTGTTTTATACCTGTTTTATCGCCTAAAATTTAAGGATTACAACCTCTGAAAAATGAAACAAAAAGACGGTCTATTTTCGTCGAGAGTTAGTCGTCCTTGAAGAACCATTTAATCATTTATAATTCAACATTATAAGTGCTATTTTCTTTGGTCATATCTGCAAGTTTTCGTATCTTTGCACAATAAATCTTGCAGATATAAATTA
>FZPS01000062.1_pt3084 | contig 22379 bp, 20 predicted proteins | sample 1817821 | NCBI WGS metagenome assembly FZPS01 (sample SAMEA104158645, study PRJEB21678) | metagenome | place: Germany | collected 2015-04-21 | reverse complement strand
ACGCCGGGCTCTGATACAAACTCACGTTCTCTGAGAATACCCTTCTTAAAGTCCTCTACTGAAATATCTACACCACAAAGGCCGGCGATTTCAGGGATATTTTCAAAGCCTTTTTCCTTGGTTATTGGGTTTATAGGCCCTTCAAACCAATTATCCCACTCGGGCTTGGTTCCTGTCCAGACATCTGGCATTTCGTTTACTATGTGTTGAATTTCGGGGCTGTCGTCGTATCCGACCCAGGTGTAAGGCTCAATATCAGATATTTTATACCTATACGGCAGACCTTTCCCAAAATTGTCATTATTCATATACCAAAATACTGAAAACCCTGTGTGGATATTTACCTTATACCATGGCCCTGTCTTGGAGACATCTGTTGTTTTACCAAGCTGAACTACTCTATCAGACCCAATATTGAAATCTTTTTGTGTAGGAGCCCAGTATATTGATATTCTCATTCCAGAATAGTTGGAATTATATTTCCATTTGTCATCGCCCTTTCCAGAATAACCATATGAGGGTAAACTATCATTGTTCCCAGCGTAAACATTTATATAACCAATTAATAAATTTATTAATAGCAAGGAGACTATTAATAAAAACATATATTTTTTTCGCATTGTTACTACCCCGCTTTATTAAGGACCAATCCAAGCCCAACCACCATACTTATATAATAACCATGGCCCATAAGTAGTTCCTTCTTCTGGATGACCCAGTTCTTTCAAGGCATCATGTCTCAACCGTTCTGCTATTGCATGCCATTCTCTTATATAATGCCCTTCTCCTGTCTTCTCATCTACCAGATAAGGCTGTCCCAAGAAAGCTTCGTCAGCACCTAAATCTCCTGCTTTTATTGGCGTTCCGCCCCGGTCTATTCGCCCTATCTCAGTCGCACAGCCCTGTTCCTCTCCCAATACTCCGGAAGGGCCAACCTTTAGTACAACCGCTGTACCATCAGGTTTTATAAAGGTGTCCCCCTCTATAGCCATAGGCCTGTTAGGATCATCATGTCTTAATATCATAGGCTCTCTTGTGGGCTGGGTTGAGGGAATTACTACTTTCGCTCTTTCGCTTTTATCCAGATACCTTATGATAAAAGCCGCTGCCTGAGCCCTGTTGGCTTCATCCTCTGCGGCAAAACGTCCATCTGTATAACCCGATATTATTCCTGAACCATATACTATCAGTGCATAGGGTTGGTATGCTGCATCCATCTGGTTATAATCCTTTATTTCCTTTGCAAGGGGCTTACACTTTTCAAGGCTTAGCCGATTCATCTCATACTGGCTATATGCCCGGACAATTAACTTTGCCATCTCGCCTCTTGTTATAGGCTCTGAAAGGTTTGCAAGGGTGTATTCTCCCTGAGCCAGTATTCCTTCTTTCTCGGCCTTTTTTACATCCTTGGCAGCCCAGTGCTGAAAGTCCGGAGTTATACCATCCAGCCCCTCCATCCCAAACATGGCACGTATGAACATTTTTATGAACATTGCCTTTGTAACTGTTCCGGTGGGATCCATTTCATTGTTAAGTGAGCCGTCTAACGCACTTAATCCGACAAGTTTCACCATCACACTCATATACCAGTCACCTTTTGTGACATCGGAATATTTCTTCAAAACAGCCTCTTCCAGCTGGTTATACATATTTGCATCAATATCGTGTATTGATTTAATTTTACTTCTAAGGCTTGATATTTCATCTGGGGAATTGTATGCCAGAACTGAGGCTGGAGATAGTGTAATACAAAGAATTACAAGGATTAGAAACAGAGAGATATTCTTTTTCATAAGGCAGATTCTCCTGATAAATATTATTTTCTGTGGAAGTATTATCTCAATGATAACAGTTATGATATTTTGTGTCAATATTTGGAATATGATAGGTTATATTAAACTATTTTGTATATGCCAATACTAAGACACCAAAAAAGAATACCTTACTCTTTTACTTATCCGAATATTAAAAAGTAGAATGACATCAGTCTTTATAGAATTTCCAATTCCGAAAGCCACAGCTGAACTGAGGCATCACTGGGCATTTTCCAGTCAGCTCTGGGGGACAGTGACACAGTACCAACTTTTGGACCATCGGGCATGCATGAGCGTTTGAACTGTTGTGAGAAGAATCGCTTACAAAACAGTGTCAACCACTTTTTCAGCTGTGATGAGCTGTATTGTCCTTCAAAGGCTCTTTCTGCCATGAATAACAGCTTAGCGGGCCCCGCTCCATAGCTTTGCATATAATACAGGAAAAAGTCGTGCACCTCATAGGGACCTAAGATGTCTTCAGTTTTTTGTACAATTTCGCCCGAATCCGCGGGTGGCAACAGTTCAGGACTAATAGGTGTGTCAATTATGTCAAGCAGAATACTATTTATAGGTTCATCAGCCTCATGCTGAGCATACCAATTGATAATATGCCGGACAAGGGTTTTGGGAACCCCTGAATTCACAGAGTACATTGACATATGGTCACCATTATAAGTGCTCCAGCCAAGAGCTGACTCCGATAAATCACCAGTTCCCACCACTAGGCCGCCTTCTTTATTGGCCACATCCATGAGAATCTGGGTTCTTTCCCTTGCCTGAACATTCTCATAGGTTATATCATGGACATTTTTATCATGACCAATATCTTTAAAGTGCTGAAGGCAGGCATCCTTAATGTCTATTATCCTTAAATCCGTGTTATATGCTTTACTGAGATTAACCGAATTGTCAAAGGTTCTGTCTGTAGTGCCGAACCCAGGCATGGTGATGGCTATTATATTGCTTAAGGGGAGTCCCAGCTTAATTATTGCTCTTACTGATACAATAAGTGCCAGGGTTGAATCTAGACCTCCCGAAATACCAATAACCAGTTTTTCAGTGTTAATATGTTTCATCCGTTTCATCAGCCCAAGGGTCTGTATGGATAAAATATCTTCGCAACGTTCATCCCGCTCCCCGCTGTTTTCGGGAACAAAGGGATGTTTATCTACTTTTCTTTGTATTTCGTCTGCCAGAGGCAAGGAGGTATAATCAAAGCCAATGATACGGTAGCTTTTGCTTATAATGCTTCTTCTGGATGGTTGTAAAATGCGGCGATTATATAAGAGTCTGTCTAAATCAATATCTGCAATTTCCAGTTTGTTTTCAAAGAAAAAACGCTCTGACTCTTTTAGCATATTTCCGTTTTCGGCTATCATGAGATGACCGGAAAACACAGAATCGGTGGTGGATTCACATGAATTAGATGAGGCATAAACATAGCCTGCTACACATCGGGATGACTGGCTTTTTACAAGGTTTCTGCGGAATTCACCCTTGCAGACCAATTCATTGCCGGCAGACAAATTAAATAACAGAGTAGCCCCGCCTTGGGTCAGAAAGCTGCTGGGAGGCAAAATGCTCCAAAGATCCTCACAGATTTCTATACCAAATGCCAGCCCCTCACGGTTTTTTGCAGTAAAAACCAAATCTGCCCCCACCGGTACAATATAATCATTAAACCAGATCTCATTAACATCCAGCTCATCGGCTCCGTTAAACCAGCGTTCTTCGTAAAACTCATAATAGTTGGGAAGATTGGTCTTTGGTACAAAACCCAGTATGCTTCCATTTTGCAATACTGCAGCGCAATTAAATGTACGCCCGTTAATCACCAGTGGAAGGCCTACTATAGAAACCATACTGCTGCCGCTTGTTGCTTCGGCAATTTTGTTCAGGGCTGCTTTTGCGCCTTTTAGCAACGTGTCCTTCAAAAATAAATCACCGCAGGTGTAGCCGGTTATGCACAGCTCAGGGAAAACTAAGAATTCTACCGACTTTTTTTCGGCATCCCTTATAATTTCAATGATTTTTTCTGCATTGAAGTTGCAGTCGGCAACCCTAAGCTCATTAGCTGCTGCCGCGACCCTGACAAAACCGTAATTCATATTAACACCAACCCCAAAAATGCTGATAGCCATTAATATATTATAAATAATATCATATTGTGTCACATAACGGGAATAAAGATTCTATAATTATCCTGTTTATACAGCAAAAAAGCCCCAAGTTTTTTAACCTGAGGCTTGTGGAGCGGGTGAAGGGAATCGAACCCTCACGACCAGCTTGGAAGGCTGGGGTTCTACCACTGAACTACACCCGCAAATTAATGTTTTTTTATGCAGCTTTTTCGCTGCATTGTCTATTATACTTAAGTCATTCATGCTTGTCAAGCAAGTTTTATCGATATTTTTGTGTCAGTGGGACGGTTCTTTTGACAACAATCTGCAGCCTGCCGCCACTTAATGTTTAATTAACAAAAAAGTGTGTCAAGAGAACCGTCACTTTGACAACGCTCTGGTTTCATTGATTAACATAGGATCAGCATTAAGTTTCTCAGCCATGCTAAGACATTTATCATATTTTTTTCTGTTGAATCGGCCTGTAAATGTAGCCCTTATTAATAAATTTTTCGGTGTATCTAAGGGTGAAACATATTCAACTGCTGATACGGCATATCCGAAGGCCTCCAGTATCATACAGCGCAAACCGTCTGTCAGAACATCGGCAAGGCGAGCCTTAAAAACTCCATGCTTTATCATATCCTCAAAAGGTTCATATGAGTATTGATTAAGAAGCTCACTATGGCAGCATGGTACCGCGATAATACCTCTTGCTCTGTTTCTTATACCATAAGCCAAAGCATAATCTGTCGCTACATCACATGCGTGAAGACTGATAACAAGATCCGGCTGAACATTTTCCCCTTTCTCGTTTTCGTAAAGCAGGGTACGAATATCCCCGGTAATAAAGTTCATGTTCCTATAACCTAAGCTCTCAGCAATTTCTTTTGAGGACTCAATCACACCTTCAGAAATATCTATACCGGTAAACCTGCAATTAATCTTCATAACCTCTCTTAAATAATAGTTCAGCACAAATGAAAGATAGGACTTCCCGCAGGCACAATCCACTACTTTTAGCTCGCTCCTGTCCTTCATTAAATCCTTCAGCATTGGTTCTATCAGCTCAACAAAATGGTCAATCTGATTGTATTTGCGAATCATATCATTTTTGATCTTGCCGTTCTGCGCCATTATCCCAATAGCTTTCAGGAGTTTATCAGCTTTTCCCGGTTTAATAAGATAATCGCGATTTGAAATAGCTCCACCTTCGGCATGACCCTTTATAATGCTTTCTCTGTCCTCCTCCAATGCCTTGGTCTTCATAGTAACATTCTTATTGTCAGCTTCAATAATAAGCATTTCACCACGGCTCTTGTAATAGATATTAACCTTTTCGTAGGGGCCGGAGAATCCAGTAATAAGCTCGGGAATCTTATCTGGGGGAGTTTCTATACTTCTTCCCTCAAAGTTAATTTTCAATTTGCCATTGTCCAAATGACAAGTTAACGGAAATGTTATAACTCCCGACTTAAATTCCCCTGTTAATTCTTCAAAATAATCGATTTCATCTGTCATGCGAAAGGCTATACCCTGAAGCATCATATTTAGTTTTTGTTGTGCTTGCTTATCCATAGAAAAACTCCTTAATTTTTAGACATCAGGGGTGTCAGCGGTGCTGTTCTTTCTGTTCTTTGGGAAAAGTGTGTCAGAAGAACCGTCTCCTTGACATAGTTCTTCGGGAGTGAGTTCCCTGAACTGTCCGGGTTTTAAGGTTTCGTCCAGCCGGATATTACCCATTCTTAACCGCTTTAATTCTATCACAGAAGCTCCAACTGCCTTAAACATTCGTTTAACCTGATGAAATTTTCCTTCGCATATCTCAACCAGCGCCCGGACGGGGTCTTTTGAAATATACTGCAATTTAGCAGGAAGGGCCGTATAATTATCGCCTATATAAACGCCTTCTTCAAATTTTTTTATTGCGTCTTCTCCCGGAAACGAATCTAGTAATGCCTCATATAGTTTCTTAACGCCCTTCTTGGGTGATAATAAATTATGAGCAAAAATCCCGTCATTTGTTATCAGCAACAGGCCTTCAGTATCCTTATCCAGCCGGCCCACCGGGAAAACTCCTCTTCGTCTTATCTCATCAGGAAACAGATCTAGGACGGTTTTAAGTGTTTTGTCCTCTGTGGCGGTAATAACTCCTTTGGGCTTATTCAGCATATAGTATACAAACTGCCGGTATTCAACCTGCTCCCCTTTAACATTTATTATATCTTCATCGGTGTTAACATGGGTACCGGGGTTCTTGACTATAACATCGTTAACTGAAACCGATCCTTTTCTGATTAACTCCCTGGCTTCGCTTCGGGAAGCAATGCCTTGATCTTTCAAAAACTTATCCAGACGCAGTTTTGGCATTACATCATCCTCCAGCCCTTAGGATATAAGTTTTTAAGCATTTGCCCATCCTGTTTTACCCAGCCTAAGGGAAAATCTTCATAGCATACGGCAGCAAAGCCCTTTTCCCCATCGTAAAAAAGTGTTTCACCCTTTAAATATCTTATTATGTTATGGTTATTTTTATCAAATCTTATTATTCTTTTGAAATCCTCTGTTTTAGAGGCCATCACCAGGGATTGAGAAGGTTCAAACCTGCCTTTTCTGTATTCACCCAGATATAACCCTGCCTTTTCCCACTTTATCGGAGGAAGCTCGTTAAGATAATGAGGAAGCCTGAACAGGCTGCTGCCTCTCAGATGGAATGTTCCGTGTTGAAAGCTGTTCATGTTTCCCCTGGCAAACTCTTCAAAAGCCTGTACCGCTTTTTCTGCTTCTTTTGTGGTATATCTTAATTCTGAAATAATCTTTTCATTAGCTTTTTTACTTCCTTTTTTAATCAGCCGGCAGACAAAATGCCCCTCTCCGGCTGCTTTATGAGGCCATAGCCGAAGACCTCCGCTAAGGGACAGATCCTTTGATTCTGTCCACTCTCTCCGGGACGGTTCAAAGCCTCCTGTGGGTTCCAGCTTATCAACTTCTAACTCGAAATTCCTTATGAAAAATTCAATATTCTCCTCATTTTCCTGAGGATTAAAGGTACAGGTGGAGTATACCATGGTACCTCCGGGCTTTAACATTTCATAAGCTGATTTTACAATTTCTCTTTGTATAGCTACACACTCTTCGCTCTTAAACCTGGAACAGCTTAGCACCGCCTCCCTGTCTTTTCTGAACATGCCTTCGCCAGAGCAGGGAACATCAAGAAGTATGCGGTCAAAATATTCTGGGTAAATCTGCTGAAGTTTTTCCGGGCTTTCATTTACAATGAAGGTATTTGTAAGGCCCATGAGCTCTACATTCTTAACCAGTGCCTTGACCCGTTTAGGGCTTATATCGTTGGCCACAATCAGCCCTTTATTTTGCATTCTGCTTCCCAAGGCAGTAGTCTTTCCTCCGGGTGCGGCGCAAAGATCCAGCACCTTTTCACCGGGTTGAGGACACAAAGCCTGTGCCGGCATCATGGCACTGGGCTCCTGGATATAATACAATCCGGCATGATAAGCAGGCAGTTTGCCGAAGGATTCCCCTTCAGAATAATAATAGCCCTCTGGAATCCATGGTATGGGCTCAAGTTTTTTTCCTATGAGAGCTGAAAAATCTTCGGGTGTTATTTTTAAAGTGTTTACTCTTATTCCATAGTTCCGTTTGCCGTCAAAAGATGCAATAAAATCCCTATATTCATCGGCATCCATCAATATTTTAAAGTTTTCTTCAAAGAATTCAGGTAATTTCATAAAATCCTCTTTCTCTAAAGGGACTCCCTAAAAATATATCATCATACAATCAGGCCGCCGATGAGCTCAGTTACCGAATTGATGGAGTTTTCAGCCATATAATCTTCAATGCCTTCAATAGTCTCCACCCAGACCATAGGATTTGCAAACCCTGCAGTGCCTATCATAACAGCCGATGCCCCTGCAAGCAGGAATTCTATGGCATCAGTGGCATTACAGATACCTCCCATGCCGATAACTGGAATCTTCACAGCCCTGGACACCTCATATACCATCCTCAGTGCTATGGGTTTTACGGCAGGTCCTGAAAGACCTCCTGTGATACTGCCCAATATAGGTCTTCTGGTTTTTGCGTTAATTGCCATACCCAGAATAGTGTTTATTAATGAAACTGAATCGGCACCTGCTTCTTCGGCCGCTTTTGCAATCTCGGTAATATCAGTTACATTAGGTGTCAGCTTTACAAGAAGGGGCTTTTTCGCATAGTTTTTTACCCTGGAAACAACACTTTCTACTTTTTGGGCTGAACTTCCAAATCTTAAACAGCCCTCTTGGACATTGGGACAGGAAAGATTGAGTTCAATAGCATCCACATCGGCATTTGACAGTATCTCTGCCATGCTCTCATATTCCTCTATAGTGTTGCCTGAAACATTTGCAATTATGGTAGTATCAATTTTTCTTAAAAATGGAATCTCCTTTTCAATAAAGGTATGAACTCCGGGATTCTGAAGCCCTACACTGTTTAGAATCCCAGACGGAGTTTCTGCTATACGGGGAGGAGGATTACCTTTTTGGGGTTGAAGTGTCAATCCTCTAACCGCTATTCCACCAAGACGCTTTATATCAAAAAATCTGCTGTACTCGCGCCCAAAGCCAAAGCATCCGGATGCTGCTATAACAGGATTTTTAAGCTCCAATCCTCCGATATTTACTTTTAGATTTATATTCTCTCTCATTATCTAACCCTCGCATAATTCAATCAATAATTATTTTATCGCCGCTAAAAACCGGCCCCATCTTGCAAACCTGTGTATACTCCCAATCATCTTCTTTTTTTGTTTTGCATACACAGACAAGGCAGGCTCCGATTCCACAGCCCATACGCTGCTCCATAGAAACCTCGCAGGGGGTATTATATTCCTTAGCTATCTCTACACCCAGCTTCATCATGGGCAAAGGACCGCAGAAAAACAGCATATCGGCAGGTTCCTTGTCCATCACCTTCTTTAGAGTATCGGTAACAAAACCCTTATCACCGTAGCTTCCGTCGTCGGTTGATATAAAGAGCTCGTTACAGGCCTGCCTGAATTCTTCTTCCAATATGACGCAGGATTTATTTCTAAAGCCCAATATAGCTTTCTTGTTCTCGGCAGGATGGTCCTTAAGAAGCTGTAAGAGTGGAAAAATACCTATTCCCCCACCTATGGCAATTATTTTTTTATGCTTTGGATATAAAGAGAAACCTTGCCCTAAAGGCCCCATAATATCTATCATATCCCCGGCTTTAAATTTTGATAGAATTTTCGTACCTTTCCCTCTGATCTGAATAGCAATATCAAAAGTTCCCTTTTCACGGTCAACTGAACAGATGCTGATAGGTCTTCTGAGAATGACTCCTCCTTCATCACCGCATTTTATAGTCACTATTTGACCTGGCCTTGCTTTTTTCGATATTAATTCGGATTGGACAGTGAGTAAAAAAGTATCAACATTCAGATATTCTGCCTTTAAAATTCTATATCTTGTGTTCATTGAAACCTCCAAAGGATTGTGTCGGTTAATTGGTGTTATTATATCATAAGCTCAGTAAAGCAATTTATTGCTTTGAGCCGTCGTCAGACGGCGGTACCGCATGCTGCGCAGGCGGTAGCTGCTTAATGATTCAATGCTCTCGGGTACCTTATTGTTATTTTAAGCCCTCGTGTCATTCTGAGCGTCAGCGAAGAATCTTTTGCGTTGACGTTCAAGATCCTTCGACTCCGCTACGCTCTGCTCAGGATGACAGCACAGGTAACGGGTGAGGTTATTATTATATCATGTAATTCTTAGCACCAGTAAAGGATACTCGTGTTAATTTGCAAGATCCTTCGACTCCGCTGCGCTCCGCTCAGGATGACAGTAAGTATGTAATTATGAGCACCAGTGAACAATCTTTCTGTTTACCTACATAAATCGGAAAACATCCAATAAGGATTCTATTGTTCCCTGTTTAAGGTCAAGGGATACCTCTGGCTCAAGTATATCACCTAAAAAATGGGCGTCAGATGTTCGGATATATTGGTATGTATTAAGTGAAGGATTCTCACTTATAAATGTATCAAACACACAATGTTTTGATAATTCCAGATATTTAAAACAATATTCGGACGGAATAGCACCTAAAGTGTTAAGCATACTGTAAGACTGGCGATCTATATGGGCAGGAAAAACAATACCATTTAGGTTTCTTACCTCTTTAAGAGCTGTTTCTGCATCCAGTCTGCTGGCACCGGACAGGAGCCTGGACTCCTTCCCGATAACATTATCCTCTTGATCCATAATAATTTGTGAACCGAAAATATCCTCTCTGTTTTCAATGGGATACAGATTGTCATAGACAAGTTTTTCAAAGGACATAGCCTCTTTAAGCTCAGGGAATAAGCAAACAAGATGGATTTCTTCTGCAGTACAAAGCTCCATACCCGGTATTACCAATAAACCTTGTCTTTTTCCCGCCTCTATCACAGCTTCTAAGTTCCTGGCTGAGTTATGATCGGTAATTGCAATAATATCAAGCCCTTTTATCAGAGCCATATTTACTATATTATTCGGGGTCATGTCCTCCTCTGCACAGGGAGACAGGCAAGTATGAATATGCAGATCAACCCAGTATTTCATCATTAATCCTTTATTAGTTTAAATATCTCATAACAAAGCAAAGCTGCGCTTTTTTCACTGGCAAGAAGCATAACATCCTTTTCTGAAGCCCTTTCGATTGTCTGGTTATCAATCTCAATATTTTCGGGAATAAGGACACATGCACAGTCTGTCAGGGATGCAACAGCCACAACATTCAGATTAGTATGAACAGTTATCCATACATCCCCCTCATTAATCTTTGCCATAGCATGGCTTAACAGGTCACATGAATAAACGCCTGTTACTTCTTTCTCAATGTTTTTTTCAGTTTTCGTTATTATCTTTAAATCTAATTTTTGTGATAATTCATTTATTGTCATCCGACATACTCCCTGCACTTTCTATTTGATGGAGCTGATGAGCTATACTGTTGACCTTTTCCCTGAGTTTGAAGATACAATCAGTTTCTTTGGCATCACCTCTGACAATATCCTCAGCTAACGCCCTGCAACTGGGTGCACCACATGCACCACAATCCAAACCCAGAAAACCTTCTGTAATAACATCAATCATGTTCATTTTCTCAAGAGCCTTCATCATGTCATCGTCAAGTTTCATTATTGGTCTGTATTCAACTGTCGACTTCCATTCAAACTCCTTAACATCTTTATGCTTCGGCAGCACCCTGTGGGCCTGATTTTTCGCTATTTTTGCTATTTCATTATTGATATTAACCTTTGCTATAAAGGGGTTCTCAACTACCAGCGGGCCTCCTAAGCACCCTTCGGGGCAAGCAAGCACCTCGAGGAAATCAATATTGTCCAGATTTCCTTTAACCGCCTGTTCCAGTATATCGTTAACACTATGTATGCCATGAACGGCAATTCGCCTGCCTTCTTTAATAGCCGAGCTCTCGCCGCCAGTCACTGCCCATGATACACCTATGGCACTGGATAAAGAAAACGGCTCTGATGTAATATCCCCTTGCTTTTTCATAATACCCAGAAGTGGAAGAAAGATATCCTTTATAGATAATACACCGTCCACATTGGATTTTCGGTTTTCGTAAGGTGCCTTTACACTGGTCACTTTTGCGGCACAGGGAGAGATGAAAAATACTCCGATTTCATCCAAAGGTATACCGTATTTTTCATTTACCTCCTGCCTCGATAAGGCGGCTGCTACTTCCATTGGAGACTCAATTCTCAGTAAATTATCAATGAGATTAGGGAAACGTATCTGAATAAATCTGACAACGGCCGGACACGCAGAAGAAATGACAGGCTTTTTTATTTCTTTGTTAGCCATATAATATTCAGTAGCATTGGTGACAATCTCTGCCGCTCTTGCTACTTCAAAAACATAATCAAAGCCATATTGCTTCAATGCTGAAACTATTCTCTCTCTGGTATAATCCGGGCCAAATTGCCCATATAATGTGGGAGCCGGCAACGCTATCTTAAATTTGTAATTCTTAATACTTTCAAGTGGATCGGTAACGGCCTTTTTGGCATGATAGGGACAAATCCTGATGCATAAACCGCAATCTATACATCTCTCCTTTATTATTACAGCTTTACCGTTACGTACACGAATAGCTTCTGTAGGACAATATTTAATACAATTAGTGCAGCCCTTACACTTTGATGTATCCAGGGTTACGGAATGAAAATAATATTGTTCCATTTATTAGCCCCTTTATTCATAAAATACCCGCTGCTTATACTTACTTAAAAAACACGGTTATATACACCGTAGTACCCTCATTAACAGCAGTTTTGATCTCTAAAATATCAGAATTCTTTTTAATATTGGAAAGTCCCATTCCGGCTCCAAACCCCATTTCTCTAATACTATCGGGAGCAGTGGAATAGCCTTCCTGCATGGCCAGCTCCAGATCCGCTATACCGGGACCTTGGTCTGAAATGATTATAACTATTTTATTTTCATCAATTTCTACATGTGCCTGACCACCATTGCCGTGGATTACAGCATTTATCTCTGCCTCGTACATGGCAATGGAAGTACGTTTTACTATATCCGGTGCTACACCTATCTGGGATAATATCTTGCGAACATTGCTGGAAGCCTCACCTGCTATGGTGAAATCATTGGCGGGTATAATATAGTCTCTGACAACTACACTACTCATAAGCTATTCTCCGCGCCCATGTATCCCATTTTTATACAGTTTTCCACTTGCTACAAACAACGGATAATCGGTTGCCATAAGCACAATTCCTTTTTCCTCTGCCATCTCTATCATGCTTTCCAGGGGTTTTTTACCACGCGCAAAAATGACTGCTTTAATATCCATCATTTCAGCAGTTCTTATTACCTGTGGATTTATCAAACCGGTCAACAGTAGTGCATTGGATTTTGAAAATGCCATGACGTCACTCATCAAATCAGCACTGCAAGCAGAGTATATCTCTATTGTAGGGTCATAGTTTTTTGTACATATCTCTGCTTTAATTATCTCTGCAATTTCAGGTATTTTCATATTTCTCCTCTCTGAATACATGCCTTGAACTCCAGGCAGTGAAATTAATTTTAGATTAAATAATACTTTTTACCGAGTCTCGAAAAAAGCATTCAAATCGTCTATCAGCTTATCTGTATCGATACCATGAACTGCGCATGCTTCCTCAATACTCTCTCCTGAAGCAGAAGGGCATCCAAGGCAATGCATGCCGTGTTTAATAAAAATTGGAGCTGTACCTTTATCCATCATAAGAACATCCATAATAATACTATCTTTAGTTACCCTCACCATATTTTCCAGCCTCCACCCCAATATTGATTACAACCAGATATATTAATAATTATAGCAAAAAGTAAAAATAGCGCAACACTATACCATAGTATTGACTTGGGCAACTTGGTTGTGTTAAGTTTAACAATACAGGGGAGTATAATATAATATATTTAGATATTAATTATCCAAAAACCTTGTATTTTTCATTATCGGGAGGTAAATTATGTCATTTTTTTCTAAGATTTTTGGTACAGAAAAATCACAAAATATAGCTTCATTAAATGAAAATCCTTCAAGAAGTGAAAGTGCTGTATCATTCCAATATCAGGGTATCGACAATGAAATTGTAGCAGTAATTATGGCTGCTTTAATGAATATGTTAGACCATAAATCCACAGGAGAGCTGAAGATAAAATCAATACGCCGTACTGACAGAAGGTCACCTGTTTGGAATGTTGCCGGTCGTGACGAATATATCGCAGCTAAACTTTAATATAACAATGTCAACAAAGCTGCCTTCTTATTAAGGAGGCAGCTTTTCAATAAGGGTGGTATTTTATGAAATATATTATTGTTCTGGGAGACGGTATGTCTGACTGGCCTCTTGATGAAATAGGAGGCAAAACTCCGCTGGAGGTTGCGCAAAAACCGAATATGGATATGCTGATTAAGTCGGGTATTGCAGGAATAGCTCATACGGTTCCTGAGGGAATGCCTGCCGGAAGCGATGTTGCCAATCTGTCGGTATTCGGATTAGATCCGAAAATCTATTATACAGGCCGCTCTCCCCTTGAGGCAATCAGCATGGGGCTTAAGCTAAATTCTGATGATACTGCACTGAGGTGTAATTTAGTTACTCTCAGCGATGAAGATGTATACGAAAATCGTTTTATGATTGACTACAGTGCCGGTGAAATTACTACCGAAGAATCCACGGTACTTATGAATGCTGTAGCCGAAGGCCTTAACAGGGATGGTATATCCTTTTACCCCGGAATCAGCTACCGCCATTGTCTCATTTGGAGAAACGGGCCAATGGATATAAGACTTACCCCTCCCCATGATATTTCCGGAAAGAAAATATTTGAGTTTCTGCCTCAGGGGCCAGGGCATGAATTGGCTCTTAAACTTATGAAAAAGAGTACAGAGATTTTGAAAAATCATCCGGTTAATATTAGCCGTATAAAAAGAGGGCTGAACCCTGCCAATTCTATATGGCTTTGGGGCCAGGGAAAGAAACCGGTGATTCCATTGTTTATTGAAAAATACGGTCTATGCGGTTCGGTTATTTCGGCAGTGGATCTGATAAAGGGTATCGGTATAGCATCAGGCATGAATCCGGTCAATGTAGAAGGAGCCACCGGCAATATAAAAACCAACTTTAAGGGTAAGGCAGAAGCGGCTCTTAAAGAATTGCGCGAAGGCAGGGACTTTGTATATCTCCATGTAGAAGCTCCTGATGAATGCGGGCACCAGGGCCAACTAAAGGAGAAGATACAAGCAATCGAACTGATAGACAAAGAAGTATTAGGCACGCTATTAAAAGGACTTGAAGGTATGGGTGATTATCGTTTGATGGTGCTTCCTGATCATCCTACACCTATAGCCATCAAAACCCATAGTGATGATCCTGTACCTTTCTTTATATATGACAGCAGAAAGCCCGATGTAGTAAATCCTGAAGCTGTTTATACAGAAATTTTTACTAAGTCAACCGGCCTTTCAATACAAGAAGGGCATACTTTGATGGACAGATTTTTAGAGGTGTGACTAAATCTTATAAAAAGCCACTTGGGCTGAATTTATAAACAATCACGAAAAGCATATTGATTGATGGGATTTTAATAAAAGACCTGCTTCTTACTAAAAGAGCAGGCTTTTTACTTTATAATTACTCTATTTTTATATGGTTTATTGAGCCTTTAATACATCTTTTGGCGGAATCTTGATTACCTGGCCCTGTATAATCTTATTAGGATCTGAGATATTATTGTATTTGCACAACTCATCCACCAATGAAGTATCCCCGTAGTAATTCCTGGTAATAGAACTCATGCTGTCGCCTTTCTTTACAACATGTTCCTTAATCTCTGTGTCCTCCTGAGAAGGCGTTGGTGTCGGGGTCACGGTTTCTTCAGGATCTTCTACAGGAATTATATCATCGGGTGTACTTGTCGGTGTCGTCGAAGTAATCGGCGCACTAGGGGTTGGCGAGGAAAAATTCTCCTTGCCTGTATTTATCAAAGAACTGATCATGAGAAAAATAATCGCAAATAATATCAATACTGTGACAATAACCATTCCGACAAAAATTGAGCTCTGGTATTTGCTGGTTTTACGTCTGTTATATTTATAGGTTATTGCAGGAGCTTTATTAAGCCTTTCAACCCTGCTTTTTACATCCTCTTTAGGTTGGACTCGTTGTGGTACTGGTCTTTTTCCTCTGCCCACGTTTTTAATAAGTTTTTCCACCTGAACCACCAGGGCTGTAATATCTCCCTCGGTTTTCCTCTTCATTGCTTCATCAACTAAACGATATGCAATATATGTGCTGTCACTTCTAAGAGCTAATATATCCTCAATCTTTTCTTCCCCTAAAGCATCAAAAAGCCCATTGCTTATAAGTATAAAAGAATCCCCTTCTGCGATATCATACACATCCGAAACAACTGCATTACCTTTATTCTCTTCTCCCGGCAATACTATATCATCTTTTTCATTTTCTTCTTCACTATCAATATCAAGATTTTCAAGGATTCTATTTTCAATCTCTCTCTTAGCCCTTGCTGTATCAGAGGCCAATGGCCTGAATCTGCCATCTCTCATCATGTAGATACGGCAATTACCGCTGGAAACAGCAACAAACCGGCCATCAGAGAGAAGCAATCCTGAAAAGCCGAGATTCCATTCCGGAGAAGTTTCAGGCACTCTATTCATTTCCAAAAAGCTGGTAATTAATCGTTCTGTTTCGTTAACCCGTGACTCCAGCTCTTCTATTTTGGAATTCATATCACCGCCACTAACGGTGATTTTCTCATGAAATCTACTGACCTCTTTAAGAATTGAAGCACTGAGGCCTTGCTCCGGATAGTCATAAACCATATTATCGGATACGGCAAAAAGATACTCCAGCCCCCTGTTTTCCATAGAAGCCTGTACATTTTCAATATGCTGTTCGGAAGTAAATCTACCGTTTATGTAGAAGGAGTTAGTATTGTAAGTTCTGCCATAGCCAATACGAGAGTAAACACTCGCGTTTACCTTTATCACGCTACTCATTAGAATCTCCTTTTTTCGACATGACTCATGCCATTATTGATTGTATCCGAAAGCCGCTAAACAGCTCTATATACTGTTACAAAACTCTTTATAAATGATAACATATTAATAAATGCGTTTCAACAATTTCCCGAAATAACTTAGCAATATTGACAAAACATGCTAATATACCATAACAACTTGATTTTTCTCCATGAAAAGTAGCTTTATTATGTCATTTTGAGCTTAACCTCTACTGTCATTGTTATTCATACACCATCTGGAACCTTTAGCCAATGTCATACGTGCCGCGTAGGGTGTCATAAAAGAGGGTTTTGTTCCGTTCAGAATAACAGACGGGAGCTCGTTTCGTAATAAACAGCAGTGTTTGCTCCTTGTTAGAATTACTTTACCACTTTGATTTCGGTAATGGGTGATGTATAATGATTCCGTTATATTTGTCATATTTAATAAACAGATTAATATGAAAAAAACTAATATAAGATATAATGTTATAATAAACAAAATTATCAAGGGGGATTAATTAAGGAGCCATTATGACAAAAAGTACATTTCATACCCATAGTCGTTTCGATGATGGACAAGAAGAACTTGAAACCTATATAAAAGCTGCTTTAGAAAAGAATTTTCAGGTATTCGGGTTTTCGGCCCATGCTCCTGTTAATTTTAAAACCAGTTGGCATATGCAGCGAGAGTGCCTGGCTGAGTATATTGCAACAACCAAGCTCTTAAAGAAAAAATATAAGAATGATATTGAAATATATACCGGTCTGGAAACCGATTACTATGACGGCTGTACAGATTGGCGCCCAAAGAGAGGTATTGATTATACCATCGGTGCAATTCATTTCCTGGTGGATGAGAAATCCGGGCGGTGTATGTCAATAGACAGCACGCTTGAAGATCTTAAGAGCACCCTTAAGGAATTTGACAATGATATTCATGCCTTAATCAAGGCCTACTTTTCCAAGATAAGGGATATGCTCTTGAAGATGACCCCTAATATTGTTGCTCATTTGGATGTCATCCGTAAAAACAATTATAATAATGCTTTTTTTGATGAAGACGACAGTGTATACCGGGAAGAAATTTTAAAGACTCTGGAAATAATATCCTTGACCAATACAATAGTTGAGGTCAACACAGGAGGTGTAGCAAAAGGCTATGTTAAGACTCCTTATCCAAGCAAATGGGTATTGGAAGTCTGTCATGATATGGATATCCCAATAATACTGAATTCAGATAGCCATCATCCAAATAACATTGATTTTTATTATGATGAAGCTATTACTATGTTGAAAAGTATTGGAATAAATAAGCAACGTATTTTATACAAAAATGAATGGTGTGATGTCAGCCTATAGGGTCAGCGAAGGGCTTTTGTGTTGATGCTTAAGAGCCTTTGGCTCCGCTAAGCGACCCTCAGGAAGACAGTTTAGAAGTGAGAAATCGGATATGAGAAGTGAGATGTTCTCAGGATGACATCCTTCTGTCATTCTGAATGGAGCGAAGCGGAATGAAGAATCTTTTGCGTTCAGTTAAGCGGCGCATTTGACTCACTCTACAGGCACCAAACCGGTGGGACAAGAAAGGATATTGCTGAACATGAAAGTTATTCACCTTATCGGAGGCGGGGATGAGGGAGGCGCAAAAAGCCACGTCCTGCAGCTGATAAAAGAACTCGGAAAACATATTGATGTTACCCTTGTCAGTTACAGAAAAGGCAAATTCCATGACGATGCGGTTGCAATGGGAATTGATGCCCGCATTGTCAGAACAGGGAATGTTTTTCTTGATATTCATAGAACGCTCAAGTTAGTGAAATCAGGCAAGTACGATATAATTCACTCCCACGGAGCAAAGGGCAATATGATAGCTTCAATCATAAATAGCATAACAGGCGTTCCGGTGGTTACCACCGTGCATAGTGACCCTCATCTCGATTATATGCACAGCATTTTGAAAAAGTATACCTTTGGTGTAATCAATATGCTTGCGTTAAGGAAGATAGATTATCAAATCAGTGTATCCAGCAATTTAAAGGAAATGCTTAAAGATAGCGGGTTTGATCCTCAGCATCTCTATTCTGTAAATAACGGAATAGCCTTTGATAACGAAATACCTGTATGCACCAGAAAGGAGTTTTACCGAAGATTTAACGTACCATTTCCCGAAGATTGCATTCTCATTGGTATTATGGCAAGGCTGCATCCCGTCAAGGACCATGAAACCTTTTTACGTGCTGCCGCTGAGGTGGTAAAGGTTAATCCTGATGCCAGATTCTTAATAGCCGGCCCCGGCGATGAGCTAATGGACCATTTAGTTCAGTTTACCAGGAAACTTGGCTTGGAAAAATATGTGTGTTTTACAGGCATGGTTGAAAATCCCTATGATTTTTTTCAAATTATCGATATAAACGTGCTTACATCCATAAGTGAAGGCTTTCCCTATGTCGTTCTGGAAGGCGCACGGTTTTCAAAGGTATTTGTCAGTACCCGTGTAGGCGGGTTAAGCGAACTGGTAAAATCAGGTGTGAATGGTTATCTTGTAGAACCAAAGGATTGGAAGACTCTTGGAGAACATCTGACAGAATTATCGCTTGATAAACAAAAGCGGGAACAAATGGGTGAAAAGTTAAGAGTGATGGCTGAGGCCAGATTCTCTTTAAGAAGTATGTGCGAAAACCAGCTATCCATTTATAAAGCTATCCTGAAGGAAGAAGCCAGGATCAAGCAGGATAATAAAAAATACGATATCACACTGCTGGGCTATTACGGCTATAACAACAGCGGTGATGAAGCAATTCTTAAATCTATCCTTGACTCCTTCCGAAAAATTGACTCAGAGTTAAATTTTCTTGTGTTCTCAAAAAAACCCCGGGAAACCAAAAAACTATATTCGGTTGATTCCGTCAATCGCTTTAACCTTTTTAAAGTTATACACAGTCTTAAAAAAACCAGACTCTTTTTGGCCGGCGGAGGCAGCCTGATTCAGGACAACACCAGCACCCGCTCTATATGGTATTACCTTACGGTGCTGAGAATGGCTAAAAGACTGGGAACAAAGACAATGCTGTTCGCCAATGGCATCGGTCCTATAAAAAGATCCTTCAACAGGCGCTTTGCCGGAAAAGTTCTTAATGAGATGCAAGTAATCAGCTTACGGGATGCCCAGTCATTTAATGAGATTAAAGCTCTCGGCATTAACAAGCCAGATATTTATGTGGCATCAGATCCGGCGGTGCTGCTGGAAGTCTCAGATGGAGCCAGTGTTGATGAACTGATCAAAGCTGAGAATATACCTGTCCATAAGCCGCTGATCGGTTTTTCTATTCGCAAGTGGGCTAATTCAGAATATATAGACAAAATTGCTGAAATAGCTGATTACTGTGTTGAAAAATATGGTTCTCATCCAGTATTCATACCCATGCAATATCCTATGGATCTTGACATCTCACAGGCAATTGCAGGCAAAATGAAACATACTTCTTCTATTGTAACACGGGTATACTCACCGGACATTATATTAGGACTGACAGCAAGACTAACACTTATGGTAGGAATGCGCCTTCACTCCATAATATATGCTGCAACCCAGTGCATACCGCTTATAGGTCTGGTATATGAACCAAAAGTAGCGGCGTTCTTAAAAGAAATTACCCAGCCCTCGGCAGGTGAATTGGATAACCTTGATACCGCTGAAATCTGCCGCCAGCTTGATACGATATGGGAAAACCAGCCTGAAATCAGAAAGCAGCTGAAAAACGCCAAAAATCGTCTGACCCTTATGGCCCAGGCTAATCTGGCCAATGCCTATCAAATGCTGAAGAAATAGGTAAGTTTAAATCTATACTTGCATATTTAGCATTTTGTCTCGGTTTGACAAAGCCTCTTTCTTCTAAGGCCAAAATAGAACACCAAAGCAGCAATAACCCAGAAGTATGTCACCATATATTGTACTTCAAAAACGTTTTCCATCAGATTATGGACAATTACCCCGCTAAGTCCGGCAAATCCACCTGCTGTTACCAGACGGATATCATAATTCTCACTTTGCTTAACTGCACGAATTGACCACAATAAAAGAACAAATATCAGGACTGCAAAAACAGCAATCCCTATCACTCCCATTTCCACAGCTGTTTTAAGCCAATAGTTGTCCATGTAAAAAGTGTCGGGAACAAGGTGATTATTATTCATTGCAACAGCTCCGCCAAAATGGCCAAGTCCCACTCCTTTTGTTTTATTCTGCATGAACATATCCCAACCCGTTTGATAACGGAGAAGACGGCCGTCGGTCAAACTGTTTATTTTATATTGGGGAGATAACATATATGTTATCCTTCTCATAACCGATGGTATAAATAGCATTATCCCGCCCCCTGCACCAAGAATAAACAGCCATCTGGGATTTATAGCCAGGCAGAATACTAAAAGTGCAATAGCCGCCCCGAACCACGCACCTCTGGAGAGGGTCAGGACAAGGCTAAGGCCCATTGCCCCCAGAAGCATGAAGAAAACCAGCCTGTCGGCAAAGCCTCTTCCCTTTTGAAGTACCAGGGCCAGACACAGGGGAATCATCAGAATAAAAACACTGCCTAAGATATTGGGACTACCAACAATCGAGAAGACTCTTGTGCCTGTACTGCCTTCGGCGTAATCTGTCCAGTGAACCGGAGTAGGTACCTTCATAATATACTGAATAAGACCGTGGATACCCATAATACCCCCGGCATATACCAGCAATCTGGTAATTAAATAAGCTTTTTTATCATCAGTTAAATAGCTGTTTAATACAAAAAACCACAGCAGGTATTGAACCACCACCCGCATACCTTCAAATCCCAGTTGCGGGTATGTGGAATTCATTAAATACAGATATATGGATACTGATATCAAAAGCAGCATGGGCGGCCCTGCAGGGGTTAATACCAACGGCTCTTTCCGCTTTCTGAAGAACCATACCGCAAAAACATAGAAAGAACAAACTAAAAGAAATACCTCATCCCATAAGCCAAAAAGACTAAATCCGCCTAACAAATCCCTTCCTATTTCGTCAATAAACGGATAGAACGCCACCAATGGTATTAGCGACATCTCAATTAAAGAAAAGAACTTTGAGCCGGAGAGCAAATTATAGAATTTGCTTTCCTTCATGAAAGCTGCCATTTTCTCTCTAAACCCGGCACTTCTTCTGTTTGCATTTTCTGCCAGGCGATAAAAAAGTGAGGTTTCGGGTTTAAACGGGCGATTAGCAATAAAGCGCAGACAAGAAGCTACCTTGCTGTTAACAATGATTATTCCCGCTCTTTCCACCAGCCTGCCGGTAAAGCTGTGTTTAATTGTTTCCAGAAAAGCTGATACAAATCGAAATATCAAGCTTTCTTTAAACCACATCTCTAACATGATATACCTCAGTTCATTTTTCTCTGATGGCTATTACATCACTGTCCATACCCATTGCATAAATTGTCTTTACAGTGAGCTTGCCCCCTACGGCTACTGCGTAACGCCCTACTCTTATATCGGGGGTATCATGGCTGTCTACAACTTCAAGGTCAATGGTTACATCCATCAGATTCGGACTCTGGGTTTCTACAAGTCTGCCATCAGATGTCTGTACTGTTATCATGGCTGGTTCTTCACTTACACCGACTATTTTCGCATTAACAAAACCAAAATTATCATAGTAAATCCTGTCATCTTTTTTCAGGGCTTCAGCATAAGAAGGCGGCATAGCCAATGATTTAACTGTTACAATATAGGTTGTTGTTGGTAATGTTCCAGAGGCCTTTCTTTTATCATTGATAACTTTATAGCCT
>FZPS01000059.1_pt367 | contig 22393 bp, 19 predicted proteins | sample 1817821 | NCBI WGS metagenome assembly FZPS01 (sample SAMEA104158645, study PRJEB21678) | metagenome | place: Germany | collected 2015-04-21 | reverse complement strand
TTCTTATATTATAAAGAAAAAAATAGCGCTTTATGAATGTACCGATATTTAAGATTCAAGATAATAGTGATTTTAATTTGTTTGTAGAGTTCTATTCTCCTTTTTATAAATATCCAGGAGTAAAGAAATATGACGAGAATATAAATGTTAATCCATTAGAAAAAGAAAACCTAAAGAAGCTTTATGAATTTAAATTGTCTCCTTATTTCTCTACTAATAAAAATAAAAAACTATATAAAGAGAGAATATTACCAAAGCTTTACATGATTAATGATCTAAAGAATCGTGAGAGTTTTAATTTAGACGAATTCCGTTCAGAATTTAAAGATCTTCCCCCTGTCTGGAAAACTTTTCTTTTACACATTATCAACTCAAATGAATTCCCTATATATGATCAAAATGTTCACAGAGCATATAATTATATTAAAGGAAAAGGAGTTAAAGAACACTCAAAGGACAATGAAGAGAGAGAGGATTTTTACTTTGATGAGTATTACCCTTTTATTAAAGACCTTAAAGACCAGAACAAAGTTAATCTTAGGCAAATTGATAAAGCCTTATTTGTTTTTGGGAGAATATTAAAAGATAAGCGATACTTAATTCATCTTGAATCTATACATATACCATCTAAATAAAATGTCCACAATTTTAAGACAGGACTAAAAATAGCACACATAAACCGTAAATAACCATATCAAACGATTGGGGGTCATTGCCCCATATCTTTCCTTCTTTCTTTGGTCTGGGATCGACCAACGGTTTAACCCAGACCGAAGCTCCTTCTAACCCAGACCGAACACCCCTCGGTCTGGGACCGACAATATTGAAGTTTTTTATGTTTTTAGTTAGTCCCAAACCGGGAAGTGTCTATTTCCTTACGGTTGCTCTTTTTATAATCTCCAAATTTGTAGGTAAACGACAGCGTTACAGATCTGTTATCCGGAACAAGGTGCATATTTAGATTTTGATTTTCAAATTTCATCCTCCAATTCTTAGGTGACCAACTATTAAACAGATCATCCACCTTCAAACGTATTTCTGCCTTGTTATTCTCTGACGTCCATTTTATTCCGGCATCGACTTTATACATGCTCGATAGTGTAGATGGTCCTTGAATGTTCCTTGTGGTATAAAGTCCCAATAATTCAGCCTTAATATTCGGTTTAGAAGAAATATTAAAGGTATTGCTCAACTGAACCAGGATTGCAAAGTTATCTTCATAAAAAGACAGATTATTAAAATCACTACTTTTAACCTTGTCATAATAAGCATTTAATGCCAACCTGGAATCTAAAACAGAACCGATACGAAATGGAATGACCCCATTGACACCTATTTCTGTTTTATAGTCAAAGTTCGTCGTTTTATAAATAAGCGCTAAACGATCTGCTGCCTGATAAGGGAGTTGCACAAAGTAGTCATCTTGATATACACCATAAAGAGTAAAGATGTATTTACTTTTCAGGATATAAGAAAGTTGCATGGTATAAGATTTATAGGGTTTCAAATTGGGATTCCCGTGAATTTCGGTATATCCATCCATATATGAAACAGCGTTAGTCATCTCCCAATAGCTGGGATAGCTTTTATCGACTCCAAGGCCATACTGGAGAATATGCTTGGGATTCATGGTATAGGTCATCTCCAGCTCAGGATATATACTTAAGTAATCCTTATCTTTATATTTATAATACTCACCGGTCAGAGAGGCTCTTAACGAAAGCTTATCGGAAAACTCTTTAGAAAATCCGGCATAAAGCTCATAGGTATATTCATTCAAGTTACTCATCGTATTTTGCTTTGAGAGCTCTTTGTCATTCAAAGCATCATACAATTGAGAGCTCTTATCGGAAGCATAGTTAAAACTTATTCCATAATCCAAAGTCCAATCATTTGTCAACAAATGACTTTGATCTGCATAAAAGAAAAAACGGTTGATTTTCTGCTTGGTTTGTGTACTGAATGAATCTTCTTTCCCAACCATTTTCTCTTTATTGTCTTGTGTGCTGCTACTTTTAAAGAAAGTATAATCCATTCCTACATTTAAGCCAAACCCTGAAGTGTAATCCAATGTAACATTATGCATTTGGATAGGATTATCGGTATTCTTTCTATTCTCTGAATTCGAGAAACTTCCCTCGGATAGTTGAACGCCATGCGACCAGGCTTTAATTTGGTTGGTATATACCAAACTCAACTTATTCTCCGGATTAAAGAAATAGTCATTCCCTAATCTAAAGCTATGCGTGCCATTCTTGCTCTGTCCTTGATTGCTTTGTTGAATGGCATGGGTCTTCCCCTCAAATAGATGGAACGACTCTAAATCCAGACCTGAATAATCATTTAGATAATTAAAGGAATACATAAAATCAGCTGAAAATTTTGGGGTGCTATACATTAAGGTAGCTCCACTTCCATAGTTAGCGTAATGATACTGACTATACTTGGCACTTACCTGTCCTTGTAACCTTGGAGTCTCTGACGTTCCTGTAAGTATCAAATTTATTACAGCCCCTCGAATATGATATTGAGGAGGTGCATTATACATAACTTCCACCAATTGAATGCGTTCTTTGGGAATGTTCTTTAACAATGTAACCAACTGATCATTCGACATCGTGCTAGGTTTGCCATTTATTATGACATTAACCCCATTGCTTCCAGCCAAATTCAAAAGCTCATTTTGCTCGTAAACTCCGGGCAATTCCAATATGGCATCATAGGCATTACTTGCCATTTTATCTTTTAAGAGTTGCGGCATATCATAAGTCATTTTTCCATTAATCACTTTAACTAAAGGCCGTTCGCCTTTTACAACGACTTCACTGAGATTGAAATCTTTATTCTTCATGGTTATTACACCCACGTCCGGAGAGCTGAATGTTTCATGATAAGAATCATACAAAAGGTGCTGCACAATTAATTGATAATCAGAAAGGTTATCATTAATAATGAAGTTCCCTAAGGTATCGCTATAGGCAACATCCACATAAGTGGAATCCAGTGTTTGTAAAATGATGGTAGCCGCATCGATGGGAGTATTAGTCGCATCAACCAACTTTCCCGTAATCTGTTGTGCTTGTACAAGAAAAGCAAGAATTGTAAATAAAGAAACTAATGTAAGCTTTTTCATATCGAGTGTATTTAAATTATTTCTAATGCAAAGATTCAGAGAAAAGCACACAAAATGGGTTATCACTTACTTATGAAGTCTTATCTAGTCTTAACGGATTTCAGATTGTATCTTTTTTTTGTCTACATTTGTTTCAATAACATTCGTAAGGATATGAAATCAAACTTTAAGTATATTATAATCACCATCATTGGAAGTTTAACAATCGTTTTCCTGATTCAACTATTCTGGTTGAACAGACTGTATGGCAGCATAAAGACAGAAACGGAGAAAGAGATCATTCATTGTTTGGATTTAGCCAACTCCTATGAATTAGAGTATCGAATTGATAGCTTGGAAAGTACCCCTCTATCTGGTAATTCAGAAATATCCATTAATCAATCTTTTGGCAATAACAATGCAGAGAAAGAGAAAGAAATCGATGAAGAGAAGCAAATGGTTAAAAGTAAACGCGTCATTCAAGATGGAGACACCATAGAGAACGTGAAACAAATGGAAGGAGAGGGTTTTAGTTTATTCTATTTCGACGAGCTATCGATTATGATCAAAGAAGCCATGCATCAAACCATTGATACCATTGTCCCCATTAATATGGATACCCTATATTCTTCCCTTACCCGCTCTTTTAACGAAAAGAGAATACACTCCGAGATCTATAAAATTGAAACTGTTGACTTTAAGAAGGATAGTGTTTTATTCAGCAAAGAAATCACTAAGGCAAAAGGGGTACCCGCTATATACCAATACATCTATGATACTGAAAATCAACGAGGCTTTAAGATTTATATCGGCTCGCTCACTAAAACCATTTTATCTCAAATGATTGGAATCCTATCCACAACTTTCATCATAATTTTAATTCTTGCTTTTTCTTTTTGGTATCTGATAAAGACCATACTTCAGCAGAAAACATTGGAGGAAATGAAAGATGATTTCACCAACAATATGACACACGAATTAAAGACCCCTCTTGCTGTAGCTTATTCTGCCACTGATGCTTTACTAAACTTTAAGCAAGGGGAAAACAAAGAAAAACGCGACAAATATTTAACGATCTGTAAGGAACAACTGGAGCGACTCAGTGGCTTAGTAGAGCAAATCCTATCCATGAGTATGGAGCGTCGCTTGAAGTTGATATTAAAAAAGGAGAACATAGAAATAAAGAAACTGCTACTTGGCTTAACCGAACAGCAACGCATAAAAAGAGAAAAACAGATTGAATTCCATCTGAACGTACAACCTGATGACTTAATGCTAGCTGCCGATAAAACACATATTAGCAATGTTCTTACTAATTTGATGGATAATGCCATTAAATATTCAAAAGAAGAGGTCGTCATTGACATACAAGCCATTGTAAAGAATGACTTCTGTTTGATTTCAATAAAAGATAACGGAATAGGAATACCCTCGGATAAACTAAAGTTTCTATTTGATAAGTTCTATCGTGTTCCTCAAGGAAATAAGCATAACGCTAAAGGTTATGGAATAGGATTGTTTTATGTAAAAACGATCATAGAGAAGCATAGAGGAACGATTGAAGTAGAGAGTACTTTGGGAAAAGGTTCTCTATTTACCCTAAAATTACCTATAGCATAATGAAGAAAATTAAAGTCTTACTGGTTGAAGATGAGGAAACGCTGGCTATGATCATTAAAGATACCTTAACGGATCAAGGCTTTGACCTCATCATGGGAAAAGATGGAATTGAAGGACTTAACCTGTTCTTTGAAACACGTCCGGATATTTTAATTGCAGATGTCATGATGCCGGAATTAGATGGTTTTACCATGGTCAAGAAAATAAGACAAACCGATAAAGTAACCCCTATCTTATTTCTTACGGCTCGCTCGGCAATAAACGATATCGTTGAGGGTTTTGAATTAGGGGCTAATGATTATCTAAAGAAACCTTTCAATATGCAAGAACTGATTGTACGGATAAAAGCATTAGTGGGCAGAATACAGGTTGAAGAGGAAAATCAAAATCAAAATGAATTCAATATAGGACACTATACCTTCAACTCCATAACACAGTTATTAACCCATCAAGGGAATTCAGAAGAATTATCCCATCGGGAGTCTGAAATACTGAAACGGTTATGTCTCAACAAAAATCAGGTTATAGAAACGCAAAGCATCTTGCTGGACTTATGGGGTGACGACAGTTTTTTCAACACTAAAAGCCTGCACGTTTTTATCACGAAATTAAGACATAGACTTGACAAAGACCCTCAAATTAAAATAGTCAATATCAGAGGAATAGGCTATAAACTGATTGTCTAATTCATTCTTTTTGATCGCTAGATGAAACAATTAATTTAACCGTTGGAAATTATCTAATTTCGGAATTTTTAAGATGGTATCCTTAAGAAGTTGGTCCGGTTTGGGTATGAGAGATCTATTATAATAATAGATATAGGGCCACATTTCCCTTGACCCATAGTACACTTCTGCTAGGATACGTAAAGTCTCACCATGAACCACTTGATGTGTAGTCAGTGTTCCCGCAATAGTATACTTCAAAGAAGCTTCTGAGGGGATGTTATACTGATTTAAAGTTGTGTTCTCAGTCATTTCCTCTACTACTTCTTCAATTTTTTGGGAATCATTCAATAGAGAATCTTGAACTTCTGTTGTATCAGGATAAAGAATAATGACTTCACTTCTCCCCATCTCCAACGTATTCAACTCAGTACGTTGACTAACATAGGCATTTAGCTCTTTTTGCACACTTTGCAAGCGAAAAGCTAAGAGTAGGACTAAAACACTAAGTATTACAATGATAAAAGATAAAATCCAAACAGAGCTTGACTTTTGATTGTTTGGGGGTACTATTTTACGTTCAGTTGGGTTGTTTTCCTGTTCTTGTTCCTCGACCTCTATATTTAATGGGGTTTCCACTTCATCCAACTTGTTTTCTTCTTCTGACAGAACCTCATCTTCGTCCCCATATATGCCAATAAAAGAATCTTCGATATTTTTCACCTCACTACTTTGCCTTTTCTTATCCTCTATCTCTTTTTCTTTATCCTCTTTCCTCATTTGCCTGCTATCTGTGCGCTCAAATTGATTCTCCTCCCCTCTCTTCTCATTTTTATTCTTTTCCGCCCATAATTGCTCCTTCAAAGTATTCGAATAAATTACGACCGATTCAAAATGCTCAAAGGGTTTATTTATTACCGATTGTAATTCACTATCAGGAACAAAAATTAATTCGTGAGATGTGTCTGTCTTTTCTTTTTCAAGGCTTATTACCTTAAAAGTACCTAATCCTTTAAGATGAACATAATTATCTTTTATGAGCCCTTCTCTGAGTAGCTGAAACAGCTCACGAATAAAAAGCTCTGCAGCTTCAATTGATATACCTTGCTTATCGGCAATCAATCGACTGAAATAAGCTACATCTCTATGTCGTAGATCTTGGTTCATAATTCATCAATATGTAGATCTTCTTTCAGTTTATCGGCAGGAATGAACTTGGGAGCCAATCTGGGAGGCATAAGAACAGACTCTTTAGTCGCAGGATTTTCTGTTACATACTCCTCTTCTTTTATCACTTTAAATTCTCCAAACTCCGGAATGGTGATTACAGCTCCTTTTTCTAATTCAGTAGTCATGGAGTCTATGAAGGAATTAGCCAAATCGGATGCATTTTCAACTGAACAACTTAATCGTGAAGCCAACAAGGAAAGAAACTCTACATTATCCATTAGATTAAGATATAAAGGTTACAACAACTAACAAATTACACTATTTTTCCGTATAAATCAAAATCATCAGCATCAATAATTTGAGTTAAATAAAAATCTCCAATAACCAGTTCATTCTCATTCTCTCGTTTTATCAATACCTCGGGATCAACTTCAGGTGAGTCGAATTCTGTGCGACCTATATAATACTCTCCTTCCATGCGATCAATGATGACTTTCAATTCTGTCCCTATTTTCTTACGGCTTAATTCGCCTGAAATATCTTGTTGAATGGCCATCAATTCACCTAATCGTTCCTCTTTCACCTCCTCAGGAATATCATCTTCATAGTTTTTATAAGCATATGTACCCTCTTCATGAGAATAAGCAAAAGCCCCCATCCTATCAAACTTAACGTTACGCACAAACTCTTTCAGCTCCTCAAAATCCTCGGTTGTTTCACCGGGAAAACCCACCATTAAAGTTGTTCGTAAATGAATATCAGGAACCTCAGAACGAAAAGTCTCAATTAAATCGTAGGTTTCCTTCTTTGAAATATGCCGGTTCATATGCATCAACATAGGATCACTACTATGTTGAAGGGCAATATCTAAATAGTTACATACATTCTTCCTCTCACGCATGACCCGAAGCAGATCTTTTGGAAAATGTGCAGGATATGCATAATGTAACCGTATCCATTCCACCCCTTTTACATCGGATATACGCTCAACCAGTTCAGGCAACATTTGCTTTTTATAAAGATCCAAACCATAATAGGTCAACTCTTGAGCTATCACCTGAAATTCTTTTACTCCGGTACTGACTAAATACTCAACCTCTTCAATAATATCTTCCATAGGACGGGAAACGTGCTTTCCAGTAATAATGGGTATAGAACAAAAGGCACAATTCCGATCACAACCTTCCGATATCTTTAAATAAGCATAATGTGAAGGAGTTGTCAATAGTCTTCTATTATGTAGCAAAGGATTATATTTCCGATTTAACTCTTCCAATAAATTCCTCCAATCAAACTTCCCATAAAATCTATCCACCTGTGGAATTTCAAGTGAAAGTTCCTTTAAATAACGCTCTGAAAGACATCCCATAACATAGAGAGCTTCTAATTCTCCTCTTTTCTTTGCCTCTGCAAACGTTAGAATCATCTCTATGGATTCCTCTTTTGCATCACCAATAAAACCACAGGTATTGATTACAGCTATTTCTCCTTGAGGATTGGAAGGATCGTGCGTCACACGAAATCCGGACTCTCCTAATTGCCTTAATAAATATTCAGAATCCACCAAGTTTTTAGAACAACCCAGTGTAATAACGTCAATGGTCTTGTTATGCATCAATCATTACCAAATAAAGAATCAACAAACTCCTCTTTACGGAAGACCTGTAAATCTTCCATACCTTCACCAATACCAATATAACGCACCGGGATTTTGAACTGATCAGAAATACCAATCACAACCCCACCCTTAGCTGTTCCATCAAGCTTAGTTATAGCCATAGAGGTTACCTCAGTAGCTAAAGTAAATTGCTTGGCTTGCTCAAAAGCATTCTGCCCTGTTGAACCATCCAATATTAAAAGGACTTCATTTGGAGCGTGCAGAACTACTTTCTTCATTACATTCTTTATCTTAGTCAACTCATTCATCAAACTAATTTTATTATGTAAACGCCCCGCCGTATCAATAATCACAACATCTGCATCATTGGCAACTGCAGAGCTTAACGTATCAAAAGCTACTGAAGCCGGGTCGGATCCCATCTGTTGCTTTATAACAGGCACTCCCACTCTCTCACCCCAAATAGACAATTGTTCAATGGCAGCGGCTCTAAAAGTATCTGCGGCACCTAAATAGACTTTCTTTCCTGCTTTTTTAAATTGAAAGGCCAATTTTCCTATCGTTGTAGTCTTTCCAACCCCATTCACCCCAACTACCATAATGACATAGGGCTTCTTTTCAATTTTAGACTCAAAATCGAATTCATCATCAGTATTATTCTCCGTTAATAAATCAGCGATTTCATCTTTCAATATCATATTTAATTCTGATGTGTTGACATACTTATCTCTTGCCACACGTTCCTCAATGCGTTCAATGATCTTCAATGTAGTATGAACCCCAACATCGGAAGTAATCAACACCTCTTCCAAATTATCTAATACCTCATCGTCGACTTTAGACTTCCCACCCACAGCGCGAGCAATCTTGCTGAATACATTTTCCTTGGTTTTAGACAATCCTTTATCTAACGACTCTTTTTTATCTTTAGAGAAGAAACTAAATATACCCATAATATAAATTGTTGTAACACATTAATATACAAAAATAAACAAGTAACATGAATAGAGAAAATTATCGTTAAATAAAAAAACCTTTTACGCAAAATAGGTAAAAGGTTTTTTATTCTATATTCTTATAGAGTTCATTGAATTTACTTTCCTTTGAAGTAATCATCGACCTGTTCTTTGGGGATCATACGCTCGTCGAACATATAAGCTCCGGTTTTAGGAGATCTTACTACTTTTATTACTTTTGAGTAAACTCCACTTCCTTTATTTTCATGCAATCTTGCTACAGCTTTCTTTGCCATAATAAATATCTTCTTTTATGAGTTATTTAATCTCTCTATGAACCGTCATTTTTTTCAAAATGGGGTTATATTTCTTTAGTTCTAATCTACCTGTAGTATTCTTCTTGTTTTTTGTTGTTACATAACGAGAAGTTCCGGGCAAACCACTTTCTTTATGCTCAGTACACTCTAAAATTACTTGTACTCTATTTCCTTTTTTTGACTTTGACATAATCTAATCTACCTCCTTCTGCTTAGCTTAAAACTCTAATACTATTCCAATCACAATATCCTTTTGCTACCGCATCATTTAGAGCCGCATCTAATCCCTTCTTATTAATAGTACGTAAACCTGCCGCACTAATACTCAAGCTAATCCAACAATCTTGTTCTACGTAATAGAATTTTTTTCTGAACAAGTTCACATCAAAAGTTCTTTTAGTTCTTCTTTTAGAGTGTGACACATTGTTGCCAACCATGGCTCTCTTTCCTGTAATTTGACAAATTTTAGACATCTCTATCTCTTTTATTTATATTTCTTATTTTTCTACGCTCTTTTTAATCAGCATGCAAAGTAAACACTTTCACTTCTATTTAGCAAGAAATTTTCTATTTAATTCACTTAATTAGCTCATGCAAAAGCAATAAAGCTCCATTCGAGGCCCTAATAATATTCATTTCACGTCCTCTGTCTCCTTCTTGACGTTTGGTTATTATACGATCTTTATAACCTGCTGCCATCCAAACTAATCCTACCGGCTTCTGTTCAGTACCTCCTGTAGGACCGGCTACTCCTGTGGTTGCTACAATACAATCCGTATTTAGTACTTTCATAGCTCCTTTCACCATCTCTACAACCGTTTCTTCACTAACCGCACCATAAACCTCTAATGTATGGGTAGCTACATTTAATAAATTGATCTTCACTTCATTGCTATAAGCAATGATGCTTCCTTTATAAAAAGCGGAACTACCGGACATAGCAGTGAGCTGAGTCGCAATTTTCCCACCGGTACAACTTTCAGCAGTTCCCAAGGTTAGGCCCTTTTGTTTCAATAATTCTCCTACTAAATGTTCAATGGGAACATCCTCTTCTATCAATATATCATCCTTAAGAATTTCTCTCAATTGGCGTTTACAATCATTCAGCTGGTTTTGAAGTGATTTCTTGTTTTTTCCTATTGCGGTTAAACGCAACCGGATGAGTCCCAACTTAGGAAGATAGGCCAAATTCAACTCCTCAGGCAAAGCATCCTCAAAATGGGTTAACTCTTCAGCAAGAATGGCTTCCGGATGATTTTTAATCAAAAAAGTTTGATGTAATATGGTCTCTTCTACATGAAATCTCTCTTTCAATCGAGGCAGGATTTCCTCAGTCATTACAACTTTCATCTCTTCGGGCACTCCCGGCATGGATATAATTACTTTTCCATCCTTATCAAACCAACTAACCGAGGCACTTCCTACTCTATTGTTAATCACCGTACAATCTTTCGGTACTAAGGCTTGGTTTCTATTTAACTTATTCAGTGGAATTCTATGTGAAAGAACTTTCTTTACATTCTCAAAAACAGCCGAACTAAAAACCAGCTCCGTATTGAAATAACGACATAGAGTTTGTTTGGTTATATCATCTTTAGTGGGGCCTAATCCTCCTGTAATTAAAATAATCTCAGCCCGGTGCATAGCCTCATCCAGAGCCTTTAATATATCTTGCTCTCTATCACGTATTGAGGTTATCTGAATAACTTCAATACCTTGTTTATTTAATGCATTACTAATCCAAGAAGAATTGGTATCCACAACCTGCCCTATCAGCAACTCATCACCAATGGTTATTATTTCAGCAAACATTGTTTCTTTCCTTCTATTATTTCATTTGTACTCTGGAATAAGCCGACACACTCATGGAACAAAAATCACGATCAAGATACTTATAGTATCCGGTGATCCCAATCATCGCCGCATTATCTGTAGTATAACCAAACTTCGGTATATAAATGGTCCAACCGTATTTCTCTGCATGTTCTTTAAACGCATTTCTCAACCCTGTATTAGCAGAAACTCCACCGGCAACAGCAATCTGTTTTATTTTATATTTCTTAGCAGCCTTACGTAACTTATCCATTAATATATCCACCACAGTAGCCTCTAGTGAGGCCGCCAGATCCTCTCTGTTTTTTTCTATGAAATCAGGGTCTTCCTGTATCCAATCTCTTAATGAATAGAGAAAAGACGTCTTTAAACCACTAAAACTATAGTCGAAATCCGGTACATGAGGTTTATTAAATTCAAAAGCCTTAGGATTTCCTTTACGTGCCAATTTATCAATAATAGGGCCACCCGGATAACCCAATCCCATTATTGTTGCACATTTATCAATAGCCTCACCTGCAGCATCATCAATGGTTTCACCAATGATCTCCATATCGTTATAGGCATTCACTTTTACAATTTGTGAATTTCCTCCGGAAACCAAAAGACATAAAAAAGGAAAACAGGGTTCATTATATTCTTCTCCCGGAGTACGGATAAAATGAGCCATGACATGTCCTTGTAAGTGATTCACATCAATCATCGGGATATCTAATGATCGAGCCAACCCTTTGGCAAAGGATACCCCAACCAATAAAGAACCCATCAATCCGGGGCCACGGGTAAAAGCTATCGCACTCAGTTCTTCTTTCTTTACTCCTGCCTGTTTTAATGCCTCGTGTACTACAGGCACAATATTTTGTTGGTGAGCCCGAGAGGCCAATTCCGGAACGACTCCTCCATAAGCTTCATGCACAGCTTGATTGGCTATTACATTCGATAACAGATAACCATCTTTTATCACTGCCGCTGATGTATCATCACAAGAGGATTCTATTCCTAATATTATTACACTCATATTTTTTGTTATCGTTTTTTAAACCTTACAAAAGTAAGCATAAATGTGCTATTCGTTAGGTTATATTTTATATTTTTGTTAAGGTTACATATAAGCATCCATTGATATAAAGACAGCAAAACACATAATACGCACGTTGGTGGGACTCATACTTGGGCTGTATCTCACTCTACTTTTTCTCTTGAACCTACCTTATGTTCAGGAGAAAAGTTCACTATGGGCATCTAAAGAGCTTTCTTCGCTTTTAGATTGCCCGGTCGAAATCGGACGTATTAATATGGGCTGGCTCAACCGGATTGTGCTGGATGATGTGGAAATAAAAGATCAAAAGAATGAATCATTACTTTCTGTTGCTCGTTTAACGGCAAAATTTGAAATCTTACCCCTATTCCAAGGAAAGATATCCATCCGTACGGTACAGCTCTTTAGCTTCGAAATTAATATGTCGAAAGAAACACCGGACTCTTCTCCCAATTTTCAGTTCTTAGTAGATGCGTTAAAATCGGATAAGTCTTCATCTGATAGTAAGATTGATTTACGTATCAACGCCATCCTCATACGAAGAGGAAATTTATCCTATCATGTCCACTCAGAAAAAGAAACACCGGAACAATTCAATGCAAACCACGTCCAACTAGAAAATATCCTGGCTAACATTTCGCTGAAAGCACTAACCACAGATTCCATTAACGCCCATGTCAAACGCTTAAGCTTAAAAGAACAAAGTGGATTTGAATTAAATAAATTAGGATTAAAGGTAACCGGAAATCATCAGGGCATGCGTATAGAAGACTTTGAAGTTGCCCTCCCGGAAAGCAAACTAAAATTAAAAACCATAGAGTTGGATTACGATAGCTTAGCCTCACTGACTCATTTTGAGGATGAGGTGAAATTCTCTTTGGATACGGAACCCTCCTACATTACACTAAAGGATCTTCAGGCGTTTGTCCCTGCGTTACGGAATTTTAAAGAAAAACTACATCTTTCTTTGGTTGGACATGGATCATTAAACGACTTTGAGCTTCCTTCAATAAAAATACATGCAGCTCCTCATTTTTCTTTTGAGGGAAATGCTTCTGTTCAGGATTTACTAATTCCTAATGAGGCTCATCTTTATGTTAACCTTCCATTGGTTTCTGCCGATCAAGAGGGCCTATTCTTCATTGCCAGAAATTTTAATCCGAAAATGAATGAACCCTCTAAATTGATCCAGAACTTGAATTATGCAACCTTCAAAGGGACACTCTCGGGTTACATCGACGATTTAGTGGCTTATGGAGAGTGTAATAGTGGCATTGGGAGTTTTGATATTGATATGAAACTTAGCCGCAATCTAACTAAAGATCTTTTCAGTTACTCCGGAGGAATAAAAACCACCTCTTTTAATTTAGGCAAATTGGTTAACAATAAAGATTTAGAGGAAGTCACATTAAATTTTGAAGTAGAAGGGGTACAGAATCACAATTTACCTTATCCTGAGGTTATTATACAAGGAGTCATTGATTCTATCTCGTATAAAGAATACACCTATCAAAACATAACCATCGATGGAGAATTTAAGAAAGGAGGATTTGACGGAAGCATTATCTTAGATGATACAAATGGCAACTTCTCTCTATTAGGCAGTTTCAATATAGCTCAACCCATACCCTCCTTTAACTTTGAGGCCTCTTTTAATGGTATCCGTCCTGAAAAACTCAACCTCACTAAGAAAGAAAAAGAGAGCGAATGGTCTATGGACATCCATGCCAATTTCACCGGAGGCTCTATAGACCAGATGAATGGGGAAGTAAGCATAGAGAACTTACGTTTGGTAACTCCGGAAAAAATTTATCGGATGAATTATTTTAAAGTATCTTCCATTTATACTCAAGAGTTTAATCAGCTAATTATTGATTCTGAATTTATAAAAGGAAAAATCGATGGAAAATATTCATACCGGACACTTCCCCTTAGTTTCCAAAAATTACTACACCATTACCTCCCTGCTTTATCCTCTTTTAATCCTGATAAAGGAGAAGACCTCACTAATCAGTTCCGGTTTAACGTTGACCTCTATAATACAGACATCCTGCACGACTTTTTTGACATTCCTTTAAAAATTTATACGCATTCTTCTCTTGAAGGAAGCTGGAATGATAATACCGGAAAGTATTCCATTTCTTGTTATTTTCCTCAATTTCAATATAAAACCAATTATATTGAGTCCGGTGTGTTTTTATTTAATAATTACTCCGATGAGATACAAAGCACAATTCGTTTTAATCATCATCGAAAGAATTCTCCTACTACCTTGGCGTTAAATCTAAGTGCTAAAGAGAATGAAATCTATACCAAGCTTAACTGGGGAAATAGTGGAGTAAACACTTATAGTGGAAGTATCATAGGAAAAACCCATCTCACCAAAGAGGAAGATGAGCCCTTAAAGAGTCTCACTCAAATAGAAGAAACGCAAGTTATCCTCAATGACTCTATTTGGAAAGTTCATCCTTCAACCATAGCGATTAGCAACAAAGAAATAAGTGTAGATAATTTTTTATTTTCACATCTGGATCAATACCTACACGTCAATGGTAAGGTCTCTTCTCTTCCGGAAGATACGTTACAAGTTGACTTAAACCGAATGAACATTGGGTATATCTTTGATATGGTTAATATCAGAGAAACGGTAGATTTCAATGGAGATGCCACAGGAAAGGCCATTGCCACTCATCTGTTTGACAATCCTGTTTTAGAAACTCAATTACACATCAAAGACTTTAGCTTTAATGAAGTGCCTTTAGGCGATATGGATATTAGTGGAAATTGGGATATTGAAGAGGAAGGTATTTATTTGGAGGCCGATATTCAAGAGGAAGATATAGCGCGTACTCAAATTAACGGATATATCTATCCGTTAGCTCCTAAAAGTGGCTTGCATTTAACATTCGATGCAAACAATATCAATGTGGGTTTCATTCAGCATTATACAGAAAACATTATGGGCATTAATGGAAGGGCTTCCGGAAAATTCAATTTTTATGGTCCGTTCAAAGCTCTGAACATGGAAGCTTCTCCGTATATAGAAGGAGATTTAAATATTTATGTATTGAATACTACCTTTCATGTTAAAGACACCCTTAGAATGACTACCAATGGCATTCAATTCAATAAAATTGCAGTAAGTGATGTTGAGGGAAACCCCGGAGAGGTCAATGGAAATTTATATTATCAACATTTCAGAAACCTTTCTTACAACTTTAATATTACTTCAAATAACATGCTGGTTATGAATACCCACGAAAGCAAAGACATGCCTTTCTATGGCCGTATTTATGCCTCGGGCATTAGCCGTATATCCGGAAACAGCGAAGATGGGGTCAACATCAATGTTGAAATGAGAACGAATAGAAATACTAATTTCACCTACTCTTTGGGTACGGTAGCCTCAGCAACTAGTCGTGAATTCATTCAATTCAATGATGTTACGCCTCAACGCATACCAAGTGACTCCTTAAACATATACACTCATCAAAATTATAAAGAAGAAGAGCCTGAATCCACCACCGATATTCATTTAAATTTACAAATGGACATTACTCCGGATGCACAAATAAAAATTGTAGTCGATCCTGTAGCCGATGATTATTTAAGTGGCAGGGGAAGAGGAAACATTCGTACGGAGTTCTACAACAAAGGGGATGTTAAACTCTTTGGAAACTATCGAATCCAACAAGGGATCTATAAATTCAGCATCCAGGAAGTTATACGCAAGAACTTCATCATACAAGAAGGAGGAACCATAAACTTTAATGGGAATCCGTTAAATGCCATTGTGGATGTACAAGCTGCGCATACGGTGAACTCCGTTTCCTTAAACGACTTAATACCTAATGCACAAAGCTTAGTGGGACAAAATTACATTAAAGTAAACTGTATTATGCATCTCTCCGGTGCTCTTTTTCAACCCCGTTTCCGACTCGATTTAGAATTACCTAACGAACAAAGTGAAGTGGAGACCATTGTGAGAAACTATATTAATACGGAAGAAGAGATGAATCTTCAATTTCTCTACTTGCTTACCATTGGCAAATTCTATACGCAGGATAGAATGGATAATGCACAAAACACGGATGTGATGTCTTCGGTTCTCTCCTCCACTCTATCGGGACAGTTAAACAATATGCTTTCTCAGATTGTGGATAACAGCAACTGGAGCATTGGAACCAATTTGAGCACAGGAACCAAAGGGTGGACTGAAGTGGAGGTGGAAGGGGTACTATCGGGACAGCTACTGAATAACCGCCTCCTGATCAATGGTAATTTTGGTTATCGGGATAATCCGATGACTAACACCAACTTCGTAGGCGACTTTGAAGCGGAATGGCTCATCAACCGCTCCGGTGAAATACGACTTCGAGCCTACAACAAGACAAACGACCAGTATTATATCCGTAGCAATTATAATACGCAAGGAATAGGTATTCTCTTTAGAAAAGATTTCGACAAATGGAAGGATTTATTCCTTTGGAGAACGCGAAGAAACAAGGCCGACAAAAAAAATGAAGAGGTTACTGAAGAGAAGGTTGAAAATCAATAGAAATCTCTCTACAAAGATAAATAAACCTTGTTCTTAACAAAATCGGCTAATTTTCTATAATAACCCTATCTATCAATAGGGTTATTATACTCAACTAACAATATCAATTAGACGAATCACAAGGAACGATCTTGTTTCCCTCTAGTTTAATTTTCCTGCTATAGGAAGTTGAACCCTCCATAAAAACACTACTATCTAACTCATAGTCCGATTCCTCAAACACATCTCTCAATGCAACTAAATAGGCCCCTCTGGAACCAGTCCAACCCTTACAACCCACCTCTCGATTAAAACATTCAATTAGTTCATGAATAGTTCTAACTCTAAACTTTTCTAAATACTCTTCATGAAGTTTTTGTAAATAATTTTTCTCTGCCATAACAATAACATTTAAAAAGGTTAATAAAACATTATTGTATTTCGAACAAAAAGTAGGGAATTAAAAACGTTTATTTTGGATAGCCCCGTATTATTTGACCACCGTGGTGACTACACTCGGTTGGTATTACCTTAACAGGTAATTCGAAATACTAAGACAAAGATAAACCTATTTTGATATAAAATCCGATAGTGGACTACTTTTACATAGAAAAAGCCTGTAAATACTATAAACAGACATTTACCTTTTTAGTATCTTTGACAAAAGCCATAAGAAGACGATGGAACTATATTAAAAGATCATTCTTCAAAAACAGAAAACACGAAATTTGTTGTGAGAAATTAGGAGAATTAATAAAATCTGCCATTTATGGGAAAGACAATAACGACATATCTAATAGATGATAACCCGCAAGGTTCACAATATTCCTTTATAAGTAATAGAACTTGTAAAATGTATCTCATTCCCAGATCTAACATATCTATTGTAAATGAAAGAGAGGAGTTACAACGTCCTGCTTTTTACATCTTAATAGGGGAAAATGAAGAATTAGACCCACAAGCATATCTAGGTGAAACAGAAAGCTTTAAAGATAGAGTTAAAGATCATGAATCAAAAAAACAGTTTTGGCAGAAAGCCTTGGTGTTTATTTCAAAAGATGGTGATATTACGAAAGCTGATGTTCAATATTTAGAGTTTTTAGCTGTTAATACTGCAAAAAAAGCAAAAAAATATAATATAGAAGAAAATAAACAACTACCTAAAGCTCCTAATTTGCCGGAACATCAAAGAGATTCCATAGAGAGTTTCTTTGAAGATATTAAGTTACTAACCTCATTTAATGGGTATGACATATTTGATATAATAGAACAGAAAAGCAATCACTTATTCTATATAAAAAACAAAAAAACGGATGCCAAGGGCTTTTATTCTGAAAAAGGATTTACTGTATTAAAAGGAAGCATTATCGCTAAAGATTTTACCCCCTCTTTCTCATGGAAGGAAAAAAGGGAGCTATTAAAAAAGAAAATAGCCAAAAATGAAAAGGAGAAATTTGTACTACAGGAAGATTATACTTTTTCAAGTCCAAGCACAGCCTCTGATTTTTGCCTTGGAAGAAGCAGCAATGGTTGGACCACATGGAAGGACAAGAAAGATAAAACTTTGGATGAAGTATATAGAAATAAATTAGAATAACTTCATTAAGAACCATGCCTTCTTTGAATATCGAGTCTACTTAGAGGCACTTCATTCGGTCCCAGACCAACCACACTTATAACCCAGACCGAGCCCCCTTCTCTCCCAGACCGACCGACCTTTTAACCCAGACCGAAGAGTGTTAGGTTTGGGACCGAGTAAGAGAATAATCATAAGGGGAAGTTTGTTCTTTTAAAAATCCACCGTTCTTTTGATTCGCTCCTCTTTTAGGATTTCACTTTTCTTTTTTAAGAAATTCACCTTACCACTGCCAAACCGATAAGTCAAATGCACCATAAACATACTTCTGTAAGGCTTAAGGCTGATATTCATTCTTTCCGTATAATTGGGTGCAAGGATCTCTCGTTTTTGCCCCTTGCGTAACCCCCATTCTATGGGTAAAGTGTAGGTTAACATTACGGATGCTTTACCATTGAAGAACTGTTTCATCGCTGTAAGGCTCCAGGCATCTAAATCCATCATCTGATATCCTTGGATATACACCTCTTTATTCACTGTGCGGGCATAATTTAATTGAACCATCAAAGAGTGGGTGGGATTAAAATAACCCACACTGGAATCTATAAGCCAGCCACTGCCTGAGCGTGATTCCTTACCGTATTTAACCTTAGTATAATAATATTGCAACGAATTAGACAGACTAAAATAATCGTTCAAAGGTTGGTCGTACACCCCTAAGACAGAATACCTGCGCATCTTTAAATTCACCGGGGAAACTAGGTGTTTATGATTGTCCATTTCTGTTATTAAATCACCTATCCGGTCATTATTCCATTCCATTTTAGGAGTAATCGTTATCTTATTCCACAAATTGATATCTACTGAAGAAGAGTGGAGAACAGACGACTTTAAATAGGGATTACCTTGTGAAGTCATCAATGAGTCAATCTGCAAAGCTACAGGATTCAACTGATCCAGCATGGGGTACTGCATTGAGCTTTTATAACTCAAACGAACATTCAGATTATCATTGAAGTTATAATTCAAATTGGCATAGGGTAATAAATTCCAATAGTTCTCTTTATCAGCAGAAGCCTTGCGTTGAAGATATTCTAACCCTGTTCCTATTTCAAAGCCCCATTTAGAAGAGGGTTGATATTTAAAATAAGCAAAAACCTGATGCCTTTTTTCGCTATAATCCAGTAAAGTTTCTCTGCTCAGCGATTCCGACTCATACTTTCTGTATTGATTGGAGTAACCAAAGTTCAAGCTCATCTCATCAGATAAAGCATAGGTCAGATCCAAATTGAATCGGGCTAATTTCCGTTTCTCCTTATAGGCGTTGTCAAACAGCATACGCGAATCTTGCCAATACCTGTTGTTCAAATCATTATCAAAGTAGTTGTATGTAACGTCGGCATAAGCCTGCCACCTATCCAAGAAGTTTCCTTGATAATATAACGTACCGGTCCAATCTTTAGAACGGGTAGCATTACGGGTCTTTTCCTCCAGTTTTTGAACATTCTCAGAGAACCCGGGAAGACCATAGTTTTGAATCTGATAATTAAACCAACGATCGGACTGAATTTTACTAAAGGTATAATTTCCCTCTAAAGCCAAGGTGTGATTTGCATTGATTGCATAATTCAATCCCCCGACCAATACATTTCCCTGATAATCATAAAGATCATTCGGATTATCCTTAGTGGTTCCTTCGGACTTCTTCTCCTGAACCCCTTCATATTTTACATACTTCTGCATGGGGGTGTTCCAGAAAGCTCTTCCGTAGGCATACAGCGCATACGCACTGAATTTCTTATGGGTATAGGTCAGATTTACCATCGGTTGTTCTGTATGCAACCAATCATCTCCGTTATTTCCCGATAAATTCACAATGGAGAAGTTATTTAGATAGACATCATACCCGATGTGATCTTTCTTGAGGTTGACATTGATCATTGCAGCATAGCCCTCAGACATATACCTACCTTTAGGCGATTTACTTACTTCAATGGTTGCTATCTTATGGGGATCCAAAGTCAGAATATAATCTTTGGAGCGCTCCAATCCATCAACCAAAAAGAGTATTTTAGTTTCATTCCCTACCCGAATCGTATTAGTTACCTTATCGAACTTCAGACCATGAATTTGATCTAACAACTCCATCGTATTTGAGGCTTTAGCCCGCATCTCTTCGGTTATCAAATACTTTTCCGCGTCAATTAAATGTTCCACCCGACTGGCCGCAACCGACAGTTCATCTAATTGGGTATTCGGCACCAAATAACAAGGAGTAAGATGAATGGGGAAATCTTGATTCAGAGCATTCCGATTATACACAAAGGACTCAAAACCTACATAAGAAACAACGATTTGAAGAGGCTGCTGCTCCACCTTGAGTTTCCATTCCCCGTCTTCATCAGAAAGGGTATGAGCTATCAATACGGAATCAACCCCAAAAGCAACTATATTTGCCCCGGACAACGGTTCTTCACTATCTTTTGCATAAACTTTTCCTGAAACTTCATCAGTCTTCTGTTGAGCCTGCACAGAGAGAACCCCTAACGAAATAAGAAACAAGACAACAAAACTTCTTACTTTCTTATTTTTATTGAATATCATATCCCACTTCTTATTTAAAAATTTTACTGCATCAACTAACCTCTTTTTGAGAGATTGAATAGAAATAGTTTGACAAAGTTATCTTTTTTTGAGAGAAGTGGATATAAAAAAGAGAAAAAATGGAAAGAACGTTTATGACTATTCTTTCCCATTAGAATAATTTTCTCCACAAAATATCATTACTTATTAGTTTGATTGCATAGATCAATCCAATTAATTACATTTAAACTATTGATAATCTTATATTTGAAAAACACACATTAACGCTCTATACTATGAGAACCCTTTATTTATTACTCAGTGTTGCCTTATTTAGTCTGTTGTTGGCTAGTTGCTCTGACGACGATAAGGATCGTGAAAAATTGGTAGAAGTAACCTTATATCCTGAAACTACGTACGGAATCATGCCTCTGAGTAGTTTTTGGACTGATGCCATTGTGTTTTCTGACAATGATGAAAATACAAAGCAAAAATTGATGGGGATATTAATTGAAGGTGATTGTTTTGAATATTATCAGGGCTATGAATACAAATACAAAGCTAAGAAAGTATGGATGAAGGACCCTCCTCAGGATGTTTCATCTGTAAAATACGTGTTTCTGGAGTTATTATCTAAAAACAAAGTTATTACCGAAGATAATGAAACAAATGTGAAACTTTTTGTATCGGGTGAAATAGTACACTATGTAGATGCCTTCTCACTGATAAATATTCAGAATGCCATATCAGAGGCTCTACTGGTAAAAAACACAGCTACAAATGAGTTGTTGGCTCTAACTTCCATTGAAGGATTCGAATTCGAGAAAGGATACCAATACACAATATCAGCAAAGAAAGTTACTACAGCCGAACCCTATTCCGTTAGATATGTATTGACCGAAATTCTATCGAAAGAGAAAGTGGATTAACCAATCCTAAAAAGGGCCAAACATATAGTTATTCGGCCCTTTTTTATTTTGTATTATGCACGAAATAGAAAAATAGTAATCTATTATAGGAATGTTTTTTTTAATAAGGCCTATATGATGACATATAGGCATCTATTATTGTAAGAGTGACTTTATCCAGAAGTGGATAAGCTGGTTTATAGTCATCCAAAAGATCCTCGTCTAAAGATACAGACTGTTTCTCAAAATTGATATCCTCTTTTACTTCTCCTTTTAGATAACTAATCATTTTATCGAAAGTTGTTTCAGACAAATTTCTTATAATATATTTATGAGTAGCCATTTTATCATTTTTTACCACATTCAAACTGAGAGTATAAATATCTTCGTTTTTCTCAATAGTGTAAGTCCCTTCATATAAGGCTTTCTCAACACTGGCATGCATAAACGATTCAAACA
>FZPS01000171.1_pt7 | contig 22395 bp, 13 predicted proteins | sample 1817821 | NCBI WGS metagenome assembly FZPS01 (sample SAMEA104158645, study PRJEB21678) | metagenome | place: Germany | collected 2015-04-21 | reverse complement strand
TGTATGATACAGCTGATATCAGAAAATATAATAGAAGAAGAGGAATAAAGTCCAATATACCAGTAAACAAAAGAAATAGAAAGAAAAAGAAGAAAGGAAGACCAATAAAGGTAGATTGGGAAGAGTTAAAAAAAAAGTACAATAGAAAGGTTCTTTAGCTGGATAGAGTCATACAAGAAAGTTTTTCCAAGATATGAAGTCAAAGAAATATCATACCTTGGAGTTGTAACGTTAGCAGCAATAATGAGGGTAAATCAAGTTTTGGGATGAGCTCTTGGAGTAAAACATACAATGTAGACTCCCTATGTATCCCCTATCTGTCTTGGCTTCCAGATATTTCAGCATATATTTCATATCCAAATTCCATATGAAGACTCCTATTGGCCGGTTTGTTCCATAACGGTAATCTTCTCACTTGTTTTATGAGGTTATATCAAAAGTTTTAGTAACCTGAAGCAGGCAGTGTAAAGTCTCCTTTTCTTTATTATAGCCAGGGTTCATTTCCAAATCGTAGATCACTGTTTTCCGGGAAATACATTATCTGCAAAAGCCGCGTAATTGGATGGGTTTTTAATTGCCTGATCGCTGCTGAGCGTGCTATAAAAAGGACTCCACTCTGCTGCACTATCCCAGTTATCGCCTACAAAATGCGTTGTCTCGTGAATCAATATTGTAAGCCCGCAACTTATCTCCTGCACCTATTTCCCAACTTCCAGATCGAACCATCTTTGTTCAACTTACAAAGTGATCCATTAACCATTCTATCTACCCCACAAATTAGATTTTATAATTCTAAACTTTCAGGAGAGGCTTGCCATGCTTTCTTCATCTGTTCTTCCATCTATTATTTCCAACACTATTGACTCTTGATTCCCATCTCGTCGCGGCATTGATGGCTTCAGCTGCTGAGATATATGTCAAGTTTACATCGTCATAGAGGTGACAACTTCACTGACTAATCCTGTTCGTCGTTCATATCTATTTTCCTTAATCATCTGCGGTGCTCCCACCTTGCCCATATAATGACAGTTTACTGTGTAGGTAGGGGAGGAACTTCAGCAGTGGCTAAGCCAATACGACCCAGCGGATCGATCATCTTGACCGTCAGGTAGAATAATTGGTCAGCAGCAGGACGAGGTATCCAGGCATACAGGCGGTAGTTGTCGGGGGGTCCTACTCGAATGATCTTACGGTCCGCGAGGTTGGCTGGAGGCAGTTCAGCCAGGCTGTTCACAAAGAGCAGGGTGTTCAGATCACCTTCCAGTCGGATACTTAAGTTTCTTGAAATGTCATGTGCCAGCAGCACAGCAATATGCGGTCCCAAAGGTGTTATCTCGACAGGGGCATGGCTTGTCCAGCTTACAAGCACCTCAAATTCGTTTGATCCTGGCTCATTAACTCGGAGGTCAGAGATATCGGGCGCAGTTTGCGGTGGAAGTAAAACGGATACTAGTGGAGAAGCAGAAGAGCGCGCTTCGACAAGTCCAAGCTGGTCATCACGCTTTGACCAGGCTACAGCACGATACCAGATACGCCTCCAGCCGGGAGTTACACTATCATCGGTGAAGGTAATTTCTAGCCCTGTGGCGTTAAGCGTTTTGAGGGGAGAGCCCATCGTGTCGGCGCTTTTCGCCAATTTCTTACTGGTTGTCCGGTAGAGTTCGACCTGCTTCACAGCTACACTTGAACTAAGGCTGATATTCAAGTGCACGACCAGCTGAGTGGGATCTAGATTAGCTTGCAATGTAGGTGGCAGGGGCACGGCCAGACTGGGAACAGCCACAGCAATGAATTTTTTACTAGAGTCCGGCCAGGCAGACTCTATCTGGTTATGGCTCATAGCCGTTACGGCATAGAAGTGGATGACTTTGCTGCCGCGGGGCAAAGATGTCTCATAAAAGGTTTGGGGTGAAGTCGGAGGAATCGGCTCCTTATTCACTCGACGGAAGTATGGCCGCAGGTAACCCGAAGTAAGACTGGAGCGGCGGTCCTGGAAGGATTGAGAAAGGCGTGCTCCGGGGAGACCAATATCCGTGAGTGCAGTTTCCAATTTAGCCAGCCTCTCACTCAAGGGTATATTCGCTTCGGAACCTTTATCACTCAGAGCAGCCATTGCAGCCCGCAACACTGCGAGACGCTTAAAGAACGGTTGGGAAGTGTCTGGGCCGGGCAGGCCAAGCGCAGCAAGTAAGCTAGTCTCGGTGGCTTCGTAGAGCACATATCCAGAAACACGAAGATCACCAGTCCAGCTTAGCAAAATTCGGCTTACTCCGGACGAATCGGGCAGGCTGGCCCATTGAGGCGCTTCCGGTACAGTGGGGGCAGCTGGAGGCTCCGGGTCGTAAATGTGTGTGCTCACCGGGCTGCTTAATGGGCTGACGTTAAAGTTTGGATTATGAGGGTCACCCCAAAGTCTGTGGATATGACACTGACCACACGCCTGTACTTGGAAGGTACGCTTTGGTTTTCCGGCGAAATCAAGCTTTATTTTTGTAATCAAACGGTAAAAGCGAACTCCCGGCTCTGCAGGGTTCTGGTCTTGTGCACCTCCCCAACCGGCGGCATGCTCCAAGTTGGGGTCAAGCGGTATAAACTGGATTTCGTCAGATGTCGATACAGGTTCATCGTTGCCGCCGAACTGCACTCGCTCCGTGAATAACTTGTTATCCAGATCGTCAGCATATGCCCCAATCAACTCTATGAATTCTGGGCTGCGATCCGACCAATCCCAGGAGAAATCAATGGCTACCTGCCCGGAAGGATCTATATTTATTGATAGAACCGATGGTATCTGAGGCTGTTCGTCATTCCCTTGGAAGGATACTGTTCTCCAAGGGCTCCAGCGGCCGAAGATATCCTGGGAAGCTACGGCATAAGTTACCTTCACACCGAAAGGATCTGGAACAGGCTTGCCAGCTATGTTGCTTAAACGTAAGATATAGTCTGTGAAGAACACAGGGCGTACCTCATCCGGTTTGCTGGCGACAAAAGGGAACCACCCACCCAAAGTTTCTGGACGCCTGGCCAGTAAAATCTCAGCATGAACTGGATGGGGACCGAAACGGCCCACGGCGTAGCTAGCTGGAAAACCGGAGTTACTCGACTGTAGTGTGAATATTGGGTTATCGGGGCGTTCCCAGCTGATCCTAATGGATTCTAGTGCAGGCCCGTCTAATGTCTGAGGACGGTTGCGGCTAATAATTCTGGCTGAGAGATTGGTAGGGGCTTTTGGCGCAGCCAGTTGGGAATCTACTCTGACAACATCGGCTAGTTCAAAATCAAACATAGTATCGCCTATCTGCAGCTCGTGGCGCACCGAGACCATATAAATCTCGTTAGGATTACTGGCACCAAACAGCGACGTACCAAAACCCAGTACCAAAGCTGCTAGTGGATCTGTGCCAACGGCAACCAGCAGCATCCCAAGCGGACTCCACTCGCTGCGAACTGGATGGCTCTCCCCATGCGGATCAACAGGTCTGTCAAGTAACAAACGAGGGGAACGCAGGGCTCCGACACTAGTGTCGTAGCATCTTCCGGTGTCATTTCCTTCATTATTTTCTCGGATTAAATAATCGGCATGTTTGAGCCCATAGTGACGACAATCTTTAAACATACAGTAGATGCCTTTCAGAAGTTTTGAATCAAGCATATCTTGAAGATAAGCCTCTAGGTCGGGAGATTTCCAATCATCCAAAGAGATTCCATTTCGTGTAAGCTTAGTCCAGCCTATACGCGGCGCGCCAATCTTTAAACGCTGCAGAGCAGCCTCAGAAGGTTGCAAAAGTGGATATTCTACAGGACCCTGTTTGTGAACCTTATAGACAACATCGTCCCAGTCATCGACCGGTAGACCTACAATTTCAACTTCTTCCCAGCCGGGTAGGTTAGCCAGTTCCTGCTTTGTCAGATTGCCCCCAGGATGCCGGTTGCGATAGAGGATAAATGGATGGCATGGCAGGCCAAGTGCAGGATGCAACAACCAGCGGAAATAGAGAGACCCCGGATCAAAACCAGTTCCCAAAAAGGGTCCTTCATACTCTAGGCGTTCCATCTCATCATCCCAGTCGATCTTAACCGCCTGCACTTTAAATAAGCTGTTCAAAACCCATCTGTTCATGATCGTTCCTCCCACGGAGCTTGCATAGACAGAGTAATCAATGGGATCAGTTCTTCTGGAGGCAGAGACCCCTCAAAAAGTGGATGGTGGATAAGTCGCAATGCCAGGGACAGAGAACCGCCTGAAACCGTTACTGAGGGTTTCAGGATGGCCAGAGTCCTGTCACGGCTGGTAGAGTGAAAGAAACGCAGCACTTGCTGTTCACCTGCCGTCGTTTCTACCATTTTGAGCCGGGACTGTTGCTTGAGCTGGTAGCGTCGAGTACCATGCTCGTCGGTCACTTCTTGAGGTACAGTGCGCCAGCGCCAGATCGGTTCCGGTGTTTCTATCAGCACAGCAACCGGTCTGGAAGAAGGCAATGATGGCGAGCCTGCGTTTCTGTCTTGATGGATCACTGTTACACGGGGTTTCTCAGCCCTTGTAAGGTCTCCCCAATGCATTGCTCGCAGTACCTTCTCGAATTCCAGGTCACTTATTTGGAGAATCAGTGATTCAGTACGGGCGGCAAGTTCAGCCAGCGGGACTGCATCGGTAATGCGACGGTGCTTTACCTGCACATTGGCCACGTCGGCTGCTAGGGCTGCCACGTTCTCGTATCGTGAGGTGCTGAAATGAAGCCGGAACATGGGATATGAGGGTGTAGTGGGTTCGGCTTCCAAACTGAGAGCAGGATCCACTTCAAGGTCAAGTATATAGTCAGTAAGAGGCTCTAGCTTCATCTTCAGCTGAACCTGTTCATGCCTGGCGGTTTGGAGACTGAAGTCTATGCAGTCTTGAGAGGCCAGAGCTTCACATAAGGAGCTTTCAAATGGCGTTAAGGCAAATGCGGGGATAGGGACTATATTGACCAACGGGCTCGTCTCCAGATTGATCCCTGCCGAGCCAGATCCCTGATCAGATGGTGGATGCTTTCCCGAGGCTGCCTTGACTACTGCAACCAGTGCCCGATTTCCGTAAGCCTTGAATAACTTTCTTGTCGCATTGGTAGCAAACACAACCCGCAGCGGATCACCATAAAAGAAGAAATTTTCGGACGGGCTTGGATCGGTCGTCATTACCCAGGGATCGAGGCGCTCGGGCAGCTTATTGTCGGTCTTAAAGCGGAATTTTTGTTTCAACGTCTCCCCAGGGTCTTTTGGGAAACGTTCAGCTTTTCCTTCCAGAGGATTGCCTTTCTCATCAGCGTTTGTTACCATTACATAATAGGTCAGGTCGACAGTGTATACCGCATCTGGATGTAACAACGCCATATTGGCTTGGTTGGCGTGCAATAAGCGATTGACAGTCTTGATCTGGTTCTCGCGGTTTGTCACGTCAAAACTATAGCGCTGGCATTCCCTCTCCGTTACTCCGTCGACCAGTAAAAGGCCCCAGTTAGTGAACCACTCATTAGTAAGCTCATCTTCGGTAAGCTCATCTTCGAAAATATCCTTTAGGCCGATTTCGAGCTGGGATGCGCCCTTCGGCAAGTTGACCTCAATGAATACAAGCTCCGCATGCGGCACTAGTGGGATAACATCATTAGCAACTGGGATTCCATCGTACCAGGAGTGTAAGATCCCCATTACTTCAGTAAACCACGGACCTGTCTGGTCCACCCACTCCGCTGGCAGTGGTAGTTCTCTGATCTCCTCGTGGCTCCACATAGGGAAACGGAAACTGGTTGTAGGATTGATACTCTGTTCGAACAATATTTTCTGGCCTGTGATGTCTCGCGCCCGCAAAATCAGCGACCCTTTTTCCCAAATATTGTGTTCGACAGCCAGCAGCGCCCGAAATTTGCTATTTCCAGCGCAGTCTAGGCGCAGCGCGTCGGCTAGCTCTAGGTGCAATCCATCGGCTAGCCCATCTGACCTTCCTGACTGCACCTCAGAGAACAGTTCTTTGAAATGTTCGTCACCGGAGATGGAGGGAAGCAGTTCAAAGCCGGTCCGCGGGGCAACTAGCAGGCACTCCCGCCGCTTGGAAAACCCCAGATCGTAATCTAGAAGATCATTGTAATTATATCTCCAATATGCATATACGAAGGCTGGAGTGACTTGCGCCAGGCTATCAGCGAGTATATTCCCCGACCGCCACGGTTCAGTCACACGCAGGGTGAGATAAGGTGGAGCCGAACGTCGTTTTCCCGGCTGGTCAGGCCAGGGGATTCCTGTCAAACTCCATCCTGTAGGTGACGGTCCGGTAAGAGCATGGCGAAATGTCCACAGGACACGGGCAGGCTCAGCCGCTTCGGCGCAGATATTGCCCCAGTGGCGCTTTATCCTCTCGTCAAGGCATTTAGTTCTCTCGGCAGCAGCAGGAGTCGGATCAGGATCCCAGCTTAACAACGCCAGCTGGACGTCATGGTCGTCACCGCCTCCCGGCTTGCCGTAACGATCCCACCAAACAGCGGGCGTACATCCTTCACCTACCGACGGACTGAATGGAGCTCCGAGGGCATTTTCGGCAGTCATATTCACGGACTTGAGAATATAGCGATAGAAGCGTTCGCCACGACGCAACCAGCCATTCGGCGGGAGTTTCGAGTCGATTGCCTCGTTGAAAAAGCGGCATTCTGAATCAACATGAGGACGCAATTCCATCTGCAGCACCGGAATGGAATCTATAGGCACGACAGGCAGATCTCCTATCCACCGATTCTCTCTTGAATCAAAATGGGCAGCCTCACCTAGACTTCCGTCCACAGGGCGGTCATTGGCAGAACCGAACAATGGAGTCGAAATACGACTGTGCAATGATAATGCTCTTACCAACGGCTCAGGTTCCGGTAGCTCTGGATTAGGGTCACCCAGTTCGAGTTTGACACAACCCTTTACCTCAAAAAAGAAGAAATCAACCCTACCGCAAACCTCGGCTGATATAAAGAAGGTATTCCTATCCGGTATAAGTATCATCTCGGCAGACGCGGAAGCTTCGATACTAACGATGAATAGGTGCAGTTCGCCGCTGAGCATTATCTTTCCAATGATCATGAAGGGCTTGAAACTGATACCAACATCAGTCTGAGTTGCGATTTTAAGATACAAACCGAGATCTTCCGACCCCCAAATGAAGGCAGCTCTGACGCCAGCCGCCACCGAAAAGCCCTCCAGCCGACGCGTTGGTTCTGTTGGTAAGTCGATACCATTCCCATGGATCATCAGATAGCCATCAGCTCGAAACGCGAGGAATTTGACAGAAGCCGGCATTTTGGGCGGGATACCGCCGACATCAAGATGCCAGTTCTCGGGACTTTTGAAGTCAAAGAAAGCTTCGGCCGGCACGCGGAACTCTATAAGAGGCTGGATGTCGTGATAATCAACAACGATTCCAATTGTTAATGATTTCTTTGGGAGAATCTCTATAATTGCGAGGAATTTGCCAGTTTCCGTGCCACGCGTATCTGGACGCTTGTTAAGAATATTGGCATTCATCACCAACAGCAGGTGCGGGCCTGGGAGTTCGACGACAGCCATACCCTTGGCATTGATCAGGAAGCCGCCCTCAATTGTACCGATTACGGCACCCAGGCCAAGTGCCCATTTACGCGCTACGGCTTCCCATGCATCACTGCAGGTCACCTTACCTTTTGCGATATCCACGAACCACCCCAGCGCGGTTTTAGCAGGTTTACGTTGGCAATGCATAGCGAACAGACCACAGAAACCGAACAGGCCCAGTCCGGAACTGGCAAGTGGAATGGGCACCGGTAGCTCGACACCCAATGTGACCAGCACGGCAGTCACAGCTTCCTGTGTATCCTTGTCACGGGCGTCCTTAAGTGCAAGACCGGCCGACACGCGAACGCCAAATGGTGGGGGAATAATGGCTGCATCTAGGATGCCGTTGAAGCCCCCATTAGGCAGTAATTTGAGGTAACCACTGCCCTTAATTGCACCAGGCACGTTAACATGCGCCCCAAGCGCCGTTAGCGTAGGAGGCACTGGCGAATCGAGAGGAATACGCACGCTGGCTCGATCAATTGATACAACGCCAAGATCAGCTTTGGGCACCAGATCGACCTCAAAGTTGAGTGGATTCTCGCGTGTCATGCGCACGCCTTCCGTCTGTAAGATATCACCCAGCGATTCTGGAACAGAGAACACTCCTGGATCGCTGAGGTCGAGGCTGAAACCCTGAATTGGGTCAAATATTGGCCACAGTTGTGGTGCGTCACCATTGCTTCCAAAATCAAGGCGAAGGCCGATCGCCTTGTGTCGCACTTTTAGCGGCCTCTTTGTCTCCAGTAAATTAATATTGCCAACTTTCATATTTATATCGAGCTCGGTTTCCAAATCGAAAAATAGGAAGGCATCATAGGTCTTATGAGAGTCACCAGCAATTTTGTTTTTGTGAATTACTAGCTCTCCTCCATACAGAGTTACAGACCGTGTGACAATCGGCCAGTTAGAGTCGGTCACCAATCCACTTGCTGCCCCAGCAGCAAGGGTAAGGTTGACGTAACCGCTACTGTCTGCAGGGGGCAGGTTGGACGCCAGCAGTGGAGAAAACACAGCATATGCCCCCAGAGTGTCCCGAAGCACTTGCACATCCGGGTTCGGGACGGAGCGCTGCGTACGCCACAGGAAATTCCGGCCTTCGCTGGCGCGGAGGGTAAGTGCAGCCCGCCAATCATTGTCAAAAGTCAGTCCTAATGAGTAATCAATCTGCTCGGGAAGCTCGCCCAGTTGACCAAGACGAACTCTAACCTCGCCGTCTAGATCTATCTTGCCGGTCAATTCTAGCAACGTGACCGCATTGCGGTTAAGGCGCAAGTGAGCAGACATTTGGTTCAGGAAGCGGGATCTGGCCACCGCTTGAGCGCCTTCAGATAATGCTAGGCGGAAGTCGCCGGAGAGTCCATCTCCACCCAGACCTAAGCGTAAGTCGTGCCCGCTACCGTGCATTGCCAGGGCGGGAATTCCAGGAGGTGCGAGATAAATCTCAACTACCGGAGCAATTATTTCTGGCCCCACATGGCCATTGAGCTTGAGAGTTGCACGTTTAAAGCCGAGTCCGACCACATTGCTAGGGTCGATCACCGCAAGGGGAGGCACCATTGTTACTTCCAGCGTTCCTGTGGCGTCATGTGGGGGTGCTAGGAAAGCACTGGCAGGTTTGTCCACACTGGCAATAACCACCAGCAACAAATCTGGGAAGTTTAATTCAACTTTACCTTCTACAGCCTGCGGCATACCATTCGGCAAAGCCTGAGCGGGATGTAAGAAGGAGAGAGACATTGTGAATGGAAGCAGCTTCAACTCCACTTTTGGCGATATGTTAGCCTCATCTGGTGGTATGATTGTGAAATCTAGAGGGCCCGGAGGTAAACTGAAAACCAGTGATTCGGCTCCCTGAGCGGCGTATACACTTATACCACTGTCCGTTAGGGTGAGAGTCAAAGGGCTTACTAAAGAAGCTTGACCAATGAGCGATTGGTTGTTAAAAGTAGGCAAAGGTTTAAGGCTGTTTAAAATTTTGCCCCCATTGGAATCAGGATCAACATCAACACCAAAGCGCTTCTGAATTATATCAAGCAAGGTCGGATCAGGCAATGGTGGGTCAGGCATGCAAAACCCCTTCTCTAAGCTCTTTTATTATAGAATCTCCAGTCCGGGGTATGGGGAGTCTAGCTATCAATCGGAAAATATTCCATTTGTCATTAACTTCGTCTAAATCTCTGCCATACTTTTCAAGGATTTTACCAGTGGACCATACTTCCGGATTCGTAACCTTCTCTTCAATAAGATCTTTGCTGTCGATTATTTTGTATTTTATCTTTCCAAGAGTAGCTTGGATGTTATTGTATAAACGTGGTACGACTAATGTCAAAATCGGGTACACCCATCTCTCCATATTCTTTCTTCTCCTTTTCTAAGTTACAGGATATGTCCTCTGATATTTTAGGTCCCCACAAAACGTAAATAAAACCGCAAATTAAGTTCTTTCACTTTATCTTTTAGATTATCATTTTTCGATAACTATGAAGTTTTATTATCATGGAAATATATAAATCCCTGAGTAACTATTCAGCTTACTTAAAATTAGTAAGGATACTTAGTTAGAAGCATCATATACAATAAACGCTCACAAAAACCTGTAAGAACTTATCAATAATCGTCAACTAAAGATTAGAATCCCCAAACGCGCCTATAAAGTTTCAAAGACTATAGAATACTTCTAATAGGTCACACATACCATATTTGACAGTACTCGCTTCCACACACAGTTACATTGATTTTGTGTCGTTATTAATTGGGTCTCTAGAAGGGATTTAGAATTCAGATCAGTAAATTTGTTTAGCAGCTACTTATTTAAAGGAAATTATATAATTATATATGAATTAATCAAAGCAGTACTGTCAATTAGTCGTTTTATTTCTAATAGGGGAGGAGAGGGAGTACATCTCACACATTTGAGACATCGAGTCAACATCTTATGGCTTTTATAGAGTTGTCTAGGTAGTAATGAATTAGTATCAGTGGTTTAGTATCAGTGGTCGATTCAGAAAGTTGCTCAATTATGGCTGCATTTTCAGATTCTATCAGCAAGCTGAGCACTAAATGGTCATTAATTTGCCTGAGTAATGTAAACAGAAGAAAACCTCAATGGATTTAACAACGGCCATTGTCTCATTAGGAGTGACTATTACCAAGAGAGAAACTAAATGAATATTTTGCAATACACGACCAATGGCATCAGCAAATTAGTATGCATTATTTTCCTGAATGTAAACTACTTTGAATCAAATGTGGTTGAAAGAGGAGATATCATGGAAATCACTGCCGAAATGATTGCAGCCAAGAAACTTGTCGAATGGCCAATTCTGGCCTTGCCTGGAGTCGTCGGAGTCGGTATAGGCATGCTCGAAGAGAATGGGATACTACATGACGAAGTGGCCATTCGAGTTTATGTTACTGATATATCTCAGGTACCTCAGATACCGTTTCATATACTCGAGTTAATGGGAGGCCTCAGAGTCTGCTTTATCGAGTCACATGTTGAACCTCTCGTTCTCCCGGACAATAATCGCTATAACCCGATAGTGGGCGGAATCAAGATAATTAACCCTAAAATTGGGGAATATGGAACTCTCGGCGCTGTGGTCCAAGACTCAAACACAGGCGAACTCCTTGGATTGAGCTGCTTTCACGTGGTGGGAAATCTAAATTCCAGTTTTCCCTTCACAGTCTGGCAGCCAGATCATCCCCCTGGAGTTTTCATACCCGGAACCACTGCTATTCCTCCAGATGACAATATTGGCCGTGTTGTGCGGGTAGACTACCCCCAAACTCCACCTCTTCCTTTTTCACCGATTTTAGTGGGTCTTGTCGATGCCGCGGTTTTCACACTGGTTCCCGCACTCGAATATGGACGTACCTTGTCTTCAGAAATTGTCGACCAAGACCCTCCAGCAATTTTGATCGATCGTATAACGGCCACCGCTTGGTGTAAAAAGGGGGAAGGGGTCTGTAAAAGGGGTTTTAGGACCCGTCTAACTAAAGGGTTTGTCATTGATGTCAATTGTGCGCACCAATGGATGGCCGGACCGTCAAATCGCTATGTTATAGATCAAGCACTAGTCATGGGGTATCCCGACAGTAACAACGGTTTTTTCTGTGACCACGGAGATTCTGGATCTGTAGTCTTAAGAGACTCAGATCGGACAACAGCTGTTGGACTGCTATGGGGAGGAGACCGAGGAGGAGCATCCGGATTTAGAGTTGGGATTATATCATCCATCCAAAATGTAGAGTCACAACTTAGTGTCAAAATGGTATGGATCTGACGGTGCAGATTCTATAGACAGACTGAATACTAATGGTGGTCATTAATTTGTTTGAGTAATGTAAACAGGACAGTACCTCATCGGATTTAGCAACTGGCATTGTCTTATAAGGAGCAACTGCTATCAACATGCGATCAAAGGCATCAACAACACTATTACCTTATATTTATCTGGAATGTAAATTCCACTGAACCAAGGAAGTAAATGAGATGAAAAGATCACAAGTGGATCTAGGATTATTGTCAAGTTTAGGTCAGACTTTACTTTTATTTTTCACTATCAGGCTGAATAAGACCCTCTAAGATTTGTTTCTAAAGCGCATTCCTAAAATAACTAATTAAAAATATATTATTCAAATCGCCATGTATAAAAATAGACTAAAAATTACTCAGGCCCCACTTCTTCACAAACTATTACATACACCTGTTTCCAGGGATGGACCTGCTCCCAAGCTTTGACGGCCTCCCATTGAGCCTGGGTCAAAGCCTTGTCTAAGTTAATCTATGAAGAAATCTTTATTTCCTAGACTTCTGGGCCACACTCAAGAGCTTCTAGCCTTTACCAGAGGTGTGCAGTTGCTACTATATTATAAGCTCCAAGTGCTTTCTCTGAAATTGTTTTACTTCTCAACCTAAAGAGGCAGTTAGACGATTACTAGAAGTAATAAATAGAGTCTCTCTTTTTCAATTGAAAGACTTTAAACGCTTTATTTTTGTTATTTTTCACCCTGAAGCTTAATTGCCTGACAACTTGTACTGGTGGAACATTCATGACCTCCACGCCCCGATGTATTGAGAAAAGCAAAGTTATTCAGCAAAAAATTAATACAGTTTAGAGTGAATAATTTAAGAAAGTTGAATAGAGACAATACATGAAAAAATTCAAATTTTTTAAACATGATGAAAAAGCTATGGAGCTTCCGATTAATATTGTCGTTATGCTTGTTGTCGGGATGGTTGCCCTTGCAACGCTGATTTCGATCATGCCGACCCCGACAAAGGAGATGTCGGTGTTTGTGGAAAATGCAGGGCTTAGAGGAAGTACTCTTGCTAAAGGGAACTCAATAATAGTGGATTCCAGTACCGCAGAAAACTCTCTTGCCATAACCGTAGTGGTAAAAGCAACTGACAACGACGGAAATCCGGTACGGAATGCAAACGTTATTCTGAGAGGGCTTGGCGGGGCAGCCTCGAATACTACGGACGCCAATGGAATCACTTTCCTAACAACTCCGGATAACGCGAGAATCAGGCTTGATCCAAACCAGAACGAAGGGACAATGGACCTGAAGGTCGTAGCTGACGGTTTCTACGACTACGAGAAAAAGGATGCCATTCTGATCATTAAGACGAGATGATTTGAGATCTTACGGAAATAGAATTTAAGGCAATAAGACAACTGCGCGTAATAAAAGAACTGCATAAAAGAACTGCACACAACAAAACTGCAGGGAGAGGTTTCACATGCTAAGTGGAGAACTGAAAAATAATGAGACTGGAACCCTGGGGCTTCCAATAAGAATTGTCGTGTTCACAGTTATTGGCCTCATAGGTTTCTATGCAGTTCTTTCAGCTGTCAGCGATGCTCCTACTCCTCCTAAACCCATGTATGCGACAACGAATATAAGTGCGTTTTCTTTGCCTTCACCTGAAGAAGAAATCAAAAAAGAAATAGATCTGAGCCTGCCTGTAAAAGTGTTTGACAGCGAGAACTGCGGGATAGGGGATGCAAATGTGATTGCCTGGAGTCCTGATAGGAAAAAAGCCTATTCAGGCGTTACCGACCTTGAAGGTAAGGTAACATTGAAGATTTCCAATCCTGAACTTCCTCCGGGAAAAGCTGAAGGATATATCAAGATAAAAATAATGAGAGAAGGGTACAGGGATTTTGACAGCGACTATTTTTTAAAGATAACTCGAAGCTAAGAAGAAGCCGCACTCTACTCAAAACTAATAGTTAATACACACAAGTTCTTCTTAATTCATAACTCATCTGCCAGCGTTTTCTCTCTTCGGTTAGCCATATAAAATTTCATAAAAACGGCTCCTGCCATTAGCACAGCAAGTGCAGTGGAGAAATAAGGAGACCTTATGACATCCCACCGACCAGCCCATATAAGGAGGGCGGTAAGGAAAAGAGCTGAAGAGCCGATAACTCCTGAGATCTCAAATGGAATTTTCATAGAGCCGAAAGTGAGCCTGTTCTGACTCTCAAGGATTTTTATGCGGGATTCAAGTTCCTTTATATATTTATTTTTCGTATCTTCCTGAGCCTTGAGAGTACGAAGTTCAGTGTTTAATTTTTCGATCTCAGGCTCGAGACTGTTGTGGGTAAAATTCGATAACTCGGATATTGTAGCATGGAGAGAACGGAGGCCTTCTGTGATGCTGGAGAAAACTTCATTTATATCTTTTATTTTATAACCAGTTCCGGAAATTTCAGAAGAATTGTCAGCATAAGCCATTGAGGGATTCATAGGCTCGCCTGAAGGAAGTACTGCACTGAATCCAAAACTTGAGGCATTTCCTTCCGAAGTTGGAGGAACCAGATCTGAAAGAAAAGGATTTCCGCGAATAGGAGACTCAGGAGAAACCGACGAGACCTGTGGGAGAATAGAAGAGTATGCGGCGATACTTCCTTCGTTTCTTTCAGGGAAAAATCCTGATAAATTTCTGGAATAAATTCTTCCAGCCTGCACTCCAGGAGGGATTTCCATAGAAAGGCGCCTCTCAACTGCCCTGAGTCGTTTTTCAAAACTCCTTATGCTCTGGTCAAAAACCTCAATTCTTCCCTGGAAATCCTCCCTGATTTCCGGCTCTGCTTGATGTGACTTATTCATTCAGACCATAACCCCTTTAATTTTCTATTACAGAATCAGGATCTACAGTATATAAAATTATTGAGTATCTGTATAAAATAATAAAATAAATCAATAGCAGAAAAAAGAAGAGGAAGGATAAAAAGTAGATTGTAAAAAGAGAAGAGAAAAATAGCTCAAAAAGAGGAAACAGGAAGAGATCAGATAAGCCTTATCTCAATCGGTTCTCCCCTATCCTGAGCGTCTATAATATCGGAAGCAAGGTCCGAGTTCGCCCTGAGTTTTACATCTCCATGCCGGCTCACCGTTGCACTGAAAAGGTACTCGTCTGCAATATAGACTTCTACATCCTTTCCTGCAAGTTCCGGGGCTCCAAGAATCAGGTGTTTCTTATTTCTTTCGATGAAAGGATGAACAGAAGAGACAACAGGCACCTCTTCAAAGCTGGATGCTCTTCGTTTCTCCCGGGGAGCCCGGCTTTCAGCTCCATATTTCCTGCCCCTTGCAGCTCTCGGAGCTTCGATTTCCAGCTCTCTGACATCAATATGAAGGCCAAGCATATTTTCGATCCGGTCAATGACATTTCCACCTTTGCCGATAACTTTTCGCACATCATCATCTCGAACCTTTACGATTGAACTGTCATCTGAAGTCATTTCCACTTCAACAGGACCGGATGCGTACCTGCTAATAACGTTCCTTATTTCTTCTTCTGCAAGCTTCCAAGAAGGTTTCCTGAGTTCAGTAGGAGGTCCTACTGGCATAACAACAACCTGTTCGCCATAGGTATATATCTCATACTCAACTCTTCTGGTCTCAAAATCTGCAATAACTATTACCGGTCTTGCAAGATCCTGTTCAGTCATCCCATGAGGCACTTTAACCGTAAATTCAAGCACCAGAACCTTTGCAACTTCTCCTTTATCGATAAAAATAACGGTGTCCACTACTTGCGGGATTACACCAAGTTCGACCCTTCCAATCAGACGCTGAACGGCATCTACTGCCCTGGTTGCATGCACAACTCCAATCATCCCCACGCCTGCAAGCCGCATATCTGCAAAAATCAGAAAATCGCTGGTCTTCCGGACCTCATCATATATAGTATAATCCGGCCTGACCAGAAGCAAAAGATCCGCAGTGTCTTCCATCCTGCCATTCAGAGGTGAATACTGAGTGATTTCAGGAGGTACCTGAAGGTCTCTTGGGGATTCCATCGTTTTGACCACCTGCCCACGGTCGTTCAGGTATCGGGCAATTCCTGCGGCAAAAGTAGACTTTCCGGCTCCAGGCGGACCAGCAATAAGAATTCCTCGCTGGCCTACAATCCGTTCTTTGAGTTTATCGCTTAGCCGATATTGCTCAAGATCTACAACTACAGTTGGCCTGACAGCTGTAATTTCCATATCATCGGAAAAAGGCGGGTGGACAATTGCGATACGCATGTTTCGGATTTGCAAGACAGTTGCTCCACTTGATGACATCTCGATAAAAGATTCGGGATCCAGCCTCGCCCTTTCAATAAGTTCTCTAGATATACTGGAAAGTTCTGCAGAAGTAACAGGTTCATCACGAATCACTACATAGCGTATATCCCCTATTGGTCCCTTCTTGGCCATAGGAGGAACCCCATTTTTGAGGTGTACGGACATCGTATCATCCGTGAAAAAATGCTCTATTTTTAGAGGCGTAAGCTCAGACGGATCCAGGGTTTTGGGATGCATGTACTCGACATTAAGGCCCTTTGCTTTAGCTATAAGAGACTGCACCCTATCTGCACTTACAAACAGCCCTCCTGCATCAATAGCTGTACTTCGGATAAGAGCATCTACCCTGCCCTCTTTAGATAGCTTTATCTCCTCTAGCGTGGGCTGAACCCCGCTGAACTGAAGGAGAATCTCGTCTCTTTCTGCCAGCTTGCGGAGTTCCAGAAGCTCTTCAAGCCCTTTAAACCCTATTTCTCTGCCCTTATTTGCCTGGGCTTCAAGTTCCGATACCACAGCTTCGGGAATTATAATCTCGGCACCTCTGAAGTCCCCGTCTCTAATGCGAGCCGAAAGCCTTCCGTCAATAATTACACTCGTATCTGGAACAATCCTCCATATCCGCTTGTCATCAGCCATATAAGGGGATATAGAGCCGGAAGGTATATAAGAAAACTTCTGACAATTTATTTTAGAAGAAAAAAGCTAAAAAACTGTGCAGGAAGAAAATAAGGTTTTGGAGATACTGAGAAACCGAAAGGCTGAGAAATAAAATATATAGATAAAGAAAAAGGAGAAGGATAAAAGAAAAAAGGAGGAACAAAGTGGATAAGAAATAAGAGTATAAATAAAAGAAGAAATAAACTGAAATAAATGAGAAGTGAGATATTCTCCATTTCTCGAAACTTGATTAACTTAATAAACGTCTTCCGGTTCGAAGACTTTCTCCCCTATAACCTTTCCGTCTAATTTTCGATAAAAACAGGATCTGTACCCCATATGGCAGGCTCCACCTGTTTGTTCAACCAGCATAAGGAGAGAATCCATGTCGCAATCAATTCTGATCTCTTTTACTTTCTGCACATGTCCTGAAGTCTCTCCTTTTTTCCATAACTGTTGCCTGCTCCGGCTCCAGAAATGTGCTATTCCGGTCTCTACAGTTTTCTCGAGGGCCTCCCGATTCATATAGGCGCACATCAGTACCTCCTTGCTAAGCTGATCCTGAACAATAGCAAGGATCAGACCGTTCTCGGTTTTTAAGGAATCAAAATCAATCATGGGGGATAGATTGTAAAACAAGTATAAAAAAGAGAGGGAATGAATTTTGAAGGATGCTGCAAAGAAACGACAGTACATGTGACTCTTATCTCAGGGTTTGATTCCCAGCACATCCTCTACATATGCTCTCAGGATTTCTGCAACACTCCAAGCTTGAGAGATACAGCCACCCGGAGAGTGAGGATAATCTCCATCAAACACCTCAGAGATGGTGCCAATGCCTGCGGTTTCAAGGTGCGCATCAAAGCCCTGCAGAAGAGCCCGCATATCTTCGAGGCTTTCTTTTGAATAGTTGTGGACCTTCCGGTAAGCTTTCACATAAGCGCCAAGGAGCCAGGGCCAGGCAGTGCCATTGTGGTAGGCTGCATCTCTAGTTGCTGGATCCCCCTGATAACGTCCTTTATACAGAGGGTGATCTGTCGAGAGGGTCCTAAGCCCGAAGGGAATCAGGAGATCTTTCTCAACTCTATCCACTATCGCTTTCTCTTTTTCAGGCGAAAGCATGGTATAGGGTAAAGCCACTGCAAAGATTTGATTGGGACGAATTGCAGGATCTTTAACCTCATTTCCTGCTTCGTCCTGAGATACAAGGTCAAAAAGGCAGTTTTTTTCCGGATTCCAGAAAACGTTCTCAAAGTTTGAGGCTACCCCAGCTGCAAGAGTTTCATAAAAAGAAATATTTTTTTCTAGAAAGGTGCCCAGACTGGAGGCAGTCTTCAGGGCATTGTACCAGAGAGCGTTGATTTCACAGGCTTTGCCTTCTCTTGGAGTTATTGCCTGTTCCCCGACTTTAGCATCCATCCAGGTTAACTGAGGGCCCTGCCGGATTAGATAATCAGAGTCCATGCCGATTCCAAAGTCCGTACCCTTACGATAATTATTTATTATACAATCCACGGTTTCCCAGACATCCGAGAGGAAAAGGAAGTCTTTTGTATATGCGAAATACCTGCCCAGGACGTGAATAAACCAGAGAGAAGCATCCACAGTATTGTAAATCGGTTCTCCCCCAAGAGACAGAAAAGCATTTGGGATCAGACCTCTCCTACAGTATTTGGAATAATTTTTGAGAATGGATTTTGCCTCTTCGAAGCGGCGAGGAATTAAAAGCAGGCCAGGTATGGAGATCATGGTATCCCGCCCCCAGTCAGAAAACCAGTGATATCCCGCAATCACCGTATTTTCACCTGATGAGGGATTTTTCACTATAAAGGAGTCGGTTGCCCTGAGAAGCTTGAGAGCAAAAGGCTCGGTAAGTCTTGAATTAAAGGCAAGAAGATTTTGCCTGTATACTTCCCTTGTATAGAGCTCCTCAACCTGCTCTAGCGTCAGAGAAGAAATATCTTCTGTTGAAGCGGCAATAAAAAAATGAGATGTTCCTGGTTTGAGTTTACTTTCGAAATAACCCGGATTAAAGTTGTCTTCCTGGAAGTTAAGTCCCCTTTGTTTTTCAGTATCATACTCAAAGTTATAGTACCATTTGGGATCAGAATGGTACTGGAGATTGGAAGAAAGCGAGAAAGCAAAACCGTTAGAACTTTCCAGTTTTACTCCTGCAGGACTGGCTTCCTGAGAGAAAGAGATATCTCCTGAGCGAGCAGTGTGGTGGAAATTTCTAGAATTTACCAGCGGAAAGATTCTCAGCAGAGCTCCATCTCTTCTGGCCCTGATATCATACAGAACACAGGTCGTATTGCTGTTGTGAATCATGAAAACTTTTTTCTTCACGGTAAAAGCGCCTGGGTGATAAACCCAGAGAGGAAATGGAGCAAGAATAAATTTGGAAAGATAATTGAGCCCTGAAGGAAAAACAGTACCCGGATACTTATGGGTTGCCAACCTATAAACTTCGTCATTAATCGCAATTTCCTCATCAAGAGAGGAAAGCAGTACGAACCTTCCTGGAGAGTTTTCCGGAGCTGCCACAAGCAGTCCGTGATAAGTCCTTGTTCCCGCCCCTATAATTGTAGATGAGGCGTATCCCCCGAGTCCGTTTCCTACAATCCACTCTTTCTTTATTCCTTCTTCATATGTGGAAAAGGAATCCGTTCCAAACCTGATTCCACTCATACTATCTGGTTAGAATTTAGTCTCTTAAATATATGTACCTTTTCATATTATTGAAGATGTATAATAAAGCAAAAGAGTAGTTTATAATAGAGAATGCCAAATTATTGTACTTTCAGGTGCAAACATAAACTATTTTAGATGTGCAGGTTATAAGAATGTGAGAATCATGAAGCAAGACCTTTTAGAAATCCTTGTTGATATTTTTAAATCCTCCGGATATAATGTCACAATATGCAGCCAGTGTGATATTCTTGTGGAGAAAAACGGGCATCAGGCTTATATCAGGTGTGCCCTGCAGCCAGATTGCGAGGAAATAAAATCCTTTTCCGAAAAAATAGGAGATTGTACAGGAATTTACGTAATGACCGGGAAGGGGTCTGAAGAATTAATCGATTACGCAGCTGAATTTGGGATTTATGTATGGGATAGGGATGAACTGGCTCTTCAAATTGGAAGAGCGGTGCTTGTAAATCTGGAAAGAAAATCAAAGGTTTCGTATCCAGAACCGGGAATACTGCCAGCAAATGAAACACGAGACCCGTACAGGCAACCAGCTTTTGAGCTAGTAAAAAACTGGAATCCAAAAGAAAAGCTCAGACAGAAGTCTTCTTACCCTAACGGAGAAATCCTGCCCTCTCAGAGTCAGCAAATCGAAACCGATAAACCTTCTTTTGAGAATCGATTCGGAATATGGGGCTTTGAGGAGAGAAAAGATTTAAGGAAATCAGAACAGGTTGAGGTTTCAGATATCGAATCTTACGAAATGCTGAATATACAATCCGTAGAGCCAAGAATTTCTAAAAAGCAGGCGATGATTATTGCAAAACCCCATGTAAGCAGCCCTAGGGATGCGATTTTGAAATTTGTGCCTTTCTGGAAATACAAATATAGTGTTGAAGCAGAAAAACGCTTCAGGTCAAAGGTACTGAGTATTGCAGGAAAAGGGAAAGGTTTTCTTAACGCTTTAAACAAATCAAAAGAAGAGATGGAAATCGAAGGACTGGCTGCACCTACAAGGATTCCTGCCGTACAGTATGAGTTAAAAAGACCGAACGTGGATAAAAAACAGGCAGAAAAGATTCTTCTGGACTTAATAATAGAAGAGAATACACGCGAGATACGCTTTAACAATACAGAAGGACAGGCTGTTATATATGAACACAGGAGCATCAGACCAAAATCTGAAGAGGTACAGCTTGATCTGGAGCTTGTATACATTCCCATCTGGGAAGTGAAAGGGAAACGCAATTCTCTGGAGATTAATGCTTATAATGCAAAGGTTCTTGAGGAGCCTGTTGATGAAGATGCCGAGTTTCTGTGATTTTAAATGCAAAAAAATATTAGGAGAAAAATATATAAAATAGAAAATATATTTTTATATATTGGCAACGTAAAGATTCTCTGAAAAAGAATCCACACTCTGCCCTTCCAGCTTCCTGTGAAAAAGACTCTTTCAGGGAAAAAGCGCAATTTTACAATAAACGTTATATTCGCCCGATGCAAGAGTATATAACGTTTGGAAATTATCTGTAAGCTGTAACGGTTGGCATCTTATAGAAAATAAAACACATAAATTTTTGTAAAATATGGAAAGTAAAAAAGAGGTGCGTAAATGATAGAAGTAACAGACAAAGCTGCTGCAGAATTGAAAGCACTGCTTGAACAAGAAGGAAAACCTGAACTTGCTCTCAGAATTTTTGTTGCCGGGGTTGCCTGCAGCGGAATTCAGTATGGATTAGCTTTTGACGATGAACAGAAGGAAGACGACATCACTATGGAAAGTAACGGGATAAAACTTGTTATGGCAAAAGAAATAGAAAGAGGCTTCTCTGAGGGCAGCATCGACTTTATTGAGGACGAAAACGGAAAAGGTTTTCTTATCCGCAACCCCTCAGCTGGCGGTGGATGCGGCACCTGCGGCGGATGCCATTAAGAAAAGTAAAATCGCGCTGAATGTATTGAACCCGAACCTGAAAAAGTAAACGAAAATAAAGGAGAAGCAAGTCTATGTTCCCAGGAATGGGAGGGATAGGGGGCCGGGGTATGAACCCGGCTAAGATGAAGCAGATGATGAAACAGATGGGAATTGATGTTAAAGAGCTCAAGGATGTTCAGGAAGTAGTCATAAAGACTGCGGACTCTAATATTATTATAGAGAATGCAAACGTCAGCATAATGACAGTCCAGGGCTCGGAAACATACCAGATTGTAGGTGACGCAAAAGAAGTTCCAAAAGAACTGGAGATTCCCGCTGAAGATATAAAACTCGTAATGGAGCAAACCGGCGTTTCTGAAGATGAAGCCCGGAAAGCTTTGCAAGATTCAAACGGAGATCTGGCAGAAGCCATTGTGGCACTTTCTTCTGCCTGACTTTTTTCAATAATTTTTTTAACGAGCTCCATGTCCTGTCTCGGTAGGGTTATGGCTCTGCATTCCGGATACCCTTAGAGCCGAAGAAGTCGAGACTTTCTTTGAGTTGAGTCTTTTTCCTCAGTTCCCAAGAAGGTTAATCTGTGGATAGATTGATCTGTGAATAAATAGTCCATCTGTGGATAAATAGTCGTATTGTTCAAATGCAAAGGGCCTATGTATTCCTTTTCATTTTTATAAATTTTTATTTTACAAACGCGGTAAAGCAGTCATGCGCCTCGCTCAGGTGGATAATACAGTCGATAACTGGGATCCACATCAAAAAGATACAAAATCACTATTAGAAAATCAGTTTTAAAAAAACCATTTTTAGAAAAGATTAGAATGATAGGGTGAGCATGGCAGCGATCCAGAGTTCCCGAAGGCTCGCGCACTTCAGTACAGTCAGGAACGCGGGCAGGCTTATCTGCTGTGTTCGGGATGG
>FZPS01000024.1_pt401 | contig 22405 bp, 22 predicted proteins | sample 1817821 | NCBI WGS metagenome assembly FZPS01 (sample SAMEA104158645, study PRJEB21678) | metagenome | place: Germany | collected 2015-04-21 | reverse complement strand
CCCTGGCACCGGGGGCTTACCATGCCATAGCCGGCTGGATACAACTGCTATTCGTTATAGCTTTCTCCGCCAACACCGTTTATTTGACCCATCTAATAGCCGAATATTTACAGGGAGAAAAACATGTTAAAAAACAACTACAGTTTTCCTTACTGGTGCTGGTGATCATTATTCTGATAGTGCTGATAGCCAGTGCTATTTTCCAGAAACACGCTCTTCCTTAGGAGTTCATGAGCTTAATAGCTTTCAGCCGCTCGGAAAGCCTTCTTAGGTGAGAATCTTCTTCCCGGGCGATCTGCTCCAAGAGAAGACGGGTCTCTCCGTCCTCAGCCTGTTTGGCCAATTCCAGATATCTGTCACGGGATTTGGCTTCCGCTTCAATGGCTAACTCTAAGGCTTGGCGAACATCCATCTTCACTAAACCTCCTAAAACTTTTCCATCATTTTCAATTATATATTTACTGTATTATACATCAAAGTGTATGGAGCTATATAAGAAAGCTCATAATAAAGGATAACCTTTTTCCCAATCAGAGGTGTTCATAGTGAATGAAGCTCTGGTAGTAGTGGCTCGCAGTATTATTGCCTTTGTTACCCTGTTTATTTTCGCCCGTCTGCTGGGAAAACAGCAGGTCAGTCAACTGACTTTTCTTGATTATGTTCTAGGAATTACCATAGGTTCCATCGCCGCAACCCTGTCGGTCGATTTGGAAAGCCGGGCTTGGCCTCACTGGGTAGGACTGGCAGTCTGGACCGCAGCAGTGTTGGTTATACAGATATCCGGTACCAAATCATCCCAGGCTGCTAAAATTTTTATGGGTGAACCGGTAGTGGTAATCAACAACGGAAAAATTCTGGAGGAAGCTATGGGGCGCATGCGCTATAATATTCCCGACTTACTGGAACAGCTGCGCAACCAAGGAGTGTTTGACATAAGTACCGTGGAATTCGCGGTATTGGAATCGGACGGGCAGCTATCGGTTCTGCTTAAACCGGAGCATCGCCCGGCTACAGTCCAGGATCTGGGTCTAGCGCCTGGAGGCAGCGGGTTGAGTGCTCAACTGATATATGATGGACAGGTTATACCGGAGAATTTGCAAGCAGCTGGAGTTGACAGGACTTGGCTAATCCAACAGCTGCAAAAGCAAGGTATCAATAATGCGGCGGAAGTTTTCTTAGCCTCCTATCATCCCGGCACCCAGACTTTGTATATCGACCGCTATGAAGATGGCATCGATGCCAGCACCAAGCAAACCTAGATTATTGAGGAGACAAGGTGATGCGCCAATTCTGGATGTATACTATCCCGCTGATTATTCTAGCAGGATTCATTGTGTTTATGAACAGCGGGGATTTCTTGAAAAAGCCCCTGATACCCGGGGACAATTTCTCCTATTACCTGAAGGAAGTGGAACAAGCGGTAGACAGAGAAGATTGGGAGGCAGCTCAGTCTTATGCTGAAGAACTCGCTGTGGCCTGGGCAAAAGTGAGTCCCCGTATCCAATTTAGCGTAGACAAAGATGAGATGAAATCCATCACCGTAGGTCTGGCTCGTTTGCAGGCATTTATAGAAGCCCAAAACCGTAGCCAGGCCCTGGGCACTGCCGCCGAAATCCGCGAACACTGGGACCATTTGAATGAATAGACCGGTCGGCCCTGTACCGAAGTAAGCCGATGTGTTGCAGGTGAGGAGTCTTGGAGCGAGCTGGCTAATACTCCTGCAAAGCTGAGGTTAGCGTAAATCGACATAGAGATTGGCACGCGCTCCCGGTGTATTGTAGCCAGTAGGTTCACCATGCGCACCTGTTCCGTCGTCACGATATAGTTAACGGCTTGATGTGCGACTATATCGGACTCCTACACCAAGGTGCTCATGGCTAACCTACTGCCATGAGGACAACTGTAAGAGGTATTTTCACAGCAATGACAGGCTTAAGTTATTTTGGCTTGGGCGCATCTAATAGCTTTTAGGACTAAATCCTTATCGGGGTTGTCTACCATTATATAACTGCCAATTCCGGTAGGGAGAACGAAGCGCAGCCCATTTCGGCTGGCCTTTTTATCCCCCAGCATGCCATTATATACATCTTCTGCATCATAACCCGGCACCCGTACTGGTAGTTCTAATCGCTTAAGCAGGTCTATAATGCGTTGTGTTTCCTGCGGCTGTATCAATCCCAGTTCTTCCGCCAGGTAACTAGCAGCTACTATACCCATGGCCACTGCCTCACCGTGACGGTAATCAGCGTACCCTCCCAATTTCTCCAGGGAATGTCCAAAGGTATGTCCCAGGTTCAACACTGCCCTCAAACCGCTTTCTCGTTCATCCTGACCAACTATATCACTCTTTATACGACAGGATTCATATACTATATGCTGCAAGCAGCTTTTGTCACGCTGGTTGATTTGGCTGCTATACCTCACCAAGAACTCGAACAGGGTTTTGTCCCAGGCTACTCCATATTTAACTACTTCCCCGAGACCACTTTTGTAATCTCGTGCCTCCAGGGTATCCAAAGTATTCAAATCGGCCACTACCAACAGCGGCTGATGAAAAGCCCCGATCATATTTTTCCCCAGCGGGTGGTTTACTCCCACCTTGCCACCTACACTACTATCCACCTGGGCTAATAGAGTGGTGGGTATCTGTATGAAAGGAATGCCCCGCTGGTAAATGGCTGCAGCAAATCCAGCCAGATCCCCGACTACACCTCCGCCCAGAGCCACTACTACACTCTTCCGGTCTAGCTGCAGATGTAGAGCCTGGTCGATAACCCGTAGGGTCTCCTCCATATTCTTAAATTCTTCACCATCTGGAATCAAGGCGTGGTACACTTCCAGTCCCGCTTCAGCCAGTGATTCTTCCACTGGTTCTCCGTAGATCTCAAAAACAGTCGGATTACTGACCAATAATACCCGGCTGCTTGTGAGCAGCGCGATCTGTTTACCGCACCCGGCCAATAAATTAGTACCGATTTGGATAGGATATGACCGGTCCCCTAAAGGTACCGTCAGCTCAATATGCTCCATCCTCTGACTTCCCATCTTCGTAATAGTATTCCCTGTAAAATAAAAGCAAGCGGATCCGATTACCTCAGGGCGACGTGGGCATCGCCCCTTACAAGCTTGGTAACCTCCCCTATGGTATGCGATATTTCACAGGTATCACAGAGCGCCTGGCTCCTGGCTGAGCTTTTTGATGATGTCATCCACCACCGTGTCAATATTGCGCCCATTAGTCTGAATAATTATTTCTGCCTGCTCGTAAAATGGCTTACGTTCCTCTAACATGGCAATAATATCATCTACAGTCAGGTTCTTCTTCAGTAGGGGACGGGTGCCCTTTTTGCGGCTTACCCTCTTGAAAATCTCTTCGGGGTCAGCCACCAGACAAACTATAATTCCGTTCCTTTTGAGCAGCTCTATGTTTTCCTGGTCCAAAACAATACCGCCCCCGGTGGCAACTACCAAATCATCTTGAACTGCTATTTTTTTTGCCATCAGTTTTTCTTCGGAGCGAAAACGGACTTCTCCGTATCGCCGAAACAGCTCGCTTATGGTCATTCCGGTCAGTTTTTCTATTTCCCGGTCCATGTCCACAAATCTGCGATTCAGCCGTTCAGCTATTTTCGTTCCTACCGTACTTTTGCCGGTACCCATAAATCCTGTTAAAATTATATTTTTGCCCATTTCCACACCTTTTTCAAATAGCTCCGGTATTCCCGGTAAGACAGTTGCAATTCATCCATATGATCGCTAGGAAACTTCTCACAAAAAGCCTGCGCCAGTCCATAAGCCATCATAGCCTCTCCTGCTACTGCCGCAGCTGGAACAGCACAAATATCCGACCGTTCTACATCGGCCTTTTCTTCTTCCCAGGTGCTAGTATTCACGCTGGTCAATGGCTTATACAACGTAGGAATTGGTTTCATGTAGGATCGGGTCAGTATGTTTTCACCGTTGCTGATCCCTCCTTCCACTCCTCCGGCCCGGTTAGTCCTTCGTTGTATGCCTAATGACTCCTGCCAGTATATAGCATCATGCACCTGTGAACCAGATAGACGGGAATTAGCAATTCCCTCTCCAATTTCCACGGCCTTAATAGCCGGTATACTCATCATTAATGCGGCAATCCTGCCATCCAGTCGCCGGTCCCAGGACGTATGACTGCCTAATCCAGGAGGGACTCCAATAGCTCCTGTCTCAAACATGCCACCCAGGGATTCACCCTCACTTTTGGCCTGGTCAATTCTATCCATCATTAGCTGTTCAATTCTAGAGTCATAGCAGCCCACCGGCGAGTTTTCTATGCGTTTTATTACTTCCATCCTATTATATTCGGTAATGTGAACTGGTGGTGCAGCTACCCCGCCTATTTCAAGAACCTGACTATAAATATATATGTTAAAAGCCTCCAGGAATTTCTTAAAAAAAGCACCGGCAGCAACTCGAGCTGCTGTTTCCCGGGCGCTGGCTCGCTCTAGAACGTTGCGTAGATCACGGTGATGATATTTCATTCCTCCAGGTAAATCAGCATGGCCGGGGCGCGGTCTTACTACCACCCGCTGGTCTGCTTTATGGCAAACTCCTGCTCCCATTATCTCAGACCAGTTCTCATGATCACGGTTCCAAATAACAAAACTTACCGGGCTTCCCAGGGTTACTTCATTACGCACTCCTGACAGAATGATGGCCTCATCCTGCTCAATCTGCATACGGCCTCCACGGCCATAACCTCTCTGGCGTCTGATCAGTTCCCGGTTTATATCTTCGATTTTAATACGTAATCCAGCTGGCAGCCCTTCGATGATTCCTACCAGTGCTGGTCCATGTGATTCCCCCGCTGTCGTGAAACGTAGCATTTGCTCCCCCTATTTCTTCTTTATATAGCCTCCCCGAAACTGCTTGGGTTCCATCAATACCACAAAGGCCCCCGGGTCCCGGTCGTAGATATATTCAGACACTGTTTGAATCATATTGCGCTTTACCACCATGTGTAAAACGGTTTTGGGACCAGCCTTGCCCGTTGCTTCCCAGCAGGTTACCGGATACCCTGCCTCACGCAGATCATCTACCAGGTCACAATGATCCCGGTCTACTATTACCTGAATGCCCCGGTAACCCAGAGCCAGTTTCTCCTCAATAACGCTTCCCACCAAAATACCCAGTGCAAAGCCGGTGCAGAACACGATCAACTTCACCGGATCATCCAAAGAACCTACCACTAAACCTAATGCCACGGTATACACCATGATTTCAAAAAAACCGATAAGCGCCGCCGGTAACTTATCCCCACGAATTACCAGAATCATACGTATTGTTCCTAGGGACACATCTATAATTCGAGCAAAAAATATAAACAATAATTCCAGTATCATATCTTTTACTGCTCCTTACTATTATTTGATTATTATTTAGGTGGTTCAGTAGAAACTCGTACTCTCCCCCCTACTGGATTTACTATAATATACATCCTATGCTGATGGTCATCTCCTAGGGTAACCGTTCCCCCATGGGAAGGGCGGCCTTGACTGGAAAAAGAGCATAATCTGTCTCCCGATGCTGTCTTGCTAAAAGTAGTAGCGCCAATATATCGAATATTATCACTTAGTTTAATTAATTCTCCATCATAATAATACATATTGCTATGAGGATAAAACTTTACCATCTGCGGCTTTCCTGTAGTTATGGCCTTTTGCCTGGCGTTACGCAATGTCCAGGCTAACTTATTAGCATCACTTTCCAGAGTTCGTTTGCTCAACACCGGTTGCATGGACGGATAAGCGATCACCATAATTGCGCCTATCAACGCCATAACCAACAGCAGTTCAATTAGGGTTACTCCCCTGCTGTTGCAGCTCACCTCTGACCACTTCCTTCATAAATTGAACTGGAGCATCGATGCCCAGCAAAATATTCAAGGTAAGGGCTCCCTGGTAAACAAACATATCCAGCCCGTTTACGGTGGTCAAGCCTCTTTGTCGGGCTAAAGTTAAAAATTTGGTATCCAATGGATTATAAATAATGTCGCATACTATTGCCTTGTCTGATATCTCTTCCAGTGACTCTACAGGACTTTCTTCTATCCGGGGATACATACCTAACGGCGTGCAATTCACTATTAGATCAGCCTCACGGGCGGCTTCGGTCCAGCTTTTTGCGCTAGACGCTTTCCCCACACTGAACACAGATGTGTTTTGAGAAATGTGCTCAGCCAGACTGCCAGCTTTAGCTTCATCAATATCCAGAATGGTTATTTTCCCAGCTCCCTTTTGGGCCAGAGCCAGGCTTATAGAACGAGCTGCTCCTCCGGCACCCAGCAATAGACAATGCTCCCATTGGTCTACACCCGCTGCCTGTAGAGCGGCTATAAAACCAGGACCGTCAGTGTTATATCCTATTATATTATCGTCTGTAAATGACACTACATTTACGGCTTGATAAAGTTGGGCCTCCGGCGATAATTTATCTAAAAAAGGGATAACCGCTTCCTTATGAGGAACAGTGACATTAACCCCTTTAAACCCCAAGGCCTGCAACCCCAAAATCGCATTATGAAGTTGCTCAGAGGACACCTTAAAAGGAAGGTAGAAGCCTTTAATATTGAGTTTATTAAAAACAGCATTGTGCATTAACGGCGAATAACTGTGGGCTACCGGATTACCCAAAAGCCCTAAATAAATTGTATCCTTATTCGCCATAAGTTATCTACCCCCGTATAGCTGAAAGCGAATGCCTTTGCATTCGCCTGACATTTCAAATTATGGCACTTTCCCGGTGCCAATTCAACTAAAGACTTACTTTTTTTGGTATTTTGCTATTCTTTTTGGAATTTATGCTTATGCAAACGGCGCCGCACAAAAAATTCCATAGCCCGGGAAAATTTGGTACCCACAAATTCCCGGCGGGCGATGGGGACCACCAGTATGGTAAAAAGACCGGCCCGGTTGCCTCCCAAAACATCAGTAAAAATTTGATCGCCTATAACCGCCGTTTCCTCCGCTTTAACCCCCATTAGCGACACTGCCTGGTGGAAAGCTCCCCGGCGAGGTTTTTGCGCCCGGCATATGAAGGGGATCCCCAGGCTTTCCGCTACCCGAACTACTCTTTCCTGGCCATTATTTGATAATATGCAGGCCTTAAAACCTTGGCTGATAATGGCTGAAAACCAAGCACCAACTTCCTCACGAATATAATTACTGTTCCACTCAGTAATAGTATTGTCCAAGTCCAGGATAAAGGCTTTGATATTATTGTCCTTCAGCTGATCTAAGGGGATATCCAACAGAGAGTCAACGTAAAGATCCGGATAGAGAATATTTTTCCTGCGTTTACTTTGGCTGCGCAATAGTTAGTCTCCCATCTTTTCACGGATTACCCGGGCGGCTATTTCCGGACTGACCGGATTAATATGATATCCTGTACCCATTTCAATGCCATTGGTGACTATTAAACGGGGAGTAATCTCCATATTCCAATGATGGCCTGGCTGATAATCAACATTTACAGGAGCAGTATTGAATACTATATTATACGAAGTGTTCTCCAACTTGTCCAGTAGAGTAGTAAGCAGCCGTTTAACTGCTTTAGCCAGCTCACTAATTTCCAGGTCAGTTACTTCTCCGTAGTGCTCGGTGTGGCGGCGCGGTACTATCCAGGTTTCGTAAGAAAACCGGGAAGCATAAGGACATAGTATCACAAAATGCTCACTTTCCCAGACTATGCGCTTGCCCAGTGCAAGTTCTTCCTCCAACACCTTACACATCAGGCAGATATGGTTTTCTTCATAATAACGAGGCATAACCCGACAGCTTTCCGGAACCATAGGTAGACCCACCATCTGGCTATGGCTGTGACTCAGAGAGGCTCCTGCGAAAAGTCCCCGGTTTTTATAGATCTGCAGGTATTTCATGCGCTTATCCTCGGCCAGGGCATTGTAGCGCTGGCGTAGCATCTTAAAGACCAGCTCCAACTGTTCTACAGGTAGTTCATGGAATTCCAGGTCGTGGCTGGGTGTCTCCACAATAACTTCATGCTGCCCAAAACCACTGGCCCTAGTAAACATACCCTCACTCTGTGAATAAAAGGTTCCTTCCGGATTAAACGCGGAGTATTTGTTGGGAACAGTCCGAACCTGCCAACCGGGCGTGTTGGGTTCTGTACCATCCCGACGGTAAGAGGCTAACTCTGGAGGAGTCGTGCTCTCCTGTCCCTCACAAAATGGACAAAATGAGTTGGCAATAACATGCTGGCCTCCTGAGCGGTTAATGGGAAAGTCACGGGGTTTCAGCTCTACGTCGGTAGCAATTACCACCCAACTGTTTTTAAATACATCCTGACGCAGTTCTGGCATAATACAAGACCTCCTTGGCGGTACCCTGAATATTTACAAAAGGCACTATACCCTCTTTCACCTTAGATATAGCAAAATAGTTCTTAGTTTTTAATACGCCGCAGCCATCTGATTTTCCTTTCCCTGACAGTTTATTCCCTGTAGAGGACGATACCTTCATGGTCCCGCAACCATACAGCGATGATTATTTTCACATCTATGACATTTGTTACACCTCTGCTGTCAATTATGTCACTTTGAACAGTACACCCGGGACTCAATTCTTAAGCAGATGCAGCCTAATCTATGCAATCATTGTCACACGTCAAACTGCCGCTTCTAAAGACTAGTCCTTTAATGGTGATTATATCGGCCTGGGTTTAATGGCATAAATGTTGCTTTGTCATAATAAATATCATTCCATAGAGGAGGCTCAGAGTTCATTCGGACAATCAAGTCATAGGGGGGATTATAATGGCCACTAATTACCTATTCAACCATAGGGACCACCAATTCATTTATAAAGAATGGCTGGACATGGAAAAGCTGCTTTCCCTTGATGCTTACAAAGACTACTATACTCTGGATGATATCGACATCTATTTGGACTTAACATATAAGCTGGCCAAAGAAGTTTTAGCTCCTACCAACGATGATGGTGATCAGCTCCATGCACAGTTGGTGGATGGACAAGTAAAAACTCCGCCGTCTTTCAAGCCTGCTTATCTAAAAGTAATGGAAGCTGGCTTAGGCCCTCAATCCGCAGATCGGCAAACCGAAGGCAAAATACCGCTCAGTGTGAACTGTTCTATTGCCGAAACCTTGATGGCAGCAAACATGGCACTGGTCATTTACTGGGGCCTGACCGCTGGAGCTGCCGGAGTCATTCAAAAATATGCTGACTCAAAATACCAAAACCTGTTTCTGCCCAAAATGTTCAGCGGGCAGTGGGGCGGCACCATGAATTTAACTGAGCCTGGAGCCGGCTCTGATGTAGGCGACATTTTGACCAAAGCTTATCCTACTGATGTTCCCGGCATCTATAAGATCAAGGGGACCAAACAGTTTATTACTGCCGGTGACCACGATTTGGTGGAAAACATAATTCATTTGGTCCTAGCCCGTATAGACGGAGCCAGGGAAGGCACCGCCGGCATCTCTCTATTTATGGTACCCAAATACTGGGTAAATGATGACGGCAGTATAGATGCTCCTAATGATGTTCAAACCGTGAGCATTGAAAACAAAATGGGAGTCAAGGGATCGGCTACCTGTGTTTTATCTTATGGAGAAAACGACAACTGCCGGGGAATTCTCCTGGGAGATCCTCCAGGAGAGGATGGCCGGGGTCAAGGTATGAAACAAATGTTTAATATGATGAACGAGGAACGCCTGGGGGTGAGCATTATGGCTCTGGCCAATGCATATCAGGCTTATGAAAACTCGCTCCAATATGCTAAGGAAAGAGTGCAGGGCCGGCTGATAACTGATCTTAAAGGACCCCGGGTGAAGCTTATCCAGCACGAAGATATTCGCCGCATGCTGCTATATCAGAAATCAGTAGTGGAAGCTCTCCGGGCACTTATAGTTAAAACATATTATTATATAGACCTTTCCCACGACAGTCCTGATCCTGCCCAGCGGGAATTTGCCGATATAATGGTACAGATCAATACACCCCTGTGCAAGGCCTATGCATCAGACATGGTTTGGAAAATGGTAGCCGAAGCCATCCAGGTGTATGGAGGCTACGGATTTATTGAGGAATACCCGGTTGCTCAGATTGCCCGCGACTGTAAAATTCATTCCCTTTGGGAGGGCACAAACTATATTCAGTCCATGGATCTGGTAGGCCGAAAATTTTTGATGGGCCAGGGCAAACCCTTTAGAAAGTGGTTAAAGGAAATCAAACTGTTTATTGAAGAACACAAAGACAATGGAAAGTTCACCAAAGAATTGGCTATGCTTTCCCGGGCTTTTCATGCTTATCAACAGATACTGGCAGCTCTCCAGGGATATCTGACTTCCGGCAAAATAGCCATGATGCCCCTTTATTCCACCAGGATTTTGCACGCAACATCAATGCTATACTGCGGTTCACTGCTGTTAAGCCAGGCACTGGTTGCTGCTGCCCAACTGGAAAAGCTGGAACCTGACCACTATGACATCCCTTTCTACCAAGGCAAAATCAGCAGTGCCAAATTCTACATCATGAATATAGTTCCCAAGATTCTTACCCTCCAACTGGTTATGGAGGAAGGCGACGACTCTGCGCTGAGTGTTCCCGAAGACGGTTTTTAGGAGAATCATCCAGGCGTAAAGCTACTTAAAGGAGGTGTTCATCTGAAAGGGCAGCTGCACATTCATACCACTGCTTCAGATGGGAACCTTAGCCCCCAGCAGGCAGCTGACATATATACCGGCTTAGGTTTTGATTTTATAGCTTACACAGACCATGATCACCTCCTCAAACCTAATTATAGAAAAGAGCTGGCGGCAGTAAAAACCGACCTGCTAGTGTTTGTAGGCATAGAATTGACAGTAAGCACCCGCTGGGGGTACGTGCATATCAACCAGATCGAAGGTGATCATGAGAAGCTGTATGTATTTAACCATCCGGCTGCCTATGGATTATCCGTAAAGCAAATCCTAGAGTGCATTGCTGATGTATTACAACAGTATCCTGTTGACGCTATTGAGAACACCCATATGGGATTTCTTACTCCGGAATTCAATGACCCCCGGCTAAACTATCCCAGGATAGCCAGTGACGACTCTCATGACAGGCTGTCCTGCGGAAGAACCTGGATAGAATTAGACTGCTGCCGCGACAAGGACACAATAATAAGACAAATCAAGCAGGGGGAATTCACCTGCGGTTATGCCAGGGGATAACACCAAACAAGCATAGGATAAGAACACCCTGTTCTCTAGTTTGTTTTTCATATAAGGGAGGAATATTCATGGGTCGGAAATCGAGAAATGTAGGTATAGTAGGTATAGGTCAGACCGAATACTCCAGCCACAAAGAGCATCAAAACCAACCGGAAATGATAAATGAAGCTGTTCGCGCCGCCCTGCGAGACGCTAACTTGACACTGGATGATGTAGATTGCATTGTGCACGGCAATATGGAACTGTTCGAAAGCATACACCAGCCTGACCTATGGCATGTGCTGGGCACAGGAGCCTTTGGCAAATCCCAATTTCGAATCACCACCGGCGGTACTACCGGCGCCACTCTCGTCTGCGCCGCCGATAATCTGGTAGCTTCGGGAATGTATGATGTAGTTATGGCCATCGGATTTGAGAAACTGCAGGAAGCCGGCAGTACCACTGCGGGTATTACCAATATGGCCGACGCTTTATGGATGCGTCATTTTCAGACCGGCGCATTGCTGGGAGCGCCAGCCAATAATATTATAGAGGAATTCGGGGCAGACCGTGCCCGGAGAGCAGCGATGACCTACCGTATCATGATGGACAAAAATGCAGCCCTGAACCCCAGAGCTCATCGAAGATTCGGGCTGGAATACGAACAACTGGACCACCTGATGAACACTTCTCCTCCTCTGGTGGGAGAGCTTAGACTTATCCATATGTGCTCCCAGAGCGATGGTGCCTGTGTCATTATCTTTGCCTGTGAGGAAAAAGCCAAAGCCGTAAGTTCTACTCCGGTATGGGTAAGGGATCACATCGCGGTACACAAGGAAGAAACGGTCTCCAATAACTTTGCCTGGGAACTACCAGAGACCAGCCATCGTCGCGCCGCCCGAATACTGTTTGAGCGCAATGGTATCACTAACCCTCTCGAATACTTTGATGTCTTTGAAATGTATGACCCTTCCTCCTGGTGGGGAGTTGAATGGATACGCGAGTTCTTCCTGCTGGAAGGTGATGAGCATGTAAAAATGCTCGAGAATGGGGAATTGAACATAGATGGCCGTATGCCTATAAACCCTTCGGGAGGGGTAACTTCTGCCAATCCCATTGGCGCTACTGCTTTAGCCAGAGTAGCTGAAGCAGCTCTCCAGATCAGGGGCAACGCCGGCCCCCACCAGATAAAAAAAGAGGTAAAGCATGCCCTGGCATCAGGGTTCGGCGGGACCCTGTGGACAGTGCTTATCATGCTGGAAAAGGAATTGGATTGGTAATCGTTGCGGGGCGACAGAGTCGTCGCCCCCTACCTGTCTGCGTGCCACCTATGGCAAATCTGTGGCAAAGCTGTCAACCTCTTTCGCACACGTTTTAATATTGCCTTATGCATCCCCTGTCTTTATTTGTGACTTTCATGTCTTGGGCACCGGTTAAAAAAACCGGTGTCTGTCACCTATTTCCCAGCATATGCGGCTATCCCAGGCTGGCATAAAGCTTGCTTTATAACAGGTAAAAGCTACGAAAGGAGGGATGAATCTGAATCCCATCCCCATATACTGCACAGGAAAGGGTGGTAACTTTTGGAAATAGGCAAGACCATTAAAGAAATTCAAATCGGTGATTCGGCCAGTTTTTCTAAAACTATCAGTGAGACTGATGTCTATTTGTTTGCAGGAATCACAGGTGACTTTAACCCAATGCATATGAATGAAGAATATGCTAAGATCACTCCTTTTAAGCAGCGAATTGCTCATGGCCCCATTGCCGCTTCCCTGATCGCTCCCGTCCTGGGGACCAAACTGCCCGGATTGGGAACCATCGCCGTGGAAAGCAGTTCGCGCTACTTGGCTCCCGTTATGATCGGGGATACCATCACCGCCCGGGGAGAAGTAATTGAAAAAGACGAAGCGAAAAACCTGGTAACCATGAAGCTTACCTTTACCAACCAACACGGTACCGTCGTGATCGATGGCTACGTAACAGTCATGCCTCCCCTGGAAAAATTCCGCGACAAAATAAAACACCTTTAATTGCCAGCATTGGGCATCTTTAAGGAGGGGGTTGACATGGCAGCAATTACTGATGCTGCTGCAGCTGTACGACAAATAAAAAACGGTGCCACCGTCATGATTGGGGGCTTTATGGCAGTGGGTACACCTGAGACTCTGGTGGATGCTTTGATCGAACAGGGTACCACCGATTTGACGGTCATCTGCAATGACACCGGGTTTGTGGATGTAGGTGTCGGCAAGTTGGTTGTCAATCATCGCATTTCTCAACTGATCGCATCACATATAGGTACCAATCCCGAGACCGGAAGGCAGATGAATTCCGGCGAAATCAAAAAAGTGGTCTTAATGCCCCAGGGAACCCTGGCTGAACGCATCCGTGCCGCTGGTTACGGATTAGGGGGAGTGTTGACGCCCACCGGGCTGGGTACTGTGGTGGAGGAAGGTAAACAGGTAGTTGAAGTCGAGGGGAACCCCTATTTACTTGAACTGCCCATTAAAGCCGATTTCGCTCTGTTGCATGCCAAAACAGCTGATAAGGCTGGTAACCTGATGTACCACGGAACTATGCAAAATTTTAACCCCATCATGGCTATGGCAGCCAAAACGGTGATAGCTGAAGTTGACACGATCCTGGAAGACGGCTACCTGGATCCGGATCATATCCATACTCCCGGTATCCTGGTAAATTACCTGGTCAAGAAAGTGTGGTGAAATTATGAACAGCCGGGAATTGATCGCTGCCCGTGTGGCCCAGGAACTAAAAGCAGGTACGGTAGTCAACCTAGGTATCGGTCTGCCCACCCTGGTAACCAAGTATTTACCGGAAGGCATAATCCTGCAGTCGGAAAACGGCATGCTCAACATGGGACCACCTGCTCCTGAAGGCCAAGCCGATCCCTATATATGTGATGCTGGTGGCAAGAAAGTTACCCTGCTTCCCGGGGGATGCTTTTTTGACAGTGCCACCTCCTTTGGCATTATTCGGGGTGGTCATGTGGATGTAACGGTGCTGGGAGCACTGGAGGTTGACCAAAATCGCAACCTGGCCAGTTGGATGATACCGGGCAAGCTGGTACCAGGTATGGGAGGAGCTATGGACCTGGTAACTGGAGCTCAAAAAGTAATAATAGCTATGGAACACTGCGCCCGGGATGGGGCGCCCAAAATACTGAAACAATGTACCTTGCCCCTCACAGCCGCCAATCAGGTGGATCTCATTGTAACGGAAAAGGCTGTCATTGAAGCCACTGAGGAAGGTCTAATCCTAAAAGAAATCCAGCCTGGTAGCAGTCTGGATGATATTCTCAGCTCAACTGATGCCGACTTGATCATTCCCGAGTACTTATTAGCAGAAGAGCCGGCCATGTAGGCCAAAATTGTCATGCCCGCGATGAAGGAAGACGCTTTTTCGTAGGGGGCGACGACTCAGTCGCCCCGCTGTGGGAAACGGGCAGACAGGGTCGTCTGCCCCTACAGACTACCCAGAGACACCGTCCGTTTCATTGCGAGCGTAGCGAAGCAATCTAGAACGGTGACTACAGATATGTTGAAGGAGATCGCCACGCGCTACGCGCTCGCGATGACAAATAAGAAAGCTTACCCTTTAGGGTCAATAAAATAATTAGGAAAGGTGGAAAATCCTATGAAAAACAAGCGGATAATAACTTGTGCTGTAACTGGATCGGTGCATATACCGACTATGTCAGAATATCTTCCCATCACCCCGCAGCAGATTGCGGAGAACGCTTTGGGAGCAGCCGAAGCTGGCGCAGCCGTTGTTCATATTCACGCCCGCAACCCCGAAAACGGCATGCCCACATCAGATCTCAAGGTTTTCGAAGAAATAATCAGCCGGATCAGAGATAAAAACAAGGAGCTGATCATCTGTTTGACCACCGGTGGAGGAGCTGGAATGTCAGTAGATGAGAGAGTCTCAGTAGTTCCGGCATTTAAACCGGAATTGGCTTCCTGTAATTTGGGCACTATCAACTGGGGAATCTTTGCCATCGCGGAAAAGTACAAGGAATTTAAATACGAGTGGGAAAAAGTTATGATCGAACTCACCAAAGGCTACATCTTCCAAAATTCATTTTTAGACCTGATGAAAATGACCTCTATTATGGCCGAAAACGGCACCAAACCTGAACTGGAGGTTTATGATGTAGGCCATTTATACAACTGTGCATTCCTGTTGCAAAAAGGTTTCCTCAAACCTCCTGTTTACCTGCAGTTTGTGACCGGCATCCTGGGTGGTATCCAGAGCACTCCTTATGATCTTATGGCCTTGCACACTACCGCTGACCGCCTCTTCGGTGCTGGCAACTACCGGTGGTCGGTAATTGGTGCGGGACGCCAGCAGTTTCCCATGTGCACCATGGGGCTGCTCCTGGGCGGTAATGTACGCGTAGGTATGGAAGATAATCTTTATGTGGCCAAAAACGTGCTGGCCAAAAACAATGCAGAACTGGTAGCCAAAATGGTCGGTATTATGCGTCAGTTTGACCTGCAGCCCGCCACCCCGGCCGAAGCTCGTGAAATGTTGAGTTTATAAGGTATTCTTAACCAACTGTCCTTACTTCCGCTAAGTCACAGTTTATGGCAGCCGTTGCCCCACTTGGCTCGCAGGCTTTGGGATCAGACCAGTAAATCCATGCCTGGTAGCTTGATAAAAAGATGATAACTGCGAGCCGTGGGCTTGGCTATCACACCATGCTGTATCCTACCCTTTCTATACTGCCATTCGAGACATAATAACAGCCATTGATGTCAATCTTAACATCTTGCAATTTCCCAGCTCACATAATTAACCCTTTCCCCTATTGACTTCCATGTCAGAATCCCCCTGGCCAACCAGTTTATGAATCACCAAATCCTAGTATTGCCAGTTATTCACAGTGTGGCATGAAGCTTGCTTAAGATATTTTCAAAACTGGTTGAGGAGGTGTAGAAACCAGTTATTATTTGCTCTATTGTCAGGAGCTATTGTGTGAAGGAGGATGTTCATGGATTTTAGAAAAAGCGAGGAACACCTGGCCATTGAGGCCAGTGTTGAAAAATTTGCCCGCCAGGAAATGGCCCCTCTAGCTAAGGAACTCGACGAAAAAGGTGAGTTTTCCATGGAACTGTGGAGAAAAATGGGGTCTTTGGGCTACTGCGGACTGCTTATTGATGAAAAATACGGAGGCAGCAATCTGGGGGCACTGGGTACCGTCCTGGCCCTGCAGGCTGCCGGCCGTGGCGGAGCAGATCAGGGAACCTGTCTTTCCTGGGCCAGTCATATGGTTATTGCTTCATTAAATATTCAGACCTGGGGTACGGAAGAACAGAAAGAAAAGTACCTGCCCAGGATGGCCTCCGGTGAATGGATTGGAGCCATGGCTCTGACCGAACCGGGAGCAGGCAGTGATGCCAGTTCAATAACTACCCGGGCCGTTCGCAAAGGTGACAAATACATCTTAAACGGCACCAAAATGTTTATTACCAATGGCCCCATCTGTGATGTGGTTGTGGTTATTGCCCGAACTGACCCGAGCAAAAAGGGTTCCAGCGGGTGTACAGCCTTCATTGTCGACCGGAGCATGCCCGGTTGGTATGCGGGTCAGAAGCTTGACAAAATGGGTATGCGGGCTTCCCCTACTTCCGAATTAGTCTTTGAAGACTGTGAGGTCCCGGTGGAAAATGTCCTGGGAGAGGTGGGCCACGGTATAACCGGGGTAGCCTTTTCCGGTGTCAATTGGGAAAGAACTATTTTGGCCGGTCCGTTTCTGGGGGGTATTGAGTACAATCTGGAACTCTGTATCAAATATTGCAAGGAGAGAGAACAGTTCGGCCGCCCTATAGCCAGTTTTCAAGCCATACAGCATAAGATAGCCGAAATGGCTGCCTGTGTTGAAGCAGCCAAATTGCTGGTTTATCACCAGGCCTGGATGATAGATAACGATATCTTTTGCCTGAAAGAAACCTCCTTATCCAAGTTCTTTCTGGCTAAACTGGTAGGTTTCGTCGCTGATGAGGCTGTTCAAATCCATGGTGGTTACGGGTTAATGAAAGATTATCCGGTAGAAAGGTTTTTCCGTGACTGGAAGCTGGCTTCCATCGGCGGAGGCACCAGTGAAATCAACAAGAATATAGCTGCACGACTTCTGTTGAAATAGGCCCAACTCCCGGATTAATCATAATTAGGAGGGAAATATATGAATCGTTGGCAGGAAATGTATAAGCAAAAACTGACTGTACCCGACGAAGCCATCAAAAATTTTGTTCGCGATGGCGATAAGGTGATTTCCCCTCTGGGCAATGGACTGCCGCCGGCATTGGTATCTGCTTTGGCGCGTAAGATAAAGGAAGACGAATTGAAAGATATTCTTTATATCGATGCCTTGAATGTACGCTGTTTTGATATAGTTGCTCCTGATATCCAAAGTAAGCTCACCTGTGGCACCAGTTATGCCACCCCGGTCAACCGCTGGGCTATAAACAGCGGTATTACTGACTTTGTTCCTATGCGGTTTTCCGATTCATCACGTCTCATCGTAGAGGAAAACGTTTCCTTGCAGGGCAGGCAGACTCCCTACCACCGTATCAATATTTCCATGCACTGTGTTTCTCCCATGGATGAGCACGGTTTCTTCAGTGCTGGGACCAATCCTGACCACTCCTATGCTGTTGCCACGCAAAAGTATGCCCATATAGTATTGCTGGAAGTAAACAAGCACATGCCCCGCACCTACGGCAACAATCATTTTCACATCAGCCAGGTGCATGCCGTAGTGGAAAACGATCTGCCACTGTTCTGTCTTCCCGATATACCGATTACCCAAGAAGATGAAGCCATTGCTCAAAACATTATTGAGCACATTCCTGACGGTTCCTGCATTCAGCTGGGCATCGGCGGAATACCTAATGCAGTGGCTAAATTCCTGGTGGATAAAAAAGACCTCAGCGTTCACTCGGAAATGCTGTGCGACAGTTATGTGGATCTGTATGATCAGGGAGTGATAACATCCCGCAAAAAAACCTATATGCCTGGCAAATGGGTAGCAACCTTTGTGTTTGGCTCCCAGCGGTTATATGACTTCATCGATGAAAACCCTCTTATATACATGTGCGGAACTGATATGGTCAATAATCCCCGCATAGCCTGCTTGAATGACAATCTAATGTCCATCAATACTACCATTGAAGTAGATCTGACCGGGCAATGTGCTTCTGAATCAATGGCCTACCGGCAATATACGGGGCTGGGAGGACAGCTTGATTTTGTACGGGCCAGTGCCATGTCCAAGGGGGGTAAGTCATTTATCTGCACTTATTCAACTTATACCGATAAGGAAGGCAAACTGCAGTCCAAAATCGTTCCTTCACTGAATAATGTGGTCTCCGTAGGACGAGCTGATATCGAATATGTGGTTACTGAATATGGTATAGCCCACTTAAAAGGCAGCCATATAAATACCCGCATAAAAAAGCTTATCGCCATTGCCCACCCGGATTTCCGGGACTGGCTGAAATTCGAAGCCAGAAAAATTATTTAACCATCCATCCCCCAATAGTCTAGGGATTGAATAGATGTTTTTCAATCCCCTTTCGCAGGAGGATATTCTTCCTGCCGTTTTTTTTGTATCCTTTTGCCCATCTGTCATCCATGTCATAAAACTGGCAAAACTGTCACTGCTGACCCGCTGCTGAGCAACGTAGGTTGTTAATAACGCTTTCCTTTAGTGACTTATATGTCACCATACCAACCAACTAATGGCTTTCAACCTAACATATTCCCTAAATGACGGCGTTGGGGCAAATGGCATAAAGCTTGCTTAACCTGACAGCAAAAGGCAATGCCAAGCTGCAGCGTCAGTTGGGCTGTATGACTCTGTGTCTGGCATAAAGAGGGGGGATAAGAATGGATTTTACTCTCACCGATGAACAGAGAATGCTGCATGATACCGTATTCAGGTTTACCAAAAATGAATGGGAACCCCGCACTATTGAAATTGATGAGAGCGATAGTTTTCCTTGGTGGCTATGGGAGCGGCTGCGGCAGTTGGATTGGTGTGGGTTGCTGGTACCGGAAGAGTATGGCGGCTCAGGAATGGGTGTTCTTGATACAGCCATTATGATGGAAGCTGCCGGTCACGCTGGTGCTGATACCGGCAGTATCCTGGCTTGGGGAGTCCATCTGACTATCGGGACTATCCCCATAGTACTGTGTGGAACAGAAGAACAGAAAGCCAAATATTTGCCCAAAATAGCTGCCGGTGAATACATCACCTGTTTCTGTCTTACTGAGCCCAATATTGGTTCCGATGCGGTTAATGTACAATGCTCCGCTGTTCGCAAAGGAGATCACTATGTGTTGAACGGCACCAAAATGTTTATAACCAATGGTCCCATTGCCGATCTGGCCATAGTAATAGCTGCTACTGACAAGAGTAAGGGAGTACGAGGTGTTTCCGCCTTTATAGTGGAGAAAAATTTTCCCGGCTTCAGCGTGGGGAAAAAACTGAATAAAATCGGTCAGCGAGGTTCCGAAACATCAGAAATCATTTTCGACAACTGCATAGTCCCTGTGGAAAACAGGCTAATGGACGAAGGTGATGGCTTTACTAAGGTTGGAGCTATCAATCTTGAATATGAAAGATCTATCCTTTCCGCTGGCTGGACTGGTATGCTGGGCTACAATCTTGATCTGGCCACCACTTATGCCCAGCAGAGAACCCAGTTTGGTCATCCCATCGTTAAATACCCGCAGATACGGGAAATGCTGGTACGCATGAAAATAAATTACGACATTTCCAAACTGCTTTTATACCGGGCAGCGTGGATGAAGGACCAGGGCCTGCCTGCCGCGTTGGAGGCTTCTTTGTACAAAGCTTTCACTGCCCAGGCCTGTATGGAGAGTGCTATTGACGGAATGCAGGCTCACGGTGGTTACGGGTTGATGCGGGAATACAAAATCGAACGGTCTTTGCGGGATGCCAAATTGTGCTCAGTTGGTGCCGGTACTGACCAGGTTTTGTATGAGATCATCGCTCGGGCCATAACCGGTACCAGATCACTGACTCTGTAAGTAGGGGGCGGCGACTCTGTCGCCCCTTGTACAAAACGGGCAAACAGGGGCGCTTGCCCCTACCGTATACGACATGACCTATCGTAAGGGGCGATGCCCACATCTCCCCGCTGTGGAAAACGGGCAGACAGGGTTGTTTGCCCCTACCGTACCAAAGGAGGTGATGGTATCCAACCAAGCACTGGTGATGTAAGGACAGTTTCGCAAAGGAAATAACCCAAAGGAGGCAGGTATAAAGATGAAAAGAGTTGCTATATGTGCTGTTGCCCAGTACAAAATCGAATCAGACATCTGGTATAAGCGTTTTCAGGGTATGCTACTGGACGTTTTAGAAGATCTTCAGCAGCAAACCGGCTTTGTTTTTGGCGGCGACCAGGGAGTTAATAACATTGTCTCAGCTTCTGATGATTTTTTTGACGCCCGTACCATATCCAACAATGGCGTATGTGATGCCATTGGCGCCCACTATAGGGGCGAAGACAAGATGGCCCAGGAAGGTCTTAATGGGATAGGCTATGCCATGTCCCTGATCCTGTCCGGTCACGATGAAGTGGTTTATTTGCCTGCACACTGCAAGGAATCCCAGTCAGAAAGCCGCAATGTGATCAGCAACCAAGCTTATGACCCTTTCTACTGCCGCTGCCTAGGACTTGATTTTCTTAATGTAGCCGGACTCCAGGCTCGCGCCTATATGAACAAAGCCAATATTACCGAAGAACAGCTGGCCAAAGTAGTGGTAAGAGCAAGACAATGGGCAGCCCGGAATCCCTATGCCAATGAGACCAGGCAGGTAGAACTGGGAGATGTCATGTATTCTCCCATGCTTTGTGATCCTATCAGGACCCTGCATGCTTATCCGGTATCCGACGGTGCAGTGGCATTGTTATTAGCCTCGGAAGAACGAGCTTATGAATTTACAGACAATCCCGTATGGATTACCGGTTTTGGCAACTGCATGGACAGCTACTTTCTAGGCGACCGGGATCTTACCAGCAATTTTGCCCTTAAACGGGCTGCTGCTCAAGCCTACCAGATGGCGGGCATAAAAAATCCTCAAAAGAAAGTAGACCTGGTGGAACTAATGGATTGTTATGCTTACCAGCAGCCAATGTGGCTGGAAGGCCTGGGATTGTGTGCTGATGGCATGGGCGGCAAGTTCATTGATGATTATGGACCTGCCCAGTACAATGTTAACCTGTCCGGGGGAATGCTCACCGGCAGACCGCTAATGATCGGCGGCCTTTACGGAGCCGCAGAAGCCGTCCTGCAATTGCAGGGTAAGGCTGGGGAACATCAGGCTGCAGATATAAACTGTGCCGTGGTTCATAGCACTACTGGCGGAGCTGGCCAGTTTCATACCGTTTTAGTACTGGAAAGATAAGGGGGGAGCTTAATGGCTAAGAAGAACAGAAACGTAGCTATCGTTGGTATAGGCCAAACTGAATACTCCAGCCACAAGGAGTATCAGAACCAGCCGGAAATGATCAATGAAGCCGTCAGGGCTGCCCTAAAGGATGCCAACCTGACCCTGGATGATATAGATTGTGTAGTTCACGGTAATATGGAGCTATTCGAAAGTGTATACCAGCCTGATCTGTGGCATGTGTTAGGAACTGGCGCTTTTGGCAAACCTGCCTTTAGGATTACCACTGGCGGCACTACTGGTGCTACCGTTGTATGTGCTGCCGATAACCTGGTGGCATCAGGCATGTTCGATATTGTAATGGCCATTGGTTTTGAAAAACTACAGGAAGCCGGAAGTACTACTGCTGGGATAACTAATATGGCTGATCCCCTCTGGTATCGTCACAAGCAGACTGGCGCCCTGACCAGCGCCGAGGCCAACAATATCATCGAAGAATTTGGCGCGGATCGTGCCCGCCGGGCTGCTATGAAACTCCGCATCATGATGGATAAAAATGCAACCCTCAATCCCCGGGCCCATCGAAGATTTGGACTTGAATATGAGCAGATGGAAGACCTTATGAACACCTCGCCGCCCCTGGTAGGAGAACTCCGGCTCATTCATATGTGCTCCCAGAGTGATGGAGCTTGTGTAATGATATTCGCCTGCGAAGAAAAAGCCAAAGCTATCAGTTCTAAGCCGGTGTGGATAAG
>FZPS01000185.1_pt153 | contig 22443 bp, 20 predicted proteins | sample 1817821 | NCBI WGS metagenome assembly FZPS01 (sample SAMEA104158645, study PRJEB21678) | metagenome | place: Germany | collected 2015-04-21 | reverse complement strand
TTTCATTAACAATTATTGGGCATGGATTTCCATATTTTGCAATAAACATTTTAAAACCTTCTCCATAAATATAATGATCGCCAAAAGTAAGACCATAATTATAAGTTCCAGTAGTGGTTATTTCTCCAAAATTATTTACACGGGTATCGTAACCAGTTAAAACATAACCACTAGGAGAACAAGTACTAGGAATATTTAAAGACCAAGTTGGATTGCCATTTGTATCCCATGAACATAATGCAAGTCCTACAGTCCCTTCACTAGCCTCATAGAAATCATTGCCATGCCAAAATTGATTGTACCATACTACACTACAATAAAGATTATTTTCATATAAATCAGCGCTACTTAAATATCCAGCTCTTGAATTAGGAATTCTAACCCAATAGTAATTACCATCAGTATCATATTTTGCAATAATGCCTGTGCGTGCTATTGCTAATTCTATTTCATCATTGATTATAGTATCATTTGTTCCAAATATTGTCCCTATTCCTGGTATCTCGTTTATAACAGGAGTAGCATAACCAGTTATATACAAGCTACCAGTATTTTCATCTAAAAGTACAGATTCAAAAGTTGAACCACTACCAAAATCTTCAGTTACAAGTTGTTTCGTTTGTCTTACCCATACTGATTCACCATTATTATCTAATTTTAAAATAAAACCCACACTATAATCATTTTTATACGTTTCTATCAGATTATTATTTCCGAAATCAGTATAAATTGGATATTGTGGCACGCTTGCAGTATCATTTGTTTGAATATATCCAGTTAAATAAATATTATTGTTTATATCAACTTGAGCATCTAGAAAATCTATACCAATCCCAAAAATATCATGATTGCTAACATCTTGAACAATTGATTTATACCATAAAAAATTAAAATCTGAATCAAATTTAATAATATAGTATGGAGCTTGTTTAACTAATGATGTTATTGTATCTGATACAGCATTGTTATTATGAACTATTACAGATGTTTGATGAGCTCTTAGTCGCATAAAGAAATAGAAATTACCTTCATTATCTATAATAAAAGGTCTTTGATTAGAGGGATTATTCCATAAGTTAAAAATATAATCTGTCTTTGCAATATTATCGTTATACAAACAAAATAAGTGATAATCAACAATATTCCCAGCCAAATCCATTTTTATCAAATATGTATATCTATGAAATGGGAGCCAAGGAAATTCACAATCATTATAATTATTATATAATATTGAGCCAATAACCAAAGTGTCTAAAAACCAAGTTTTATAAAAATTATCTATTCTTACTGTACCAGTTAAGTAAAGAAAATCATCTTTCATAATCATATAGTCTGCTTGATTATGATTTTGTTCTGAGTGTGCAATTGCTTTTAGCCAATCTACTTCTCCATTACAATCAAATTTTGCTATAAATGTACCTCTTGTATCATCTATAAAATATGGTAAAGTACTATCTGCTAATTGCATAAGATTTCCATAAGTACCATATAAATATGAATTTCCATCTGAGTCAACAATTAAATTGTGTGGTCGGTTATTTGGATAATCTATAGCTCCATGCTGTCCTCCAAATGATTTTGCAAATTGCCAAGATTGTGAAAAACAACTAGTTGCAATTAGCAATAACGCTAATATGTTAAGTGTTTTTTTTATAATAAATTTTTTTAATAAGTAAATAAATAAAGTAGCATCGTTCAACACCTAATCAAATTAATATACGTTTATTTTTATATTAGGTTGCATAAAATGCTAATTATTTTTTAAAATATATTTAGACTGAATAAAGATTGATTATAAGTTAGTTTGGTATCCTTTATTTTAGGGAGATAGCATTTCTTTTTACTTATAGTAATTAAAAAACTTTTACGCAAGAACAAATTTCATATTCTTTTAAATAGAATTTTAATATCTCCTTAAATCATTCTTAATTTTTTCGCTAAGTTTTTGACTTGCAGGAACCATAGGTAGTCTAAATTCATTTTTCATTTTGCCTTGTTGAGACAAATATTCTTTTACGCCACAAGGATTTCCTTCCGCAAACATATTTGAAATAGAATCAAGAAGTTTATAATGAATAGTTTTAGCGTTTTCAAAATCTTTGTTTAAAGCTAATCTTACTAATTGTGACATTTCTTTTGGAAATGCATTTCCTGCAACTGAAATAACACCTTCGCCACCAACTGCAATTAAAGGAAGTGTTAAGCCATCATCGCCCGAAATAACTGTAAAACTTCGAGGTTTGTTTTTAATAACTTGCATCATTTGGTCGATTGAACCGCAAGCTTCTTTTATTGCTGTTATGTTTTCAAAATCGTTTGCCAATCTTACAACTGTATCTGGAAGAATATTTACTCCTGTTCTGCCGGGAACATTATATAAAATTAATTGTGTAGGACAAACACTTGCTATAGTCGCAAAATGTTGATATAAACCTTCTTGATTTGGCTTGTTGTAATAAGGAGCAACACATAAAATGCCATCAACTCCATTAAGATTTGTTGATTTTATACGATTAATTACGTCCATTGTGTTGTTGCCACCAATTCCATACATAATTGGAACTCTAGAGTTTATTTCTTTTTTTGCAAACTCTAAAATTTCTTGCTTTTCTTCTTCAGAAATTGTTGCCGATTCAGCTGTAGTACCCATTACAAGCAAGTAATCAACTCCATTAGCAATTAAATCATTAATTAATTTTGCAAAAGCAGGAAAATCTATTTGTTTGTCTTCTGTAAACGGCGTAACCATTGCTACACCAGTTCCTATAAAATTAGTTTTCATAATATTTTAAGTATTTATCATTTTTAAATAATGTTCAGTTTGTTTTATTAATTCTTCAAGCAAGTTTTCAGTGTTTTTATCAATATTTATCATCAAATCGTAATACACAGGCTCGTTTTTACTATAAAGTCCAGTTTTAAACATTGCTTGAGATTCTGCTACAATAAAGCAGTTTGGTAATTTTTCATTAATGTTTAAATCAATTAAAATATCGAATTTACAATTGCAAAATTCCTTAGTAATTTCAGAAATTGGTTTAAAAAACTTATTCAAATCTTTTTTAGAATAAAACTTAAAATCTTCATGTTTTGTGTGAAATTCTGATAATTCAGCAGAGTCAACATATCCAATGCTGTCAACTTTATGAATTTTGCTTTTTAATTCTTCAACAAAAGTTTTAACTTTTTCAAAATCTTCGTTTAATGTGGCATCATAAACTATACCTATTGATTTTGCTTTATAAAGGTTGCAAGCAATGGCATTTGCTTCGGGTCGTCGGGCAGTTTTTCTAAATTTTCTTAACCCAATTTTATATCTTAATCTTTCGATAAACTTCACAGTTTTTTTCTGCAAATTTAATTAAATATAAGAATATTGAAAAGTTTTTTATAATTTTGCCTTTAGAAGTAGGCAGGTCTGTCGCCTCGTTAGTTTTAGCGGGGAGGAAAGTCCGGACAACATAGGGTGCTGCACTCTTGAAATAAGAGATGTTCGTGAGGCATGAAGGCAAAGAAGAAAATAACCGCCCAAGTTTATCTTGTGGTAAGGATGAGAAGGTAGAGTAAGAGCCTACCAGTGATAATGGCAACATTATCAGCTGTTTGCCCTGCAGGTTGCAAGACCATGTATATCGGCGTTTTAAAGCTACCCGCTTGAGCCGAGGGGTAGGTCGCATAGATAAATGACAGACGGCATACTATATGTTACAGAATCCGGCTTATATGCCTACTTCTATTTTTTAAAGAATGAAATTATGACAAACGAATGGAAAAAACGCGAAGGTATTGTTTACTCAACTAAAGCCGACTTTGTTTATCAAACAAACGAGATAGAAGAGCCAGAAACCTTACCCGCAGAAAAGCAAAAATTGAAAATAGCTTTAGATAGAAAGCAAAGAAAAGGTAAAACTGTAGTTCTAATAACAGGATTTGTTGGCAAATCAGATGATTTAGAAAATTTAGCCAAAGAATTGAAAAATAAATGTGGAACTGGAGGTTCAGCAAAAAATGGAGAAATTATTATTCAAGGCGAAATGATTGAAAAAGTAAAAGATATTTTAAGAAATAAAGGATTTAAAGTTTAAAAGAGATATGAAAATCAAAAATTTAATTTTAGTTAGCACATTAATATTAATAAGTGCATGGTCTTGTGGAGATAAAAAATCTAAAACAGAAAAACAAGACGAACATTTGATTGAAATAGCTTTAAATATTGCTAATTATTCAAACGATTATATCGTAGCAACTTGTAACGAGCAGGTTGATACTGTTAAAGTTGGTGAAGATGGAAAATATTTGTACTCAACTTTTCTTGGTCAAGATTCTTATTTAGAAATTAAAATAGGAAGAAAAAGAGTTTTGATATATACTAAGCCAAAAGCCGAAATGCAAATAGAAGTTGATGTTCAAGATTTTCATAATTCTTTGAAATTTTCTGGCGATTATGCCGAAATAAATAATTACTTAGCAAAACAATCTAAATTATTATTTGACGCTAAACCAGCTTCCGAAAATTTTATTTATGCAGGAGATTATTCCACTTTCAGCAATTCATTTAAAAAATATGATGACGAAAGTAAAAATAACTTGAATAAGTTCGTGGAAGCAAATCCAAATTTCGAGGACTTTGTGATTTTAGAAAAAGAAAGACAAAAATTAATTAATACAATTTTGTATTTGTCTTATTATTCTCCTTTGGTTTATACCGAACAAAGCGATGAGGCACTTGAAAATGAAATAAACTCTTTAATTAATTCCACAGACAAAAATAATCCTAAGTTATTGTGTTTGAGAATATTTTATGAATATGCGGAAACTTTAATTCCTTATAAATTAAATTTAAAATACCGTGAAGCTGGAATCGAAAATATTGATGATGCTGAATATATTAATGATTATTTTGATTTAATTGGTGAATTGTTTTCAGAATCAGAGGTTTATGAAGCTGTTTTTTATAGTGGACTAAAATCTTTTATTATGTATTATGGGACAGAAAGTGTGAGTGAACAATTTTCAAAATATGAAGATTTTAGTATGAATAGAGAGCATTTGTCAGAGTTGAATAAAATTTTTGCTGAATATGATAAATTAAAACCAGGTAAACCTAGCATTGACTGGGAATTTCCTGATAAAGATGGGAAAATTTATAGCTCAAAAGATTTTGCAGGAAAATATATTTATATTGACGTGTGGGCTAGCTGGTGTGGACCATGTGTTAGAGAATCAAAATTTTATAAAGAAATTGCAACTAAGTTTAAAGGAAAAAATATTGCATTTGTATCCATTTCAGTTGATGAAAATAAAGACGAGTGGACAAATTTTATTGGTAACGAAAACAATAATATTGTAAATCTTTGGGCAGGAGGTTGGAATAACGACCTGTGCAACTTCTTTAAAATCAATTCAATACCACGCTTTATTTTAATTGATAAAAATGGGTTAATTATAAATGCAAATGCCAGCAATCCATCTGGTGATATAGAAGAAGTTTTGAATAATTTAGATTTGTAAAAATTTTATTTTACTTTTCCGGCGGTAAATAAAAGTATTCTACTTCTTCATCGTCAAGTTCTGGGCTAGGGTAAAAACTTATTGTTTTGGTTTTTAAAATAGTATTATCTTTTAAACTGTAATTATTAGGTTCAAAAACCAATCTGTACAAGTTGTATAAAAACATATAATCCATGCCTACATATTCATAATGGCGTGTCGAACTTTTATTGCCCTCATTATTGGGCCAAACTAATCTTGACGAAGCCGACCAATAAGGGTGGTAGTCATTTCGGGAGGTATCACTCGAAGGACCAGAAAATGGAGCAAAACTTAATAGTTGTTGGTAAAAAATCTTATCGTTTTCATAAAGCTGGTTGCCGGGTTTGTAAATGTTTTGGTATTTTTGATTATGTAAAGTTACTAGAATTAAAGGGCAGTGTTCATAAGTGTATTTGTTGCGTTTGTCGCTTAATAAAAATAATAAATCGTAAGATTTTGTATTCCAATTTATATCTGAAATACTAGCTAAATCTCTAAACATATAATCGTCAAAATTTTCAGGCATAGGAAATCCTGCAAGCCACAAGATTTTTAAATTTTTAAATAATATAGATTTAAACACATAAGCAGCCAAGCCTTTATGAGAATTGTCGTAGTGATAAATATCATTTCCTGTTATACTTTTTCCTGCTTCTCCAAAGCCGTATGAATTAATCCAAACTCCCATATCTTCGCCATTTCCTTCAGCAACCAAGTCGTTTGTAACAGGGTTCATTATATACCAATAACTAGAAAATAATGCACCAAATCTTGTTTGAGAAGGACGTGCTTTAAACTCATTTTTTGGCTTTAAAACAATTCTTTGTTGTGGATATTCTTGATGACATTGTCTAACTAATCTGTCTGTTAGGTCATCAACCCATTTTTTAAAAGAAATAGTGTTTCCTTGCCATATGCCTTTAGATTTTAAATAATTTGGAATAAAATCATTTCTGAATTTTACTTTTATTTTGCTAACATCTTCATCGTCAACCAATTTTTTAACTAAAGCTAAGCCTTGCAACATCCTTACAATATTATCTTGACTCATTCCTTGCTGTGGAATTACGCCTTTTTGAAAAATAGACAAATATCTGTTAGTGCCGTTTTTAATTTTATTATACTTGCCATATTCTTCGTTAAAATGTTTGTAATACTGTTTCCAAAAGCCTAAGCTAACATCGTCTCTAATTAAAAATCCATTTATATCCTCTGGATATTTTATAAGTTCAAAATCGCTTTTGTTGGGTTCTGTTTTATGATATTTTCGCAAAGTGTATTCCGAGTAAAGGTCTAGTCTTTCTAAGGCAATCATAGCATAGAGCAACATAGATAAAGTTTCTTGATAATCTTGATTATTGTTTTTTAATAATCTGTATTCTGTAGAAAGAAGTCCTAACCAATGATTAAAATTACTGTTGCCATCACTCCAACTAACCCAAGATATATTTCCAGCTTTATCTAATCGTCTATCTACTGCAGGAATGTTAACGCCAAACTGCTCAACATCAGAACTTATAATAACCCATTCGTTAAGTAATCTGTTTCTATAATTTATATATTTTGAATTAAGGGAATCTGTAATGTTTGCAAATGTGTAACTTGTAGCAAAAATCACTAAAAATAGTATGTTTATTATTTTAAATTTCATTTTAAAATTTTTTCAAAAATAATTAGTTTTTTCAATTTAACATAAACTTGTTAATACTTATAATGAAAAATAGGGTGTTAATATTTTGAGAATAGGTATTTTTGAATAAAAAATAAATGCGTATTTTATTTACAATATATTGCTTTTTTATTGCAAGTTTAGCATATTCACAAATCACGCCAGAGCAATATGTTTCTACATATAGCGATTTGGCTGTGAAAGAAATGAAAAGAACAGGAGTTCCGGCAAGTATAACTTTAGCACAAGGAATGTTGGAGTCGGGAAATGGAAATTCGTATTTGGCAACAAAAGGGAAAAATCACTTTGGAATAAAATGCCATAAGTGGACTGGAGACAAAATTTATAGAGATGATGATGCAAAAGATGAATGTTTTAGAAAATATAAAAATGTAGAGCAGTCTTTTATCGACCACTCTAACTTTTTGAAAGAAAATTCTAGATACCATTTTTTATTTGATTTAGAAATTACAGATTATAAAGCTTGGGCTAAAGGACTTAAAAAAGCAGGTTATGCAACAAATCCCAATTATGCAACATCTTTAATAAATTTAATCGAAAAGCATGAGTTATATAACTTTGATTTAGGAATTTCTAAACCAAAAGAAGATAAGCCAACAAAACGTCCAGAAAGAACAAAAGCTCCTGTGAAAGATGATTTTATTGTAAATCCATATCTCAATGCATATAATTACAATAACAACGTGCCATATATTGTTGTTGTTGATACCATAGAAATTGCAGATTTAGCACGCCAATTGGATATGATGAGGTGGCAATTGGTAAAATATAACGATTTAGATAAAAATTCAATATTATATCCAGGTGATAATATTTACATTAAACCAAAACGCAATAAAGCTGAAAAACAATACAATGTTCATATTGTTGAGCAAAATGAAACTGTAAGAGATATATCTGAAAAATATGCAGTAAAATCAAAAAAATTGTTGAAATTTAACGACTTAACAGATATTGACCAAGAATTAAAAGTAGGTAGCGAAATAAAATTAAGAAGATAATTTATAGTAGTGATAAATTAATTAAAAAACCAAATCTAAACTACAGTTTTTATAAACAAGTTTTGTTGAAAAATAGAATTTGTTAATTATGGAAAATCCAAAGATTAATTATATCTTTAAACACTTTTGTTTAAAAGTTCAATTTATTGATTATAAAGAAATTACGAAATTAAAAATATTTAATAATTATGTTGGAAGAAGAAAAAAGCTCGAGAGTAATTAGGATTAATATAGAAGATGAAATGAAATCTGCTTACATTGATTATTCAATGTCGGTTATCGTTTCTCGTGCTTTACCTGATGTTAGAGATGGCTTAAAACCAGTTCAAAGAAGAATTTTGTACGGAATGTCGGAACTTGGTTTGGCTTCAAATAAACCTTATAAAAAATCTGCTAGAATTGTGGGTGAAGTTTTAGGAAAATACCACCCTCATGGAGACTCATCTGTTTATTTAGCAATGGTTCGTATGGCTCAAGATTGGGCTTTGCGTTATACATTAGTTGATGGACAAGGAAACTTCGGCTCTGTTGACGGTGATAGCCCAGCAGCTATGCGTTATACCGAAGCAAGAATGGCTAAAATCGCTGACGAAATTTTGATGGATATAGAAAAAGAAACAGTAGATTTTAATTTAAACTTCGACGATTCTCTAGAAGAACCAAGCGTTATGCCTACACGACTACCAAACTTGTTGGTGAATGGTGCTAGCGGTATTGCTGTAGGTATGGCAACAAATATGGCTCCTCATAATCTTAGCCAAACTGTTGATTGTATCGTTGCTTATATCGACAATAACGAAATTACTAGCGGAGAATTAGGCGAAATTATGCAAGCACCTGATTTCCCTACTGGAGGTATAATTTATGGAGTTGAAGGTGTACGCGAAGCTTTCGAAACAGGAAGAGGAAGAGTAGTAATTAGAGCAAAAACAGAAATCGAAGTCGGTGATAACGGAAGAGAAAAAATAATTGTTACCGAAATTCCTTACATGGTAAATAAATCAGAACTTATAATTAAAATAGCTGATTTAATTAACGATAAAAAAATAGACGGAATTTCAAATATCAACGACGAATCAGACCGCGAAGGAATGAGAATAGTGATTGATATTAAACGCGATGCAGTTGCCAACATTGTTCTTAATAAACTATATAAGTTAACAGCATTACAATCTTCGTTTAGCATAAATAATATCGCTCTAGTAAAAGGTCGTCCTATGACACTAAACCTTTATGATTTAGTAAAATATTTTGTTGAACATCGCCACGATGTAGTAGTGCGTAGAACAGAATTTGACCTTAAAAAAGCCGAAGAACGCGCCCATATCCTCGAAGGTTTAATTATAGCTAGCGATAATATAGATGAGGTTATTCGCATAATTCGTGCTTCACAATCGCCCGACCAAGCAAGAGATGCTTTGATGGAAAGGTTTAAATTGACTGAAATTCAAGCAAGAGCTATTGTCGAAATGCGTTTGAGACAACTTACCGGACTTGAACAAGACAAACTTAGAGCTGAATATGCAGAATTAATGGAAAAAATCGCATACTATAAGGAAGTGTTAAGCAATTTAAGCTTGAGAATGCAAATTATTAAAGAAGAAATGCTTGAAATTAAAGAAAAGTATGGCGATAAAAGAAAAACTGAAATTGTATATGCTTCAGAAGAATTAAATCCAGAAGATTTTTATGCAGACGAAGATATTGTTATTACAATTTCTGACATGGGATATATTAAACGTACTGCTTTAACTGAGTTCCGTGCACAAAATAGAGGAGGAGTAGGAGCAAAAGGTTCTACAACTCGTGAAGAAGACTTTATAGAACATGTATTTGTGGCATCAATGCATGATGTTCTATTGTTGTTTACTAAAAAAGGAAAATGTTATTGGATAAGAGCATTCGAAGTGCCAGAAGGAACAAAAACATCAAAAGGTAGAGCAATTCAAAATTTAATAAATATAGAACCTGATGATGAAATAAAAGCATTTATGAACGTGGTAGCAAAAAGAGACGATGACTACTTAGATAATTCATATATTATAATGTGTACTAAAAATGGTGTTTTCAAAAAAACCAGACTAAGAGAATATTCTAGACCACGTCAAACTGGAGTTAATGCAATAAATATTCGCGAAGGCGATAGCTTATTGACCGCTAATCTTATTGAAGATAAACCAGGCGAAGAACCAGTAAATATCATGATAGGTACTAAAAATGGAAAAGTAGTTCGCTTCCCTCACGATTTAGTTAGACCAATTGGTAGAACTGCTACAGGAGTAAAAGGTATTACTCTCGATGAAGGTTCAGAAGTAATTGGAATGATTACAGTTAGAACAGACCAAGATGTTTTGGTAGTGTCTGAAAATGGATATGGAAAACGTTCTAGCATAGATGATTATAGAGTTACTAATAGAGGCGGAAAAGGCGTTAAAACAATTAATATTACTAAAAAAACGGGAGATTTAATAGATATTTCCGCAGTTACAGATAACGACCACTTAATCATTACAAATAAATCAGGAATTACAATACGACTTGCAGTTGACACATTAAGAGTTATGGGAAGAGCAACTCAAGGGGTAAGACTAATAAATCTCAGAGACGGCGACTCTATAGCTTCTGTTGCAAAAATTGAAGATGGAGCATTAGAAGAAAAAAATGCTGAAAATCATGAAGAACTAGATGAAAATAATGGAGAAAATCTAGAAAATAATGATGAAAATGCAAATAATGATAGCAAAGAGTAAATTTTTGGCAAACAAATTGTATATTTGTATTTTAAAGAATATGAATTATTAAATCGAAATATTATGAGAAAGTTAATGTTTTTAATCGCAACAATCGCTCTAAGTTTTTCGCTTTCAGCACAAAAATCAGTAGTAACAAGTGCATGGAGCTATCTAAAAGATGGATTCCTTGACGATGCAAAAAAATCTATTGATAGAGCAGAACAACATCAATCAACAAAAGATTGGTATAAAACACATTATTTCAAAGGTATGATTTATCAAGATATTGGTATTTCAGAAAACCCAAGATATAAATCTTTATGTACAAATTGCTTGGATATATCGTATGACGCATATATAAAAGCAATTCAATTAAATTTTGTTAACCCAGAATACAAAAATTTAGACTTAACTACTGAAGTTGGACTAATGAAGTTTGTTGGAGTTTTACAAAAATTTGATGAAAGAGATTATGAAAGTACTGAATCTTTAATGGATATGATTACCAATAGACTGCCTGCTTTGTCTAATGCTTTTATAAATGAGGGTGTTACTAAGTTTCAAGAAGCAGATTATGAAAATGCATACGCAAAGTTTGAAAAAGCTACAATGATAGCAACACTTTCGTTTAAAGTAGATACTCAATTATACTATTTTGCTTCGCTAGCTGCACTAAAAGCTGGTAAATTCGAAGAAGCTATAGGATATAACGAAATGCTTATTCAATTAGGATTTGGAGCTAACGATGATGAAAAAGTAGCAATTTACCAAAGTCAAGCTGTTGCTTATAGAGAAACAGGCGATACTGCAAAAATGCTTAAAGTTTTAGAAAAAGGTATAGATGCTTTTCCACAAGCTAACTTTCCATTAGTAATAGAAACTTTTAACTATTATGTTAATATTGGAAAAAGTGATAAAGCATTTGAATATATAAATTTGGCTATAGAAAAAAATCCAAGCGATGCTCAATTTTATGTTATCAGAGGAACTCTATTAGAAGAAATGAAACGTAAAGACGAAGCTAAACTTGACTATGTTAAAGCTGTAGAATTACAATCAGATAATTTTGATGCTAATTATTCACTAGGAGCATTTTACTATAACTCTGGTGTTGATACTTTAGATTGGGCAGATAAAAATATTCCAATAAATAAGTTCTCTGAATTAGGTAAATATCAAGAAATTTCAAATCAACTATTTGAAGAAGCTTTGCCATACCTAGAAAAAGCTTATGCTATACAAGAAAAAAATGTTGCTGTATTAAGTACATTGAAAACTATTTACTATAGACTTGGAAAACAAGATAAATATACCGAAGTTGATGAAAAATTAAAATCGCTAGTAGAATAGATTTAAAATAATATTATAAAAAAAGGCTGGTTTTCAGCCTTTTTTTATTAATTTTGTATTGTAATTAAATTTTTTTAAAATGAAAAAAGCAAGTTTATTTTTAGGATTAATCTTTCTTGGATTTTTCGCAAACTCCCAAAACTCTATATATTTAGATTTTGAGATTTTACAAAATGGTACGCAACTAGTTCTAGATAGCGTTTTAGTTGAAAATTTAGATAATGGCTCCGATACTACTATTTATAATTTTCAGTCAGGGCTAAGTTTTGAAATGCCTATAGGAGTGTTTCCTGTTTTTGCCGAAAATAATGAGTTGATGATAAAACAAAATTATCCAAATCCTTTTGCTAACGAAACAATAATTGAAATAAATTCTCCAAACGAAAATGTTGATGTTGCTGTTTACGATATAAGTGGTAAACTTGTTTTATCAGAAAGGTTAAATGTTGGAAAAGGTAAACAAATATTTTACTTAAATCCAGGAGCTGCTGGTAAATTTATTGTTGCATTTAAAAGCGAAAAACAAGAAAAAGCAATTGCTGTTACAAGTAGTGCAACAGAACAAACTAAAGCTTCAATTCGTTGGCAGGGAAGTACGCTAAATTTTATGAAGAAAAAGGAGCAAAATGCTTTTTTCATATATAACGAAGGTGATGTATTAAAATTTACAGGTTTCGTTACTGCTTGCGAACAAGCTGAATCAATATCAATTGTTGACAGCCCAACGGTTTCTCAGACTTACACATTTGATTTTACTTATTTGCAAAATATTCAACCAAATGCACCTATAATTGAAAATGTTACAATTGCTGAAACTTCAATTTTGTGGGAATTTAATTCAGATGAAAATACAATTGGTTATAAATATAATTTTGAACCTAACTATAACACCGCAATAGATATAGGAGAAGCAACTAGCTTGAGTAAAGAAGAATTATTACCAGGCACTTATTATGATTTTTGGTTATGGGCTTACAATGATTGTGGTGCCTCGATGCCAACAAAATTGTCAAATGCTACCAAGGCTTTGTTATTCTCTGCTGATGAAAATTCTTTGATTTTAAGTGGAGCGACAACAGAAAAAATGAATATATTAAGCATTTGTGATGAAAATGATACTTTAATCCTACGCAATATTTCAACTAATGTTGATCTTGCAGATGAAAACTTAGCACACTTAATAGAGAGAATGCGCATAACTGTCTTAAATAAAGGTGTTGGTATAGCAGCTCCTCAAGTTGGTTTAAATAGAAATATCGTATGGATACAACGTTATGATAAAGGTAGTGCTTTTAATAAACCTTGGGAATGTTACATAAATCCAAGAATTACAGCTTATTCTACAGAATATTTTTTAAGAAATGATGGCTGTTTGTCAGTCGGCGAAGAATGTGTTAATGAATATGGAATCGCAGGAAACTCATGGCGTGCAAATTGGGTTGATGTTGAATATTATTTACCAGACGGAACCTTTGTGCAAGAAACAATTACTCATGTATATACCGCACATATTTTTCAACACGAATTAGACCATTTGAATGGAATAATGTATTTTGATAGACAAACAGAGCCTGGGGCAAAATAATACTACTCACTAATCTCCCCTGCAATAGAGTTTTCTAAAAGTTTTGCCATTTCACTTTGCAGAAGATTTTTTCCTAATACAAACATTAGTTTTGTTGTAGCTGCTTCAATAGTCATATCTTTGCCACTGACAACGCCTATATCGTTTAGCTTAACGCTAGTTTCATATTTTCCTTGTTGAACTTTTCCTACTGTGCATTGAGAAATATTTAAAACAACTAATCCTTTATTAATTACTTTTTCAATTTCTTTAAGAATTTTATCGTCTGTAGGAGCATTGCCTGAGCCATAAGTTTCAATAATTAAACCTCTAAGGTTTTTTATATTGCAAATTGCTTCAACTGTTTCGGCTTTAATTCCAGGGAAAAATTTTAAAATTGCAATATTGTTATTAAAATTATTTTCAACAATTAATTTATCTGAATTTGTTTTTAGCAAGTTTTGTTTATGTAGCTTTATATCTATTCCAACTTCAGCAATACTTGGGAAATTTGGAGAAATAAAAGCATCAAAATTTTCGGCACTAAACTTAGTAGTTCTATTTCCTCTGTATAGAGTGTTTTCGAAATAAACACAAACTTCTTTAATTAATGGTGTGCCATTTTCATTCATGCAAGCTAATTCTAATGCAGCTAAAATATTTTCACGTCCATCTGTTCTAATTAAATCTATTGGTAATTGAGAACCTGTTAGAATTATTGGTTTTGATAAATTTTGTAGCATAAACGATAAAGCAGAAGCCGTAAAAGCCATCGTGTCTGTACCATGCAGAATTAAAAAACCATCATAATCATCGTAGTTTTTAATGATAATTTTGCTTAATTTTATCCAAAAATCTGGGTCTGCATTTGAGGAATCTATCAATTCATCAAAACTATATGAACTTATACTGGCTGGAAAAGATTTTAATAAAGGAATATAATTAATTAAATGCTCAAAACTAAATGGTTGTAAAAAGCCTTTTTCGTTTTTGATCATTCCAATTGTGCCACCTGTGTAAATTATTAAAATTCTTTGCATGAATTAGATGTTTTTTTGCAAAGCTAAAATTTTTAAACGTAATCTTAAAATAAAACTGAAATTAAATTTTATAATTTAAAGCAAAAAGAACTTATAAAACATATATACTTAATAATAAAATGATTATGTTTGCACAAAAATAATTAAATGGAAATCATATTGGATTTGGTAGCCCAAACTACCGGAATTTCAATTAAACAAGTAAAAGCCACATCTCTTCTATTAGAAGAAGGTGCGACTATTCCATTTATTTCTCGATATCGTAAAGAAAGAACAGGTGGTTTAAATGAGGAAGATGTCGAAAAAATTCAAAAACAAAAAGCTTATTTTCAAGAAATTGCTGAAAGAAAAGAAACTGTTTTAAATTCAATAGAAAAACAAGGAAAATTAACTGACGAATTAAAGCAGGCGATAGAAAATACTTGGGACATAAATGTTATCGAAGATTTGTATTTGCCATATAAGCAAAAAAGAAAAACTAGGGCTTCAATTGCTAGGGAAAATGGCTTAGAACCTCTGTCAGAAATAATTTTCAAACAACAAAATATAGATATAAATAAAATCGCTTCTAGTTTTTTAAATGATAATGTGCCTAGTGTAGAAGATGCAATTCAGGGAGCAAAAGACATTATAGCCGAACAAATTAGTGAAAATGCTCAAGCAAGGGAAAGAGTTAGAAAGATTTTCAGCTCAGAAGCAATTATTACCAGCAAAGTTGTAAAATCAAAAATTGAAGAAGCAGAAAAATATCAAGATTATTTTGATTTTTCACAAGAATTGTCAAAATGCCCTTCTCATAGAATACTTGCAATGCGAAGAGGAGAGAGAGAAGGTTTTTTGAGAATAGATATTTCGCCAGATAAAAATATTGCTTTTAAAAGTTTAAAATATCTTTTTGTTAAAGGAAAAACAAATACTTCGGCTTTGGTTGAAGAAGCTATGGTTGATGCCTACGATAGATTGTTAAAACCTTCTATTGAAAACGAATTTGCTAATTTAAGTAAAGAAAGTGCAGATATTTTGGCAATTGAAGTATTTGCAGATAATTTACGTCAATTATTACTAGCACCGCCTTTAGGAAAAAAACGTATTTTAGGAATAGACCCAGGATATAGAACAGGTTGTAAGCTTGTTTGTATTGATGAGCAAGGAAATTTGTTGCATAACGAAACTATTTATCCACATAAACCTCAAGAAGAAAGAGCTATAGCAATGAAAAAACTTAGTTCTTTGGTAAATAGTTACAAAATTGATGCAATTGCAATAGGAAACGGAACTGCTAGTCGCGAAACCGAAAGCCTTGTTAAACATATTTCGTTTGATAGAGAAGTTAGAGTTTATGTGGTAAGCGAAGATGGAGCTTCAATTTATTCTGCTTCTAGTCTTGCTCGTGAAGAATTTCCACAATATGATGTAACTGTTCGTGGAGCGGTGTCTATTGCTCGTCGTTTGATGGATCCTTTAGCTGAGCTAGTAAAAATCGACCCAAAATCAATAGGAGTAGGGCAGTATCAGCATGATGTTGACCAAAAACTTTTAAAAGATAGTTTGGATAGAGTAGTAGAATCGGCGGTTAATAAAGTTGGAGTAAATTTAAATACTGCTAGCAAGCAACTGCTTACTTATGTTTCGGGTCTAGGACCAGTTTTAGCTCAAAATATTGTAGATTATAGAAAAGAAAATGGAGCTTTTAAAAATCGAAAAGAACTTACTAAAGTGCCAAGATTAGGAGCTAAAGCTTTTGAACAGGCAGCAGGTTTTTTAAGAATACCAGATTCTACACATGCTCTTGACAACACGGCGGTTCATCCAGAGTCATATCATATAGTTGAAAAAATTTCTAAAGAATTAAATAAATCAATTGAAGAATTGATTGAAGAACCAAATTTATTAAAGACAGTAAATATTGATAAATATTTAACAGAAGAATTTGGTTTACCAAGTTTTGAACTTATAATTTCGGAATTAGAAAAACATGGTCGCGATCCGCGAAGCACCATTAAAGTAATGGAATTTGACAAAACCATTTATAAAATCGAAGATTTGAAAGAAGGAATGGTATTGCCGGGAATTGTTACAAATATTACAAATTTTGGTGCATTTGTTGATATAGGAATTAAAGAAAATGGTTTAGTTCATATTTCGCAAATTTGTAACGAATTTATAAGTTCACCAAATGAAGTTTTAAAACTTCATCAACATGTTAAGGTTAAAGTTACTAATATTGATATTCCGCGAAAAAGGATTCAATTGAGTATGAAAAATATTGAATAACAAAATTAATAAAATAAATAATAATTATGAGTAAAAAGATCATTGACCTCGAAAATGTGGTAATTAAATTTGCGGGTGATTCAGGAGACGGCATTCAACTTGCTGGGGCTCAGTTGACTAACACTACAGCTCAACTCGGAGAAGAAGTTGCTACTTTTCCTGACTATCCTGCAGAAATTCGAGCACCTCAAGGAACTGTTGGAGGAGTTTCTGGTTTCCAATTGCATTTCGGAAGACATGTTAACACACCAGGCGACAAGTGTGATGTTTTAATTGCGTTTAATCCTGCTGCTATTATGGCAAATATTAATTCCATAAAATGGGGTGGAATTATAGTTGCGGATATTGATGCTTTTACTGAAGCAAATATGGAAAAAGCTGGATTTAAAGATGATACAATGGATCATATTAGACAAAACTTCGATTTAATCGAAGCTCCAATTAGTTCAATGTCGAAAGAAAGCTTGAAAGGTATAGAAGATTTAGATCAAAAAACTATTTTGAAAAGTAAAAATATGTTTGCTTTAGGTCTAGTGTATAAATTATTTGGTTTCCCATTGAGTTATTCAGAAGAATTTTTTGATAAAAAATTTAAAAATAAACCTAAACTAGCCGAAGTAAATAAAAAGGTTTTACAAGGTGGAGCAAGCTATGCATCTGCAATTCAAGCAATACCATCGTTTAGACTTTGTGGAGAAAAGAAACTAAAAGGAAGATATAGAAGCATTAGCGGAAACGTTGCTACTGCATGGGGCTTGTTGGCAGCAGCAGAAAAAGCAAACTTGCCATTCTTTTTAGGTTCTTATCCTATCACACCAGCAACAGATATTTTACAAGAAATAGCAAATCGCAAAGATGTTGGTGCAAAAGTATTTCAAGCCGAAGACGAAATTGGTGGTATAGTAACTGCAATTGGAGCTTCTTATGCTGGTAACTTAGCAGCTACTTCAACATCAGGACCTGGTTTAGCATTAAAATCAGAAGCATTAGGTTTGGCAGTTATTACCGAATTACCATTGGTTGTTGTTGACGTTCAACGTGGAGGACCATCAACAGGTTTACCAACAAAAACAGAACAAGCCGATTTGTTTCATGCTTTAACAGGAAGAAATGGAGAAAGTCCAGTTCCTGTAATTGCTGCAAGTACACCATCTGATTGTTTGCATTATGCATTTATGGCTTCTAAATTTGCATTAGAACATATGACACCAGTAATTTTGTTGACAGATAGTTTCTTAGCAAATGGAACAGAACCTATGAGTATTCCAGAAATGAAAAAATTCCCAGAAATTAAAACAAAACTTGTTCCAAAAGATCAAGAAAAATACTTGCCTTACGAAAGAGATGAAAATCTTGTAAGAGGATGGGCTATACCTGGAATGAAAGGTTTTGAACATAGAGTTGGTGGTTTGGAAAAAATGGATATAACTGGTGCGGTTTCTTACGTTCCAGCAAATCACGAAAGAATGGTTTATTTGAGAAAACAAAAAGTTGAAAATATGGCTAAATTCTATCCTGAACAAAAAGTTGAAGGAAGTGAAGATGCCGATATTTTAGTAATTGGCTGGGGGTCAACTTATGGGCATATAAAAACTACAGTCGAAGAATTAAGAAAAGAAGGAAAGAAAGTTGCACATGCTCATTTTAATTATATTAATCCTTTGCCACGCAATACTGATGATATATTGAAAAAATATAAGAAAATTTTGGTTTGCGAACTAAACTCAGGACAATTTGCAAATTATTTGAGAATGAAATTCCCAAAATATAAATATTTGCAATATAATAAAGTGATGGGCTTACCTTTTGCGGTAGCTGAATTAAAAGAAGAAATAACAAAAGTAATGGAGGCTTAATATTATGGCAGAAAATAAATATACAGTACAGGATTTTAAAAGTTCAGTGCAAGTTAGATGGTGTCCAGGTTGTGGCGACTTTTCTGTTTTGGCATCAGTACAAAAAGCAATGTCGGAACTAAATTATAAAAAAGAAGATTATGCAGTAATTTCTGGAATTGGTTGCTCTTCTCGTTTCCCATATTATATGAATACTTACGGTTTTCATGGAATTCATGGACGTGCAGGAGTATTGGCTTCGGGAGTTAAAGTTGCTAATCCAAAACTTAGCGTTTGGCAAATTACAGGAGACGGTGATGCCCTAGCTATTGGAGGAAATCACTTTATTCACGAAATTAGAAGAAATATCGATCTTAATGTAATTTTATTTAATAATGAAATTTATGGATTAACTAAAGGTCAATATTCACCAACTTCTAAGTTTGGACAAATAACAAATTCTTCTCCTTTTGGAACAATTGAAAAACCTTTTAATGCTGGTCGATTAACTTTGGGTGCTGGAGGAAACTTCTTTGCTCGCACTATAGATGCTAATGTAAAAGAAACAGTAGAAATTTTAAAAGCAGCTGATCAACATAAGGGAACAGCTATTGTTGAGGTTTTACAAAATTGTGTAATTTTTAATAACGGTGCACACCAAAGAATTACAGACAAAGAAGAAAGAGAAAATAATCAACTATGGCTTGAACATGGCAAACCAATGATTTTTGGTAAAGATAGAAATAAAGGATTAGTTTTAGATGGTTTAAAACTAAAAGTTGTTACTATTGGCGAAAACGGAATTACTGAAAAAGATATTTTGGTTCACGATATGTATGAAGAAGATTTAACTTTACATACAATGTTAGTTAATCTTAACTTACCAGATTTTCCAGTTGTTTTCGGAATAGTTCGTGCAGTAAAAGCAGCAACATATAACGATTTACTTTATGAACAAATTGCAGAAGTGCAATCAAAATCATCTATAAAAGGAATGGATGACGTGTTTAATAGCGGTAGCACTTGGGAAGTGTAATAACAAAATTTTAAAATAAAAAAAGGCTGCCAAATTTGGTAGCCTTTTTTGTTTTGTTTTACAGATTCAAATATTATTTTATGTCAAGTGTAGTTGCAATATTTCCAAATGGAACTATCATTGGGTCGTCAGAATATGGATCATCGCACCAAACTCTACCAAATTTTTTATCAACTTTAACAACTTTTGTATTTACAAACTTTCCAACCCATGGTGCTTGAATTTCATCACCTACTTTAACATTTGGTATAATATCTAAAGCAACACAATCATTTTTATCATAAATTTTCATAATGCCTGCCCAGCCTATTGTAAGTACTTTATCGCCACTTACATTAACTATTGTTGCTACTTTATAATCATTATTAACTTTAACTGCTACACTAGTTCCTGCTTCCCATTTGTTTTTTAGGACATGGAATGTGTTAGGTTCAATTTTTTCAGTCTTTTGACCAATACCTACATCATCAGTTTTTGCAGGATTATTCCAATCTATATCTATATAGTTCACTTCAGGGGCTTTGGGATCAGAAGCATTTGTAACAATTGCTCTTTTCATACCACTGCCTGATTGCCACCATGTAAGAACTATATCACCAACTTTTGCAGACTCGTCTGGTCTTATAGGTATAATCATGTAATTTGGTATTTCGGTGTCATCGTCAAATATGAAATCTATAACACTGTATTCATTTCCTGGCTTTGCCATTTTAGCCGAATAAAAAATAAAAGTCTGAGATTCAGGACCGTTTTTTGTTGCATCAATTTGCCATGTAAGCGATGGAGTTAATACGTAATCGCCTTCTTGTGCAATAATGTTACCTTTTGGAAAATCCTTAAAAGGGTCAACTTTTACAACTTCTTCTTCTGGAACATCTGTTAAAACTTCTTTACTTTCAGCAGGGGTTTCTTCATCTGTTTCATCACAAGAAAAATCACCGCCTAAATCAAAATTGCTAAACATAAGTATATTAAGTTGCTCATAAGAAGTTGCCATTCTTTTTTTTGCTTTTTCATTAAAAGCCTTTATTTTGTCAGGACATTCTTTTTCAAGTTTTTTTCTTGTTTACCAAACTGTACCATAATAGCACCAAGTTCTTCTAGCTCTTTAAATGCTTTTTCATCACCTTTTGTAGCTTTTTCTACAGTTGCGATAAAAACATCAATTACTTCATTTGCAGCTTTTATATACTCGTCGCAATCTGCAAATTCTTTACCATCGTATTTTTGCTTTAAGTCTGCAAGGTTTTCTGCTTTTTTACTACCACACGAAGAAAGTCCAAAAATAATTAATGCTGAAACAGTGAATAACAATACTTTTTTCATAATTATAATTCTTTAGTTAAACATAAATTTGTTTACACAAAGATAAGCTTAATACTTTGATAATGCTAATTTATTATGTAATAAATCCTGTTTTGTATAAATTGATTAACAAATTTGGTGTTTTTTATTGTGTTATAAATTTTATTTAAAAAATGAAATAGCAAAAAAAAAGCTACATATGGTAGCTTTTTTTTTACTTTTTCATCAATATTATTCAACAACTTCTTCTTCTGGAACATCTGTTAAAACTTCTTCGCTTTCAACATCAACATCTTCTGTTTCATCCCAAGAAAAATCATCGCCTAAATCCATTTCACCAAACATAAGTGTCATAAGTTGAGGTAAAAGAGCTTCCATTTTTTTACTTATTTCTTCTTCTAATGCCTCTAGCTTTTCAGGACATTCATTTTTAAATTTTTCTTGTTGTTTGTAAAATTGTTCCATAAATGCGTCAAATTCTTCGAATTCTTTTTTTGCATTTTCGTCACCTTTTGCAGCTTTTTCTACAGTTGCGATATAAATATCGATTATTTCTTTTGCAGCTTCAATATACTTGTCGCAATCTGCAAATTCTTTGCCGTCATATTTTTTCTTTAAATCTGCAAGGTTTTCTGCTTTTTTGTTGCAAGAAGTAAGTCCGAAAATAATTACCGCTGAAATAGCGAATAATAATACTTTTTTCATAATTATAATTTTTTAATTAAACATAAATTTATTCAACAAAGATAAATATAATGTTTAATAAAAACAAAATAGAATAAAAAAAAAGCTACACAAGGTAGCTTTTTTTATTTTTTTTAAATGTTATTCTTATTCAACAACTTCTTCAGCAACTTCTTCAGCAACTTCTTCAGTCATTTCTTCATCAACTGCAACTTCTTCTTCATCCCAAGAAAAATCATCGCCTAAATCCATTTCACCAAACATAAGTGTCATAAGTTGAGGGAAAACAGCTTCCATTTTTTTCTCTACTTCTTTTTCAAAAGCTTCTAATTTTTCAGGACATTCAGCTTGGAATTTTGCTTCATCACCATCAAAATTTTCCATAAAAGTGGTAAACTCT